>WNFL01240728.1_pt1 | contig 16931 bp, 16 predicted proteins | sample 5400361 | NCBI WGS metagenome assembly WNFL01 (sample SAMN13153351, study PRJNA577476) | soil metagenome | isolation source: 40 cm soil on Douglas fir-dominated hillslope | place: USA:California | collected 2013-09-17 | reverse complement strand
CCATATCAGCAGCCCCGCCAGCGCGATAGCTCCGATCCAGAATTTGCCCCCCAACCTACCCGGCATGTTTCCTCATGTGTTCCAGCCCCGCCGCGAACGTCTCCACCATCTGGCGATCCACCGCATGCCGACCGTACCAGCCGCGTTCGAACAGCGCCACGTTGCGCGAAAACGCCGGGCCAAACTCGGGCAGCGTGCGCGTGCGCCGGTCCACTTCGCGGCGATAATCCAGCCCGCTCTTCCAACGCCGGATCGAAATCAGATTGCGCTGCCCCAGGTTGTTCAGTCCCGCCAGGTACAGCGCGCGCAGCGCCAGCCGGCAGTCGCCTTTGGCCAGCCACTCATCCGCCAGCTTCAACCAGGAACTCTCCGGAAGCTGATCCGCCGTGAGCGATTCGTCCGCCAGATCGACCGCCGCGGGCGACGCCGCCACCGCTTGCGCGGCGATTACTTTTCTCTGGCGCCGCCTCAGGAACACTACCAGCAGGCCCACCACCAGCGCAGCCGCCAGCCCGATCATCCATTGCAGCGCGCGCCTGTTAACCGGCGCGTCCTTGCCTTCGCGCTCGCTCGATCGCCGCGGCAAAAACCATTCGTTCAGCTTCTTCTTGAACCACTCCCACCAGCCGGAAATCGAATCGCTCAGGCGCGTCAGCCAGCTTGGCGCCGGCGTCCGCTCATCGCCCGGACGCTGCCCACGCCACGTAAACTGACGCCGCCGGATCACCGTCGATATCGACTGGTCCAACTCCTGCGGATCGATGCTCTGCGTTACGGGTGCAAGCGCCGGCTGGGCGCGCGCTTCGGTGCTGACCGCCGCCAGGCCGATCGCCAGCAGCAGAGCAGGGGCGGCCATTGCGACCGCACGCCGCAGCGCCGCGCGTAAATCCTCGCCCGTCGCGACCGATTCCCCGTAGAAGCAGCGCAGCACGCACACCGCATCCAGCAGCGGATCGATCGCCATCCAGGTCAGCGCGCCCGCCACCGCCAGCGTCGTCGCGTTGAGGATCCGATTGCCGAAGCGCGCCAGATCGCCCTCGATGCCCAGGAAACTGCGCCCCAGTTGCGGCAACAGCGCGATCACGATCAACAGGTTCACGAACAGCAACAACCCGGCGATCGTCAGCAGCAGCAGCACACCCCATTTCTGAGCCGCATTCAGCCCGGCCTGCTTGCGCGCCAGTTCCACCGCGTCGCCGCGTCCCAGCGCCGCATACAGCGCGACGTTGCGGAAGAACACCACGATGGCCGCGAACGGGATGGTCAACAGCAGGCCCACCGGGATCGCCAGAATGCTGATCGGCTGCAGCGCGGCTTGAATCGCGATCAGCCGGACCAGGTTGCCGCGCGCCGTCACCACGCGCTCGTCGCCCACCAGGGCAGCGTGCAGCCTGGCCATGAAAATGGCCTGCCACACGTTCTTCCAGACAAACAGCAGCGCCAGACCCAGCGACGCTTCGAGCAAGTGCTCGGCTGCCAGCGCGTTGTACGTCACATCCGTCAGGAAGAACAACAGCGCCACCACGAACGGCACGCTCCCCACCAGATAAGCCATCGCGGCGGCGGGCGGCGCGGAACGCAACAGGTGCAAGGCTTCCTCGACGATCTCGAGTGCGGAGCGGCCGGCGGAGCGCGTCTTCATCCGCAGACTCTCATCGAGCTCCGCCGTGAAAATCGGCAGGGATCCGCAGCAGCAGCACTCCCAGGTTGTAAAACACCAGCCACGCCAGCATCAACCCGACCCCCGCCAGCGCGATCCACAGCGTCACGCCCGATCGCGACCGCTCGACGGCGCCGGTTCGCGCAATAACGCAGGCCGTGCACATCATGCGGCCCGCATGTTCGGTCGAGCATTCGCGGCAGAAGTAGCGCCGGCATTCGGGGCACACTACCGCCGCTTCGCGACCCGCGTGATTCCAGCAGCGAACGTGCGCCAGTCCGGTCATGACGAGGATCCCTGTCCGCGCTCCCACCACGCCGCAGCCAGCCCCAGCAGCCCCGCCGCGATTCGCCACCCGGGACGGAACCAGGGGAACGGCGTCGGCAGGATGCTGGTGAACGGCGCGGGCAGCGGCAGCCCCGAGCCACGCGACGCCGCGGTCATGGCGATGATCCAGCCGACTCCAATGCTAAGCAGGAAAATGCCGTCGACCAGCAGACACACCAGTGCCAGCGACGCCACCGCCCGGGTCCAGGATCGCGCCCGGCGGCCGGTGGTCGGCGCGGGCTTCAGCAACAGGTACAGCGTCAACGCCAGCTCCGCGGGCAGCACGGTGATGATCGCGCTCGACGCCTGGCTGCGGGGGAACATCAAATCCAATACGGCCAGCCCGGCGTTCAGCAGAAATATGCCGAATAATACCCACGGCACCCGGCTCTCGGCGATCGGTACGGCGGGCGGCGAAACTTCCGCGCGAAGGAGTTCCGCACTTTCCATTTCCGCCGCGCGCTCCGGCGTCAGCGCGCCTTGCGCAGCCTCGATCTCCGGCGTCAGTCGACCCAGGAGTTTCCGTGCCACCCGCATGCGCGTAACGGGCAGAATCTGGCGCGATACGGCGGTTTGCAGCACGCAGCGGCAACGCGCGCCGCGCGCCACGTCGACCATCAGTGCAATGACGAATGCCCCACCTAGCAGCGCCGCGATCGCCTCTTCCGCCGTGGCTCCGAACGGCGTACGTCCGTATCCCAGCCATAGCGCGGCCGCCAGCGCCAGCAGGCCGGCAATGCGCGGTGCCGCATTGAAAGGAACTTCGGTCGCCACGATGGACTGAATAGATGCGAAAGTGAAGCGCTGATACTCCTCCGCGAAATGCGTCGACTTCAACAGCAGCAGGTGGCCGGGGCCCATCCAAAGCTGCGAATGCCCGGTGAGCGTGCGGCGCCTTCGAGCAGCTTTTCGATAAAGAGGAGGTAGGGCCGCCATTGCAGATTGCCTTCTACAGCCGCCCGCGTGTGGTCATCGAAATCCACCAGAACAGGATTCCCAGCAAACCTATGTCTACCACGGCCAGCAGCCCCGCCAGGATCAGGCGCAAACGCGATCGCGGGACTACACTACGCACAGAACGCCAGTGCCGGAACACCAGGAACAGCGCCATGGGCGCGGTCAGAATCAGCGCCGGCCACAGCAGCACTGGCAGCGTGACCAGTGCCAGCGCGATGGAATCGTACATCATCCGGCGCGGCTCGAGCGTAGTTACCTCGCGCGCCACCACGCCGGCGGTAAGACAACTCGAGCACCAGTGTTTGCCTTCCACTTCCAGGTCGCACAAGTGGCACAGAAACCGCCCGCACCGGTCGCAGGGAATCTCGGCGCGATTGGCCGGATGAAAGAAACAGCTCGCCTCGCCCTCCGCGTCGACCGTCTGGGGCTGCGCACCTGTGGGCACGCGTGCTGCCGCGGGAAACACGGCGGCCATGGTCGGGAATCCGCAGGATGGGCAGCGCACCGCCGCGCCGCGATTCCACCATTCGGCGCCCAGCGGCCAGGAACAGGAGGCGCAGCAAATGGCCTGGGCCGGCATCTCACCTGGTCTGCTTTAGATTGGAATGGACCGGATTCATGTCGATCACGCGCGTCCCGCACACCCGGTCGTGCAGCGCCCGTTTCTCCGGATCGAAACCGGCGATGAGGTAGCCGATCCCCAGCGTGATCTGGCTCAGCCAATCCGCGAAGAAGCGGCCCGCGGCGAGGCTGGCCGAAACCCGCGACCCATCGGCGCGAACCACCTTGAGTCCCAGCGTCATCTTCCCGGGCGTGGCTCCGCCGCGAACCAGGAAATACACCTCATAGGTCATCCCGATCAGCACATCCAGCAGCCACACGAATCCGGTGACGCTGACCGCTACCGTGCTGGGCTTGGCGCGGGACAAAATGGCGGCGGCCGCCATCGCGACCCCCCATCCGCTCAGGCCGAGCAGGACTCCGTCCAGTCGGCGCGCGACAAAACGAACCCAAAATCCGCCATAACGGCGTCCGCCCAGCGCTTCGCCGCCTTCCCATAAACGCTGTAGATACAGTGGTTTACACTCCGCGCAGGTCCACGCTGCGCCGATCGCGACTGTCGAGATAGTCGGGAAAATCCGGCCGCACTCCGCGCAGGTCCGTGTCCCCGCCAGGTCGGCCAGGCCGGGAATCAGCGGGGGCGGAATTCCGCGCGCGGTTGAATACGCCGCCCAGTCCACCAAGCCGGCGTGCCAGACCAAAGTGTCGGCGCGCACGACGCCTGTGGAGACCAGTTGATCCAACCCGGCGTCGTCCACCGGGCCTGCCTGGCGTCCGCCGTCGGAGTAAAACCAGATCACGCTACTTCCTGGCTTCTCCTTGCTTCACCATCATGTGGGTGTTCTGCGCGATGTCGACCAGAACGACGATCCATTCCGCGGCTGCGTAGAAAATGACCAGCTCGAGGAATCCAGCCGCCGAGAATACGATCAGGCTGATGAACGCGCCGGCGATTCCACCCGGCATCGGGAAGGGCATCCCTGGAATCCCGCCCATGGGCAATCCCCCCATCCCCCCGGACGAAGACGACAGCAGCAGTACCAGGAACATGGAGAAGCCCACCGCAACCATGAAGGTGGCCGCCACTTCGCCGATCATCCGGCACAGCAGCGAAGCGATGGGGATCACCGTGAACTTGGAGGCGTAAGCGTCCGCGGTTGCGTGAGCCAGCTCATTGATCGAAGAGGCGCGATACCAGAAGATCTGAGCGATGCACAGGGTCGCGGCCAGCATAACCACTGCGCCGAGAATGGTCCCCAGGTTGGCCCCGGCCGAAAGCGAGGTGACCGCGCCGAGCAATCCGCCGAGCACCGACAGCACCGCCAGGATCTGAAGGAAGATGATCACGCCGCGGCGAATGATCCGCCCGTCGTTCAGCGCCTTCAGAACCGGGTAGAAGAAGAACATGCCGCTGGATTCGGCCTTCGCGACCGCAGCCGCGGCGGCCGGTGGCATGAATTGCGCTGGATATGCCGCCGGCGGAATCGGCGCCGCCGGAGGCGGAGGTGTATAAACCGGCGCAGCCGGCGCAGCGGGTTTCACCGTGCTATAGGGCGCCCAGCCGGCCATCCCCTCCCGCCATACCTGGGTGTCGTCGCGGATTACCCCTCTGCGAACGAGCTCCTGGAATGCCGCGTCGTCGATCGGTCCGATCTGTTGCCCTGCGTCAGAGTAATACCATTTCATGAGCACATAGTTTACACAAAAAAAGCCTGCGCCCCTAATGAAATCTTGCAGGGGGACGGAGGCTTCAGCTCGCTGGCGTGATCGAGAGAAATTAGTTCAGACTTGCAGCGATAACCTTAGGGCGCGGCGGTCACGTGCGCGCGGCGGTTTTTCTGCCAGCACTCCTCGGTCTTTTCGGTACAAACCGGCTTGCCTTTTCCATAGCTGATGACGGTGAGTTGCGTCTGCGGAATTCCCATCGAACCCAGGAATTCCTTCGAGGCGGCGGCGCGCCGGTCGCCCAGCGCCATGTTGTACTCTTCCGACCCGCGCTCATCGCAGTGCCCTTCGATGATCAGCTTCTGGCTGGGATAATCGGCCAGGATGTCGCGAATCACTTTGACGTCCTCATCCAGCGCTTTTTGCGCGTCCGGCCGGATGGTGGCTTTGTCGTAGTCGAACAGCGCGTCGCTGAGATGCGCCAGGCGCTCATTGAGCGTGCGGCGCACTTCGGCCGGCATCGGGCGCTGGCTGCCGTCGCGCGCGACCTGGGGAGTCGCGGGTTGCTCTGCGATAGGTTGGGGACGCTGCGCCGGTGGCTGCGTCGCGGGCGCGGACTGTACCGGAGTAGTGTCGGCGGGGCGCGCGGCGGCGACGGGCTTAGTCTTGTGGCAGGCAGCAGTCGAAATCAATAGCAGGCCAGCAAAGGCCAGACTTCCATATTTCATGCCTCTACATTAACACCCGACGATGCCTCGCGCAGCAATCCCGTCGAGACTGGATTCTAGTTTGTTACCACCGCACTAAGGCCCCGCTCTAAGGCGCCGCGGTAACATGTGCGCGCCGGTTTTTCTGCCAGCATTCTTCGCTGGTTTGCGTACACACCGGCCGTGCCTTGCCATAGCTCGCCACCGTCAACTGATCTACCGGAATTCCCATCGACGCGAGAAACTCCTTCACCACCGCGGCGCGCCGGTCGCCCAGCGCGAGGTTGTATTCCTCCGATCCGCGCTCGTCGCAGTGTCCTTCGATGATGAGTTTCTGGTTAGGATACTCGGCCAGAATTCGGCGAATCACTCCGACGTTATCGTCCAGCGCCAGGCGTGCGTCCTCGCGAATCGAAGCTTTGTCGTAATCGAACAATGCGTCCAGCAGCGTAAGGCGCCGGTTCAACTCGTCGATGATTGGTGGCGGGGTTTGGTTGGGAAAGCGCGGGTTTACCTCCGTTGCGACAGGCGACGTGGAATCTCCGACCTTCCGCGCCACCTCCGCCTCGGTGCTGTGACGATCGCCGGCCGGCGGCGCGAGCGGATCCAGGTGAACCCTCTCGCGAATCGCCGGATGACATCCGCAAATCGCGATCATCAGGCCCGCACCCAATACGAGATTTGCTCGCATGCTTGTTCGATTTAGCCCGAAACCTCCGCACGCAGCAATCCCGTCCAGACGTGATTCGCGATACGAACGCCTCCGCTAGACTGGAATTTAGATGCTTGAGCCTTCGGTCCGCGACGGCCGCCGCCTGCTGCTTGCCGGCTTTGGCGGGCTGCTGCTGCTCATGGTAGTGGCCGGTGCCGATGCGCTGATCGTGCTTCGCCAGGTGCGTACCAGCGACGCCCAGGTGCGTGACGTCTACCTGCGCCGCAACCGCGCTCTGGACGACGTTCGCCGCGGCATTTTTCAATCCGCCATCGTCATGCGCGATTTTCTGCTGGCGCCCGATTCCACGGTTGCGAAAACGCAGGTCGAACGCTGGATGAGTATCCGTCGCGATACCGACCGTGCGCTAGCCGACTGCGCGGGCGCGCTGGATCCTGCCGAAGCTGCTCCTTTCCGCGCGCTGTTTGGCGAAGTGCACGTCTACTGGAAAGTCCTCGAATTCATTTCCGAAATGCAGGAACGCGACAAGCGCACCAAGGGCGTCGAGTTCTTTTCTTCGGATTTGGTCCGGCGCCGCAACGCCATGCTCGATCTGGTGGACCGCATCGACCAGATCAGCATTGCCGAGCTGGCGGCGGCCGACGTGAAGCTCGGCGCGACTTTCGACCGCCTGCACTTGCGTTTGGTGTGGATGCTGGCCTTGACGCTGGGCGCGGGCCTGCTGCTGGCCGCGCTTACCATTCGCCGCTCTTTGCGGCTCGAAGCCGAGTTGCAGCGCCGCTACGAAGAAGGCATTCGCGCGCAGCAGGAGTTGAAGGAACTCTCGGCGCGCCTGGTCTCCGCGCAGGAAGAGGAGCGCCGGGCCATCTCTCGTGAATTGCACGATGAAGTCGGCCAATCGCTCTCCGCTCTGCTGATGGAAGCCGGCAACGCCGCCGCCAGCGTCCCCACCGGATCGGCCGAAGTTCGCCGCCATGTCGAATCCATTAAGAAGCTGGCGGAGGCCAGCGTGCAGGTGATCCGCAATATGACGCTGCTGCTGCGCCCCTCCATGCTGGACGATTTCGGCCTGGTGCCGGCGCTGGAATGGCATGCGCGCGAAATCTCCAAGCGCACCGGCGTGCGCGTGCACGTCAGTGCCGAGGAATCCGCCGGCGAGCTGCCCGACGAGCTCAAGACCTGTATCTACCGCGTGGTTCAGGAAGCGCTGCACAATTGCATGCGCCACGCGCAGGCGCGCAACGTCAGCGTCGTGGTCGGGCACCAGCTCAATCGCATCCTGCTGTCGGTGGAGGACGACGGCCACGGCTTCGACGCCCGCCGCGTGCGCGGCCTCGGCCTGGTCGGAATGGAAGAACGTGTGAAACATCTGGGCGGCGCGTTCGAGGTGCGCTCCAAGCCCGGCTCCGGAACCCGCGTCAGCGTAGAGCTGCCGCTCGCTAGTTAAGATGCAATGATGTCCGATATTCGAATCCTGCTCGCCGACGATCACACCGTGATGCGCAGCGGCCTACGGCTGCTGCTGGAGCGTCAGCCGAACCTGCGCGTGGTTGGTGAAGCGGCCGACGGCAAGCAGGCCGTCGATATCGCCAACGCCGAGAAACCCGACGTGGTGGTGATGGACATCGCCATGCCGCATTTGAATGGAGTCGAAGCCACGCGGCAGATCATGACCCACAGCCCCTCGACCGCTGTCGTGATCCTCAGCATGCACTCGGACGAGAGCTACGTGATTCGCTCGCTCAAAGCCGGCGCGCGCGCCTACCTGTTGAAGGATTCCGCCGAGGCCGACCTCATCGCCGCGATCCACGCCATCAGTGAGGGCAAGTCGTTTTTCAGTCCCGCGATCAGCCGGTTATTGAAGGAAGACTACATGCACAAGCTGGCCGACGCCGGCGCCGAAGATACTTATGAATTGCTCACGCCGCGCGAGCGCGAAGTGTTGCAACTGGTCGCCGAGGGGAAGAGCAATAAAGAGGTAGCCCAGCTCCTCAACCTAAGCTTGTACACGGTCGAAACCCATCGCACCCATATCCTGCAAAAGCTGAATCTGCACAGCGTACCGGAATTGATTCTCTATGCTGTGCGCAAGGGGATCATCAGCTAGACCATAGGCTTTGACCATGGTTCAATTGGGCCATGCGGGAAATTCCGATTTCGAAGTTCAAAGCGACCTGTCCGGCAGTGCTGGAAAGAGTCCGGCGTACAGGCAAGCCGGTTCGGATCACCCGCTTTGGAAAGCCCCTCGCCGAAGTCATTCCGAGCATCGCCGCGAGACCACGTTCAAGGAGGTTGGGGTCCATGGCGGGGACGGCGAAGATCACGGGCGATATCGTGGGGCCAATCCACGCGTTTCGCGATTAGTCACCGATTCTCAATTGCTCGCCTGCAGGTGATTCAGGACCCTGCGTTCGGATTAGCGCACGCAGGATTCTGAATCCTAATGCTCCCGTCTGCAAAAGGGAAACTGACTCGAAATTTCGCCGCTTTTGCGAAACTTCGTGCCTGTACCCTTTTTGCCCGGGTTTGAAACTAGCAGCCTGCATCTCTCAAAAAACGAAACCCAGCGACGCCTGATACGCCCGCGGCTCCACGAAGTGCGTCCCGCTGAACGTCGACAGGAAGTTGTACAGCGCGATGTTGTTTCCGATATTCGTGATGGTGAACCGGACCAAGGTGCGGAAGTGTTCCTTGTGAAACAGATTCTCGGTGCCGAAGCCGAGGTCGAACAAATGCCGCGGCGCGATGCGCGGCGGATTATGATCGTCATTCTCAGTTCCCTCCGCGGGAATCCTGAGTCGCGTCGCGCCAAAATTCGACGCGGTGCACTGAGCGTCGGTCAGCGCCGTGGCGATGGTCGGGCGAGCGCTTCCGCAGAAGAAGCCGATCGCCGACTGTTGCGCGCCCGTCAACCCCAGCGCGTCTTCGAGACTACCCACCGCGCCTGCCACTAGTCCGCTGTCATAGCGCCAGGTGAACGAAATCCACGGCCCGAAATTCCCGCGCTGGTAGCGCAAATTCGTGGTCTGCTGAACCGCCTGATCGTGATCGATGCGGAACACGCTGGTGCCGACATCGGCAAAAAGGCCGCCGTTTTCCGGCGGAAAGTAACGGGCGCGGCTGTGGCCCATGGTAGTGAACGCTTGGAAGCCGTGAATGTTGGGAGTGCTGATGCGCACAGCCACGCCATCCAGCTTCGACTTATTCCACGAAATCGGAAAGTGAATCGGCGTGTTGAACAGCGTGTCGAAATCGTAACCATTGCGCGTGTATTTCCAGAAGTAATCCGCGTCCACCACCAGCCAGCGGCCGAAGGCCTGTTGTAATCCGGCGTTGTACTGGTTGCGGCGCCCCGGCTCCAGGGGAACGCTGTTGGCGCCGAACACGTTTTGCGCCAGGCCGCCGGTGCCGGTCGCGCTGGACACAATCAGATTCTCGTTGTACGGAGTTTCGAAAGTACGCGAGTAGGAGGCGCGAATCACCGTCCTGGTCTTCGGAAGGAGGTACGAAAATCCAATCCTGGGCTGAACGCCCGTGTCGGTAACGATCCCGTTGTACTGATCGATGCGCAGGCCGGCCTGTATGTTAAGATTCCCGAACTTGATCGAGTCCTGGACGTAGAAGGCGTACTGATTGATATTGGTGCTGCCCTTGAACTGCAACGGTGAGCCGCCCCGCGTCAGGTCGAATGGAACCAACCCCGTCAGCAGATTCGGATTTGCCACGAACCCGGACTTTGCGCAGTTGGCGGGATTGGTTACGGTGGGCAGGTCCTGCGGATTTCCGTCCGCATCCACGCACACGGCGTTAAATCCGGGATCCGTGATCCCCAGCGCGAAGTTCTCGTGCAAGCGGGTCTGCATGATCTGGGTTCCCACCTTCAGGTTGTGGCGTCCCTTGACGTAGGAAACGTCTGCCTTGACGCCCCAGTTGGTCAGCGTGCGCTGCTGCGCCAGCGGATCGCGGCTCGGATAGAAATTCACGTTGTCGCGGCGAAAGAAGGGATTGATGGGGAGCACCGTGCTGCCGCTAAACGCGTGCTGATACCCCGGCGCTACATTAAAAGTCGTGATCTTCTGGTGCTGATCCTGGCTGAGCTGATCGTAGGAGTTGGGGATCTGGAACCAGTTGCGCGCGCCGAAAAGGTTCAAATGGAACGCGTCCTTCCCCGACGGCTGCCAGTCGAAACGATCGAAGATGGTTCCGCTGTTGCCGATCGCATGTAGCGGCGTGAACTCGGGCGTATCCAGAAACCGTCCCGAGCGCAATGCGTTGAACGAGAGAAAATTCCCGACCTTCGCGCTGCCGAATCCGAGCGTCGCTTCCTCGCTGTAGGTTCCGAACGAGCTCCACTGCCCGATCAGGCTTGCGTTGGTCTTCTGTCCCAGCCCCGAGCGCGTAACCGCATTGACGATCAGACTGGTCTTGTCCCCGAACTCGGCCGGGGGCGCGCCGGTGATCAGCTCCATCGACTGAAGCGCGTTCAGGGGAATCTGCGTCGAGAAGTTTTTGCTCTGTTGATCGCCGATGGGCTGTCCGTCGATTGAAAAACTGGTTTGGGCGTGATCGCCCAGCGGGTGAAAGAAGCCATTCGAATCCGCCGCGACCGCGCCGCTGCCCAGCATGATTGCGTCGCTTAAGCCCGATCCGGGCGAGGTGAGCGGCAGCTTGCTCAGCGTTCGCATGTCCACGTCGTTGTGCGCGTACGGCACGTTCTCCAGCAAGTCGTCACTGTGAACGGTGATCTCGCTTTTGGTGCCCGCCAGCGCCAGCTTGATGCTCAGATCCACCGGCACCGATCCGCGCACGTCAACGTCCTGCTGATAGGATCCGAATCCGGAAACATTGACCTCAAGGTGATACGGATTGGACGGAATATTGGTCAGGCGGAAGGCGCCCTTATCGTCGGTGAGAGCCGATTGCCGGTAGTCGGTCACCCGGTTGACGATCGTAACGGTGGCCTTGGGAACCGCGGCGCCCGTCGGATCGTTTACCGTGCCGGTTACGGTTCCCGCGTTTCCGAGCGATTGAGCTTGAACGGAGGAAGCAGCGGTGAAAATGAACGTAGCTAGAGCTGCGAGACCCAGGATTCTCTTCATAGCATTCAGTATGGAGAGAGGGCGCGCGACGGCCTAAGGGATTCTCGTCTGCGGACGACTTAACGCCGTGAGCGGCCACCAAGTCTCCGTGAGCGGACCTGTTACCAGCTTAGAATCTGGCGAACATTGCGGGCCATCCGCTTGCTCACCACGAACTCCTGGCCGTTGTGCAGCGTGATCAGCCAGCGGTTACTGGTGAGCGCGGACATCTTGCGAACGTGATCGACGTTTACCAGCGCGTTGCGATGAATCCGCCGGAAACTGCTGCTGACGAGTTTCGCCTGGATCTTCCGCAAACTCTGGGTCGCCAGGTAGCGCTGCTTCGCGGTGACGATCCACACCACCTCGCCGTCGGCTTGGAACGCCATCACCTCACCGGCATTCAGCAGAATATACTCGTCGCCCAGGCGGCCCACGATCTTCTGGATCCGGGGCGTGGCCGCGGGGCCGGCGATTTCCTGAAGCCGCGCCAGGCTTTCGGCCACTTCCACTTTGTTGCCGATCAAATGCCGCGCGCGTTCGAGCGACTGGATTAGCCGCGCCTGGCCGACCGGCTTCAACAGGTAGTCGACCGCGCCTGCGTCGAAGGCCTTGATGGCGTATTGGTCGTAGGCGGTCACCACCACGATCACCGGCACATGCGCGCCGCCGCGCAGGCGCTGGATCACCTCGAAGCCGCCCATCTCGGGCATCTGCAAATCGAGAAAAACCAAGTCTGGTTCGAGGGCAACGATCTCTTCGAGCGCGCTCGCGCCGGTGTCCGCTTCTCCGACGATTTCGAGTCCCGGTTGCGATTCCAGTTCCTCGCGCAAAACGCGTCGAGCTACGGGCTCATCGTCGACGATCAGGATCCGAACCGGAACGTTCTGCGGCCGCACCGGCTTCGACTTCATCCTCACCGGTATAACAGCGCGGCTGGCGAGGGACGAGGATAAACTCGCCAGCGGAACGCTTGGGGTTGCGAGCGGGCGCGATCGGTCCGTCAGCGGACGCCCGCGCGGATGCGATCCGGCGCTCATGCCGAGACCTCCTCCAGAGCGCCTCGAAAGGCCTGCTTGCCGGGGATCAGAAAACTGACGGTGCTCCCCTGCGGGCTGGAATCGATTTTCAGGAATGCCGGGTCGCCGTAGCAGAGCCGCAAACGCTGGCGGACGTTGTCGAGTCCCACTCCGCAGCCGCCGCCCGCCTCGCTCGCCGGCGTTTCAAAACCGCGGCCGTCGTCCGACACTTCAATCGTCACCCCGTCCGCGGTAACGCGCGCGGCGAGCCGTACGAATCCGGGGCCCGATCGCGACGCGATGCCGTGCTTCACCGCGTTTTCCACCAACGGTTGGACCGACAGAATCGGGATCAGCGCGCGCTCGGCCAGCTTATCGACGTCGATCTCCGTTCGCAGCTTTTCCCCCAGCCGCAGCCGCTCGATCTGCAGGTACGCCTGCACAATCTCCAGCTCCTCGGCCAGCGGAATCAGCGCGCGGTCGGATTGCAGGAAGTAGCGGAAAATCTCGGCCAGGTTCAACACCAGCCGGCGCGCTTCCGCTGCCTCGCGCGGGATGGTTCCGTACAGCGTGTTGAGCGAATTGAACAGAAAATGCGGGTTGATCTGGGACTGCAGCGCGCGCAACTCCGCTTGCGAAACCAGGCGCTGGATTTCTGAGCTGCGGAATCGCTCCACCTGTTCGACGATCACTTCCGCCAGCTTGCCGAGCTCGCGCAGGTCTTCGCTGAGATAGCGACGTCCGCCCTCGCGACGACCTAACAGCAGCAGTGCGCCATCGCCTTTCGCAAATCGCAGGGGCACGCCCGCTTCTGCCCAGGCGTTGTCCAATGCATGGGGCCAATCCTCTGACGATCCGGAGATCGGAAATGGCTCGCGGCTCAGTCCGGGGTCGAGCATGCGAACTTCGCCACGCGTAGCGCCCGCGAAAGCGGCGACGATGCGTACCGACCTCTCCAGAAAATCGGACTCACTGCGGGCCTTGCCGCCGGCTTCGCGAATCGCCGCCACCGCCGGTTCGCCGTCGGTACGGTGAAACACGACTCGCGTCAGCAACAGTTGTAACCTGCCGCGAACGAAAGCCACCAGCACCAGCGCCAGGCAGGCGCCGACCAGTAGCGTCCCTTGGAGAAAGGGATTCTCCGCGGCCTGCTCCAGAATCCGGAAGCGGCTATTCAGCACAACGCTCAGCACAATAAACCCGGAAGCCACCACGCTGTTGGCGACAAAGCGGAGGAACGCGTCCAACAGGAGAAACCGGTAATCCTGCAGCAGCACGTAGAGCGCCAGCGGAATGCCGGCGTGGTGCAGCGCGATCTCGCTCGACCAGGCGTAGCGCACGTGACCCGGACTGAAGTGGACGAAGGAAATCGCCAGCAGGAACAGGCACATGCTCACCGGAATGCGGCGTCGCGAGAGGGGTTGTCCGGCGAGGCGCCCGGTTACGAACATCGCGATCACGGTCAGCACGCCGAATCCGCAGACGATGACCCATAGCGCGGTTTGATGAAGGCGCGTGTCCGACCAGATCAATTCGGCCAGGTGCAGTCCCACCGCCGCCGCGCTGACCGCGTATCCAATGATCCAGATCCAACGCGCCTTGCTGTCGAGCGACAACTGCAAGAGCACGGCCGGAAGCAAGCTGAGTACCGCGAAACTCGCGGCGACGGCGAAATCGGAGGACGGCAGGAGCCCGCTCGACCCCGCCAGCACGATCAGCGATCCGGCATTCCACAACAGCGCCAACGCGGCGGCCAGGGCTGGGAGGATCGGCCGGGCGGCTCCTCTGCGCTGGTCGCGCAGCACCAGAATCAGAAACCCCGCGAACAGCAGGAGTCCGGCGGAGTGGCCGATCGAGTTGATCAGCAGCGGCTCGTGCATATCCAGCGATTCAGGCATGGCGGACGTACTTCTATTGTCCGCCCTCGCCGCGAGTTCATGGGGCCGGCTCCACGCTGGTGGCCTGGATCCGATAGGCGCCCCGAGGATCCACCGAGAGCGTGCCTCGCACGGTGACGGCCGCCCGATTCACAAAGCGCACCGGGCCATTCTGCAACCGGACCTCGATGGTTTCGCTGGGGTCGAGGTGCGGCGGGTGCAGCCAGTTGCCGGCATCGGGCACCAGCAGAAAGGTCTCGCTCGCGCCGTTCACCGGCGGCGATCCTTCTTTCACGAGCATGTACCCGGAAATCTGCACGACGGATCGGAACAGATCCGGCCTGGCAGCAGCGGCCCCGCCCGGCTCGGCCGCGATGGTTTCCAGCGTTCGCCAATCGACGGGAACAATCGGCGGCGGGGCGGTTTGTGGCGTTGCATAGTAGAAATTCGGCAGCGTGCTGCCGCTGATCACCAGCGAGATTCCCAGGACGATCACTGCGGCGGTCAGCAGAATCAGGAGGAGTGTTCGGTTCTGCTGACGCTTGGAGCGGCGTAGCTTGAGTTGTCTTGCGCCGTTCATTCAGATCGCCCCGTTCCGATGGATGTTGGTGGTTGCGATTATGCGGCGGCGACCGGAAAGCGCCCCACTCATTTCTTGTGAGCGGACCAGAAGCGCCTGCCAGCGGCCCGTTTTATGGGTGAGCGTTTCGAGGCATGTTAGGCTTAAGTCAGGTGCTCAGGGGCGCCTGCCCGCCGAAAGAAGCCTTCACCCTGGTTGGTTTCAGTCAACCCTAATTGCACGTTTCGACCGGCGCAACGAGGAGCGGATCGCAGCCGGTAGAGGAGACCTGCAATGCACGACGCCATTCAAGAACTGAAGACCCGCGCCTCGATTCTGCATTCCCGCATCGAATCCGGCGATCCGGCCGCGCTCGCGCGGCTCAAGAAACTGGCACAATTCCGCAAGGCCACGCCCGACGATTTGCGCGCCGCCCAATCTGGCGTGCAACATGGCGATTGTCTCAACGTTATCGCCGCCGAATGGGGTTTTCCAAGCTGGCCCGAAGCGAAACGCGTCCTGTCGGGCGAAGCTATCGCTCCCGCGAACTTCGGGAAGCTGCTATGTCCCGACCACTTCGCGAGTCATCTCACTTACTGGACTAAAGATCACGCCGAAGCCTCCGCCCGGCGTGCGGAACGGAACGCGTATCTGCTCGCGTATCGGACTGACTATTTCGTGACCGAGCGATCCTTCATCCAGGCGCTTGGTCTGGATCCCGACGATCCGGATTGGCAAGCGATCGGGTTCGATTGGGCGAAACCGGCCAGTCTCGAAGCTCGCACCCGTCTGTACGCGAAGTTGGTCGGCGGGCTGCCGCGCGAGGCGGTGTAGGCGTACGGGCGGGATTCACTTGGGGTGCGCGATTAACATCTTCGATTGTATAGGTGTCCCCCGCAATGACAAAGTAGAATCTCCAGTTCCGATTGACCCGCGCCTGCCAGATAGTCTCTGGACTCGTCGTATTTCTTGGCGCGGAGGGATGGGTGACGGAGGCTCCGCAGGAGATTCACAAGTTGCTTCTCAAACGCTCGGCGAACCGATGCGGGGGCCACGGCCAGCGACTCGACGGCGCGATCCGAGAGGGCGACGCGCATCAACCAGCTTTGGGCTTTTTGCGGATGCCTACGCGACGCTTGATGGCGCCCCGGAGAAACGCGATGGCTGCGTCGGCGGTTTCGAACGGACCATGATGAGGACCCTTGCGCGCCTCTGCCAGACGTGCGTCAATCGCTCGCCGCTGCGCGGGGGTGTATTCGTCGGCCTCCTCTACGGAGATCGTAATCGTACGCGGCGAAACCGTTAACTCCAGCCGATCGCCAGCTTTGATGCCGGCCTTGCGCCGCACGCTCCGCGGAATCACAAGTTCTTCCTGGCCCTTGACGGTGATGGTCATGTTGAATCCCGCACCGTCAGTTTAGCAACCGACGATACAGGGCGGGGGTCCAGGCGAGGGGCTACCGGCCCTTGGTGGGCACGGCGACGGTCTTCACAATCGCCGCAGGCCGGGTATAAAGCGCGATCGAGCCCGCGTCGGCCGGGCTCATTTCGATCTTGGTCCCCGCCGGAAGCGCGATAGGCGATTGGTAGTAATACGTCCGCTTGAAGCCCGGCTTGTACTGATACAGCCACAGCAGCGGCTCGACCGTTCCGTCGGGCCGCACGGCGACCACTTGCACGCTCGCGCCGGTCTTGAGCGCTTTCGGACGCACGCCGACTACGCGCGCGGCAGCGGCGATCTTGGTTCCGTTCGACGCGGTTACCTCGGACGATCCAACGGGAACGGCCGGGTCGGACCATTTTGGAGTCTTCACCGCGCTCATCCCGCTGGTCGACGGCAGATACTTC
>WNFL01126267.1_pt6 | contig 16940 bp, 16 predicted proteins | sample 5400361 | NCBI WGS metagenome assembly WNFL01 (sample SAMN13153351, study PRJNA577476) | soil metagenome | isolation source: 40 cm soil on Douglas fir-dominated hillslope | place: USA:California | collected 2013-09-17 | reverse complement strand
CACCCGCGAAAAACAGTGTCCCGCCCGCGTTTTCGTTCAGGTGTACCTCGTAGGGTAGCGACCGGCCCGAGTGCCTGCGCGGTCCGCGCGGCGGCAGCGCCACCTTTCCCCGCTCCACCCGCAGCGCCGTTTCATCCGTCTGCGGCTCAAACCAGCGCCGGCCGTCGAAATGCGTCAACGCCATCCCGCGCCAGCGCACTTCCATGAATCCGCCTTCCGGGAACAATTTCGCGTGCAGCACCGTGCGGCTGCTGCGTTTGATCTCGCCCAATTGTCCCAACGTCACCTCGCTCGAAAAGCCGGAGAGGTGATAGCGTTCCGGCACGAATCGTTCGAGCGCCGCGCGCGCCGTGCGTGGCAGCACGAAAAACAAGCCCGCCGTCAGCAGCAGGATGCCGTTGAACAGCACCGCCGCCAGCAGGCTCAGCCGCCGCGGAAAAGCCTGCAAGCCGGTCCGCACCACGCTGCGCCGCAATTGGGTCGACCGCCGCACTTCGCCGCTGGCCAGCGTCGCGATGGCGAACAGCAGGAACAGCGCCAGGTATCCGAAGAAACTCAGACTCACCGAGAGCAGCGCCGCCGCCAAAAGCTCCAGCGTCGCGATCACCTTCACGTAGGTGTAGTCGCGATTGGTCTTAGCCGTCAGGACCTTCATCACTGCCAGGAAAAACAGCAGGTGCACGGTCGCCGCCAGTAGCGTATCGGAGATGTAGTAATAGTCGATCGGGTAGAAGCCGATGTAAGTCAGCGTGAGCGCCGCCACCGCCCGGCCGCTCAGGTGAATCTCCAGGATCCCCGCCGCCATCAGCCCGCGCAGGCAGAATCCCGCCAGCGTCAGCGCCGCAGTCGGCCAGTCCAGGTAGCCCGATCCCGCCACCGCGAAGAATCCGGCCGCCAGCATGCCCAGCAATGAGAATTCGAAGAAGCGCTCAACCACGCGCGGGGGCATCACCCCATTGTACTGGGCGCCTTTCTGCCGTGTCATCAGTAACTTCGCTGTTGCTAGGCCCGTTTTGCCAAACGAACCGATTTAGCGTGGAGCCGGGGGCGTTGCTGAACTGTGGTGCGTGCGCGGCTTGGAGTCTGGTGCTTTGCTTAGCTGCGTTCATCTGCGTCCATCTGCGGCCAAATTGTTTTTGCCTGTGTGCTACAACGGAAGACTCGACGCATGGCCAAATTCAAACCAGCCGGGGGCCGTAAAGCTGCCGCGAAAAGTAACGCGCGCGGGCTGCTCCCCTGCCTCTTCATCGTGATCCTCGGCTTCCTGGTGCTATTCGGTCTGTTTTATTCCATGCTGAAATCTTCATGATCAGAGCCGACCAACGTACTCCCACGCAGATGCGGCCCGTGAAAGTCACGACCGACTACCTGCTCACCGCCGAGGGCTCCGTCCTCATCGAAATCGGAAACACGCGTGTGCTGTGCGCCGCCACCGTGGAGGATACCGTTCCAGGATTCCTGCGCAATACGGGCAAAGGTTGGGTCACCGCCGAATACTCGATGCTCCCGCGCGCCACCGCCACGCGCACCGCGCGCGAAGTTTCGAAGGGACGGGCGTCCGGACGCACCATGGAAATTCAGCGCCTGATCGGGCGTTCCCTCCGCTCCGTGGTCGACCTCCAGTTGCTCGGCGAGCGCAGTGTCATCCTCGATTGCGACGTACTCCAGGCCGACGGTGGCACTCGCACCGCGTCCATCACGGGTGCCTATATTGCCCTCTCCATCGCCATCCGCCAGCTCCTGAAATTCGGCGTGCTCAAGAAGACACCGCTACGCGATTACGTGGCCGCCACCAGCGTCGGTATCGTGGGCGGCGTGCCCATGCTGGATCTTTGCTACACCGAGGATTCACAAGCCGACGTCGACATGAACCTGGTCATGACCGGTGCCGGCCGCTACGTCGAGATCCAGTCCACCGCCGAAAAAACGCCTTTCGACGACGAACAACTGAGCGCGCTGATGGCCCTCGCACGCCAGGGCGTGGAGGAACTCGTCGCCGTCCAGAAATCCTTCGAGACATAACTGAACTTTGTAGGGCGGGCCTCCTGGCCCGCGCGGGACCTCCCGGTCCCGCAACCAAATCCTCATGACCATCTACAGCGCCACCACCAACCCGCTCCGTGTGGCGCGGGCTTCAGCCTGCAGCGTCGGCTTTAGCCGGCGTCCAAATCCGCGATGACCATTTATTGCGCCACCACCAACCCCGGCAAACTCCGGGAATTTCGCCTCGTCGCGCCCGACTTCGACATACAGCCCATTACCGGCATTGAAGCCCCCGACGAAACCGGCACAACCTTCGAGGAAAATGCCATCCTCAAAGCCAAATACTACGGTGAATACGCCTCCGGCTGGCTCTTCGCCGACGATTCCGGCCTCGAAGTCGATGCCCTCGGCGGCGCCCCCGGCATACACTCCGCGCGCTTCGCCGGCCCCGACGCGACCGACCTCAACAATAACGCCCTGTTACTAAAGCGCCTGGATGGCGTCGAAAATCGCACCGCCCGATTCGTCTGCGTGATCGCACTGGTCCACAACGGCGCGCTGGTGAAGACCTTCCGTGACGCGGTCGAAGGCACCATCATCGACGCGCCGCGCGGCTCCAACGGATTCGGTTACGATCCCCTGTTCTACGTGCCGTTTCTCGCCCAGACCTTCGGCGAAGCGCCCATCGAGCGCAAGATGAAACTCAGCCACCGTGGCCAGGCACTGGCTAAGATGTTCGCTTGGCTACGGAACGAACTGGGCGATACCGCTTCCAGGTAAGGAACCCGATCATGGTCTTCGCATCCGGTAACTTCCCTGCCGCGATCAGTCCATCCAACTCGCGCGACGTGAACCAGCGCGTTTCGATCCGTTCGTCTTCCATCACGTGCTGCTCGCCCTCAGTGAGCTCGGTAGCGAGAAAGATCGTCATCTTCTCCGCCAGAAACCCCGGACTCGGCCAGAACATCGCGAGCTTGGTCCACTTCTTGGCGCGATATCCCGTCTCCTCCCCCAACTCGCGCTTGGCCGCTTGAAGCACCGTTTCGCCCTGGTCCACTCGGCCCGCCGGCAATTCCCACAGATACTGACGCGCGGGCAAACGATACTGCCGGACTAACAACACCCGACCCTTCTCATCCACGGGCATCATCACCGCCGACCCCTCGTGCTGTACGATCGCGCGCTTGATCTCGAAGCCGTCAGGATCCACCGCATGATCGAAGGTCACCTTGAAAATCGGCGTCTCGATCAGTTGTTTTGAAGAAATGAGTTTCATTTAGCGTGAATTGCCTTGGCGAATTCCGCCGCCGGCAGTGTATTTAACACATCGCCTGCTTCCAGCCATCCGCGGCGCGCCATCTTGACTCCGTAGCGCATGTTGGCCAGATGCTTGGGATGATGCGAGTCGGTGGAAATCACAAACTTGCAGCCTTTCAACTTCGCCGCGCGCACTAGCGACGAAGTCAGATCCAGCCGTTCCGGGCTGGCGTTGATTTCGAGATATACGCCGCGCTTCGCAGCCGCCGCCGCGATCGCGTCGAAATCGAATGGAAACGGTTCGCGATGCAGCAGCAGCCGCCCCGTGGGATGTCCCAATACGCGCAGATGCTTGCACTCCAGCGCCCGCAGCAGCCGGGCGGTCATCTCGGCCGATTCCAGATTCAGGTAACTATGCACGCTGCCGATCACGAAATCCAGCTCCCCCAGCGCGTCGTCTTCCAGGTCCATCCGTCCATCGCGATGAATATCGCACTCCAGCCCCGAAAAGACGCGCAGCCCGAAGCCTTTCTGATCCATTTCGCGAACTTCCTGCGCAAACGCGATCGCGCGCTTTTCATCCAGGCCATTCGCCATAGCCAGCGCCTTCGAATGATCCGTAATGGCGATGTATTCATAACCCAGCTTGTGCGCGGCTTCCGCCATCTCGAGCAGCGTCGCCCGGCCGTCGCTGGCCACCGTGTGCATGTGCAGATCGCCCCGAATCTGCTCCAGTTCGATCAGTTTCGGCAGCTTGCCCTTCTCCGCTGCTTCGATCTCTCCCGAATTCTGGCGCAGCTCGGGTGGGATCCACGGGAGACCCAGTTTTTCGTAAACCTCCTCCTCCGTCGCGCCCCGCCACGCGCTCGCCGCCGTCGATTTTCGACAGGCTGTATTCGTTCAGCGTCAAGCCCATCTTGATCGCCCGCGTGCGCAGCGTGACATTGTGCTCCTTGTTGCCGGTGAAGTACTGCAAAGCGGAGCCGTAGCTCTCCGCGGGCAGCGCGCGCAGGTCCACCTGCAATTCCTCCATGCCGAACTTCAGGCTCGCCTTGTTTTCTCCGCGCCCCAGCGTTTCATGATTCTTCGGATGCGCCAGGAATTTCTCCATCGCCGCCAGCGCGCCCGGCCCGGTCACGATCATGTCCAGATCGCCCACCGTTTCCTGACCGCGTCGCAGGCTGCCGGCCGGCGTGATCTTCTCGACGCCGGGTACGTCCTTCAGATACTCGATCAACTCGTCGGCCACGCCTTGTGCGAAATTCAGCAGGAACCGACCTGCGCGCTGCCGGTACGACGCGATCGACCGCAGGACTTTCTCTTCGAGCTTCGCGCCCATGCGCGGCAGCTCCCGCAGTTTCTGCTCGCGGCACAGCCGCTCCAGGCCATCGATGGTCGATACGCGGTAATTCTCAAAAATCACGCGGATGCTCTTCGGCCCCAGCCCCTGAATCTTCAGCAGCTCGAGCGCGGTGGGCGGATACTTCGACAGCATCTCGTCGCGCCGCTCGAAACTGCCGCGCTCTTCGATTTCCCCCAGCACGGCGGCTATGCCCTTGCCGATGCCGGGAATGTCGGTGACCTTCTTCTCGGGATCCTTCAAGATCCCCGCGACAGATTCCGGGTACCCGTCAATCACCGCCGCCGCGTTGCGGTAGCTGCGGATGCGGAACGGATCTTCCTCCGCGATTTCCATCAGGTCGGCCGTTTCAGTCAGGAGTCGTGCGATGGCGCGATTTTCCATCTAGAGCGATTGTATCCGCAGCGCCGCCTCAATTCCGTGACTATGTCTATTTCAGCCGCGGATCGAAGCGGAAAGGCTCGGGTAGTCCGAACTTGATGTGCCGGAAATCCGGATGTGCGACGTTGATCACGTAGTTCCACTCGCCCGCAACCACGGCGGACGGACGCGCAGGACACACGACCGGCTCGACGAGATCCACGCGGAGCCGATGTTTTGCGTGTCGTCGGGCCCGGCCTTCGGATCATTCCAACCCCTCGGCAGCCTTACCATCGGAACTTCGGAAACGCGCACACGATCGGGTATGCGAAGGGCGGTGATCACAAAGTCCCTCGGTACGACCGCATAGTGAACCAGAATCTCCATCGCTGCGAGAGATCGCGAAGATGCCGCGTAGATGACTTCCGTACCGACCGGATTCCAGCGTCCTCCAGTAAGAGCCGCGCCTTTGCCGCTGTGGGCGCGAATCGGCGCGAGCACAAACGGTGCGCGACGATCACATCACGCCGTGCTCAAGCTGACTAAGGACCGCAAGCACGCGAGCTTCGCCCTCCGGTGTCGCCAACAATGAGACGGGGGTCGCGAATCCCAGCGCGCGAATCGGTGTCCCCATCCAGCGCAGCGCTTCCTCGCGATTGCCAATGATCTTGGTCGCCATGCCAACGACGCGGTCTACTTCCGGGGCGTTTCGTCGGCCTTCTTCCTGCACCGCCGTGACCGCATCTGTCCGCGTCGTCGTTTTGGATTTCATACCAGCCTGCGGTCATTATAGCCTCGCCTAAGCCGCACGGGATCCACTCCTTCGCCATATCCGTAGTAACCTCTTTAGTGCTCCCGTGATTGACTCTGACGACACCATCGACCTGCTTACTCGTACCGTCACCGCCATGCGCGAGCGGATGGAGCAGATGCAGTTCGAGCAGCAGACCAAGATTCAGGAGGCCGTGGCCACGCTCGGCAGCGAGAACACAGAGCTTAAGAAAACGATCGCCGCCATGCGCAGCGAAATCGACCGCATCCAGATCCAGCACAACGAGAAGCTTCAGGATCTCACCCGCACGGCTCGCGACGAACAGTGCCACCTTCAGGAAATGATCGCGAGGCTGCGTTCGCAGTTGGAGGAAAAAGTTGGCCGCTAACCGCAAAGCTAAGCCCGCCGCGGCCGCCAGCTCGGGCGTGTCAGATAAGGGAAACGTGAAGCCCGCGCCGTTCACCGACGTCGAACGCGCGCAGTACCAGGAAATGGAACTGCTGCTGCGCATCAGCAAACAGGTGGCGGCCATCGACACACTCGACGAGCTGCTCGCCACCATTGTCGAAATCGCCGCGCGCGAAACCGGCGCCGACCGCGGCACGCTTTTTCTCAACGACGAGCAGACCAGCGAACTCTACTCGCGCGTCGCGCAGGGCGTGCACATCCGTGAAATCCGCATCCTCAATACGCGCGGTACCGTCGGTCACGTTTTCACCACGCGCAAGGGCGTGATCGTGCATGACCCCTACCACGATCCGCACTTCGACCCCGCCATCGATAGAGAAACCGGCTACATCACCAAGAACATCCTGGCCGCACCGATCTTCACCGCTAAGGGCGAGGTGATCGGCGTGCTCCAGGTCCTGAACAAGAAGGACGGAAAGTTCACGCGTGAAGATCTGCGCCGCCTGGAGGCGATGGCCGAGCAGACCTCGCTCACGCTCCGCAACACACAGTTTCGCGAACGACTCAGCGCCGAGCGCGAGCGCGAAATGCATTTGTTGGACGTGGTCTCCGACGTCACCGCCGAATTCGACCTGGGCACTATGTTGGTGAAAATCGTGGGCGAAGCGGCCAACATGCTACGGGCCGAACGCGCCACCATTTTCCTGAACGACTTCAAAACCAACGAGCTGTTTTCGCGCGTGGCTATGGGCGGCAAGATTGACGAAATCCGCATGCCCAATCACGTCGGCATCGCGGGCGCCGTCTTCACCTCCGGCAAAACCATCAACATTCCCTACGCCTATGCTGACCTGCGTTTCAATCCCGCGTTCGACAAGCGCACCGGGTTTTTCACACGCTCTATTTTGTGCGTCCCCATTCACGATCGCTCCGGCCAGGTGATCGGCGTGACGCAAGTGCTGAACCGCAAAGGCGGCCCCTTCACGTCCGAAGACGAAGCTCGCCTCAAGGCTTTCACTGCACAGGTCGCGATCAGCCTGCAAAGCGCCAAGCTTTTCGACGACGTGCAGAATATGAAGAATTACAACGAAAGCATGCTGCAGAGCATGTCGAATGTTGTGATCACACTCGACGAGGATCGCAAGATCAAGACCTGCAACCGCTCCGGACTGGACGTGCTGGGCGTGAAGCCGGAAGCCATGCTGAAGCGTCCGGCGGCGGAATTCTTCGGCGAAGCAAATCAGTGGCTGCTCGACAAAATCAAAGCGGTGGAAGACGCTGGCCAGCCGGAAACCATGATGGATGCCGCGCTCACCATCGGCGATTGCAAGCTATCGATCAACCTCAACGTGCTTCCGCTGGTCAGCGAAAACGACGACGGTACCAAGAAGAAAATCGGCACCATGCTGATGATCGACGACATCAGCGCGGAGAAGCGCATGAAGTCGACCATGTCGCGCTACATGGACCCCGGCATTGCCGATCGCTTGATGGCCGGTGGCGAGGAAGCACTGGGCGGACGCAGCGTCACCGCCACCGTGCTCTTCTCCGACATTCGCGACTTCACCGGCATCTCCGAGGAACTGGGCCCGCAGAGCACGGTCCGCCTGCTGAACGAATACTTCACCATCATGGTGGAGGCGATTCAGAAGCAAGGCGGTATGCTCGACAAGTTCATCGGTGATGCGATCATGGCCGTCTTTGGTCTTCCAGTAGCGCACGACGACGATGAGGATCGCGCTTTGCGCGCGGCCATTTCCATGATCAGCAGCCTTCGCGCCTTCAATGCTGCGCGCGCCGAGGCCGGCTTGAGAGCCATCGATATTGGCGTCGGCCTGAATACCGATACCGTGGTTTCCGGCAATATTGGGTCGCCCAAGCGCATGGATTATACGATTATCGGCGACGGCGTGAATCTGGCCTCACGCCTGGAGAGCGCCTGCAAGCAGTACGCCGCGCGAATTCTGATCAGCGAGAATACGTATCGCAAACTGAAGGGGACCTATCGCATCCGCGAAGTCGATCAGGTGATCGTGAAGGGCAAGCATGAGCCGGTCTGGATCTACGAAGTGCTGGATTATCACAACGACGAGACTTTCCCCAACCTGATGGAAGCGGTAAACCATTTCAAGGGCGGATTGTCGTATTACCGCAAGCAGCAATGGGCGCAGGCGGAGAACGCATTTCGGGGCGCGGCGGAGTTGAATCCCCACGATAAACTTCCGGGGTTATACCTGGAGCGGTGCGAGCACCTGAAGGTCGAGTCGCCGGGCACCGACTGGGACGGCGTGTGGAAGCTCAAGTCGAAATAGCCCGGCAGAGCGGCGCATAAGGCAGCTCACATGCACTTGCTCTGCTTCCAAAGGATCGTCCTATTGGAAAGTAACGACAATGCTGCGTTTGATCGTTTCACTTTTCGTCGTGGCTGTAGCGATTTCGGCACAGGTGACTCTGCCCGGCGCCACAGGCGATTCGAAACCGCGCACCCAAAAACTCAACGCCACGCTGGCAGGCCGCGTGGTCAGCTCGACCACCGGCGTCCCGCTGGCCAAGGCGATGGTGACCCTCGAGGCCGGGAAGGATAAACAATACCGGGTCTTGAGCGGCAAGGACGGAACATTTCTATTCGAAGATGTCGAACCCGGCGACTATTCGATGAGCGTCAAGCGCGTCGGCTTTCTCGACGGCGATGGGCCCGAACTCTCGCTCGAGCCCGGCGAGCGCATGAAGGACGTAGAACTGAAGATCGCGCCGCAAGGCGTGATCTCGGGTCGCGTGGTGGACGAGGATGGCGATCCGGTGCCGAGCGCGCATGTTCTCTGCTATCGCTGGCTCGGAGCCGGCGCGAAGAAGCACGTAGTGGATAGCACCTCGAAACAGGTCGACGATGAAGCCAACTTCACCTTCACGGGTCTCAAGCCGGGGAATTATTACTTGCGTGCTGTGGATCTTTTCGCGCAGAGTGGCATGCGGCCTAACGGTAACGAGGCCCTCGTCGCCACCTACTATCTCAGCGCGGCCGAAGTAAGCGGCGCTACTCCGCTGCATCTGTCCGCCGGAACCGAGCTCCGAAACGTCGAAATCCGTTTGCGGAAAGTTCGCGTGGTCCGCATCCGCGGAAGCCTTGCGAACCCCGGCGCGGGCCAGCCATCGGAGGTTTATCTAAAGCGTAAGAACTCGAACGAGTTCTTCGTGGAGTCGCAATCCACCAACGTCCGCGATGGGGTGTTCGAGTTCGCCGCAGTCGAGCCCGGATCTTACTTCGTCGAGACGAGTCCCAACCTCGTACGCTGGGATCGGAAGACCGGCGAAACTCAAACCAGCACCGCGACGCTGTTCGGACGGCAAGCCGTCGAGGTCTCCGGACGAAATATCGACGACTTGGTGCTCACCCTCCAGCCGGCGATCGAAGTCACCGGGAAGATCCGCATGGACAGACTGAAACCTTCTAAAGACCTGCGTGTAAAGCTTTCGTCCTCCACTTATCTGCGCCGCCCTCCGGAAGCGGAGCCAGCCGAGGATGGATCATTCACCATCGGCCCGCTCCCACCGGTCGAGTTCAAGATAAACGTGATTGGCCTGCCCGAAGGCGCCTACGTGAAATCGATGCGCCACGCCGGTCAGGAAATCGGCGAGGCGCTGGACCTCAGTACTCCCGGCGCGGGCGCGCTCGAAATTGTGCTCTCGCCCAACGCCGCGACCATCACCGGCATCGTGCGCGATCAGAAGGGCGAGCCGGTTCCTTACGCAACTATATTCGCGTGGAAGAGTGACGAACCCCCTCACGCCTCCACCGCCGCCTCCGACGGGAGTTTCGAAATCAAGAATCTGCCGCCCGGCGATTTTCGCGTCGCCTGTTGGGAGGAGGTCGTGTCTACGGAGGCGTCTTGGCTCACGCTGTTCGAAAAACACACCCGCAAGGTCACGCTCAAGGAAGAATCGCGCGAGCGCGTCGAGGTCACGCTAATCACCAAAGAAGTGATCGAGGCCACCGAAGCGAAGTAGCGGGATCGTGACCTTAGCCCAGCAGCTCCGAATCGTATTTCTCAAAAACAGCCCGCAGCGCCGCTGGCGTCCGCTCCGTCATCTTGTGGATCTCCTGGATCATGCGGTGCACCCGCGTCGTCATCACCAGCAGGTAGCGAACCGGCTCCGGTCCCGGATTCCAGAACGTGTGCGGCGTTCCGCGCGGCACGAAAACGCCAGACGCGGCGCGAGCCTCCACCACCTGGTCGCCGACGCGAACACACAACCTCCCTTCGAGCACGTACCAAGCCTCGTCGTCGTTGCGATGCAGATGTAGCGGGGCGATAAACCGAGGCTTTTCGGAAATCCCGCCTGCGTCCTTCCACTCTGCGATCACAAATCCGTCCGCGAAAGCTTTTTCCGTTCCCAGTACGTTCCCAGCAAGCAACGGTGCAAGGATGGTGGCATTCATGCTATTCAGTGAAGCCGAGAAGGGCCGCGCCGCGCAAGCCGCATGCAGATCACATTTCGAAAAGCCCTGCCCAGCGAACTACAGAGCCTGCTCGCTTTCGATCACTCCGTCTTCAAGCGATCCGACTGGTTTGACGACGAGGACTGGAACCTCTTCGAATCCTGGTGGATGATCGCGGACGGCGTCCATGCCGGTTGCTGCGCTTTCGAGAAGCATGTCGATTTCCAGGAAGACCTGCACCGCGGCCGCCCGAATCCCCGCCTCCGCGGTTCGTTGTACATCGCCTCCACCGGAATTCTGCCGCGCCTGCAAGGCAAGGGCCTGGGCGTGCTGCTGAAGAGCTGGCAGATCTCCTACGCGCGCCGCTACAGGTTCACGCGCATCGTCTCCAACACGCGCAAGAGCAACCTGCGCATGATCCGCCTCAACCGCAAGTGCGGATTCAAAGTGATCCGCACCACGCGCGGTTACTACCACGATCCAGTCGAGTCCACCGTCGTGATGGAATTGGATCTCACTCGCGCCCGCCGCGGCCGACTTTGCTAAACTTGATTTTTACCCCCAGCCGTGGCCCTGCCGCCAGCGAAAATAGTCGCGTTGTACCCCGGGTCGTTCGATCCCATCACGAACGGTCACCTGGATCTGATCGCCCGCGGCGCCCGGCTGGTCGACCGGTTGATTGTCGCGATTCTCCGCAATGAGGCCAAGGCGCCTCTCTTCTCCGTCGAAGAGCGTGTGGAGATGTTGGAAGAAGTGGTCAAGCCCTACGGAAACGTGGAGATCGGATCGTTCGAGGGGCTGCTGGTGGATTACGCGGCCGAGCGCGGCGCAAACATGATCCTGCGCGGCATCCGTGCCATCTCCGACTACGAATATGAGTTGCAGATGGCGCTGATGAACCGCCGCCTGCGGCCCGGAATCGAAACCGCGTTTCTGATGGCGGGTGAGGCGTATTCCTTCATCAGCTCGCACCTGGTGAAGGAAGTGGTTTCGCTGGGCGGCGATATTTCAGGCTTGGTGCCGCCCGCGGTGGAAGCCAGATTGAAGGGCCGATTCCGCAAGACTTAAAGTAGCAGCCGATTTTTTAGGATTCTTTTAGGAGACGGAGAAGATGCAAAGCGTGCAGGACCTAGCCGAACGAATTTCAACCATCAGCGTTTCCTCCACCATGAAGGTGTCCGCTGACGCCGACCGTCTTCGCCGCGAAGGCGCCGATGTGGTCGATTTCGGTGCGGGCGAGCCGGATTTTCCGACGCCCGATAACATCAAAGCCGCGGCCGTCTCGGCCATCGCCAACAACTTCACCAAGTACACGCACGCCACTGGCATCGAGGAACTCAAGCAGGCCGTCTGCGATCGTCACAAGCTGGACTACGGCACCGCCTATAACTCCAAGGAGTGCGTGATCACGGTCGGCGGCAAGCACGCCATCTTCAATCTGGTGCAGGCGCTGCTCGACCCGGGTGACGAAGTGGTGATCCCAGTGCCCTACTGGGTCACTTATAAGGACGTGGTGAACTACACCAGCGGTAAGTGCGTCTTTGTCGACACCAACGAAGACGAAGGCTTTCTGCTGCACGCCTCGATGATTGAGCGCGCGCTCACGCCGAAGACGAAGATGATCCTGATCAACTCGCCTTCGAATCCCAGCGGCGCCGTGTTTGCACGGGCCGAACTGGAGCGAGTCTTTCAACTCGCTAAAGATCGCGGCATCTGGATCCTCACCGACGAGTGCTACCACCGCTTCCTGTATGACAGCGAGCCGTTCTCGATGGCGTCGCTTCCGGGCGCGAGAGACACGGTAGTGGTCGCCGGATCGCTTTCGAAAACCTACGCGATGACCGGCTGGCGCATCGGATTCTGTCTGGCACCCGCGCAGGTCGCGACCGGAATCACCAAGCTGCAGAGCCACTCCACATCCAACCCGACCTCCATCGCGCAGAAAGCCGCGCTCGAAGCCGTGCGCGGACCGCAGGAATCGGTGGGCGTGATGCTCGCCGAATATCGCAAGCGACGCGACTACGTCATCTCACGCCTGCGCCAGATGCCCGGCGTGAAAACCAATGTGCCGCAAGGCGCCTTCTACGCCTACCCGAACATCAGCGTCGCTTTTCGCGGCGGCATCGCCAATTCGCTCCAGTTCGCCGAGAAACTGCTGGCCGAGGAGTTCGTCGCCGTGGTTCCAGGCGAGGCATTCGGCACCAGCGACCACGTGCGCCTCTCCTATGCGACCTCTATGACCGAATTGACGAAGGGCCTGGATCGCATCGCCCGCTTCATCGCCGCGCGCGCGGCTTGAGGTCGTGTTTGACTCAATCTCTGAGTGGGGTCTGAAGTAGCGTCTAATGCCACCGCGCCGCCTCACCCCGCGTTTTCTCGAAAAGGTCTGGGGCGCGACGCACCTCCAGCCGTGGTTTCCTGATACCGCGACGAAAACGGGAGAAGTCTGGCTCGAAGGCGACCCCGGCTCGCCGCTGCTGATCAAGTTTCTCTTCACCACCGGTAAGCTCTCCGTGCAGGTTCACCCTGGCGACGCTTACGCCGCGGAACATCATCACTCGCTCGGCAAGACCGAAATGTGGCACGTGCTGCGCGCCGAGCCGGGCGCGAAAATCGCCGCAGGTTTCCACCAGCAGGTGACCAAGCCCCAGATCGAAGCGACCGCGCGCTCCGGCGAAATCGAAAATCTTCTCGAATGGTTCGACGCCCACCCCGGCGATACCTTCTTCCTGCCTGCGGGAACCGTGCACGCCATTGGACCCGGCTTGGCGCTGCTCGAGATCCAGCAGAATTCCGACATTACTTATCGACTTTACGATTACGGCCGTCCCCGCGAACTGCATCTCGAACACGCACTTGCCGTCAGCGACCTTGGCCCCCACGCCGCCCGCGCTATTCCTCAGGGCGACATCTTAATTGAGTGCCCGTATTTCGGCACCCGCCGCCTCGATATTCATGGCAAGCTTCAAATTGATCAAATACCTGGAAACGGAAAGCGCTCCTACTTGATCATCCTCGAAGGTAATTGTGATCTCTCCGGCCAGCATGCCCGCCCAGGCGAGGGATGGTATCTGTCGCCTGCTTCCTACCCACTGGAAATCTCCGGTAATGCAGTCAGCTTACTGGTATCTATTCCATGATTCTAAAGTAACTTAGTGCTTCTATCCCGTTAACCCTGTATTGACACTTTTAATTCCCGGTTCTACTCTGGGGATAATTTTGTTGATGGGGAATCTACTAGACGTGACGCATCAGGAGGCGCGAACCCTCGTCATTGGACGAGTGTGTGTGCGCCTGGTTTAGGGGTTAGCGGCGCCGCAAGGCTGCCTTGGGAAAGGGTCTAATGTTTAGAAATGTTCGCTCGCTCGTCTTTTTGCTTGCCATTCTTTCTTTGATTGCCGGAATCCAGGCACAAACCATTACCACCGGCGATGTGACCGGGACCGTGACGGATTCTTCGGGCGCCATTGTTCCCGGCGCTACCGTCACTTTGAAAAACGCGGCCACCGGCGATATCCGTACCGCGGTTTCTGGTGCGGACGGAAGTTATCGCCTCACCTTCGTCAAACCCGGCACCTATACGCTTTCCGCGGTATCAGCGGGGCTTAAGTCGGATAGCATGGCGAATCTGGTGGTCGCAGTCGGGCAGGTGCAGACGCTGGGTCTGGTGCTGAAGCCGGTCGAATCCAAGGAAGTAGTCATGGTGACCGACTCTGCGCCGCTGCTGCAGACCGATAACGCCAACATTGCTTCGTCCTTCTCGACCAAGCAAATCGATTTGTTGCCTGCGCCCGGCGGCGATATTACCTCCATAGCTTTCACCGTGCCTGGGATCACCATGAGCACCGGCGCCGGCTACGGCAATTTCAGCTCGCACGGTTTGCCGTCCACGTCGAATCTGTTCACCACCAACGGCATCGACAACATGGATCCGTATCTGAACCTCAACAACTCCGGCGCCAGTAACCTCTCGCTGGGCGCGAATGAGATTCAGGAAGCCTCGGTGGTTCAGAATGCTTACTCCGCGCAGTACGGCCGTCAGGCTGGCGCGCAAGTGAACTACATCACCAAGAGCGGCTCTAACGAATTCCACGCCAACCTGCAATACAACTACAACGGCAACATCCTCAACGCCAACGACTTTTTCGCCAATGCCTCCGGCACGCCGAAAGGGCGCGCCATTTCGAATCAATACGGCGCGGGCGGCGGCGGGCCCATCAAGAAGAACAAACTGTTCTTCTACGTGAATACCGAAGGGCTGCGCTACACCCTTCCTTCCTCGGGCGTGGTTGCGATTCCCTCCCCCGAGTTCCAGGCTTTCACGCTGAAGAACGTGACTGCCGCGCAGGCCCCCTTCTATCGGCAGGCGTTCGCGCTATATAACTCGGCTCCGGGCGCAAGCCGGGCGGTACGCATCACCAACGGCGACGGCTTATTGCAGGACGGCGGCGGAGCGTTAGGCTGCGGCGGCTTGGCCGGCACGCCCACCGGCGTCGGCAACGGCGTGTTTGGCGACAACGTGAGCTGCGGACTGGCCTACGGTTTCAACGTCTCCAATCAAAACACCGAATGGCTGTTCACGACCCGAGTCGATTACAACACCAGTGACCGGCAGAAGATGTTCTTCCGCTTCAAGACCGATCACGGTCTGCAGCCTTCCGACACGCAGCCCATCAGCCCGCTGTTCAACTCCGTCTCCGTCCAGCCGGACTATGAAGGCCAGTTCAACCACACCTTCATTTTCTCGGCTCGTGCGATCAATAACTTTGTCGGATCGGGCAGCTACTATAGCGCCATCTTCGCGCCCGCCGACCTCAACGCATCGCTCGCCGCTTTCCCTGTCAATCTGCAGTTTGGCGACGGCGGAGCCAATGGCAGCGCGTTCGGACAGCTCGGAATCACCAGCTCGGTGTTCCCGCAGGGCCGCCGCGTCGGACAGCTCCAGCTCATTGACGACTTTTCTTACACGGTGGGCCGCCACCAGTTGAAGGTCGGTCTGAACTACCGCTACAACCGCGTCGCCGATACGGGCAACCAGCGGCTGGTTTCGGCCGGGTCATATACCATCTTCGACCTGAGCGAATTTGCGACCGGCGCGTTCACTTCGGCATCCGGATCCAGCTATGTGCAGCGCTTCACTCCCTTCCCGGTAGTGCACCTGCACCTGTATAACGCGGGCTTCTACTTTCAGGATGAGTGGGCGGTCAAGCCCAACCTGAAACTTACTCTGGCCATGCGTTTTGATCGCACCGGCAATCCGAGCTGCGTCGACAACTGCTTCTCGCTGCTCAATTCACCGTTCGCGAGCATCGGCCACTCGGTGACCACGCCTTACAATCAGTCCATCACCAACGGTCTGGAGCACGCCTTCTACGACATCGAGCCGATCGTGCCGCAGCCGCGTTTTGGATTCAGCTACAGCCCGTCGCGCTTTAAGAACACCGTAATCCGCGGTGGCGTCGGCGTCTTCGCCGACCTGTTCCCGGCCTTCTTGGCCAGCAGCGTCTTCGCGAATACTCCCAACGTTTTCTCGGCGACGGTCCGCGCCGCCAACATCAACAGCAGCGGCGCAGGCTCCGGTCCCGCCATCGCCACCAGCAGCGGAAACGCATTCCAGTCGGGCTTCGCCAATGGCGCGACGCTGGCCGGGCTGCAGGCGGCCGTCGCTCCGGTAACCTTCGTCCCGCCGGGTATGTTCTCGATCCCCCAACAGTTCGCGGCTCCGAAGTTTTTGGAATACAGCTTCGAGATCCAACAGCAGATCGGACAGAAGAACGTGGCGACCATCAGCTACGTGGGCAATCACGGGTATGCAACGCCGATGCGAACGTTTCCGCTAACCCCGCCAACTACCCCAACGGATTCGGCGGGATCCCCTCGGTGACACCCGATCCGCGCTTCCGCGTGGTGACGCAAATCAACAATGCCGGCTGGTCCAACTACAACGGTCTGACGGCCGCCTTCCGCCGCGCCTTCGCCTACGGCTTCCAGGGGCAGTTCGGTTACACCTGGTCGCATTCTCTGGATACGGGATCGAACGCCGGTCTGACATTGTTCTACAGCGGCGACTCGATCACTAACCAGATCAATCCGCTGAATCTTCGCTCGCTCAACTACAGCAACTCCGATTACGATATTCGACACAACTTCGTGGCGGATTTCCTGTGGGAAATTCCGTTCAAGTCGGATCATAAGCTGCTGAACAACATCCTGGGCGGCTGGTCCATCGGCGATAAGCTGATCGCGCGCACCGGCACCCCGTTCAGCGTCTTCAACAGCCGCATCGCGGGTCGCCTCGGCGTTACCGCCAGCGGCACGATTCTGGCGCAGGTGGTGGGCCCGGTGAACCAGTCCTGCGGCAG
>WNFL01016422.1_pt3 | contig 16948 bp, 20 predicted proteins | sample 5400361 | NCBI WGS metagenome assembly WNFL01 (sample SAMN13153351, study PRJNA577476) | soil metagenome | isolation source: 40 cm soil on Douglas fir-dominated hillslope | place: USA:California | collected 2013-09-17 | reverse complement strand
TTGTATATCATCTATCACTGTAACTTGATTGACCTTTTCCCCTCTAATTCGTGACCATTCTTGGCCATCACGAAGGTAGCATTGGGTGCTTGTTGCATGATTCGACACGAAATATTCTCGAGATAGAACCTTGGTCACTCCGAGGAACGGAAAGTAAATCTGTCGATTATCGCCCAAACTGGGTTCAATGCTTGCCTTGCAAAATGGGTGCCGTCGGGTCGGAGGGGGCCATTTGAAGCACTCCGTAAATCAGAGGTCAATAGAGTGGTGTGGAACGCTCGCCCTTTCGTTTGTTAAGTTGACCTCGACACTCATTGCTAGCCGAAAAAAGGTTCGCCGCTGACTGGGGGCAACGAAGACGGATAACGCGGACCCAAACAAAAGCGAGATTCATTTATTGTGAGCCCGTTGCATGACTTGAGACATCGTCCAATCCTCAATCTCCTGCATATCGAGAACATTGAAAGCCTCCAGCGCCTGTTTTGATGAAGTGAGCCTTGGGGGGGGTCGAAAATAAAAAAAGGGTCGTAGTAGCACGTACCTCTGTAAATCGATCCAAAATGTTTTCCGCCTCCAGTTCTGCAGCTTCAGCGGCATCGCGATGTTCTCGAAATCGTCGCAACGATGCCTCACATAGACGTTCCATCTAGAGGTTGCGCGTAAGGTTTGGCTGCTTTTATACGCTTCTCGTAGTGACAGAGACTCACCTCTTCGATCTCGCTTTCCAACCGTACGCGTTCGGCCTCTATCAATGGGACGGTCACTGCATGAACGGCTGCTCTTGGTGGAATATCGGATCTCCAAGCGTCACTCAAATGTACTGTCTCCCCTCCTTCGGCTTGAGCTTTAACCAATGCCTCTTTAGCATCAGCTACGACAGCAGAAATCGCGTCGATGCCTTCATAGCCCTTATGACGTTCCATCGTTGCTTCTGCCTTAGCCTAACGCACCAAGAGTTGTCATTGTGTGGTTACATAAGAAGGGAGAAATTGGTCTCTTACTAGGCTTTGTTTTTGGATGTATTGTCCAATTTGAACTCGAAGGTCTGCTGCAGTTTGCGGGTTTTCGTCACCCCAAGTCCCTAAACATGCCAGTAGAGACTCCTGTCTGTGTTGAGAAAAGTCAGTGGCCGTGTTCATTCACGCAAGGCCCTGGGACGGACGACCACCCAGTCGCGCCCTTCTTTACGGCAAGCGTGAGAGCTGAGCGAAAATGCTGAGCGCGTTTGCTCGTTCCAATCTGCGGTTCTACTGGCGCGAGGGTAGCCATCTATTTCGGACTGGAGGCGAAGGAGTCCAAGAGATTTTTGGGCGGAGCTCCGGAGTTGAAAGCGCGTCCGCGCCTGGTGTGGATCGGGTAGCGGCCCGTTCGAATGTCATCAAAGGTCCAGGTACCTATTTCACATCGTTTGTCGCACTAGTTTCGCTATTTTCACTCTTCATATCCTCACTACCAGTCGCTTTACGTTCTATTCGGGCAAGTAATAATCGCATACAGGCTGCCGTTGGGTATATTCTTGACTAGTATACATAGGGAAATACATATTGAACATCCAGGAGACCGCCGGACCCTGCGGCGTAAGAAACACAAGGCATCACTTGTCCATATGAGCGCATATAGCTGTCGGAAAAGATTGATAGAGGTCATTTCAAGTCGTTATAATACGATAAAATGGGTTGGGAGGCTCCAGAACGAGACTCGAGGAACGAATGCTGGCGTGTTTATCTCTTGTGGTGTCATGCTCATCTTCGTCTACTGCTTATGCAGGCTATGTGGGTACTAAGGGAATACGTTACGAACCTCGCTGTGAGAGCACGCAAATGAAGGTGGGGGCAGTCATACCTTTTGGAATTTCGAAAGGTATCCATGCTAGATAAATGCCCATTCATTCCGCGCTGTGAAGTCGGGTGCGGCTGGTAAAGCGGCCGCTAAGTCTTCCAAATTCATCCAATACTCGCGATCATCGCAATACAACTCCTCCCCGTCCGCCGAGTGCCCATAATGCATGAGACGTCGCACTGAAGGGCGCTTTTCGTCCATCAATGCCGTCCATCGTTCGAATTGTGATCGGACAGCACAATTAAGGTTAGGCGCGTCCTTTGGGGAAAGGTCGGTGGCCACGTCGGTGAGGGCAGGAGTGATTTGAGAGTCCGTGCAAATTTGGAGAAGATCTTGAAGGCTGCGGCATAGAGCATCGATATCCGTGCCAGAATCATCCAAGACGTCCGCGAGTGAGTACGCTAGACGTACCTGACCGAGAGAACTATGAGCGATGGCAGAGCTGAAAAGACAAGTGAACATTACCTCGATCCTCTTCACGCTCCTCAATGGAACGAACGACCCAAGGTTGGCCCAGGACGAGGACCGGAAGTCATGCAGGGCAACGAAGCGAGTGACAGATACGGTCCCAGCAAGGACTATATGACCCGGCGGAGGGATCGGCGTGCCCCCGAGCCCTAATATGGAGAGCTTTGGTAAATGGGTGTGGACGGCGAGGGCGACGTCATGGCCACCGAAAATGAGGGAAGTCAGCTTTGGAAGCGACCATCTTGAAACCCAGTTGTTGATAATCTGTTGTTCAAGGCCATGTGGGTCCATGAAATCAAATTCGAGGAAACGAAGTTGCGGCAGGTCAACGGCAGGCAGTAGATCCCCTGGACTGCGGAACTCGTAGAGGCTTCGAGCGCGAAACGTCTCGAGTGTTTGGAACGCTGCTATCCCATACATATCTTCGAGGCGTGGACTTTGCATGTCGATGCTAGTCAACCGAGGGGGAATAAGTGTGCCGGGAACTGACATGAGAGGAAAGCCGAGGGACACGGTGTGGTCAATATAGTAACGCAGATTGACGCAACGACTCAATATATATATGAGGTTCGAGGGGATGGAGTTGAATGTCGTCGCTTCGTAGAGGGTGATTCGTTTTACCCATCTCACGACGGGGTTGTACTCGAGCGTCCGCATCACAAGCCGTAGACATTCTTCATCCAGAATCAGGAACGAGCTGTAGAGAAACTCGTTGCCAAGACGGTTCCATGATTTAGACACCAGGACTATGGTCCTTCGAACGATAACGGCTGCGGTCCAAAGTCGGTAATAGCGCTTTCTACCGCTTTTATCAGGGCCCACCCCGTACAATCTACCCAACCGACTTACCTACGATCACGTATGCAGGACCTAACCCGGAGGTGGGGATCTGCGAATTCCTCTGGAATGAAAGTAGCAAGGAGGAGTATCTCCCTCCAAATTTCGATAGGTAAATTGACCTTGCGGTGTCCTGGCATCTTGTATGTATCCTCGATGTCAAGTTGTCTTTTGACCCAGATGGGCGGGGTGGTCGTGTGGAGGACTAAGAATATGATAACGGACAAGAATTTGGCGGACCCTTCAACATCCAAAAGGGGACCAGTTAGCAAAGGTAAAGAAATATCCTTCTTCTATATTCGCTAAGCTAAACCTCCGAAGGTGGTTCAATTATCGAGTCGCGCCTGAACTTCAGTTGCGAAACAACTCGCTTATAACAAATTTCCGGATTCTCCGTTGGGTGACTGTATTCACGATGCGAATATAGACGAGAAGCGGGAGACTGTACCTATAGGACCGGACGCTCCGGAATCTGATCATGACGCGATCGTATACTCCTTCGTTTCTCACTATCCTCTTCTCCGTCATTCGAGGTGTATGGGACTCGTCAGTGGCGTGTGAGGCCGGACCGAAATCTCGCTAAACAGTGGGATTAGTAACAATGTCTCACTCTCGGGCTCTCCTTGATCCAAAGGTGTAACCAGATGAGAGTGAGTCGTAAAGCTTCGGTAATATCGCCAAAATACCGCGAGGTAGTCCGATCCCAGGTGAGTGCGAAGAGAGATCCATAGGTCTCATACCGATCTGATCAGCTTCATTTCTTGATGGTCAGTCCTATCGAGGGTATTTGTTGTTATCAACAAGAAACTTCAACAATCATGTGTAAAGCAAAACACATGGACGATAGCTCTGATCGCACGTGAACGGCAAGGCAAGAACAGACCTTATTATCAGTGCTCTTATTGCGCTTTCCTGTGTTTCCAGAATATTTGGAGACAAAGATGTCGGGATTTGGAATGCAGTGTGAGAGCCTCAGGGCGCTCCGATTGGTCCCAACAAACACGATTCATTTCCCGGCCTTGCGGAAATTCCCACCAAAGTAAGGTCAGAAGTAATGAACAGGACTGCACGAGGGGCGACTGTACCATCCCTCTCAGAGCTTGACAAACACACATCTTTATTGCACAGTAGACGCCTCTGAGAGAATCTTACGTTTAACCTTTCCTGGTATTCTCTGGGTTCGCGAGATACCTCCCCACTTTGACGGTCAGCGCGGTGTGTCGCTTCTCTACCCAAGGTCGTGCAGCGTCCATTTCTGTGAGCCAAGGAGGTGAAGTGAATCGCGAACCCTTGACCAACGGCTGGTCTTCTCGGAACCCCGTTTGCGACTGACATAAGCTTCGTTGTTATGTGCAGAACCAAGCAGTCCTTGATAAGCTCTTCCAAACCCTTCACATCCTCCGAGCAATCATCATTATCATCATCACCGACCGCCTTGGTCAGTGACTCGGCCATTCGCATCGCCAACCAAGTGGAACACAGCCACCTGCCGACCTTTCACATCTATACTAGCGCTATTAGACATTGCGCACCTAGCTGATAAGAATCTCCTCTTTTCTCCTGGTTGCCAAGTTTAAGCTGGCACTGAATTCGACAACCGCGACTCGACCCGCGACTCGACCCTCTCCGATGACGCAGGGACAGGAGGCGGTTCAATTCGATCCAGTACCCTAGTCTCTGCGAACTATCTCTTCCAGGACCGCTGTAACTAATCCTGAGCCCTTTTAATTCAGCGCACGAGCCTTGGAGGAACCATACGTCCATTATTTGCGTCTCAAGACACTTCGGATCAGGACCATTTCTACCCGAGGTTGGGAAGCAACTGTGGGGGAAGAGGACATCGACAGAGGGGTAGTCGATTTCCTGCAACTGTTGAAAGCACTGAGAGATGTTAAATTCTCGAGGGGAGGTGCCTGGGTATCCACTGCCCATTGCCTAGGAGGAAGAGGTATTGAAAGAAGGAAGGGTAGGGTAATGCAGCTGCGTGTTGATATAGTATCACCAACGAACGTCTAGCTCACACAAGGTCAGGCGATTCTTCCCCAGGGTACATAAGGCGAGCTAAAGGCAACCCTTGTGCAATATCATCAAGGGGCTATGGAGGTACTTGTTTCCCAAGCGGATCCACACCATGCAACCTACATGACATCCTCTCTGGTGACAGTAGTGGATGTCCATTGGTGGCAGTTTACTAGCGGGTTCTGTGGTCAACTAGGTCCCATAGAATTCCTCGGGGATGCAAGTCCCATGTTCACAATTTCCTTCGAAAGCTCTCGGGAGCATTCGTCGCTACTACTGGAGCAGCCAGTTACCTTCATTGGCCTGGTGGGCCACAGGGTGGTACGCATAGTGGGGGCATGGGTGGAGTGCAAGCTAGCTCGTCTTCATTCAGCGTTTGACCCGGTCACGGTCCGTAAGAGCGGGCGGCTGTCCTAAGCGGTGATTGAAGTTGGCAAATCAACCACGGGAGTTTCCGTGGACTACTCTACATTCAAACCTATCCAATCGTCTCATGCCCCTCAGTTTCCAGTGCCTGCTTGAGGCTGGGGGCCAGAACCACCCAAAGCGTTCTTGATCACCTTGGAGAGCGGAGAGCCGATTGAGGATTGTGTGGTCCCTTGGATAAACCAGGGTTTACTCATATAATTTCGAATACTGCGAACTCCTTGAGCGGCCAGCCAATTGCCTCCAAAAGATTACGTACCCATCCGGAAGCACGAGAACGACATTCTTCCCCTCAATGCTACCAAATTTCGTCCATCCTTCCCCGCTCTTCAGCCACTTCAATGCCCCGGCGAGAGCACTTCCGGAACTCCCGCCAACAAGGAGGGCCTCAGTTCTGATGAGTCTCAGGGCAGCAGGGAAGGCTTCGTCGTCCCCAATCTTCACCCAGTTGTCTATGCAACCCATTGTTTGATCCAATACATCAGGAACAAAGTCGTATCTGAGAGATAAGCGTCAATGACGAACTACCAATGGTGTCAAATTGCATACCCAATACCTTCGACCTGGTATATTCCACAGGCCTCGGGTTCCAATTCGTTCAATGAGTCAGGAGCAAGAGAGCTCCCTTTCTGTGGTGGGCATCAGTTTATCAGTGAAGGGCTATACTGGTAAGAGTAATGCCTACTGGGTCCACACCCACGACCACACAATCAGGGTTGTGCCGATTCTTGATTGCTCGGGAGACACCGGTAATAGTTCCGCCGGTCCCTGCGCCAATGACAATAGCGTCTACCTTTCCAGAAGATGGCCTTGAATTGGGAGTTGAGGCCGCGTGATCTGCTAGTATGGCGTCGATGATTTCTGGGCCAGTGGTGAGTTCGTGTGCAAGTGGGTTGTCGATGTTAGAGTATTGATTGAGGATGACACTATTTGGGATCTTGGCTTGAAGGATCTTGGCAACGCCTATATGTCAGGTTTATCACTTTATTTGTTGTTTTGAACTATGGATGGAAGAACCGCACCAATGTGACTCTCATCAGAGTCCCATTTCGCCTCATTCGGCGTGCGTATGATTTCAGCACCAAAAGCACGCAGTGTAGCCTCCTTCTCCAGAGACATCTTGGCGGGCAAGGTAATGATTAAGGGGTAGCCCTGTACCTTGGTCAGGCCCGTTGCTTCTGAGCATAACACCTACACACCTTGATGGCACATACGAGTCCAAGCCCAATACCTGCACCCCTTGTCGATTCAGTACTCCATACATGCGATGGGCACGCCTAGATATTCACCTGTATTCCCACTCGTCGCCTCGATCACAGTAGTTACACCAGGAACAAGTCTTCCATCCTTTTCTGCTTCTTCAACCATACGTTTCGCGATCCTATCCTTGACTGAACCTCCAATGGACAAAAACTCAAGCTTGCCCACTGCAAAGAGGGTGTGAGTTCAGTTGGATGACACGCACAAGGCCCCGGCGGTAATAATACGGTGAAGTGGGTTGAGTCACTCACGCAAGTTGCACTTGAGGCCTTCCTCTTTCGCGATCCTATCGAGGCGCACGAGGGGCGTATGTCCCACAGCGTCGAGCGCATCGTTTAGTATACCTTGAGGAAGAGGCATTGGTCGAGGAGAGATAGCCGCAAGAGGTGGTCGGGACTAAAGAGCTTGTGTCGCATGATGCGAAGATGTTGCTTTTATCTGTCCCGGTTCGGAGCTACCCTTGACTTGACAATCTCAGTCAAATAACCAAATCAGTCAAAAATAATCTACAATGGTGATTATGAAAAGAGAAAACAAAAAGAGAAAACAAACGTCATAAACAGTAAAACAGTAACATCAAGAAACAATAGCGACAGGAGAACTACTCGATTGGTGCGATATCACGGTCAAACGGTTAAAAATATTACATATAATGGTGCTGTTGCACTGGGAGTTGGAAAGGTCCTCAGACGAGGGACAGTAACAGTAAGAACGCTAGAGTACCCCGCTGGGGGGATAGATGAACATTGAAACTCCCCATAAGATGAATGGATGAAGCAGTTAAGTGATGAAAATCCTGGTATTCGTATCCTTGCTCTCACTTCTCGGCCTCTCTTGGGCTGCCTCCAGCTACCTCGGAACTCTTGTATAGGCTCTCCCTCCCAAAAAAGGTACCAGGGCTTTCTTCCGCACCAATTTTATCAAAGTCCAAGCTCGCTCCAATACCTACAGTGGGACTGCGGAACAGTTCTCCGGGAGTGCTAAACGGCATGAATCGATTGTTCCTCATTGGTGTAGTCGGATCGCCAGAGAATTGGTTCAAGAACGGTGTAAGGCGGAGCGGTGTAATACCGGGCAGACGGAATGGCTCAGGCGACGATCCAACGTCAAACAGGGGAAATTCATCGTCATATGGGTCGGACGATGGATCGGTTGGGCGTGCAGGGGTGATGAACGTTGGGGGGTGTAGATATTGGGAGTTAGGACTAATGCAGAGGGACGAAGTTCGTGCAAGTACACGTTCGTCAGGTGGGGTCCTGGGGCGGAGGAAGGGGTCTGACTGGAGTTGAGGAAATTGAGATTCAGTAAACACTGGTGGGGGAGGTGGTTGAGTCAATACGGGTAGTGCGGGCGCGGGGGAGTTCAACCACGGTGGGTTTGGGATGAGAGGCGGAGGAGTAGCAGAACGACTACGATCTTCGGCATCATGGATGGACCGCTCGTCAGAAAGATCGTCGTCGTCTCTTCGCTCAGGAGCATTGACGGGGAACCGACTCAGGATGCGTGCCATGAAGTCGGGTTCCGGTTTTGCCGTTGGCGACCCTCCACGAATGTCGGAGTTATTGGCGGCCGTAAGCATCCGAACAGGCGAGAAATTAAGGACTGTGCTGGTAGAGAAAGTGCTCAGGATTGGCGGCGACGATGGAGCACTGGCCTTCTCGCGCTGCGCATTCGAACTCATCTAGGACGCCAGTGAGTTTTCGCCGAAACATAAAATATAAAATAACACGTACAGGCGGTGTAGAAGGCTGCGGGGCGTTCTGGGAGGAGGATGGCTTCACCACCCGAGCTCGCCTTCGCAGTCGATCCTTGTCCCTTGACCTTTGACTGTCTTTTTGCCGATCCTTCTCCCTGAGAGTAGCATCCAAAAGGTCCTTGGTGCCACTCCGAAGCTTCGCAAGCTCTTTGGCGCCAAGTCGGCTCTTTCCGGGCTCGCTCCGCCTGAGCATTGCACCCTTATCACCGTGCACCCGCTCATCCTTACCACCTCCCTGGGCCTCTCGTCTCTCTTCCGCGTCCTCTGGGGACTCGATCGGTGGCGAGCTAGATACACCACTACCCTTGTTCGGAGTGAGGCTAGGAACGTGCGCTGCCGATCCAGAGTTATTCTGTTCATCCCATTCCCAGTCGTTATCCTCCTCACCTGTGAATCCTCCTTCAGCGATGGACGATTCACCGGCTATGTGCGATGGAGGAGGGATATGGGGGAAGAGATCCTCATCATCTTGCAGCTCATCAACATCACCCGGTTCGTCTTCCGCTTCCGAGGGTGTACGAGCGCGCTTTTTCGATCGGCCACTTCTGCCTTTTGTTGCAGTACCCTTGCCAGCAGCTGATTTGCGATTTTTTGACTTTGGTGGGACTCTCCGCGGGTGAGAAGACGCAGGCACACGGAGGGTTGCCTGTTGTTTGCTGATAATATCGCGCCGAGAAGGCAGGGCGAAGACGGAATGTTTATCGCCATCATCCACGTCAGAGTGAATATTGTCGAGAGGCACACCTTTCAGTACATCGCTCTTTGAGCCATTGGATCTCCTCCCTCTTGAGACGCGCTCAACGACGACCGGTGGGGCAGAAGGGGCCAAGGTTGTCCCTCGAACAGATGCGGTTTCGTTGATGTGTGACGAATCCTCGTCGGCTAGTGTCGCCTGATCATCAGTCGCCGAATACCGCGCAGAGGCCGCACGTTCAGCCTTGGGTCCCTTTTGCCTCTTACGCGGGCTCTCGTCATCTTCCAAATCCGTATCATCATCATACGCTCCCTTTCGTCTCCTTTTCCTCTGTCCCTTTGCGTACGCAGTGCCGGTGGGCCGAATGTACCCTCCGTCCTTGAAGCACTCCTTATCCCCCTCGCGGACCGCCCACTCGCCATGCTGTCCACCCTGCGGGTGCTTCAGCCTCGTAAAGCTGCTGTTCTGACTGAGGTTATGGCGTATCGAGTTCTGCCACGCCTGCTCGCCACGCTTGTAAAACGGGTATACGGTCGAGATGTAAAGGTAGATATGATCGAGGCAAGCACGTCCGCGTTTGGCAGAGTTGAGAGCTTGACCGATGAGTGCTGCGTACGACCATTTGGGCTTCTCTTGCGAGTACGGCTCTGGTGGGAGGTTGAAGATCTGCTTTGGGTCAATTTCGTCGGTTGGGTACTGGAAGTGGGTGCGGTATTTTGCCGCCATGTTGTCTGCGAGCATTATGTTCGGTATCACTCCTTGAGGGAAGTGCATCGGAGCGGTGAAGAAACCAGGCGGGAGCGATTGTCCGGGAACGAACGGCTGGCCAGCTGGGAGATAGAACCCAGGAGCGAACTCGAATGGCTTCGGGAGAGTCTGAGATGCGGGTTTGGGAGATGAGGGTACGCTTGGGGACCCTGCGCAGGTCAATACGGGATTGCCTCCTGCCTTGATCACGGGAGCAGCTGCTGGCTCTGTGTTTTTCGTATCAGCTGTCGTTATCGGACTTGCTGCGTCATCATCAGCGGTCAGAGGCAGTGGGTTTCTTATCCTGGGAGGTAGACTGAGCTAGGTGCGATGGAGGTGCACCAGGAAAGCCGGGCCAAGGTGCACCAGAACTGACACTGGGAGGCGGTTGGCTGGGGACGATGGACTGTGATGGGTTCATCGGGTTAAACCACATGCCCGGAGAATAGTAAGGCATGCCTGGAGCACCGGGCGGGAGCGGTTGACTGGGAATTGCGCCGGGGACGGGCATTGCGACGAAGGGAGCGAGGGGATTTCCCTAGAAAATGAGGAAAGATGAGCTTCAGGTAGCCTCGGTGTTACAGCAAGGTGTATTGACCTTTCCGAGTGAAATCATTGGATACATTTGTGGATTGAATGGGAATGAAAATGGGATTGGTGGCATCCCTTTGATGTTCTTGAAATGGTTCTGCACATTCTTATCGTTGATATTGAAAAACGGTGGCATGCCAGCGATCATTGTGCCCACAGCAGTCCCAAGCATAGCTTGTGCGCCGCTGAGAGCATTGGCAGCCCTAGTGGACTCGAGCTGCTTCTGCTTTTCTTCAAACTCTTCGAATGTCTTGCAGCCGGTGTTATCTTGCAGATACATGCGCATCAGCTGGGCCTTTCGTGCAAATTCTTCTTTCGAGATGCCTAGTCTGGCCATTAACGCTTGACTGCCCTCATCCTGGGGCCCCTGTGGCGTCGACATGGCCGGTATACTGTGCTTCGACGGTTTGGAGGTAGAGCGAGATCTGCGGCTGAGGCGGGTAGGTCCAAATTACAAACAGTCGGGGTTTGAATTTGGCCACCAAGAACAGTTAGCCGCGTGTCGTCGTGGCCATCATGATTTGGGCCCTCAAAAGGCTTCGATTCAGTCGACTTCGCATTCGACCGGTGTTTCTGAATATTTTTCACTTCCTCAAGGCAAGCGTCGACCATCGAGGGGCGGTGTCGAAGCAAGGGGTTCAGTTTTAGAGCAAGCGCCACATCTGTGTTAAGTGCAAGGCGTTGGATCTGCTGATATTAGCCTGTTCACCGGGGACTGTGCGACCAGAGCTTACTGGCTGGAGGCCCAGCAAGGCCCGAGTTGGAAGTTACCGGTTGGGAGCTGGAAAATCACGCCGATTTAGTCTTTATTGAACAATATAGCCCGTAATCACCCAATATGTCGGGATAGAATGAGACCGTCTTCCTCCAATACTTGTATTTCCTCCGACTTTGAAGTGGTCTGGTTCAAGATTAGTGGCTGACACTCACACAACCCAGCTTGTACCTCAGAGGTAGGCACGGCGGTCATAGTGGGGTGCTCAAACTGCCTCTGCCCCCCATCCAAGAATTTACGCGTTCCGTCACAGTGGTCATTTGCGAGACCACCTCGTGTCAAGACGTGAAAGACGTGATTATCGACATAAAGGACTTGTCGCCCTTCTATATGAAACAGTGAGTGGTGTTGTATGTGTGAATCCCGAGAATTTATCCTCCCATCTCGCAGGTGTACACACCGACTTGAGGTTTAATGACCAACACCAGTATACATCCTTGACTGTGATTTGACTATGATGAAGATGATTGAGAAGGAGACGACAGGGATGTGGCCAAGAAGGGAACTCCCACTAAGACTGTAAGACTGACCTGAACCAATGGGCCCTCCTCCTGACGGTGACACAATTCTGACCGTAGTGAGTGGTCCTTATTAGAAGTTCTTCTATTGCAAGCGTGGTCTGCATATTGCACTGTGGAACTCGGAACTCGGACATTCTAAATACACCAACGAAATCCAAGAACATCCCTGAGCCATTCTGAACTCCCTCTTTGCAGTCCACGTCGTCATTGTCCCGTACAACTGCGCTGGTACCCCAATGGGCAGGCGTCCCTTGCTTATTAACTATTCACCCACCAAAACCTACAGTATAATGATAATGCGAGTGCTGAGGGACAGTGGGTAACGTGGTCATTGGTTAAGACCTTGCTGGGCCTCACATAGTTTCTCGTTCTCGATCCGCACCTCCGCGAGCATGTCCAGATCGTCAAAATCGTCACGGTGATGCCTAAGAACCAAAATTTCAATTCGACAGAGGACACCAAATTTGTCGACAACGCGACTGGACCCTGAGATGTTCTCCTTCCGCGCATGAACGTCCAACACTCCACGCCTCGACACATATTCGACAGGCCAGCCCTCCGCCGTGCCCTCCACTGGAACCCTGGTCCTCTCAGTTGTATATGTACTGGACCTTTTATCGCTCCAGCGCTGATTTTCCGAAAGCACCCTAGGTGTTCCTCAAGGTGCTATCGTAATACACCGGACCACCAATATTTATGATCAAAGGATTCACTCTCTCTGCAGTAGTGATGGCACAAAAGTGCTGTTATCCCGCTTGCTTGCTTCTCTCTACAATCTTGACTTTACGCAGGCTGATCATGGACCCCAAGCCTTTCGCTGGTCACCTCACGTTTCGCCCCTTCTCCAACTTCACTACCTTGAAATTAGCCTGCCCTTCACTGACTGGCCTATCATTTCTCCGACCGTCGACGCCTCATACGCATTCATTCTCGCCAATGATACTATAAGGGCACCCCCCTGCGGCTTCAGATAGGGTACAAAATTTCTTGATGACCAGCTCGCTGTTTCTTTGCTACCGGATATTACCCGGCTCGTTCATCAGCCATCGCCCAGGGATGCGTATATCTTCGCCACTGGTCGACCAGTCTCCGATGTTGAGCTCTATTCCAATGTTACCTAAATATAAAACGTACGGTGAGTCACCGAACTCTCCTCGTCCCGTCTCGGGCAGTGAGGGCACTGCTCTCCTCTAAACCTTACAGAACCTGGATACGCCTACTGGTCGTATGAAGGAGTTTGGCGCAGTGATTTCGGAAGTGTACCCGTGGGAGTCAGCAATGTTTACCCAGCTCAGGGAATACAGTAGTAGTCGAATCCGAGTTTGGACTCGGAACTGTCCCACTGATGGAACGCTCATTAAATCATCTATACCACTTCTTTGATAGCTACTAATACTCAGTCATTTCGAATTCCAAAGCCGCTACCGCAAAGATTCTAGCTCTTTGCTCTGGATTTTATTCATCCGCCCATCAACCCTCAATGCACCTCGGTTGGTTCAGTGACTATTTTTCGCCCTTTTCCCTTTGTTCCCGAGGCCGTCCAGCCTACGAGGACTGCTGCTGCCGTGGACGCAAACAATTGTAAAGGAAGCGAATGCAACTGGAACAAGGAAGATGGGGGAAATGGGGTGCGGCATACATCCCATACACAAGCAGATACACAGTCCTGAGATCGGTGAGAGGCCGGGGACGAGACATCAGCGAACGCGTATTGCGGATTAGAACTTATGAACATCCCGCCTAGCAGGGTACTGTATGCTGATGGAGAACCCTTAGGTTGTGTAGGTATTGGTTGCTACTTATCAATGGGGACAAGAGGCAGGGCAGAGTCATGTGGAGAACATGGTGACCGACCTGGCAAGATATTCAAGGCAGTGGCAGTCCCCTTATGCATTTCCGGACTACAAAGTCGATACAACAGTGTCAACAAGGTAGAGAAGAAGATGTATTTGCTAAGGCGGTTCGCAGAAAGAAATAAAAGAAGTGGGGAGTGCAGGACTCCCTAATATTGCGCTCCGGTATACCGAGCATAAATCATAGGCCCACTCGTTCCCGTTATCATCCAAGCCGAAAGAGAGTTTCAGTCGGACATCTGGGCGCGTCCTCTCCATCTTCTCGATCCAACCGTCGAACTTGTGTCGCACGGTTTTATCAATTCTTTCCATGTCGCCATGCCAGATTGAGACTACTACTTGCGATAGGGACGATGTCCTTGTGCTGTCGCAGATGATTGCGAAAAGATCACACAGATCTTGCAGGTTGCTCCCCCAACCGTATTCATTCGCCATAACGACGGCGGCTGTTAAACTTTGCTCAAACCTCAGTTCAATTTCACGCACGCCATGAAGAGGTATGCAGCCGTCGAGGTGACGCCAGGATGAAGTGCCGAAATGGTGGAATGCGATGATTCGTCGCAAGGATGTCGGCTGAAACTTCATGGGCAATGGTGAGTTGAGTGAGGATGATGGCTGCAAAGGACTCCCCGTGAGTCCCAGATTGGCTATGGTTGCAGAGTGTGCCTCGATGCCAGGAAGGGTTACCATGTTATCTGCGTCGACGATGAAAGTTTTGATTTTGGGGGCCTTCCAAGTGGGCACCCATACGTTGAAGAGGTTGTACTCGGCTACCGCAGAGCTGAAAAAGCGGAACTCGACAAAATGGAGGTTCGGGAGGGAGACAGGCGGGAAAGCGGCATCGGCAGCGTGGTCGATAATGATATTGGAAAGTTTGAGAACTTCAAGGTTGACGAAGAGTGGTAGGGCACTCCAGAACCGTTCGATGGGACTTCGAAGAGTGATGCAGCGGAGGGGGAGGTAATTTGTGGGTGTGGGAGAAAGCGGGAATGAGAAGCACATTGTATCGTCCTGGTATATGCATATATTATTTCTCTCGTTTAAGATATCTCCCAGCTGTTGGTTCGACGCAAGCGAGGAGATACTTCTTCTGATTGAGACGTGCTTAACCCAGCACACACGCCGGCGAGAGGCTCGTAGAGCGGATATTAATGACTGAAGGGCGTGGACAGACGCGATAAATGCAGTTTGATAAAGAAATCTCTCGCTGATATCTCGCCAGAAGCGAGATACGAGAACTATATTTCTTCGAATAGGCAGACCCTCCTTCCATTTACGATAGATCCAGTGATGGAGGTTGTGGTAAACTGTAAAGCTGCCAGGGGAGGGACATTCTTCAAGTTCGTATGGTATGTACGTCGCTTTGAGTAAAATATCTCCCCACAGCTCTGACGGCAGTCGAATATCCCCGGAGTGGATATGAACTCGTTCTACTGGACACTTCAGAAGGCAACATGGCGTAAAGAAGGTGAGTAATACACGAACCATTGGTCCTTTGGCCGACCTGTAGCTCGAGTGCAGGATCCGGAGGCTCGCCGCTCCTCACTTGTCCACTGGTAGAGGTTTGTAGCATGACGTCCATGATCGGGATCGACGCTGGGACACGGTGAGACTGGTCGAGGTGGAAAACAAAGGTTTCAAACTTGAACTACTCCTTGCAGCCAACGCCCTCTTTTCTCTGATCATTCTCTGAATAATCTCCGATTTTACTGTGCTTGATGTAAACATGTTCATGGCGCGACGCCGCCGTCTTCTGCCCGCCTTGTTCTTGATTTGCGTCATCGCTTTCATCCTCTTCCTCAGAGAGTCGTCATCGCATGTATCAAGTTGGCACCACCATATATCAAATGGGCTCTACAAGTCCCCTATCGTCTCTTTAGCTTCCTCTCATCACCGCCTTGATCATGAACTCCCTGTAGCCATCCGTTCTCTCACACGCCAGACCGCCACCCCTAAAGAAATCCGTATTTATATGCCAAAATCCGACGAGCAGCTTGTAAGATCGCGAAATTCGCGGTCGACCCCAGACGTCAAGCCCCTGTCCTCGTGGCTTCTCCATCCTTTGGTAAAGTTTCATTTCGTTGAGGATGTCGGGCCAGCCACCAAGTTCATTCATGTCCTACGAGACTTGATAAATCAATATGACCGGGGGGATACATATGCACTTTCGCGGCCGGTCATAATCGTCGGTGAGCTTTCGCGTCCAGTTCGTCTATTAATAACCTAACCATCCATTCAAACGGAAGATGATGACCACGCGTACTCGCCACGCCTTGTGTCAACTCTAATGTCTGCACATGAAAAGACTTGGTCCATTTCAGTTGGTTTCCGAGGATGGAGGATACGGTATGTTTGAGCCATTCAATCTTGCTTCAATCGTTCCAATCGTTTCGTTAGACAAGACTTGAAGTGGGGAGTGTTGTTGGACGAGTTAGACCGTCACGTTCAGCACGGCTATCGACTTGCAGAACCGTACAGGGTCGGAGTTTTGACGGCAAATGAAGGCTACCTCGTCACTCCGCGAATGTTTCTACCTCCTATTTCTTCTACAACGCGTTCTCCGATCTCCGCGTTAGCCCCGATCCTCGACACCAGCAGGTTGATGTCGAGTGATGCGCATCTCGTCGACGACATCTGGATGGCAGGATCGCTCGCCACCCAGGGTGTCGAGCGATACGTTATACCACTCCCGGGTCCGCCCAGCCTTGACATCACGATCACTCACACACTTGAAGACCATATGGCATCAAACGGAACGGATAGAGAGAAAGCCAATACAGGAGCACTGAGGATGTTTAGGGATGCCTTCTCCCGCGAAAATATTTGGTATCGATTCGAGAAGGATGTAAAGGGAGCAAAGGGAGTAATCTCGCCACCTAGTACAGATGCTGAAAAGGAACCTGTCTGGATTGGGGTACTTGCGAGACTATGGAAAGAAGTGGGGAAAGGTCTTGAAAGCGCGAAACTTAAATTCAGTCATTCTGACTGACGCTTCGAGGAAATACTTTATGCTTATTTTCGGGATGTTCTTCAGTTGTGGGATACGCGACCCATATTTATATCGTATGACTACATGGCTATCACAATTTTCGTTTCAATTCGGATTGATAACCAATGCATCGGATGATGTTCTGGGAAAACAACAAGGTTGCAAGGGGAGGG
>WNFL01099185.1_pt2 | contig 16951 bp, 16 predicted proteins | sample 5400361 | NCBI WGS metagenome assembly WNFL01 (sample SAMN13153351, study PRJNA577476) | soil metagenome | isolation source: 40 cm soil on Douglas fir-dominated hillslope | place: USA:California | collected 2013-09-17 | reverse complement strand
CGATCCGGGTCCTTGATGAGCGGCATCGGCGGAAGCCGCTCCGAAATCTCGACGTAGTGCTCGAAGCGGCGCATGGGATTCACCGGGAGCTCCATCCCCGCGAGCTTCGCGATCGAGGCCGCCCAGCAGCCCGCCGCGTTGACGAACGAGTCCGCGCCGATGCGTGCGCCGGACGACACCTCGACCTCGCTCACGCGCGTGCCGCTGGTGTACAGGTTCACGACGCGCTCGCGCACGAATTCAGCCCCCAGCCACTGCGCTTTCTTGCGGAACCCCTGCAGCACCGTGTTCGGGTCGAGCCAGCCGTCTTCGGGCGAAAGCACGCCGAGCGCGAGGTCGTCGCAGCGCATCCACGGGTAGCGCGCGGCGATCTGCGCGCGATCCAGCAGCTCGACTTTCACGCCGAGGCTTTGTTGCGTGCGGAAGTTGGCCTCGAGCACCTTTTCGTGGCCGGGCGTCACCACGAAGAGATAGCCGCCTTCCTTCCACTGCACGTCGGGGAACGAGCCCTCCACCGCCATGTGCGCGCCGAACTCCTTGAAGAACTCGATGCTGAACTGCGACATGCGGATGTTCTCGGGGCGCCCGAAGAGGCGCCGGCAGCCGCCGGTGGCCACGGGTGTCGCGGCATTCGCGTAAGTGGGATCGGGCTCGATCACGCAGAGCCTCGCGACGCCGGCGCGCGCGAGGAAATACGCCGCGGCGCAGCCGATGACGCCGCCACCGATGATCGCTACGTCGTAGCGCGAAACACTCATCGGCTCACAGCCCGCGCGCGCGATCGCGAAGCAAGAATTTCTGGATCTTTCCGGTCGACGTCTTGGGCAGCTCGCCGAACACGACCGTGCGCGGCACCTTGTAGTGCGCGAGATGCTCGCGGCACCACGCGATGATCTCCTCGACCGAAACTTCGCCGGCGCCCGGCTTGGCAACCACGAAGGCGCATACCGACTCTCCCCATTTCTCGTCTGGACGCGCGACGACGGCCGCCTCCATCAGTTTCGGGTGGCGATAGAGGCACTCCTCGACCTCGAGCGAGGAGACGTTCTCGCCGCCCGAGATGATGATGTCCTTCGAGCGATCCTTCACCTCGATGTACCCGTCGGGATGCCGGACTGGATTCTTGAGGTAGCCCTTCATGATCGTGTTCCCGCGCAGCATGACTTCGCCGAGGGTCTGGCCGTCGCTCGGCACGGGCCGATGCGATTGCGGATCGGCCACCTGCAAGTCGTCGAGGGTCGGATAGCGCACGCCCTGCCGCGCCATCAACTGGGCGCGGGCCTGCAGGTCGAGACCATCCCAATCGGATTGCCAGGCGCAAAGCGTCGCCGGACCGTAGCTTTCGGTGAGCCCATACAGGTGCGTCACGTTGAAGCCCATCCTTTCCATCGCGGCGATGATCGCCGAAGCCGGTGCCGCCCCGCCCGTCGCCACCTCGACGCGGTGTTCGAAGAGCCGCTTGATCGCTTCGGGCGCGTGCACGAGGAGGTTCAACACGATCGATCATCGGGAAGATCAGCGCGGGGTCGACCTTGCGCAGGCAAACGTGCGTGCCGCCCATGGCGGTCACCGCCCACGGATAGGTCCATCCGTTGCAGTGGAACATGGGCAGCGTCCACAGGTATACGGAACGCGGCGTGAGGCCGAACATGAGCGCGTTGCCGAGGGCGTTGAGGTATGCGCCGCGGTGGTGGTACATCACACCCTTGGGATCGCCGGTGGTGCCCGAGGTGTAGAGAAGGCTCAGCGAATCCCACTCGTCCTGCGGACCGGGAAAGACGTAGTCCGGATCACCCTCCGCGAGGAGCGCCTCGTAGTCGAGCGCGCCGAGGTGCTCTCCCGCCGCGGCGAGCGGGTCGTCGATGTCGACCACGAGTGGCCGATGCTTCACGAGGCTCAACGCCTTCGAGACGGTGCCCGAGAATTCGCGATCGGCGATCAATACCTTCGCCTCGCCGTGATCGAGGCAAAACGCGATGGTCGCGGCGTCGAGGCGATAATTGAGCGCGTTGAGGACCGCGCCCAAGCCGGGCACCGCATAGTGCGCTTCGAGGAGCGCCGGCACGTTCGGCGCCATCACCGCGACTGTGTCGCCGCGAGCGACGCCACGCCTGGCGAGCGCCGAGGCGAGACGCCGGCATCGCATCTCGAACTCGCGATACGTATGGGAGACATCGCCGTGGATCACGGCGACTTTGTCGGGATAGACCTCGGCGGATCGCCGCAGGAAGGTGACGGGAGACAGCGCCGCGTAATTCGCCGGATTGCGCTCGAGCATCCGGAAAGACTACTACGGTTGAATCGCTACCCCCGGCGCCGCCTCCGCAGCCATGCTTCGAGCTCGCCGACAATCCCGCGGCGGAACGCGAGCACGCAGACGACGAAGATGAAGCCCTGCACGATCGTCACCCACGACCCCAGCTCCGCGAGATAGCTCTCCATCGCGGCGACCACGAGGGCGCCGACCACGGGTCCGAAGATCGTGCCGAGCCCGCCGAGGAGCGTCATCAGCACGACTTCGCCCGACATCGTCCAGTGGACGTCGGTGAGCGACGCGAGCTGGAAGACGAGCGCCTTCGTGGCGCCGGCGAGGCCCGCGAGCGCCGCCGACAGCACGAAGGCGACGAGCTTGTAGTGATCGGTGCGGTAGCCGAGCGAGATGGCCCGCGCCTCGTTCTCGCGAATCGCCTTCAGCACCTGCCCGAACGGCGAATGGATGATGCGATGGATGAGGAGGAAGCCGGCGACGAAAACCGCGAGCACGAAGAAATACATCGTGAGCGTCGGCGAGAGGTCGATGAGGCCCAGGAGCTTGCCCCGCGGGACCGACTGGATGCCGTCCTCGCCGCCGGTGAACGGCGCCTGCACGCAGAAGAAGAAGATCATCTGCGCGAGCGCGAGCGTGATCATGGCGAAATAGATTCCCTGGCGGCGAATCGCGAGCAGCCCCGCGAGGAAGCCGAGCACGGTCGCCACCGCCGTTCCCGCAAGGATGGCGAGCTCGGGCGTGAGCCCCCAGATCTTGGCCGCGTGGGCGGAGATGTACCCGGCCATGCCGAGGAACATCGCGTGGCCGAACGACAACAGGCCGCCGAACCCGATGAGCAGGTTGAACGCGCAGGCGAAGAGGCCGAAGCACAGCGCCTTCATCAGGAACACCGGATAGATCACGAACGGCGCGGCGATGAAGAACACCATCATGACGACGAAGAAATTGCGGTGCAGGCGGGCCTCGAAGGCCTCGTCGCGTTCGGTGTGGGAGTGGATGACCGGCTCGCTCATCGCCTAGCGCTGCCCGAAGAGCCCTTGCGGGCGGAACATCAGCACGATCGCCATGATCACGAAGATCACGGTGTTCGAGGCCTCGGGGAAGAACACCTTGGTGAGCCCCTCGATCACGCCGAGCGCGAAGCCGGTGATGATCGATCCCATGATCGATCCCATCCCGCCGATCACGACGATCGCGAACACGACGATGATGAGGTCGGCCCCCATGAGCGGGCTCACCTGGTAGATCGGGGCGGCGAGCACGCCCGCGAGCGCGGCGAGGCCGACGCCGAAACCGTAGGTCAGCGTGATCATGCGGGGGACGTTGACGCCGAATGCCTGCACCAGCGTCGGATTCTCGGTCGCCGCGCGCAGGTACGCGCCGAGCTTGGTTTGCTCGATCACGAACCATGTCCCCACGCAGATCACCAGCGAAGCAACGATCACCCACGCGCGATACACGGGCAGGTACATGAAGCCGAGGGCGAATCCGCCGCCCAATGCTTCGGGCATCGCATAGGGCGATCCGGCCGACCCGAACTGCTGGCGGAAGATGCCCTGGATGATGAGCGCGAGCCCGAACGTGAGCAGCAGGCCGTAGAGGTGGTCGAGCTTGTAGAGGCGCGAGAGCATGAGCCGCTCGATGATCATCCCCGTGATGCCGACGAGCACCGGGACGATCGCGAGCGCCCACCAGTAACCCAGCCCGAGCTTGTTCAGCAGGAAGTAGGCGCAGAAGGCGCCCAGCATGTACTGGGCGCCGTGCGTGAAGTTGATGATGTTGAGGAGCCCGAAGATGACCGCGAGCCCCAGGGATAGAAGGGCGTAGAACGAGCCGTTGATCAGCCCGATGAGCAGCTGCCCGAAGAGGGCGCCGCTCGGAATGCCGAAGATCGAGTCGGGCATCGCTCTACGCCGTTGAAGTTACTTCTTGACGAGCGGGCAATCGCCCTGGTCCATCGGACGGAAGGCCTGATCGGCCGGGATGGTTGCCCTGATCTTGTAGTAATCGTACGGCCCCTTCGACTCTGATGGCTTCTTCACCTCCACGAGATACGCGGGGTGGATCTTGCGGCCGTCGGCGCGGATCGTTCCCTTGCCGAAGAGCGGGTCGTCGGTCGGCATCTCCTTCATCTTCGCGATCACCTTGGTGCCGTCGTCGCTCTTCAGCGCCGCGACCGCCTTCAGGTAATGCAGCACCGAGGAGTACACGCCCGCCTGCACCATCGTCGGATACTTGCCGCCGTTCGCCGCCGCGAAGCGCTTCGCCCACGCGCGCGTCTGGTCGTTCTGGTCCCAGTAGAACGTCGTCGTGATCATGAGACCTTGCGCCTTGTCCAGCCCCAGGCCGTGCACGTCGCTCAGGAATACCAGCAGTCCCGCGAGGTTCTGGCCGCCCCTCACGATGCCGAATTCCGCCGCTTGCTTGATCGCGTTCGTGGTGTCCGCGCCCGCGTTCGCGAGGCCGATGATCTTCGCCTTCGATGCCTGCGCCTGCAGGAGGAAGGACGAAAAGTCGGCCGAGGGGAACGGGTGGCGCACCTTGCCGAGCACCTTGCCGCCGTTCTTGATCACGACCGCCTCCGTGTCGCGCTCGAGCGCGTGACCGAAGGCGTAGTCGGCCGTGAGGAAGAACCAGGTGTCGCCGCCCGTCTTCACGATCGCGCCGCCCGTTCCGTTCGCCAGCGCCCAGGTGTCGTAGGTCCAGTGGATGGTGTTGGGCGTGCACGCCTTGCCGGTCAAATCGGAGGAGGCCGCGCCCGAGACGAGGAACGCCTTGCCCTTCTCCTTCGTGATCGTGTTCACCGCGAGCGCGACCGACGAGGTCGGCACGTCGACGATGACGTCCACGCCTTCGGCGTCGTACCACTTGCTCGCGATCTGCGAGCCGACGTCGGGCTTGTTCTGGTGGTCCGCGAAGACCACCTCGACGTTGAGGCCCTTCTCCTTGGCCTTGAAATCCTCCACGGCCATCTTCGCCGCGACGGTCGACCCCGGCCCGGCGATGTCGGCATAGGTGCCCGCCTGGTCGTTCATGACGCCGATCTTCACGACGTTGCCGGAAATCTGCGCGTGGGCCGAGGCCGACAGCGCGAGCGCCGCGGCGGCGGCGAGTACCTTCATCTTGCGGGGTCCCCTTTGGGGCAGGATTGAACATTTCATCTTTTCCACTCCTCTAGAAGTTCGTTGTTCACACACCCAGGTATTCGTGCAGCATTTGCGTCTTCGATGCGAGCTCGGGCGCGGCGAACGACTCCGCGATCTTGCCGTTTTCCATCACATAGTGCCGGTCCGCGAGTGGCGCGGCGAACCGGAAATTCTGCTCGACGAGCACGATGGTGAACCCGCGCTCCTTCAACTTGAGTATCACCCGTCCGAGGGCCTGCACGATCACCGGGGCGAGGCCCTCGGTGATCTCGTCGAGGAGCAGGAGGTGCGCGCCGGAACGGAGGATCCGTGCCATCGCGAGCATCTGCTGCTCGCCTCCCGAGAGCCGCGTGCCCTGCGCGGTCTTGCGCCGCTCGCGCAGGTTCGGGAACATTTCGTAGATCTCGTCGACGCTCATTCCGACGGCCCCGACCGATGGCGGCAGCATGAGGTTCTCCTCGACCGAGAGGCTCGAGAAGATCCCGCGCTCCTCCGGACAATAGCCGATGCCGAGGTGCGCGATGCGATAGGTCGGCCAGGCGACGGTTTCCACGCCGTCCACGAGGATGGAGCCGGTGCGCCTGCCGGTGAGGCCGAGGATCGACTTGAGCGTGGAAGTGCGCCCTGCCCCGTTGCGTCCGAGCAGCGTCACGACTTCTCCGCGGTTCACGCTGAAATCCACGCCGTGCAGCACATGCGACTCGCCGTACCAGGCGTGCAGGTCCTGGACGCGCAGGATTTCCTCAGCCATGCGCCGAGCCCTTCGTGGCGCCCATGTAGGCCTCGATGACCTGCGGGTTGGCGGAGACTTCCGCATACGGGCCCTCGGCGATGATCGCGCCCCGCTGCAGCACCGTGATCGTGTCGCAGATCCCGGAAACCACGCTCATGTTGTGCTCGACCATGAGCACGGTGCGTCCAACCGCCACTTCCTTGATGAGGTCTCTCACCCGGTCCACGTCCTCATGGCCCATGCCGGCCGTGGGCTCGTCGAGCAGCATCAGCTCGGGCTCCATGGCGAGCGTGGTCGCGATCTCGAGGGTGCGCTTGCGCCCGTAGGCGAGCTCGGCGGCGGTGATGCGCGCGAAGCGCGTGAGCTCGACGCGCTCGAGCAGCGCCATCGCCTTGGCGTTGAGCACCTCGAGCGTCTTCTCGCGCTTCCAGAAATGAAAGCTCGTGCCCATGCCGCGCTGCAACGCGATGCGCACGTTCTCGAGCACCGTGAGATTGGGAAAGACCGCGGAGATCTGGAACGAGCGGATGATTCCACGGCGAGCGACATCGGCGGGGTTGTCGCGCGTGATGTCCTCTCCCTTGTAGACGATCGCCCCCGAAGTCGGCTGCAGGAACTTCGTGAGCAGGTTGAAGACGGTCGTCTTGCCCGCGCCGTTCGGACCGATGAGCGCATGGATCGCGCCGCGGCGAACCTTGAGGTCCACGCCGTCGACCGCGACGAAGCCCTTGAATTCCTTGGTGAGGCCGTGCGTTTCGAGGATGGTATCGCCGGTCATGGAAGGCCCGCGTCGCCGCCGGATCCTGGGCACGCCGGTCTGTCGAGATTGTCGGCGAATCCTACCGTACGCCGCCCTGCCGGGCAAGGCAGCGGACGCCAAAAACCGTCGAGAAATTCGTGATTTACCTCGAAACCGTTCGGCTGTCCGGACGGTGATTCAAGGAATCGCGATCGCCCCGTGGAGCGGTGGGATAATCACGGATCCAAGCCCCGAATCGAGCCCCATGAACGATCGCTCCCTGGAGTCCGCCGCGACCCGCGCCGAGCCCATCCTCCTGCGGAGCGACGAAGACGCCGTCGCGATCCTCACGCTCAACCGCCCACGCCAATACAACGCGCTCTCGAGCGCGCTGCTCGAGGCGTTGCACCGGGAGCTCGATGCCCTGGCCGCGGATGACGCCGTGCGGGTGGTGATGATCACGGGCACCGGCTCCGCCTTCTGCTCGGGCCACGATCTCAAGGAGATGCGCGCGCTGGGCTCGGCGGGAGACGTCGAGGCGTTGTTCGTCTCATGCAGCGCCATGATGCAGAAGCTCATCCAGTTGCCGCAGCCCACCATCGCGGTGGTGAACGGGTTGGCGACCGCGGCCGGTTGCCAGCTCGTCGCCCAATGCGATCTCGCGGTCGCCGCGGACCGTGCCCGCTTCGCCGCGTCCGGCATCAATCTCGGCCTTTTCTGCTCCACGCCGGCGGTCCCCATCTCGCGCAATGTTTCCCGCAAGCGCGCCGCGGAAATGCTCTTTACGGGGGACTTCATCGACGCGCAAACCGCGCTCGACTGGGGCCTCATCAATCGGGTGGCGCCGGCCGAGCGCTTGATGGAAGCGGCGCAGGGGCTGGCCGCCAACCTGAGGGGTAAGCCGCGCGAAGCGCTCGCCTTGGGGAAAGCCCTTTTCTACCGGCAGCTGGAGGCCAATCTACAGGCGGCCTACGACGATGCCTCGCACACGATCGCCGGGAACATGGACGAAGAAATCGCGCGCGAAGGCGTCGACGCGTTCTTCGAAAAGCGCTCGCCGCGCTGGAAACCCTAACCCGCGGCCTGGCCTGGCTTGCCGCTGGTCGCGGCCTTCACGATTCCGCCGGGGGTGCTGTTCATCGCTGCGCTCCGTTGACGGGGGCCAGGACGATCTCATGCGACGCACGCGGAGCCATCACCCATCCGGTCGCCGCCGTTAGCAGCACGGCCATCGTCGAGGCGATCGCGGCAATCTTGCGTGTCTTCGTCATGAGCTTCCTCCATCCGTTATGTTGTGGAGTTCACTCTAGGCTAGCGGCCCTCCGCGCGAGACGGACGCCGCAGCACCCGCAATGCTGAATATTCGGCAGTTCAGCCCCGCCGGCGTCGGTCACGCAGGATCTCGCGCGCCGCGTTGTGTCCCGGGACGCCGGTGACCCCCCCTCCCGGGTGGGCCCCCGCCCCGCACAGGTAAAGGCCGCCGACCGGCATGCGGTAGTCCGCGTGCCCGAGGACCGGGCGGGCGCTGAAAAGCTGGTTCAAAGTGAGCTTGCCGTGGAAGATGTCGCCGCCGACCAGGCCGAACTCGCGCTCGAGGTCGAGGGGCGACAGAATGCGCCGGCCCAGGATCGAGGACTTGAAGTTGGGCGCGAAGCGGGTCACCTGGTCGATTACCGCGTCGGCCGCCGTTTCGCGCTCGGCATCCCATTGCCTTCCGGCTGGCAGTGCATAGCGGAAGTGCTGGCAGAAAAGACTCGCGACATGCTTTCCGGGCGGGGCGAGCGAATCGTCCACGGTGCTCGGGATCAGCATCTCGACGATCGGCTCCATCGACCAGCCCCGCTCGCGCGCGCTCGCATGGGCGCGATCCATGAACGCGAGCGACGGCGCCATGATGATGCCCGAACGATGGTGCAGCTGCGCTTCGCTCCCGGGCAGGCAGGAGAAATCGGGAAGCTCGGAGAGCGCCACGTTCATGCGGAAGGTTGCCGATTCGCATTGGTAGTTCTGGAAAGGCTCGCGCCATTCGCCTCCCACGTCGCGCAGCAAGCCGAGAAGGAGCCGCGGGTTCGCGTTCGAAACGACGCAGCGCGAAGCGAGCTCGGTGCCGTCCTGCAGCGCCACGCCGCCAGCCCGGCCGTCCTTCACGACGATGCGCTCGACGCCGCAGCCGAGGCGAATCTCCACGCCCAGCGATTCGGCTTCGCGGCGCATCGCCTGCGTGATCGCGCCCATCCCGCCGATCGCATGGCCCCACGCGCCCTTCTTGCCGTTCACCTCGCCGAACACGTGGTGCAGCAGCACGTAGGCCGATCCAGGGGCGTACGGGCTCGCGAAATTTCCCACCACGCTATCGAAGCCGAAGGCCGCCTTGATCGGATCGGATGCGAACCAGCGATCGAGCCAGTCGCCCGCCGACAGGGTGAAGAGGTCGAGCACCTCGCGCCGCGCTTTCATCGACAGCGTTTTCAGGCGGCGCGCCGTCTTCCACGCATGGAAGAGGTCGCGCGCGCCACCGCCCACGTTGGGCGGCGTTTCGAGGACGATGTCGCGCAGGACATCGGCCACGGCGTCGAGCCGCGCGTAGTACTCGGGCAGGCGTTGCGCATCCTCCGGCGAGTAGCGCGCGACCTCGCGCTGCGTCGCTTCGAGACCGCCGCCGACGCGAAGGAAATCGCTTTCGGACAGAGGGAGGAAGTTCGCGTAGGGCCGCTCGACGATGCGAAGCCCGTGCTCGGCAAGACGCAGGTCGCGAATGACCTTCGGGTGCAGCAGGCTCACCGTGTAGCTGGCGGTCGAGTTGCGGAACCCGGGATGGAATTCCTCGGTGACCGCAGCGCCCCCGACGCTCGCGCGGCGCTCGAGCGCGCACACGCGCAGCCCCGCCTTCGCGAGGTAGCACGCGCACACGAGGCCGTTATGGCCCGCCCCGATGATGAGCGCATCGAAAACCGGGACAGTCCCCATCGCTAGCCGAGCAGGAAGCGGCGAACCGCCATCACTTGCGCGTCGTCCATCAGCATCGGCGGGTGGCCGGTGTGCCGAATCACGACCGTCTCGGTGTGCGGGCGGCGCGCCATCTCGGCAAGGTTCTCGGCGCTGAGAAGATCGCTCTCCTCGCCGCGGATCACGAGCACCGGCCCGTGCACCGCGCTCCAGTAGCCGCGCAGGTCGACGTCGTTGAGCGGTCCTTTGACGAAGATGTCGCCGATGCCCGGATCGTAGCGATAGCGCCAGCGGCCGGTCTCGTCCTGTTTCGCGGCGTGCACGGCGAGATGGCGCCATTGCTCGTCGCTCAGGCGGCCGAACGGGCTCACGTCGCGCATCGCGCCCTCGAGGGCGTCGAGCGACTCGAATGACGGCTCCTGGCCCACGTACTTGCAAATGCGCTCGAGCGCGGCCTTGGGGATGTGCGATCCGACATCGTTGAGGACGAGCTTGCGCAGCGGCGAGCCCGCGGCGCTGGCGAGGATCATGCCCATGATGCCGCCCATCGACGTGCCGAGCCAGTCGATGGTCTGCGCGCCGAGCTGGGCCATGAGCGCCGCCATGTCCTGGCAATACACGGCGTAGTTGTAGTCGGACTTGTCGCGCAACCAGTCGCTGCGTCCCCGACCCACCACGTCCGGGCATACGACCCGATAGGCATCCGAGAGGCTTTGCGCGATGTGGTCGAAGTCGCGCGCGTTTCGCGTCAACCCGTGCACGCAAATGAGCACCCGCGGATTCGATGCCTCGCCCCACTCCACATAGCGCATGCGGTGGAACCCGTGAGGGTCCAGGCAAAGGATCGAACCCTCACGCATTCCCGGTGGAGTCATTCGATGGCCGCCGTGCTCTTCGCGCGCTCGCGAAGGAGGAATTTCTGGATCTTGCCGGTGGAAGTCTTGGGAAGCGCCCCGAAGACCACGCTCTTCGGGGCCTTGAAGCGCGCCATGCGCGCGCGGCAGAACTCGATGAGCTCCTCCGCCGTGGCCGAGGCGCCCTCTTTCAGCTCCACGAACGCGCAGGGCGTCTCGCCCCACTTCGGATCGGGTTGCGCGACCACCGCCGCGAGCATCACCGCGGGATGCCCGTAGAGGACGTCCTCGACTTCCTGCGAGGAGATGTTCTCGCCGCCCGAGATGATCACGTCCTTCGAGCGGTCCTTGATCTTCACGTAGCCGTCCGGCTGCATCACCGCGAGGTCGCCCGAGTGGAACCAGCCGCCGGCAAACGCCTCCGCGCTCGCCGATGGATTCTTGAGATAGCCCTTCATGGTGATGTTGCCGCGAAACATGATCTCGCCCATGGTCTCACCGTCCCATGGAACGGGCGCCAGGGTCTCGGGATCGAGCACCGCCATCGCCTCCTCGAGGAGGTAGGCGACGCCTTGGCGGCCGTTGCGCCGCACCTGCTCCTCGAGCGCGAGCTCGGACCACTCCGGGTGCTTCGCGCACACCGCGGCCGGCCCATAGGTCTCCGTCAGGCCGTACACGTGCGTGATGTCGAAGCCCATCTTGCCCATGCCCTCGATCACCGCCGCCGGGGGCGGCGCGGCGGCCACGAGGCAATGGACCTCGTGCTCGATGCCTTGCCTCCACTCGGAGGGCGCATTGAGGAGCATCGAATGCACGATCGGAGCGCCGCAGTAATGGGTGACCTGGTGGTCCCGGATCAGCTCCAGGATGAGCTTCGCGTCGACCTTCCGCAGGCAAACGTTGGTGCCGGCGGCCGCGGCCATCGTCCAGTTGAAGCACCAGCCGTTGCAGTGGAACATCGGCAGCGTCCACAGGTAGACCGGAAACTTCGGCATCGACCAGTCGAGGATGTTGTTGATGGCGTTCAGGTACGCGCCGCGGTAGTGGTAGACGACGCCCTTCGGATTGCCGGTGGTTCCGGAGGTGTAGTTCAGCGTGATCGCCTCCCACTCGTCGGCCGGAAAGCGCCAGCGGAAATCGGGATCGCCCTCGGCGAGAAGGGCTTCGTATTCGAGCGTGCCGACGTTTTCGCCGCCGGTGAAAAGCGCGTCGTCGACGTCGATCACGAGCGGCCTCGCGCTTGCGAGCTTCAGCGCCTTGGACACGATCCCCGCGAATTCCCGATCGGTGAAGAGCACCTTCGCCTCGCCGTGGTCGAGCATGAAGGCGATCGCTTCGGCGTCGAGGCGCGTGTTCAGCGTGTTCAGCACGGCCCCGATCATCGCGGGCCCGAAATGAAGCTCCATCATCGCCGGCACGTTGGGCAGCATCGCCGCGACCGTGTCGCCGCGCGCGACGCCGCGCTTCTCGAGAGCCGACGCCAGTCGCCGGCAGCGCGCGTAGGTCTCGCCCCAGTTGCGGCGCACATCGCCGTGAATGACGGCGGTGCGCTCCGGATACACATACGCCGCCTTGGCGAGGAACGAGACCGGTGTCAGCGCGGTGTAGTTGGCGGCGTTCTTCTCGAGACCGCCCTCATAGGGGCTAGGCATTCGCTTCTCCCTCTTTCAGGCGATCCGCGTTTCCATCGCGGCGGCGATTCCCGCCGCTCGCTCGGCCGCTTTGACGGTGTTGCCGATGAGCATCGCGATCGTCATCGGGCCGACGCCGCCCGGCACCGGCGTGATGTGCGACGCGATCGGCGCCACGCTGTCGAAGTCGACGTCCCCTGCGAGCCGCCCATCGGCGTCGCGGTTCACGCCCACGTCGACGACGACCGCCCCCGGCCGCACCATCGCGCCCGTGATCATGCGCGCCTTGCCGACGGCGGCAATGAGGATGTCCGCCTCGCGCGTCACCGCGGGAAGATCGCGCGTCTTCGAATGGCAGATGGTGACCGTCGCATCGGCCGCGAGGAGCATGAGCGCCATGGGTTTGCCCACGATGGCGGAGCGGCCGACGACCACGGCGTGCCGCCCCGCGATCGGGATCGACTCGTGCTCGAGGAGCTTCATGATGCCCCATGGCGTGCACGGATAGAGCGCCGGCTCGCCCGCGAAGAGCGCGCCGATATTCCGGTAGTGGAATCCGTCGACGTCCTTCTCCGGGGCGATCGCCTCGATCACGGCGCGGCTCTCGATCGGCTTCGGCAGCGGGAGCTGGACGAGGATGCCGTGGATCGCCGCGTTCCCATTGAGGGTCCGCACGAAGTCGACCAGGCGCGGCTGCGAGATCTCCGCGGGAAGCGCGTGGACTTCCGAAAGCATGCCGATCGATTCGCACGCGAGCGCCTTGTTGCGCACGTACACCCTGCTCGCGGGATCGTCGCCGACGATGACGACCGCGAGGCCCGGGACGATCCCTCGCTCGCGGAGCCGTCCCACGCGGATGGCGAACTCCGCGCGAAACGCCTGCGCGATCGCCTTTCCGTCGATGATCCGTGCGGTCATGTTGCGCGGCTCGCGGTCGCGGGATCGGTTCCGCGCTCGTCGAGCACGAGGTCCACGGGCACGTCGTGCGCCTCGCTCGGCAGGCGATCGACGATGAAGGCCGCCGGGAGCGCGGTCACGCAGAAGGGGCGCGCCTTGCGGCCGGCGAGCAGCGCGTCGAAATAGCCCGCGCCATAGCCGAGGCGGTAGCCGCCGCGATCGACCGCGAGCGCGGGCACCAGCGCGAAATCGATCGCGTCGAAGGTAACCCGCTCGCAGCGTGCGGGATCGGGCTCCGGAATGCTCCACACGCCGGGAATGAGATCGCGTTGCAGGTCGCCGATGGCATAGAGCTCCAGGCGGCGCGGCGGCGGCGACACGCGCGGCAGCACCAGGACTTTGCCATCGGCGCTCGCGCGCGCGAGAAATCCCGCGGTGCTCCATTCGGACCCGATGCTCATGGTGGCGAGCACGGCGCGCGCTGCCGCGTATTGAGGCATCGCGACCAACCGCTCGGTCAGCGCCGCCGCGATGCGCTCGCGCTCCGGTGCCGGCAGCGCGTCGCGGCGGGCGATCATCTCGCTTCGAAGCGCTGCCTTCTGCGGGTTTCCGGGCCTGTCGAGCGGTCGCGCCATGCCGCTATTTTAGCGGTCGACCCGGGGCACATCGGTTATTCTTGCGGTTCACCCCTCAACATAGGATTTCGGACGCCATGAAATCGAGCTACCCGTTGGTCCTTGCCTGCGTCGCCGCGCTCGCCGCGCCAGCCTGGGCGGCCGACAACCCCTTCGACGCCTTCAAGGGCAAGGTGAAGGAAGGCATGTACGAATACAAGATGGAGATGGACATGGGCCAGGTGCCCGGGATGCCGGCGGGCATGGGCAAGCAGACCCACACGGTGCAGCACTGCGTGACCGCCAAGGACATCGAGAAGGGAATGAGCAGCGGACGCGACGGCAAAGGAGGCCCCGAGAACTGCGAGGTCAAGAATTTCAAGATGTCGGGCAACACCGCCAGCTACACGACAGTGTGCAAGGGCGGCCCCGACATGACCGCCGACAATGTCGTCACCTTCAGGGACGGCGGCTACGTGATGGACATGAAGATGGCCATGACCCGCGAGGGCCAGGTCATGAACATGAAGCAGCACATGGAAGGCAAGTATCTAGGGCCCTGCAAGTAATGAAAAAGCCCCGCTAGGCGGGGCTTTTTTCCTTCAGCGCTTCGCGAATCTGCTCGAGCGCCCCCGGATCCTCGATGGTCGTGAGGTCTCCCGGATCGCGACCCTCGCAGAGCGCCTGGATCGAGCGCCGGAGCAGCTTCCCCGAGCGCGTCTTCGGCAAGAGTGTCACGAAACACACGCGCGCAGGCCGCCCGATCGCACCGAGCTCCCGGTCCACGGTCGCCATGATCTCGCGCGCGTGCGCCGCGGCAAGATCGGGTGACGCCACGCGGGTCGCGTCCTTCACCACCGCGAACGCCATCGGTACCTGGCCCTTCACTGCATCGGCGACGCCGACCACGGCTACCTCGGCGACGTTCGGATGGGCCTGCACCGCCTCCTCGATCTCGCGCGTGCCGAGCCGGTGGCCAGCCACGTTGATCACGTCATCCGTGCGTCCGAGCACGAAGTAGTAGCCGTCCTCGTCGCGCGTGGCCCAGTCGAAAGTGGTGTAGACCGGCTCGTCCTTGAACGACGTGTAGTAGGTCTGCACATAGCGCTCGTCGTCGCCCCATACGGTGGTCATCGCGCCCGGCGGCAACGGCGGGACGATGCACAACACGCCTTTCTCGTTGGGGCCGACTTCCTTGCCGGTCTCTTCGTGCTTGAGCTTGAGGCGATACCCATAGGCGGCGAACGAAGGCGAGCCGACCTTGCGCGCGGTGTCCTCCACGCCGGGGCAAGCGGTGAGGATCGGCCAGCCGGTCTCGGTCTGCCAGTAGTTGTCGACGACCGGAACGCGCAGGTTTTCCGAAACCCAGAGTGAGGTGGGCTCGTCGAGGGGCTCGCCCGCGAGGAAAAGGTAGCGCAGCGATTTCGTGTCGTACCTGCGCATCCAGGCGGGGTCCTGCTTCTTGAGGACGCGGATCGCCGTGGGCGACGTGAACATGGACGTCACCTTGTAGTCCTGCACGATCTTCCACCAGATGCCGGCGTCGGGGCGCATCGGCACGCCCTCGTACATGATCGTGGTCGACCCATTGATGAGCGGACCGTAGACGATGTACGAGTGCCCCACGACCCAGCCGATGTCGGAGGTCGAGAAGTAGGCCTCGCCCGGATTCGAGCAGTAGATGTGGCGCATCGAGGCGGCGAGCGCAACCGCGTAGCCGCCGGTATCGCGCTGCACGCCCTTGGGAAGCCCGGTCGTGCCGCTGGTATAGAGGATGTACGAGGGCTCGTTCGACTCGAGCCAGGTCACCGGGACTTTCGCCCCGGCGTGCTTCTCGCGCTCCGCGGCGAAATCGACGTCACGCCCCGCAACGCGCGCCATCGTCTTGTCGAGGCCGCGATCGACAATGATCACTTTCGCCGGCGGCGACTTGGAGAGCTTGATCGATTCGTCGACGAGCGGCTTGAGCGCGATCATCTTGCCCATGCGCATGCCGGCATCGCTCGTCACGATGACCTTCGGCCGCGCATCGTCGATGCGCGCCGCGAGGCTCGCGGCCGCGAAACCGCCGAACACGACCGAGTGGATCGCGCCGATGCGCACCGTGGCGAGCATCGCGAACACCGCCTCGGGAATCATCGGCATGTAGATGAGGACGCGATCTCCCTTGCCCACGCCATGGGATTTGAGGATCGCCGCGAAGCGATTCACTTCATCGGCAAGCTCGGCGAATGTGTATTCGCGCGTCTCGTCGACCTCCGTCGAGATCCAGACGAGCGCTTTCTGCCGGGCGCGTTGGGCGAGATGCCGGTCGATGGCGTTATGGCAAAGGTTGGTCTCGCCGCCGACGAACCAGCTGCGGAACGGCGGCTTCGAATCATCGAGCACCTTGCCGAAGGGGCGGTGCCAGTCGATAAGCCGGGCCTCCTCGGCCCAGAAGCCTTCGGGATCGTCGATGGAACGCTGGTAGAACTCGCGATACGTCGGCATGTGCCGTTCGCCTCTGGCCTCTATATGTTGACGTCCACCACCAGGCGGCCGCGGATTTTCCCGGCCAACACGTCGGGAGCGCGCTCGATCGCCTGCGCCAGGCCGATCTCCGCAGTCATCGACTCGAGCTTCGCCGGGTCGAGCTCGCGGGCGAGCAGCTCCCACGCCTTGCGGCGGCGTTCGAGCGGCACGTGCACGCTGTTCACCCCCGCGAGCGTGACACCGCGCAGGATGAACGGAGCCACCGTCACCGGGAAATCCATGCCTTGCGCGAGACCGCAGGCGGCGACCACGCCCTCCGACATCGTCTGCGCGCATGCGTTGGCGAGCGTGTGGCTCCCGACCGAGTCGACGACGCCCGCCCAGCGCTCCTTCTGCAACGGCTTGCCCGGTTGCGACAGCGTGTTGCGGTCGATGATCTCCGCGGCGCCGAGCGAGCGCAGGTACGCTTCCTCCGCGAGCTTCCCGGTCGAGGCCACGACCCGGTAGCCGCGGTGCGCGAGGATCGCGATGGCGATGCTGCCGACCCCTCCGGTGGCTCCCGTCACCAGCACCTCGCCCTTGTCTTTCGTCGCGCCGAGGCGCTCGAGCGCCATCGCGCAGAGCATCGCGGTATAGCCCGCGGTGCCGAT
>WNFL01403347.1_pt2 | contig 16954 bp, 17 predicted proteins | sample 5400361 | NCBI WGS metagenome assembly WNFL01 (sample SAMN13153351, study PRJNA577476) | soil metagenome | isolation source: 40 cm soil on Douglas fir-dominated hillslope | place: USA:California | collected 2013-09-17 | reverse complement strand
GGGTGGAGGAGCGGCCGCTCGAGGGCCCCGCGAGTCACGTCGAGCTGCGCGCGTACTTCCCCGCGCCCGGGCCACCGCTGGCCGCGCTGCGCGCGCTCGCGAGCCCGGCGCACGCAGTCACCGTGGCCGAGCCCGAGCCCGTCGCGGAGCGCGACTGGGAGGTCGCCTGGCGCGCCGGTCTCGCGCCGCGCCGCATCGGCGCGCTCTGGGTGCGGCCGAGCTTCTGCGCCAGCGCCGGCACCCCGGAGCTGGTGATCGATCCGCAGCAGGCGTTCGGCTCGGGCGAGCACGCGACCACCAGGCTGTGCCTCGAGCTGGTGCAGGAGCAGCTGCGGCCGGGTGAGTCGCTGCTGGACCTGGGGACGGGCAGCGGCATCCTCGCCCTGGGCGCGCTGCGGCGGGGCGCGGCCCGCGCGCTCGGCCTCGACTCCGATCCCGTCGCGATCGCGAACGCCGCCGAGAACCGCGCGCGCAACGGGCTGCCGCTCGCGCTCGCCTGCGCGACGCTCGACGCGCTCGCCGGCACGAGCTGCTGCCGTGCCTCGACGCGCTTGGCGCGAAGGCGCGGCGCGTGCTGATCCTGTCCGGGTATCTCGCGCGCGAGCGCGGCGGGCTCGAGCGCGCTTTGGCCGGAAGCCCCTGGGCTCTGGTCCACGAGTCGAGCGAGGTCCAGTCCGGCGATCGCTGGTGCGCGCGCGTCCTGCTTCACGCGGCGGCCCGATAGGCGTCGAGCAGCGCGTCGAACGCCGCTTCGACGGAGTGACTCGGCGCCCAACCGAGCGCGCGCATCCGGCTGGCGTCGCCGACGAAGGCGAGTGAGTCGGCGGGCAGGGCGCGATAGCGCTCCGGGTCCACCTCGACCCGGGGCTCGGCGGTCGAGCGCGCGAGCAGCCGCTCGAGCACGGAGCGGATCGAGCGACGCTCCCCGGAACACACGTTGTAGGCCTGGCCGCGTTCGCCGCGCACGAGCAATAGCGAATAGGCCGCGACGACGTCGCGGACGTCGGAGTAGTCGCGCACGGGATCGAGGTTGCCCACGCGCAGCACCGGTTCCTGTTCGCCGCGTTCGATGCGCGCGATCTGCTCCGCGAAGGTCGACTCGGCGTAGAGCGCAGGTCTCCCGGGGCCCGTGTGATTGAACGGCCGAGCGATCAGCGCGTCGAGCCCGGCGCGCTCCACCGCGAGCTGCACGCGCATCTCCCCGGCGGCCTTCGTCGCGGCGTAGAGATTCATCGGGCGCAGCGGGTCACTCTCGCGGCGCCCGGGTGCGGCGGCGGCCGTCGGCCCGTAGACTTCGCCCGTCGAGACGAAGAGGAAACGGGGGCGCGTCCCGCCCCGGGACAGCGCGTCGAGCAGCGCGTCGAGCGCCAGAAAGTTCGCGCGCAGCGCGTCGAGCGGCGCGCGCTCGACCTCGGACGGCGCGGCCAGCGCGGCCAGGTGCACGATGGCCTGCGGCCGGACTTCGTCGAGGAGCGCCCGCACGGCGCTTCGCTCGCGGAGGTCACACGCGTGCCAGGGGATGTCGCTGGTACCCCGCGGCAGACCCGGCAGGTGCACGCCGATCACCTCGCGTCCCGCGGCCGTCAATGCCGGGACCAGGTGCGAGCCCACGAACCCCGCGGCGCCCGTGACGAGTGTCCGCTCGTGATTCAAAGCGGCGCGCGAGGCTAGCACATGCGTGATACCCTGACGCGCGGGGAGGAGAGACGATGAAGGTCGGTGTCGCGGGCCCGAATGCGGCGGGCAAGGGCGAGGTCGTTCGCCTGCTCGAGCGGCGCAGCTTCTACCGCGCATCGCTCTCCGACGTGATTCGCGCCGACCTCGCGAAGGACGGGCTCGAGCCGACGCGCGAGCACATGATCGAGCGCGGGCGCCAGCTGCGCGAACGCTTCGGCCAGGCCGTGCTCGCCGAGCGCGTGCAGCGCGCCCTGCCGTCGGACCGCAATCACGTCATCGACTCGATCCGCCATCCGGCCGAGGTCGAGGCGCTGCGCGAGGGCGGCGACTTTCTCCTGCTCTGGGTCGACGCGGAGCCCCAGCTTCGCTTCGAGCGCTCGCGCGCCCGCGGCCGCGGCGGCGACGCGACCGACTTCGCGGGGTTCCAGGCGCTCGAAGCGCGCGAGCTCGCCAGCGACGATCGCGCGGCGCAGCAGCTGCTCGCGGTGCGCGCGCTCGCGGATCTCGTCGTGCGCAACGACGGCGACCTCGCGCAGCTCGAGACGCGGCTCGAGGAGGTGCTGCGCGATCGGCTGTTTTTTCGCGAGCGCCCGCCGTGGGACGAGTACTTCATGAACATCGCGCGCGTGGTCGCCTCGCGCAGCAATTGCATCAAGCGCAAGGTCGGGGCGGTGATCGCGCTCGACCGGCGCATCATCTCGACCGGCTACAACGGCACGCCGCGCGGCATCCGCAACTGCAACGAGGGCGGCTGTCCGCGTTGCGCGGGCGCCGCGGAGTCCGGCACCCGCCTCGACGAGTGTCTCTGCAGTCACGCGGAGGAGAACGCGATCACCCAGTCGGCGTACCACGGAGTGAGCGTCCGCGGCGGCACCGTCTACAGCACGTTCTGCCCGTGCCTGATGTGCACCAAGATGATCATCAACGCGGGACTCAGCGAGGTCGTCTACGACGCGCACTTCCCGCTCGGTGAGGTCTCCGTCGCGCTGTTCCGCGAGGCCGGCGTGAAGGTGCGCCAGCTGGGTTGAGGCCGAGCTTCAGGTGAAGGTCGCGAGCTGGAACGCGAGGCGGATGCCCTCGGTGACGTCGGTGGCGCGCAGCGGCAGCGCCAGGCGGTCGGGCCCGCCGAGCCAACGCGCAGCGGCCTCCGCGGAGATGCCGACGACGACGCTCTCGATGTCGCGCTGCGCGAGCACGTCGAGGGTGCGCACGATGCCCGTCGCCTCGACCGCGTCGACGCGCGCGCCGGTCACGTCGAGCACGACGACGCGGATCGCGTCCGGCCCGAGGTCGATCGCGATCGTGTCGAGCGCCGCGATCGAGTCACCCGCGCCGGAGTAGGGCAGGACCATGACGGGCCCCCAGACGTGCACCGCCGGCGACAGCGGGTCGAACGCGCCCAGCATGTCGCCCTCGAGCGCCTCACCGTCCGCCGCGAGGCGCTTGCGCGCGCTCTCGCGCATGGCCGCGAAGTCGAGATACTTCAGCAGCCCCGCGGCCCAGACGTCGTTGGCACGCGTCCAGTGCTCGATCGGGCGCGCCTCGAACTCGCACGCCGGCGCGCCCGCCGCACCGCAGGCCCGCTCGCGCACCAGCACGAACTCGCCGAACAGCGCCGAGTACCAGCCCGCACAGTAGCCCGCGGTCAGGTGGCAGATCGGCTCGCCGGAGCCGCCATAGCGGCGCCGATGCACCTGGGCCTCGACCGACCTGGGCAAAGTGCCGGCGAAGGTGTGCGCGCGAGTCAGTCCGCGCGGCGCGAACAGCAAGCTGAGACCGGGGCCGGCGTGACGCGGCGCGCCGCCGAGCGGGCCCGCGAAGCGGCGCTCGATGCGCAGCGCGTCGTAGAGACCTTCGGCGACGCCGATACCGTAGAGGATGCCCTCGACGAAGGGCGGCCCGACGCTCTCGAAGGCGTTCGCGCGCAGCTGCTCGAGCGCGTCCGGATCGTCGAAGGCGTCGGCGGGCTCGATCTCGGATGCAGCCTCGAGCGCCTCCTCGTCGCGCTCGCCGCTCACTTGCGCTCGCTCGGCTCGGCGACGAAATCCTCGATGTCGAATTTCGAGGCCGTCTCGAGGAACGCCTCCTCCTCGCGTTCGGCCAGACGCAGAAATGCGTCGGCCACGGCGGGGTCGAACTGCGTGCCGCGGAAGCGCTGGATCTCCTCGAGCACGGTCCCGAAGGGCAGCGCCTTGCGATACGGGCGATCGGAGGTCATCGCCTCGACGGTGTCCGCGACGAGGATGATGCGGCTGGGGTAGGGGATCTCGCTCGCGGCGAGCCGCTCCGGATAGCCGAGCGCCGAGCCGTCGTACCACTCGTGGTGGTGGCGCACGCACGGCACGATGTCCGCGAGGAACGCGACCGGCTCGAGGATGCGCGCGCCGATCTCGGGATGGCGCTTCATCAAGTCGTACTCGGCGGCCGTCAGGCGATCCGGCTTGCCGATGATCGCGTCGGGGACGCCGATCTTGCCGATGTCGTGCAGCAGGCCCGCGAGATAGATGCGCTCGATGAACTCGCGCTTGCAGCCGAGCTCGCGCGCGATGCGCGAGGCATACACGCCGACGCGTTCCGAGTGACCTCGCGTGTACGGGTCCTTGGCGTCGACGGCCTCCGAGAGCGCGCGCACGGTCGAGAGATAAGCGGTGCGCAGCTCGCGGTTCTTGGCCTCGAGCTCGCTCGTGCGCTCGGCCACCTTGCGCTCGAGCGAGTGATTCATCTCCTGCAGCGACGCGTTCTGCGCCTGCGTCAGCGCGTTCAGGCGCGCGACCTCGGCGCGGATGGCGCAGTCGGCGAGCGCCTGGCGCACGGTCGCGCGCAGCTCGTCGTCGTTCCACGGCTTCGTGAGCAGGCGGAAGATCTCGCCCTGGTTGATCGCTTCGATCGCGACACCGATCTCGGTATGACCCGTGAGCAGGATGCGCACGACGTCGGGGTGGCGCTCGCGCACCTGCGCCAGCAGCTTCACGCCCGTGGTGCCCGGCATGCGTTGATCGGAGACCACCACCTGCACCGGCTCGCTGGCGAGCAGCGCGAGCGCCTCCGGCGCGGAGCTCGCGGTGAACACGCGCACCGGCTCGGCGCGGAACAGGCGCGCGAGCGCCTTCAAGATGTTCACTTCGTCGTCGACGAAGAGCACGCCGGGTCGCTCGCTCGCTGCGGAGGATTGGGCCAACGGGGCTGGAGTGTTTCAAGGGCCGTGCCCGCGCGCGCGGTATTCGTGCGCGGGCGACGGCTCGTGAGTCGCCGCGCGCCCGAGCGGCGTCGCTTGCGGCTGGGTTGCTCGCCGCTTGCCGGCGGCAAGCGCTTCCCGCGCGCGGGACGAAGCTGCGCGAACCTGCCGGCGGGCTGCGCGCTGGCAAACCCGCTCTGCGCGAGCCCGCATGCGCAGGCGCGGCTACACCGCGCGGTGACGGCGCGCGGAACGCGCCGCGGCGGCGGTCCCGCCACGAGCTGCCGGTCCCGGGATCGGGACGTCTCAGCGCCGGGACGGCTTCCCGAGGAACGCGGGATCGATCCAGAAGATCTCGAGCAGGTGTCCATCCGGGTCGCGGAAGTAGATGGAGCGGCCGTCGGAGCGATCGTACGGGCCCTTCTCGGGAGTCACTCCGTGCGCGCGCAATTGCTCGGCCCAGCGATCGACCTCGGCCCTGGCTTCGACCATGAAGCCGAAGTGCTCGAAGCTTCGCTGCGCGGGCACGTCGCCTTGCGAGAGCCCGAGCAGATCGCCGCCCGCGTCGAGCCAGACCGTGTCCCCTTTGGCGAACGACACCTCGAAGCCCAACAGCTCCGTATAGAAGGCGCGCGCCCGCTCCAGGTCGGCGACCTGAAGATTCAAGTGTTGGATGCCTTTCACGGCGAGCGCCACGGCGCGCGAAGCTCTCACACTCCCGCGCGGCCCGCAAACACCGCGACGGCGACGTTGTCGCCCGCGCCGCCGGCGAGCGCGGCCTCGGCGATCGCGCGCGCCGCAGCGAGATCCGTCGCGCTCTCGGCGAGCAGCCGCGAAACGCGCTCCACGTCGGAGATGAAGTTCGTGATGCCGTCGGAGACGAGCGCGATGCGGGCGCCATCGGCGCGCGTGAAGCGCAGGTGGAAGAGCTCGGCTCGCGCCCGCGCGAGCGGCTCCGGGTTGCCGAGCAGAAGTGAGTTCTCCGCAGCGAGTCCGTGCGCGGTGCCGGCGATGAACGCGTTCGAGTCACCGAGGCTCGCGATCTCCACGCTCTCTCCGCGCAGCGCCGCCAACACGAGACACGAGCGAGAGCGACTGCGCCGCGGCAGCGCGGCCAGCACGTCGTCGGAGAGGCGCGCGACTTCGGCGCGAAACGCCTCGCCGCTCGCCTCGACCAGCTCGGCGGCGCGCGCGAGCGCGCGCTCGATCGCGAGCTCGGATGCCTCGCTGCCGTTGTAGCCGTCCGCCACCGCGAGCAACACGCCCGCGGCCGTGCGCGCCACGAGCACCGCATCCTCGTTCGGGTCGGTGTGCGCATACGCCTTGGGCAGCGCACCGCGCGAGAGCGCCACCGCTCCCCCGTCCGGCAGCTCCGCGAGCCCGAGCGGCCCGAGCTCCGCCCAGTCTCTCCCCAACAGTGCTATTGCCCTCACCCGTTTGATCCTACGCTCGCCTGCGGCTCGCTGCGCGCTGCGCTTGCATGCGCGGCTCGGGACGGCCCTCGCCACGCATCGCCTCGCGAACGCGAGTAAGCTCAGGACAGATGCGTGCGATCGTGGTCGTCGGTGAGGGCAAGGACGCGAAGCTCGTGCTCGGCGAGGCGCCAAAGCCCGAGCTGCGCGCGGGCGAGGTGCGCATCGCCGTGGCGGCGACGGCGCTGAATCGCGCGGACCTGATGCAGCGGCGCGGGCTGTATCCGCCGCCGCCCGGCGCTTCGCCGATTCTCGGGATGGAGTGCGCGGGTGTGATCGCCGAGCTCGCGCCGGGCGTGACTGGCTTCGCGCACGGCGACCGCGTGATGGCGCTGCTGCCCGGGGGTGGCTACGCCGAGGAGGCCTGCGTCGACGCCGGCTCGGTGATGCCGGTGCCGAAGGGCATGCCGCTCGTCGAGGCGGCCGGGATCCCGGAGGTGTTCCTCACCTGTCACTTGAACTTGTTCCAGCTCGCGGCCGTACCCGCGGGCGGCTGGGCACTGGTGCACGGCGGCGGCAGCGGCATCGGCACGTCGGCGATCCAGCTGCTGAAGGTCGCGGGGGTTCACGCCATCGTGACGGCGGGCAGCGCGGCGAAGTGCGCGCGCTGCATCGAGCTCGGCGCCGATGTGGCGCTCGACTACACCAAGGGCGAGTTCGCGCCCGCGGTGCTCGAGAAGACCGGCGGCGCGGGCGTCGACGTCGTGCTCGACTCGATCGGCGCGCCGTATCTCGCGCAACACCTGACCTGTCTCAAGCTCGGTGGCCGCCTCGTGCTGATCGGGCTGATGGGCGGAGCGCACGCCGAGCTGAACCTCGGGTTCGTCGTCGCGAAACGCCTCTCGATCATCGGCTCGACCTTGCGGGCCCGGCCGATTGCCGAGAAGGCCGAGATCGTGCGCGGCTTCCGCGCGAAGTTCGGCGCCGCGCTCGACGCCGGGAAGCTGCGCGCGATCGTCGATCAGGTGCTCCCGCTCGCCGACGCGCAGCGCGCGCACGAGCGCCTCGAGGCGAGCGCGCACTTCGGCAAAGTGATCCTGCGAGTGCGCGAGGATCTCGAGTAGGGTCAGAAGAACCCGAGAGAGGGCTCGCTGTCGTCGCGCTCGAGCAGCGACGCGTCGTCGTTCTTCACCGAGTTCACGCGGCGCGATACGGGGTAGGCGCGCAGCTCGCCGGCCGGCACGGGCGCGAGCAGGGCGAGCAGCGCCGCGGTGTCACCGTCCAGTGTCGGGTCGAGCCAGCGGGCTTCGGCCGCTCGCGGCAGGATCACCGGCATGCGGTCGTGAAGGCTCGCGACCGCGGCGTTGGCCGCGGTGGTCACGATCGCGCACGAGAGCAGGATCTCCTCCAGGAGCTGGCCCTTCGGCCGCCACTCCGCGAAGAGTCCAGCCATCGCGAAGGGCTCCCCGTCGCCGCGGCCGACGAAGTGCGGCAGCCGGTGCTTGCGCGGCCCCGAGGCGCTCTGCCACTCGAAGAAGCCGTCCGCGGGAATCAGGCAGCGCCGCGCGCGCAGTGAGTCCCTGAATGCGGGCTTCTCCACGAGTGTCTCGACCCGCGCGTTGATCATCTGCGCCTGGTCGCCGATCTCCTTGGCGAACCACGGCACGAGCCCCCAGCGCATGAGGCGCGGCTCGCGCCGGCCGCCGGTGGCGCGCACGGTCAGCACGCTCTCCGTCGGCGCGATGTTGTAGCGCGGCGGGAGCGCCGCGAGCGCCGCCGGATCGAAGTCGAAGCGCTCGGCCAGCGCCTCCTTCTCGGTGTGCAGCGTGTAGCGTCCGCACATCGCGGCGTCCTACGGCGCCGCCTCGGGGGGCCCCTTGAGCTCGACGGTGTTGCCGTCCGGATCCTTCACGTACACCGACGGCCCGTTGCCGTCGGCGCCGTAGCGGATCTCGACGCCGTGCGCGCGGAGGTGCGCGCGCAGCTCCTCCGCCGCGAACGGCTCGATGCGCAGGCAGAAGTGGTCGACGTTGCGCGCGCTCCCGCCCGGCGCGGCGCCGCCCAGCTTGCCGAGCGGCCCCTCGACGGGAATCAGATCGACGAGCGAGCGCCCGAGCCGCACCTGCACCAGCCCGAGCGCGTCGCTGCGCCGTTCGACGACGCCGTCGAGCACGCCGGTGTAGAACGCCAGCGCCGGCGCGAGTGCGCGCACGCGCAGCACCACGTGATCGAGCCCGAGCGTGCTGAATGGCGGCTTCACGCGCGACTCACTCAGCCGACCGGCGCGCCCGCGCGCAGCACGGGAAGCCAGTCGTTCAAGGTGTAGTCGCGAAACTCGAGCGTGCGGTCTACCGTGCCCGCTTCGCCGTAGTGATAGACCATGGCCGCGCGCATGCCGCGCGAGAGATTGTCGGTCGACTTGTGCATCAAGTGACTGTGGAACAGCAGCAGGTCGCCGGGCTGGAGCAGCACGGGCCGCGCGCCGCTCATGTCGTGATCGGTGATCTCGACGTAGCCCATCTGCGCGTGCTCGCGGCGATCCGGCTCGACGGAGTGGATCGGCTCGCGCTGCGAGCCGGGCAGCACCCAGAGTGGCCCGTTCTCGAGCGTCGCCTCGGTCACCGCGAGCCACACGCCGACCTGCGGGCGCCGGTCGAAGGGAAAGTAGAACGCGTCCTGGTGCCAGGGCTGCCCCAGCGCTTTCGGATTCTTGAAGATGAACTGCGACAGGAAGCAGTCGAGGTTCGGCCCGAGCAGCTCCGACACCAAGGCCAGGAGCCGCGGCTCGCGGCAGAACGCGTTGAACACCGGCTCGTGCCGGTGGATCCGAAACAGCTTCGAGGTGCGCTCCGCCGCGCTGCCCTCGGCGCCGCGCAGCGCGGGCTCGGGCATGCGGAGCGCACTCGCGACGTCGCCGCCCGTCTCGACGCGCGCGCAGAGCTCGCTGACGCGCTCGAGCATGGCCTTGCAGACGCCCGGCTCGGCGAAGCGCGGCGCGACGAAGAACCCGTCGCGCTCCCACGACTCGCGCTGCTCAGCGTCCATCGGCTTCACGGCTCCAGTGTACTCGCGAAGAGGGCAGAATAGAGCCATGGGCGCAACCCCCGCTGCATCCGCCAACGGCGAGACCTTCGTCGCGAGTCGCTGGACCTCTGGAAATCGCCTCTTTCCGACGAAGCTCCTGGTCACCCCCATGCGAGTCAGTCGCGTGAAGCCGCGGATGTTCGGCAGCAATGAGCAGAGCATTCCCATGACGAAGGTCGCGTCGGTGCACATCTCCACCGGCGTGTTCTGGTCGGAGATTCGCATCGAATCGACTGGCGGGTCCGATCCCATCACGAGCCATGGGCACCGAAAGGCCGACGCGCAGCGGATCCGCGATCTGATCGAGTCGCACCAGTCGCAGCTCAGTACGCAGCGCTGACACTGGCTTCGCCCGTGGATGCAGCGGATGGCTACGGAGCCGTCTGCGGAAACACCGATCTGTGTCGGGGAGAGGCAGCCGAGTGCTACTGCGGCGGAGGCGAGTCGGTAGCGGGGACCCGGCGGCGAACGCTCTGCAAAGCGGCCAGCATCGCGCACGCCGCGAGCGCGACGAGGCCCGCTACCGCCGGCTCGGGAACGAGGTAGTCGACGGCGCCCGTGACCCGAACACTCGTGAGGCCGTTGGTGAAGTACCAGTCGGCGACGCTCGCGGGATGCCGACCAGAGAGGTCGAGTGGAGAGGCGAGCCGGGCCCCCCGCCGATGGCCCGCACGATGGTCTGATACATCACGAGCGGGCCATTGGGGTCGATTGCGGAGTTCGCGAACCCTCCTTCCAGCAGGATCACGCTCGGCGCCGCGTTCTGGAGCAGGAGCTCGTTGTCGAACACCTCCATCACAAGGCCACTGTTTTGGGGGGTCCCACCGCCCACGAATTCGCCGATCTCGCCCTGTATCGCAGCATCGGGGCCAATCGGCGGGCGGTGAAGGGTTCCGTCGGGGTAATAGGGGCTAGGAAAGTAGTAGAGCCCCCAGTTCGGGTAGACGGTCCCACCCACGTCGAACTCGCCTTGGCCGTCACTTCGAACGTTCGCATCGTCGTATTCGGCGTATCCCGAGAAACGCGTCCCGATCTGGATCGAACCCCCGAGCGCGGTCTCGGACTCGGCGAGCGAAAGGGGCGTCCCGACGCCGTATTGCGACTGGGGACCATACACACCGCTGATGCTCTCGACGGACCCGGCGAAATTGACACGAACCGTGACGCCGAACGCCGACTGACTCGTGACCGCCAACACCGTTGCCACTGCGTAGATCGCTGCGCGCATGACTCCCTCGCTATCCGAAGTATGACATGCTGGACGTCGAGGTCTGCTTGGTCTTCAAGGCGAGCGCGGCGGTGGCGAGCATTGCGAGTATCAGCGCCAGGAACGGAGTTGGGTGCGCGCGTGCGACGCATTGGCCAGTGGAGCTGAGCGGGATCGAACCGCCGACCTCCTGAATGCCATTCAGGCGCTCTCCCAGCTGAGCTACAGCCCCAAGTCTCTGGATCCGCGTCGCGGCGCGCCGCGGATGGGGCGAGGTTAGGCGGGGGTCCAGAGAGGGTCAAGCTGGCCTGCTAGACTGCGCGCGCGCGCCGGAGTGGCGGAATTGGCAGACGCGCGCGACTCAAAATCGCGTGCCCAAAAGGCGTGAGGGTTCGAGTCCCTCCTCCGGCATCGCGGCGAAGCGCGCGAAGGCGCCTTCCGACTCACTCGAGGCCGATGACCCACCCCGGCGCCGGCTCGGAGGGCCTGCTCAGCTGAGCGCGAGCTGAAGGTCGTCGGTTCGATTGTCGAAGAGCAGCGGAACGGGGCACGCGGAACAATGGCCATCCACAAGGTCGTGGTTCGATACCAGGACGGGCATCTGTTGAAGGGGTCGACCTCGGACTTCTTTCCGAACAAGGACCTCTTTCACCTCTCCCCAGCGGACGCCCCGCCAGGGGCCAAGCTGATGGAGATCCGGTTCGGCGAGCTCAAGGCTCTGTTCTTCGTGCGCGACTTCGCCGGAAAGCCACGCCCGCAAAAGGACCCGATCGAGCCCCAGGCTTCCCTACCCGGCGCTGGGAGAAGGATTCGCGTCATGTTTCGGGATGGCGAGATCCTCGTCGGGACTACCAACGGCTACCAACCCGACCGGCTCGGGTTCTTCCTCGTCCCGGCGGACCCCGACTCGAACAACGAGCGTTGCTTCGTCATCTCGTCGGCCACCCAGCAAGTGGCGCTGCTCTAGATCAGGGCGCATCCGACCAGACGCACTGAGACACACGGCCCCAGGTACGCGAAACCTCGCGTGCCCGAAAGGCCCGAGATTCAGGGCGCCCGCGCGCCGACCGAAGACCAGAGCAGGTCGGTCGATGAAGCAGCGCACCCCCAAGGCGACCAAGGCCGAGCAGCGGGCGCGCGCACTGCTCGAACAGACGGCTTCCGCCAGTGGCGAGTCGTTCTTCTCCGCGTTGGTGCGCGGCCTCGCCCGGGCCCTCGGGACGCGTTTCGCGTCGCTGGGGATGGTGCGCGGCGACGACGAGATCGAGTGTCTCGCGCTCTGGGATGGCGAGCAAGTCGTACGCGGCGCGCGCTACCGAATGTCGGACACACCCTGCTCGGTCGTCGCGGAGGAGGGATACTGCGCCGTTGGCGACGAAGTCGCTGGCCGGTACCCGAATGGCTCCCTGCTCGCGGAGCTCGGCGTGCGCGGCTACGTCGGCATCGCGATTCGCGATCCGGAGGGCCGGCTGCTCGGCGTGCTGAACGCGATGCACGACGGGCCGCTGCCCGCCTCCGCGCGCGGCCGCGAGCTGTTGCAGAGCTGCGCCAATCGCGCGGCGATCGAGCTCGCGCAGATGCGCTCGCCGGCGGCGCTCGAGGCGAGCGAGGCGCTCGCGCGCGGGATCCTCGAGTCGATGACGGACGCGATTCTGGTCGTGCGCTCGGACGGCACGGTCGCGTTTCACAACGGCGCGGCGTGCGAGCTCTTCCGCATCGATGCGCACGGCATGGCGCGGGCGGCGCTGTCACAGCTGCTTCCCGAGCTCGAGCACGCGGCGGCGGAGATCGGCGACGGCGACGCTTCGGAGTCGTACCGGCGGCGCGTGAACATCGAGCTCGCGGCGAACACGCGCGATGGCGAGACCATTCACGTGGCGGTGACGATCGGCGCCTTCGAGCTCGCGGGCGAGCGCCTGCGCACCGTGGTGCTGCGCAACGTCGAGCGGCGCCGGCGCGAGGAGCAACGGCTGCGCGGCTACGCACGCGCGCTCGAGCGCGCGAACTCCGACCTCGAACGGGCGCGCAGCAAGGCCGAGCGCGCCGCCGCCGCGAAGACCGAGTTTCTCGCGAACATGAGTCACGAGATCCGCACGCCGATGACCGCAATCCTCGGCTTCACCGACATCCTGCTCGAGGAGGAGCCGGACGCTCCGGCCAGCGCGGCGGAGCGCGCCGACGCGCTGCGCACGATCCGCAGGAACGGCGCCTATCTGCTCGAGATCCTGAACGACATACTCGACTTCTCGAAGATCGAGGCGAACCGGATCGAGATCGAGCAGCTGGCGTGCTCGCCGCGGCGCATCGTCGCGGAATTGGCGGAGCTGATGCGGCCGCGCGCGCAGGCGAAGGGTGTGGCGGTGCAGGTCGCGCTCAACGACACCGTTCCCGAGAAGCTGCTCTCCGATCCGGTGCGGCTGCGCCAGATCCTGCTCAACCTGATCGGCAACGCGGTGAAGTTCACGGGCACGGGACGCGTGCAGATCGCGATGCGCTACGACCCGCTGGATCAGACGCTCGAGATCGACGTCGAGGACACGGGCATCGGCATCGCGGCGAACGTGCTCTCCGAGGTCTTCGAGCCGTTCCGACAGGGCGACAGCTCGATGACGCGCCGCTTCGGCGGCACCGGGCTCGGGCTCGCGATCACCAAGCGCCTGGTCGAGCGGCTCGGCGGCGCGATCACCGCGACGAGCCACCTCGGGCAGGGCAGCTTGTTCCGCGTGCGTCTGCCCGCGCATCGCGTGCCCGCTGCCGGCGCGACGGACGGCGGCGAGGCGGACACGCCATCGAGCGGCGGCCTGCGCGCGGCGCTGCGCGGGCTGCGCGCGCACGGCCGCGTGCTGGTCGTGGAAGACGGACCGGACAATCAGCGCGTGATTCGCCACGTGCTCGAGCGCGCGGGTTACGAAGTGACCATCGCGGAGAACGGGCTGATCGGCGTGGAGCTCGCGCTCGCGGCGCTCGACGACGGCACACCGTTCAGTGTCGTGCTGATGGACGTGCAGATGCCGGTGCTCGACGGCTTCGGCGCGACGCGCCGGCTGCGCGACGAGGGCTACCGCGGTCCGATCATCGCGCTCACCGCACACGCGCTGCCCTCCGAGCGTCAGCGCTGCATCGAAGCGGGCTGCGACGCGTTCGCGACCAAGCCGCTCGACCGGCTCGTGTTGCTGGAGACGATCGCGCAGTACACTCAGAAGGCATCCGCGCAGTAGCCGCGCTATTCTGCCGTCATGTCCGGGTTGGGTCCCGAACAGCGGGAACGGTACAAGCGACATTTGCTGCTGGACGGCGTCGGTCCCGAGGGACAAACCGCGCTGCTCTCGTCGAGCGTGCTCTTGATAGGCGCCGGCGGTCTCGGCTCTCCGGCGGCGCTGTATCTCGCCGCAGCGGGCGTCGGGCGCATCGGCATCGTCGACTTCGACCGCGTCGACGCGTCGAACCTGCAGCGCCAGATCCTCTACGCCAGCGAGGACGTCGGTGCGCCCAAGACCGAAGTCGCGGCGCGCAAGCTGCGCGCGCTGAACCCCGACGTCGAAGTGCGGCTCCACGAAGTGAAGCTCGACGCCTCGAACGCGAGCGAGATCTTCGCCGGCTACGACGTCGTACTCGACGGGACCGACACATTTCCGAGTCGCTATCTGGCGAGCGACGTCTGCGTCTGGCAGCAGAAGCCGCTGGTCAGCGGCAGCGTGATGCGCTTCGAGGGGCAGGTGGCGGTCTTCGATGCGCGCCGCGGCCCCTGTTACCGCTGTCTGTTCCCGGAGCCGCCGCCGCCGGAGCTGGCGCCGAACTGCGCGGAGGCCGGTGTCCTCGGCGTTCTCCCGGGCGTGATCGGCGTGCTGCAGGCGACCGAGGTGCTGAAGCTGCTGCTCGGCGCGGGTGAGGCACTCGTCGGCCGCCTGCTCGTGTACGACGCGCTGGCCATGGAGTTCAAGACGTTTCGAATTCCCAAGGACCCGGCCTGCGCCGTCTGCGGCGAGCAGCCGACGATCACGGCGCCGATCGACTACGCGGCGTTCTGCGCCGCCGGCGCCAGCGAGGCGCGCGAGCCCGAGATCGCGCCGCGGGAGCTGCGCGCGCGCCTCGACGCCGGTGCGGACCTGCTGCTCCTGGACGTGCGCGAGCCGTTCGAAGCCGAAATCGCGAGCATCTCGGGCGCGCGGCTGGTTCCGCTCGGGCAGCTCGAGGCGCGCCTCGTCGAGCTCGAGCCGTGGCGTTCGCGCGACGTCGTGGTCCACTGCCGCACGGGAGGGCGCAGCCGGCGCGCCTGTGAGCTGCTGCGCTCCAAAGGCTTCGAGCACGTCTCGAATCTCGCGGGGGGGATCGAGGCCTGGGCCCTCGAGGTCGATCCTGGTATGAAGCGGTACTGAACTACGGGGAGTCAGGCGCCAGACCGGCGCCGCACACCTGAAAGGGAAGGTCCGAGAATGCAGGCGCTGCGCTGTCATGTGTTCCGAGGGCTGCCCAAGGAACTCGAGGAAGAGGTCAACAAGTTCCTCGAGGTGACTCTCTGTCGCGTCCACCACGTGGTGCAGAGCGAATCGCAGAATCACGTCACCCTGACGATGATCTACGAGCTCGCGCCGCCGCCCGAGCTGGACTAGCGGGCGCGGCGGGAAACGCCCTTCGGGTCAAGATCCGGCAGCGGATTTCCGATCCAGCCGCGGGAGAAAGACTTCCCGAGGCCGGTCGAGTGAGCGATTCCGACGATACGCATGAGCAGCAGGCCACCGCCGACCGCGTGATTGCGCTCTACGGCGACCGCTTGCTGCCGCCCCTGGGCCAACAGATCGGTACGCTCTCCAGCCAGCTCGTGAAGGAGTCGGCGCTCGCGCTCCTGCTCGTCGACGCCGAGTCACTGCTCGAGATCGAGCGCCTGTACGGCGCGCGCGCGTTCCGAACCGCGCTCGACGCGCTGACGCAGCGCGTGCGCACGCGCATCGGGCGCGAGGTGGGCGACGAGGTGCTGATGACCTCCGGCGCGCTCGAGGAGGAACACATTCTGGTGTTCATCCCGCGGCCGCGCACGGAGTCGGCGTTCTTCCTGCACGATCTGCCGCGCCTCGCCGAGGAGCTGCGCTCCTACGTCGCGCTGTGTCTGAAGCGCATCGTCTATCCGTATCTGCACGAGCGCCCCGAGGTCCCGATCGGCACCGGCTTCGTGTTGCACCGCCCGTTTCAGCGGCCCGAAGCGCAGATCCGCCAGCTGATCGAGACGACGCGCGCCACCGCGCGCTTCGAGCGCGAACGCCGGCGCCGCGACCGCGCCGGCACGCTCGACCGCATCCTGCTCGAGGAGAGCGTGACGACGGTGTTCGAGCCGATCGTGCGGCTCGCGACGCGCGAGGTGATCGGCTACGAAGCGCTCTCGCGCGGGCCTGCGGGTACCGGCATGGAGACCCCGAGCGCGCTCTTCGGCGTCGCGGAGCAATCCGACCGCGAGTACGAGCTCGACAGCCTGTGCCGCCGCCGCGCGCTGGCGAACGCCCGGGGCATCGCGCCCCACCAGCTGCTCTTCCTCAACATCCTGCCGACCTGCATCCAGGACCCCGACTTTCAGGCGGTGCGCGTGCGCGAGACACTCGGCGCGCTCGGCCTCGGACCGCGCAACCTCGTGCTCGAGGTCTCGGAGCGTCAGGCGATCTCGAACTTCCCGATCTTCCGCGAGGCGACGGACCACTTCTCGCGCCTCGGCTTCCGCATCGCGCTCGACGACACCGGCGCCGGCTTCTCGAGCCTCGAGGCGGCGCTCGAGCTCTCGCCCGACTTTCTCAAGATCGACATGTCGCTGGTGCGGGGGATCGAGGAGAGCCCGGTGAAGCAGGAGCTGCTGCGCGGTCTGAAGGCCGTCGCCGGCAAGATGGGCTCGACCCTGATCGCCGAGGGCATCGAGACCGAGCACGAGCTCGAGGTGATTCGCGGCCTCGGCATCGAGTGCGGCCAGGGCTTCCATCTGGGCCGCGGCACGCCCTCTCCGATGGCCGCGCCCGTGCCCTCGCCGTCGCCCTCGGCCTCGGACCCGGACCTCCCGCGCTAGACTGCGCCGGTGAGTGAGCGAGCCCGCCCGCCTGCGGACATCGCGCCCGCGGAGTTCTTCCGCTGCTGGGCGCCCGACGCGGTCCGCACCGATCCCGAGCGGCGCAAGAAGCTCGAGAACCTGCGCGCCCGGATTCAGTTCGACCTCGCCGGCGAGGGCGGAGGTTTGTACTGGCTCGAGATCGGCGACGGCGAAGTGAGCGGCGGCGAGGGCCCGCTCGCCGCGCCCGACCTGGTGCTTTCCACGGACGTCGAGACCTGGCGAAAGCTGAACGCCGGCGAGGTCAAGGCGCCGACCGCGGTCATGAAGGGCAAGCTGCGCTTTCAGGGCAGCATGTATCTCGCCCTGCGCATCCA
>WNFL01066007.1_pt1 | contig 16954 bp, 26 predicted proteins | sample 5400361 | NCBI WGS metagenome assembly WNFL01 (sample SAMN13153351, study PRJNA577476) | soil metagenome | isolation source: 40 cm soil on Douglas fir-dominated hillslope | place: USA:California | collected 2013-09-17 | reverse complement strand
AACAGATCGAGGCATGGCGTGACGCCGGCTATGACCTGGCGGTCGACTGCGAAGCCTCCGGGCTGCTGGTAGTCGACCTTGATGGCGAGGAAGGCCTCTCCACTGCGGCCGGCATGGACCTCCCTCCCACCTATACGATGCGAACGCCTCGCGGCGGCAAGCACCTGTACTATGCCGGGGCTGGGCCTTCCTCGGTTCAAAAGCTTGGGCCAAAGGTGGATACCCGCAGCATCGGCGGCTATGTGGTATGGGAAGGCCCAGGCTATGAGCCGATCGACGAACGCGCCGTGGCCGTGCTTTCCGACTGGGTCGTGCCGGCGCTCCAGATGCGCAAAGACCGCAAAGCCTCCCAAGGCGTCGATCTGGACCTACCGCAGAATGTCAATCGCGCCCTGGCCTATCTGTCGATCATCAAGCCAGTGGTGCAGGGTGCCGGAGCGGACGGCCGCACCTTTGAGGTTGCGGCTGCGCTGCGGGATCTCGGCATATCCGAAAAGCGATCCATCACCCTCATGCTGGAGCATTACGACTGCCAGCCCCAGGATGAGCGCTTTGAGGCGTTTATCGAGCGCAAGGTATCCAATGCCTGGAGCTATGGCCAGAATGAGGAAGGGGCGCAGGCGTTCGACTTCGACCCCAAGACCCGCTTCTCAGGCGTAGCGCCTTCCGCTCAGGGGCCGGTGGAGGCCGACGATGATCCTTTCCGGCCGTGGAAGCCGTCAGAGCTGCTGCTCCGGCCTCCGCCCGAGTTCTATTTCCCCGGAATCATCCCAAAAGAAAGCGTCGGCGCCCTGATAGCCCCGTCAGACAGTGGCAAGAGCTTCTTCGCGCTGCATTGCGGCCTCACCCTGGCCACGGGCATCGAAGGCATGGGCCGGACAGCGGGGCCGCCGCGGAATGTGCTTTATATCCCGATGGAAGGCAGCCGGGATATATCGCACAATCGCTTGCCCGCCTGGCAGCAGAAGCATGGCGTGAGCCAGGAGCTGCTCGACAACTTCCGCATCGTCGAGAACTTCCCCGATGTCCTGGACGGCGATCGTGTTGCCAAGCTGATCCAGCGCCAGCGTGATGCCGGCCTCAGCGTCGATATGCTGATGGTCGATACCTATGGCAGGGCCATGGGCGAAGCGGACCTGGACGAAAACAAGGCCGCGGAGGTGCGCCGCTTCGTGCGGCAGATGGAGCGGATCAAGCGCCTCATGGGGTGTACTGTGATGCTGGTACACCATACAGCCAAGGACAAGGCCAATACCAGCGCCGGCTCCTACGCCCTCCAGGCCGATTGCGATTTCTGGATGTCTGTCGAGACGACATGGGAAGTGCGCGCCATGGCCGTGAGTTGCGGCAAGATGAAAGGCGCCGCACGCTTCGATCCGCTCTATTTCGATGTCCAGAACACAGCAGCCAGCCTTACGCTCAGGGGCATTCTGCCGAATGAATACAAGGCCCTTACGCAGGTGGAGGATGCCTTCAGCCCGCGCACGATTCAGGCGGCGCTGGCCAAGGCCAAGGCCTATGGTGAGGCCGCCGCGATCACTGCGCATGTCCTGGCGTCCTATCTCTATGCTGCCCAGATCGGGGAGCCGGAGCTAGAGGTGCAGGCCAAGCTGGACCGGATTGCGCGCAAGCTGACGGCACTCGGCAAAGGCCGCTATGAGCATCTCGTCAGCGCTGGGGGATGGTTCCTGCCGGAATAGAAAGAACCCCACCGGAGGGGGCATCCGATGGGGCTCTCAGGTCCGCTATACCACTAGCAGTATCTGTGTAGCGGGCTTCTCAGGGCCGTGTCAAGCGCCTAATGCGCTGTGGAAGGCCGACCTTCTCCGATGTAGCGTTGAACTTGTTCGCCGTCGCCGATGCCAGGTCGATACTGAAATGCGCCGCCAGCTTATCAAGGCAAATCAACACATCACCAATCTCATTCGATAGGTCTTCAGGGGCTGCGCGCGACCCGCGCCAACCTAATGCCTCGCGATGCAGCTTCTTGACGACATTCAGCAGTTCGCCGACTTCACCGCCAAGCTCTACAGCATGGAACATCGCGTCAACTTTCACTTCGCCCTCCCACGCTGCCAGCCGCTCGGCATTGATGGTGCGGAGTGTGACGAGAAAATCTTGTTCAGGCATCAATGTATCCTCCTATATTCCAAAGGCACCCGGTCTTCGGGCTGCTCCGTCTCAGGGCGGGCATCCGTCTTGATCCATGCTCGTACCTGATAGAACAGCGCGTGAGCATGGTCGTCCGAGATCGCAAGGCTGTCGATCAGGCCACGCAGATTGGCGACTAGGTCATCGATATGGCAGATGGCCATCGCGAAATGGAATCTGTTATCACCGCCGACATAGTTCGACAGGACAATGCCATTCTGATCGATGATCGCACTGGGGCCAAGCCAGGGCGGGCTCTCGGTGGGGATGCCCATGACGGCCCGCAGGATGAGGCCAAGCTGGTCCTGCTCGGTCGCCAGCAGCGCCTGGACCCACCAGACCGACCGGACCATATCGGCGACTTCGACGCGGAGGTTGTCAGGGATGTGCTGTTTCATGATCTCCGGTACTCTCTGCTGAAATAATCCCAATAGTACCCATGCTGAGCCATAGCTTCATCGACTTTTCTGTCCTGCAGGGTCCGGTTCAGCATGTCGCGCTCTCTCTCTCTCTCTCTCTCTCTCTCTCTCTCTCTCCTCTCTCTCCGATCAGTGCAAGGATGGCGTCGGCGTCGGAGAGATAAAGATCCCGCTCTTCCGGCAGAGCTACTTCCCATGTCGGCATGATGTGCCGCCCCCGCAACCCACGCAATCGTCCGCGCAATCTGTCCCACAACACCCGCGCAACCGCCTCTCGATCTACGCTTGGGTGGGCGGGTGCCTGCGGTTTGTGATCGCCTCGACCAGCTCGCCAACCTCTACTGCGGCGTCGGCACGGGCGGCGTTCACCAGTTGATGTCCGAGCTGAGCAAGGGACGGCCCTGCGGCCGGCACTGGCCGCTGCCCTCGCCGATCAGCTGGGCCTCGCGGCGGTCGACGAAGCGGCCGGTGCTGGTCATGAAGCCTTCGATGTCGCCGGGGGGGCTGGTCATGGGGCTGGCGTCGCCCATGAAGTTGCGCAGGGCATAATGCGACCGCGAGCCATTGTCATGGGTGACGCCGCCACGGATGATTGCCGCAGAGACGAGGCGTTCTGCCCGGATCTTGGGCGGGATCGGCTTGGCGCGGGTGCGGATAAATGGTTGGCCTTGGGCGTTCATGATGGGTCTCCTGAGAGGGTGGCGAGGGCGTTCGTTGCCTCCCGGTTCTTGCGATAGTGATTGGCGCGGGGGTCGTCGCCCGCATAGTCCGGCGTTTCGCTCAGCCATATGGTGAGCCGTGCCGCCGCTTGTTCCGGCGTCATTGCATCGGAAGTCATCGCCTTGCTCCCATATCGATTGGACCGCCATCGGGCGGGGTGATGTTGACATTGCCACAAGACGCACAAGTGCGCCAGCCGCTGACAGGATCAGGCCCCCCGAAAGAGTGGACCCCGCGTGCACACATTTGCAGATCAGCGGGCTCAGCCTGCTTTACCGCGGCCACAGGGGCCTTGAACAGGGGCAGCGGGGCCGACCAGTCATCTTCACCCGGGGCCAGGAGTCCGGTAGTGTCCTCCGCTTCGCTGTTCAGGTCGTCGGCGATCTCGTTGAAGATTCCTGCGGCACGGCGCAGGTGTCCGGCTCCGATCGCATCGCAAGCCGCAATCAAACGGCCCCCAAGCTTCAAATCTGCGGCTGTAATACTGCTCATACAGGGTCCTCCTTTACCATTCCGACGTGTCTACCACTCCAGCGGCATTCAGTCTAGCCTCCAGCCCTGCGGCCGGCTTATGGCGCACCGGACAGCTATGCCACCGCCACCGCGTCACATAGCGGCCATAGGACTGGATGGTGCCGCCGTCATGGGTAGCGTGCGGGTGGCCCTCCTTCGCCAGCCACAACAGGATCTTGCGGCAGCGTGCTTCAGGCAGGCCGGTAAGCTGCGCCAGGCGAAGGCCCAAAGGCACCGACAGATGAGGGTGGGTAAGCGCCGGGAGCAATAGGGCCAAGGCCTCCTCGATCAGACGCTTCTCCTCTATCCTGCATGGTGTCCTCCTGCGGGTGACGCGTATATCGTCATTTATTCCCTATTTATTCCGGCACGCCGATCCGTCAGTGCTCGGTGGAGCTGCCGTCATCGATACCGATAATGGGTATTAGCATATATTTAAAAGAAAGTCAACAGTGCGAATCGGGATGAGCAAAATAAACCCACCCACAGCCTTGGCCGTAGGTGGGTCAGTAGGTCAAACCGTGGACAGGGGGCCGCGGCTATGGGCAGGCAGCCTCACAGGCGAGCAGGAAGCGGCGGCGATCAAAGCGAGCGTTCGTGGCGCCAAGCCTGTCGGCGAAGGCTATTGCGACCATGGCGTGGACGCTTGTGTGCCCAGGCATCTCGCGGATGATGGTTGCGATCGTGGCAAAGTGGCGATGCTCCATAGCGCCCAGGCCGGATGTCAGGTCCTTGCGGTGTGCGGTGTCTTTAGTGAGTGCCATTGTCAGTCCTCCTTGTAGTAGATGCATTGAGCTGCGGTGTTGTAGCGGTTATCAGGGATAGGCCCCCGCGACACGTAGACCGTGGCGCCGCGTGGATCGGTCTGGAGGTAGAGATGCAATCCCATGACTCGTGCCAGGTTGCGGGTGTTAGCCTCAATCATGGCCGTAGTGCCCGCATAATAGTCCGTCGTGCCCCATATGTAGGAGCAGCTATTCTCGTAGCGTATGCGGAGCGCCCCGCCCCTCCAGGCCAGATCACGCAACCCGCGCACCATCATCCTGTCGTCGGGTGCGATTTCCAGCGCCTTGAGGACCAATGCCTCTTCGTGGATAGGTTTGTCGGGGTTAAAGTCGTATGCCATTGTCAGTCCTCCTTCATGCATTCATTAGAATTCTAGGATCGATCCATTTCCCAAGAGGCAAACCAGGCCGATGCTTTGGCGTCCCGATACGATTTGCAATGGCGTCCTCATACGCTTTCCATATAGGCATCTTGGCGTCCCGATACGCTTTCTGGGCCGGTGCAATGGCGTCATCATACACTTTACAGGCCGGCGCAATGGCGTCCTGATACACTTTACAGGCCTTTGGCGACATCAGGTTGCGGGCAGCCCAGTCCCAGTTAAACACATCCGCGACGGCCAATACCGCCTCAAGCGTTACCACGACACTGGGGCCAAAGTGCTTTTTGAACAAGGCGAGCTGATTAGCACAAGCGCCTTTCGCCTGCAGCTCCTGATAGGTGATTTGCATTTCTTTCTCCCTTCATGCATTCATTAGGCCAGCGGATATCCTCACCCGCTGGCCGAAGAAGGCACCTAGTGGCGAATATGGGTAATGATGATGCCGTCATAGTCGCGATACGCTACCGCCGGTCGGTTGCGCGAGCGGATCGCATTAAGCCGTGCCTTGACCTTGCGCCGCTGGTCAAGATACTGGCGCATGCTGGCGCCGACGGTCCAGACTGCGGCGATGCCTGCCGTGCCGATGATGCTCCAAGCTAGATATGCGTACATGATAGTCTCCCTTCCTTCGCTTGTTGAACCCTCATTAGGCCAGCGGATATCCTCACCCGCTGGCTGAAGAAAGCTCAATCGCGTGCGTCAAACCAGCGCACAAACAATGTATGCAGCGATACGATGACGATAGCGCATGATGCGATGACGATAATGCGCAGTGTCAAATAGTGATCGATTAGGGCCGCATTGTCGATATCGCGCTGTATCGCAATGAAGAATGCCAAGAATGTGTAAGCGACTGCCTGCACTGCTGCGCGGTTTTCACGTGTCATGGTGTGTCCCTTTCCTTGATGCCCTTGAAGGATGCACGCCCTTTTTGCCCTTGTCAATCTTAAATTCACTCTTGCGAGCGTTTAGCAATAAGCCTCTCCTGCCTCTGCTGTCTCTCCCTCTCATACTCCCTCTTAGACCAAATTTCATCAACGCGACTTCAATGCACCCCTATTGCTACTCTGTCGCAACAAGCTGCACCCCTATTGCTACTCGCTCGCAACAATTGAGCAACAGTTGCTCAACCATCGGTCACCCTACTGCTAGCCACTCGCAACAGTTGAGCAACACTGCAGCTCATCCTATTGCTAACCACTCGCAACCAGGTATCGAGCAGCTCATGCTATATCATATCACTGCATCAACATTAATATCGAGCGAGATCAACACCTTAGCATGCATTGTGCCGGCTGAGAACCATTCCCAATAAAGACCGGGGTGCCCCGGCGGGTGGGCCCGAGATCGCGCTGCTGCTGTGCTATTGCCATGAAGCCATGGGTCCGGCGCAATGGAGAACTCTGATCTTAAAAACCCAGAAAAATTGGGGTCCCCCTAAAAATCCAAGGGACCTATTTTTGCTATTGACAAACCTTAAAGCGGCAGATATACCTATCGTATGTCCAATGATCTCATAGTTGCCATCCCGCAGGATCGCTCATACGACGGCAAGGCCATGGCCGGGCTAACCGACCGTCAGCGGCAGTTCGTGGTTGCGATGATGCAGCAGGGGGTCAATCCCAAGGCCGCGGCAAAGGCTGCGGCGAGCTGTGGCTTTGCAGCCGCCTACGGCTATGAGCTGATGCGCAACGACAGCATCCTGGCCGCATTGCGTGAGGAGTCGACCAAGCGGCTGGTGGGCGCTGCATTGGTGGGGGTTAACGTTCTGCTGGACATTGCCCAATCCCCGACGCATAAGGATCAATTCAGGGCGGCGAAGGAACTGGCAGGCATCAACGGGTTCACGGCGGAGCAGCGGATCGTGGTCGAGCATATCACCGAGGATAGCAAGCAGCAGATCCGGCAGATCCAGGACATGGCCAAGCAGCTTGGCATGGACGCCAGGCAGTTGATCCAGGCCGCCGGCATCGTCGATGCTGAGTTCACTGAGGTTGCTCCAGCCAAGGCCACACCCGCAGCGCAGCAGGTTGACGATAGTGACTGGTGAGGACGCAGAACGCATTGCCGTCCTGCACCGGACCCTGTCTGCCGCCCTCGATATCCGCAAACACAACAAGTTCCAGCAGTTCCGCCCCTATGCCCGGCAGTCAGAGTTCTTTGCGCTGGGGGCAACCAAGCGGGAGCGGATGTTCAATGCCGGTAACCAGCTCGGCAAGTCGGACGCCGGTGCTTATGAGACCGCCTGCCACGTCACAGGAGTATACCCATCATGGTGGACAGGGCTGCGCTTCGAAGAACCCATTCTCGCCTGGGCGTGCGGGCTGACTGCCGACAAGACCATGGGCATCAATCAGTTGAAGCTGTGCGGGAAGCCGAATACCCCGGATACGCTGGGGACTGGGCTGATACCCAAGTCGTGCTTTGCGACCGACCCGGTACTTGGCCGCGGTACCACAGGTGCCTATGCGTCAATTGCCGTGAGGCACTCCTCCGGCGGCTACTCGACGCTGGCATTCAAGAGCTATGAGCAGGGCTGGCAGAAGTTCCAGGGGGATGGCGTAAGCTTTATCTGGCTGGACGAAGAGCCGGATGACATGAAGGTTTATACCGAGTGCCAGGCCCGCCTGCTGGCCACCGGCGGTTCGATGATGATCACCTTCACCCCGCTCCAGGGCGAGACGGAACTGTACCAGTCCTTTGCCCGGGGGAGTGATGAGGACAAGGGCTTTGTCAATATGACCGGCGATGACGTACTGGCGGAGCCGCATAGCCATTTGACGGCGGAGAGCTACAACCGGGCCATTAGCAGCTTTCCTTCACATGAGCAGGCGGCGCGGCGGTCGGGGCGGCCGGTCATGGGCTCGGGTGCAATCTTCCAGATCATGCGGGAGAGTATCGAGATACCGCCGATCATCGAACCCCTTGGCCATTGGCGCCTAGGCTGGGGGATCGACTTCGGCGGCATGGGCGGGGCAAGCCGGAAGTTCAGCCATCCCTTTGCCGCGGTGCTGGGCATGTATGATCCGATCACCGATATCATCTACGTTGCCCATGCGCTGCAGTTGAAGAACATGATGCCGATCCAGCATGCGGATGCCATGAAGCGGATCTGTGCGGGCGCCCCTGTCTTCTGGCCGCACGATGGCCACAGGCGTACCGGAGACGACAGCCCGGAGACGACAGCAGGGCTTTATCGGGGCTTGGGCTTGCGCATGTTTGCCAATCACGCCACCTTTGCGACGGGGGGCTATGCCACCGAGGCGGGCCTGATGGAGATGCAACAGCGCTTTACCAGCGGGCGGCTGAAGGTCTGCACGCATCTGCTTGACTGGTGGGAGGAGTTTGTTTCGTATCACCGGGATGAGAAGGGCGATATCGTCAAGGTGCATGATGACCTGATGTCCGCCACTCGCATCCTGTGCATGATGGCCAAGCGCTTCTGCGTGGGCGGGGTGCCGATGGGTGCGATGGGCGGCCAGCACTGGAAGGACTTTGTCAGGCGGAACAGCGGGACTGCCGATGGCATACCGATGGCACATGGGGTCGATATTGACCCCTTCACGGGACAATGATAGGAGGGCAATATAGCAGCTTTAACACTCATGGCCGGAGCATTTGTAGCAGCTGGCGCAATCGGGATCACACTTGCGATCCTTGTGGAAAAGACATCCAACGACGATCCATTCTGGTAAGGCTTCGGATATGGCAAACGCACCGCAACCACTCGTCCCGTCAAACCCGAACTCGGTCAGCCAGGCCGGCGTAGACCTTGGCATGGGTGCTGACTTGCAGCGACAGGTGATGGACCAGGTGATGGAGCGGCGCAAGCGCATGATGCTTGCCGCTGACCAGACCGCTCCTGCCTTTGGGGCGCTGGCAATGGGCCAGGGAGTGACAGGGGCAGGCAATACCGGAGGCATGTCGCTTCAGGCACTGATGGGAATTGGAGTGGCAGGAGGTTGACATGAGCACAGCAGAGCAAAAAGCAAAGCATGCAGCGTACCAGAGGAAGTATCGCCAGCAGCCAGGCAAGCGGCAAATCAGGGCAGCATCAGAGCAGAAATGGCGGAAAACAACAGAAAACGGGCGCGCTTATCAGGCCCTGTGTGCAGTTCGGATACGCGCGAGGAAGTTGGGGGTGATGTGTGACCTACAGAAAGAGGATCTTATCCCCCCTAAGCTTTGCCCAGTTTTAGGTATCGCGCTGCAAAGAAATTGTGGTGGCTCTGGTGCCGCCGATAACTCTCCTTCTGTAGACCGGATTAATCCTGCCGGCGGATATACCCGCGATAACGTCCGCATCATATCTCAGCGCGCAAACCGCATAAAGAACAACTGTACTGACCCACGCGAGCTTGTGGCGGTTGCTGAGTATGTCGCTAGCGCGTATTCGCTAGAGCAGCTCTGTGAAATGGCGGTATCCGGTGGTTGAAGTACTCAAGTACATTGCAGCGGGTCTGGGCCTATTCATAGTCTCCGTAATCCTGGCCCTCATTATCGTTGCGGTTGCTAATTGGCTGGGCGAGTATAATGACTGACGTTCGACTCCGCGAAGAGAAGCTGACTGCCCCGGCGCAGGGTGACTATGAGGAGCAGATCGTCACCACGCGGCTGCAAGAGTTCGGGCAGCTCAACCTGTGGCGCAACACCACCGCGGCGCATTGGGAGGAGATCGCTGAACTGATCGACCCTGCCTCGCGCAACACCTTCTACTACGGTAACTACAACTGGCCGGGCCAGAAGAAGACCGACCGGCAGGTCGACGCCACCGGCATGATGGCGCTGGGCCGCTTCTCCGCGATCCTCGATAGCCTGCTGACCCCGCGCAACCAGCTTTGGCACCAGCTTGCATCCGATGACTCGGACATCATGGCGAACCGGGATGCGCGGCTCTGGTATGAGCAGGCGACCAAGATCCTGTTCCAGGAGAGGTACGATGCAATCGCCAACTTCACGGCGGCCAATCAGCAAGTCTATTACAGCCTTGGAGCCTATGGTACCGGGGGTGTCTTTATCGACCAGGCCGTGGACGACTGGAACCGCCCTGTCAACAAGCTGCGCTACAAGAACATTCCGATCGGCGAACTGTTCATCCGCGAGAACCACCAGGGGCGCATAGACAGCGTCATTCGCTGGTTCAAGATGACTGCGCGCCAGGCCTATCAGAAGTTCGGCGACAAGATTCCCGCCACGCTCCTGGCCGCGATGGAGCAGAAGTCCGAGAACATGTACGACTTCCTGCACTGCGTACAGCCGCAGACCGACTATCAGGAAGGCGAATGGGGCGTCAAGGGCATGCCCTACAGCTCCCAGTACATTTCAATCCAGGGCAGGGCACTCCTGAGCGAGGGCGGCTTTCGCTCCTTCCCCTATGCCATCGGTCGCTATGTGCAGACGCCGATGGAGACCTATGGTCGGTCGCCGGCCATGCAGGTCCTGCCCGCCCTGAAGACGCTTAACGCTGAGAAGGCGACTTTCCTGAAGGTGGGCCACCGCGCCGCGGACCCGACCTTGCTCACCTATGACGACGGCCTGGTCGATCCGACCATGAAGCCGGGCGCGATCAACAAGGGCGGGATGAGCGCTGAGGGCCGGCCGCTGATCGGCATCCTCCCGACCGGGCAGATCCAGGTCACCAAGGAGATGATGGACGAGGAGCGGTCGCTGATCAACGACGCCTTCCTCGTGACGCTGTTCCAGATCCTGACCGAGACGCCGACCATGACGGCTACCGAGGTGATCGAGCGGACCAACGAGAAGGGTATCCTGATCGCGCCGACGGTGGGCCGCCAGCAGTCCGAGTACCTTGGCCCCTTGATCCACCGCGAACTTGACCTGCTATCTCGGATGAAGCGGCTCCCGCCGATGCCGGATATCATCAGGCAGAGCAAAGGAGAATATAATGTCGTATACACTAGCCCGCTGGCTCGGGCTCAGAGGGCTCAGGATGTGGCTGGCTTGCAGCGCACGATCCAGAGTGTTCTCGAAGTTGTCAATGCGACTCAAGATCCCTCACCTCTTGATGTCTTTAACTTTGATATCTCTACGCGCGAAACAGCGATGATCCAGGCAGTGCCGGAGCGCTGGCTGAACGATGATGACACGATTGCCAAGAAGCGCCAGGCTCGCGCGCAGCAAGCCCAGCAGCAACAGCAGCTCCAGGCACTGCCTGCACAGGCGGCCATGATCAAGGCCCAGGCCGTGGTCCAGAAGGCCGGTGGGCCGCCGCAGCAACCAGGGGCTGGACAAGGCGAGCAGCCTGTGCAACAAGGCTAGCCTGGAGGACAATAAGATGCCAATGGTGATTACCAGCGCACGCGCTGAAGATGGGGCTCTCCATCTCGAATTGGGGTACCCCTCAGGCCGCTCTGGCACGTGTAAGGTCTACACTATCAGCGAGGCTACTTTCCGCGAGGCGCATGACCCCGCATTCACTCTCGCCTTTGCGATGAACGCGGCGATGGGCCGACAGGAGAAGCATGATGTCTAATGTTTATGAAGGCACTCCAGACGCGCGCCAATCGGCGAGCATCGACCATCCCGTCTCTCGCTTCCGCCCAACCTATCGGGCGCTGACCGATGATGAGAAGGCGCTGCATGACGCCCTGAAATCCAAGGCAGTCGAGCTGGAGGGTTTGATCGAAACTATCAAGCCCGGCCGATATCGCTCGCTCGCAATTACTGCACTTGAAGAGGCGATCATGTGGGCGGTCAAGGAACTGACATCGTGAGCACTGCCCACGTACCGGGTAAGCCCCGGATCGGCACCTTTGTCGACTATTTCAATCCGCGCCTGATGCAGCGCATCGGCTTCACCGAGGGCTACGGCAAGCGGTATGACGGCCCCTATGCGGCGCTCGTGATCAACAACCTTGGCGACGGCTGTGTGTTGCTGGCCCATCTGCCGGGCGTCACGCCGATGGAGCTGGTCAACGTGCCCCACAAGGACAAGGCTCCAGCCTTTGTCAGCCAGGACGGCACCAATCATCCCGCATCGAACGGCAATGGCTATTGGGACTGGCAGTCACCGCTCCAGGCTGCGCGTGCCGCGAAGGAACTACTAAAGGAGGACAATCATGCAGACAAGTAACAACTCGAATGGGGTCCTGGTCCGAGAGTTTTTTGCAGCTGAAACTGAGGCCGCAACCCTCGCAAAGATGGACCTGCGTAAGCATGAGCTTGAGAGCCAAGGACATACTCAGTTTACGCGCACCAAGATTGGGCGCAATGCGGCTTGCCCCTGCGGTAGCGGTCTCAAGTTCAAGAAGTGCTGCATCTCGAAAGTAGGATGATGCGGGATGGCGAAGCAGATAACGGAAGCGCAGGCAGCTAAGCTCTTCCACGATACGGAGCAGCTCAAGACCGCCTACCAGATAGTCTTCGGCGACGGCCCTGCGGGGCAGACTGTCCTTGACGACCTTGGCCGCTTCTGTCGTGCTGATGAGCCATGCTGGAGCGAAGACCAGCGCCACCATGCGCGGCTTGAGGGCCGCCGGGAAGTGTGGCTCCGCATCCAGGCAGAGCTGAAACTGCCTGTCGAGGATCTGCTACAGCGCCGTGTCGGCGACAGTTTTGTTGTGATGAAGATCGAACCGGAGGACCAAGACAATGGCTGATGAAGTTTCGACGGCCGTATCGAGCGCAGTCTCGACCGCCAGTGATGCGAAGTGGTATGCTGGTTTCGATACCGAAACCCAGAACTATATCGCCACGCGCGGCCTGACCGACAAGGACCCGAGCGCTGCTTTCCTGGAGGCGGCCAAGGCCCACCGCGAAGCGCAGGCCTATATCGGCGTACCGAAGGAGCAGCTTCTGAAGCTGCCTAAGGCCGATGCTCCGCCGGAAGAGTGGGACGATGTCTACGCCAAGCTGGGCTATTCCAAGAACGCTGACGACTACAAGCTGGAAGGCTTGAAGCGCGGCGACGGCACCGATGTCGACGACAGCTTCAAGGACTTTGTCCGGGCTCAGGGGCCAAGTTCGCCGAAGCGACCCTGAAGCATCTGGAGGGCGGCACTGCGGCCCAGACGGCAGCGCAGACTGCTGAGGCAACGCGTGCCCTGGAACAGCTCCGCCAGAGCTGGGGGCCGAACTTTGAGGCCAACAAGGTCATTGCCGATAATGCCTATGCAGCGATGATGGCGGCGGCTGGCTTCGACCAGACCAGGATGACCGCGGCGATTCAGAAGCTGGGCGAGACTGTCGGTCGCGCCGAGACGATGCAGATGCTCCTGGCCGTTGGCCAGAAGCTTGGTGAGGATCGCTTTGTCGGAGGCGGCGGAGCATCGGGCGGCACCCGCTATACCGCTGAGACGGCTGCGGCTCGCATTGCCGAACTGAAGACCGACAGCACATTCATCTCCCGCTATCTCGCCGGGGGCAATGCCGAGACCAAGGAGATGAATGACCTTCACCTCCTGGCTTACGGCAACTCCTGACATGGCTATCGTCATGGACCTTAATGCTGAGCGAGCCAAGCGCGAGCAGCCTGATCCAGAGCTTATCAGCAAAGATGATTTCGGGCGCCCTCTCTACATATTTCTGCTGTCTTATGAGATGGACGATAAGCTCTGGGCTATACGGATCAGGGCTTATGATTTTGAGGATGCTGAGAAGCGTGTTGCCGGCATGCGCCAATCGCTCAAGCTAGACGGCAAGCTTTACTCGGAGATACCGTATGACTAAGCGGAAGAAGCCGATCCGCGTCGGGCTGACAATCGCGCATGCGAATGATGTCCCGAGCGTTCTCTGGTCGAATGGTATCTACCAGAACATCGTCTATCTGGCGCTGCTGATGCAGAAGCTGCCAGATGTCGAAGTCAACCTGGTCTGTTATCCCTTCGGCGATACGCCGGTGCATCCGATTGGTGCCTGCTTCAAGATCCCGACCATCAACGAGGCGGACGATGCGCTTCAGATGGACGTGATTATCGAGATCGGCATTCGGCTTGAGCGTGACTTCACCCAGCCCTATCGCGACCGCGGCGGCAAACTGGTCAGCTACATGGCCGGCAATTCGCTGGTCATGAATTTCGAGAGCGTCTTCCTGGAGGGTGCAGCCTCAGCGCGGGGCAGCGTCGCCAGCCCGGACGGCTTTGATGCGGTCTGGATTACCCCGCAGCATATGCACATGAACGCCGGGGTCACGGCGATGACCGCCGGCCCAGTCGAAGAAGCCCCGCATATCTGGGCGCCTGTCGCGATCGGGCATGCTATCACGTCAATGGGCATTAGCCCGGCATGGAAGGGCAGGCCTAAGCAATGGAGCCTGGCCACCTTCGACCCAAACATCAATGTCGTGAAGAGTTTCCACATTCCGCTGCTGGTGGCAGAAGCAGCACACCGGCAGGAGCCCGATCAGATCCGCCGCATGATGCTGTTCTGCTCGGAGCATCTGAAGGGCCGACCTCACTTCGAAAGCTCAATCTCTCACCTGTCGCTCGGCAAGGCTGGCAAGGTTACGGCGGAGGGCCGTCATGGCATCGTGGCCATGCTCGGCCGGGAGGTTGACGCCGTCATCACTCACCAATGGGAGAACGACCTCAACTATCTGTACTGGGACGTGCTATCGCTTGGCTATCCGCTAATCCACAATTCCTCGCGGATCAAGGAAGCGGGCTATTACTATCCTGACTTTGACCCAGCCTCCGGCGGTAAGGCTTTGCTCGACGCATTGGCAAACCATAGGGGCCAGCGTGATCAGGATGCGGAAGCCGTCTGGGCCTATCATGTCAGCAATCCTGCGAATCAGTTGCAATATCAAGCTATGCTAAAAAAACTTGTTGACACGGGAAAGCCGCCACGCTAATGCCCTAGTCACGACATAGGGCGCACACCGCAAGGCCGCCACAAATGTCAGTCTGACCCCCGAGCTTCGGACACGGTCTCCACAGTGTTCCTGAACCTTGGAGTTGTCCCGTGGCTGACACAGGTCTCTATCAACTTTACACGACCCAGTTCTCGACCGTCCTGGAGCTGAAGCTTCAGCAGATGGGGTCGAAGCTGCGCGGCAAGCTCCGCGAGGGTTTCCACGTCGGCAAGATGGCATCGCCCGTCAACCAGGTTGCAGCGATTCAGTTGAAGGCACCTGCGGGCCGCTTCTCGCCGATCCAGCGCACCGAGGTTGACTTCACCCGCCGTTGGGTCTTCCCGCAGGACGGCGAACTCGCGCAGCTCATCGACAGCTTCGACGAACTGAAGACGATCGTCGACCCCAAGGCACAGTATTCCGATAACGCCGCAATGGCTGTCGGACGTGCCTGGGATGACTGCATCATCGCCAACGCCTTCGCCACCAGCCAGACCGGCCAGGATGCCGCGTCGCTGTCGGCGGAGACGTTCAACAACAGCACGACTGTTGGCAATGCCGGCTTCGCTGTCGTCAACACCTTTGGCGCTGGCGCAACCAGCGTCGGCCTGACGGTCGCTAAGCTGATTGAAGTCAAGCGCACGTTCCGCCACTATCATGTGGACTTCGATACCGATCCGCTGACGCTGGTCATCGGCTCGACGCAGGAGGCCGATCTGCTGAAGCAGGTCCAGGTCGTGTCGACCGAGTTCAACGACAAGCCTGTGCTGGTCGACGGCAAGATCACCCGCTTCCTGGGCTTTGATATCGTCGTATCCGAGCGGCTCCAGGTCGTGTCCAACATCCGCAACTGTATTGCGTTTGCCAAGTCGGGGATGTACCTCGGCGTGTGGCGTGATATGACCAACATCGCCAGCCAGCGTAACGACCTGTCCGGGCACCCCTATCAGATCTACACCATGGTTTCGTTCGGCTCGACCCGCACGCAGCCGGGCAAGGTCATTCAGGTTCAGTGCGCCGACTCGACGGGCGCTGACATCACTCCTTAAGGACTGAACAATGGCTGCTGATACCGTTAAATCCGCCTCGGTCACCGCTCTTGACTCGCTGCTGCCGAACGTCACGTCCCCGGCTTCGCTGGTTGAAGGGGGCGGCGCGGCCGGCTGGATCTCCAATCGCTCCGATTACGTCACTGCAACGGCCGGCGGCCTGGCTTCGACCAGCTCGACTTACAAGATGGTGCGGCTGCCAACGTCGTGTATCCTGAAGTCGGCTGATATCTTCACCAAGGCGGGTCTCGATAGCTCGACCGGCCTGGCGATCGATCTGGGTGCCTACTACAGCAGCGATACCAATGACGGTACGCCGTATGCCCTCCAGGGCACGCTGATCTCCGCCACCTGCTTTATCTCGAACGTGGCCTTCGGCCAGTCGGGTGCAGGCTCCAGGATCAACGCCTTGTCCAACCTGGACGCCAACCTGCTGACTTCGCAGCTCTGGCAACAGGTTGGGCTGGCGACTGATCCTGGCGGCTATATCGATATCGTTCTCGCCGTGCATACGATCGCTTCCGGCACTGCTACCGGCGGCAATATCGGGATCAACGTCTCGGCAGTGAACTAACCCCATCGGAGGGGCCTTAGGGCTACTCCGGGCCGCCGACCTACGGACTTGTCCTCCTGCGTCGTCGGCGGCCAAATATTAGGAGTGCCTGATGGCTGTTCGCCTTGTCATTGCTGGAACGTTCGGCACCGCGGTTCGTGACCGGGATGCCTATCCGACGACGAAAGTACTGAACGGCGTTGACGGCGCAGGCCTGACGATCGCAGGTTCGGTATCGACGGTTCTCGGCACGGACGCCTCGCTCTCATCCACCCTGTCGACGGTACTGATCGCTGAGACTTCGCAGGCCACTCAGGTCTCCACTGGCCTGTCGCTGAATACCGCGATCTCGACGTCGACCAGTTCGGCGCTATCGAGCCAGACCTCGCTATCAGGCATCACGTCGACCGCCCTCTCCACCACGACGTCGGCCGGTGTGGTCGTCTCGACTGCCTTGAGCGGCGCTACGCTGGAAAGCACCAGCCTCTCCAACGTGACTTCGCTCGGCGTACTGTTCTCGACTGCTATCTCGACGATGGTGGCCGATGCGGCTACGCCGACCAGCGCACA
>WNFL01097079.1_pt2 | contig 16956 bp, 14 predicted proteins | sample 5400361 | NCBI WGS metagenome assembly WNFL01 (sample SAMN13153351, study PRJNA577476) | soil metagenome | isolation source: 40 cm soil on Douglas fir-dominated hillslope | place: USA:California | collected 2013-09-17 | reverse complement strand
TGCGGCTCCAGCCGGTTGGGATGGGACGGATCGAGCGAGAACTGCGATCCGCGGTTCTGCAGCGCGAATCCCAGCCTGCCGGGAACCATGCCCGATCCGAAGTGCTGGTAGATGCTCTGCATGAGCGACACGCAGTTCCGCTCCGCGTCGACGGCCGCGAGGTACACCGTGTCGCCGCGCAGCGGCTCGCCCGGCGGCAGCCCGGCGCGCGCGCGGCGCGGGTCGATCAGCTTGCGCCGCTCGGCCGCGTACCGCTTGGAGATCAGCTCTTCCACCGGAACGCGCGCGCTCGAAGGGTCGGCGATGAAGCGGGCGCGGTCCGCCCAGGCGATCTTCTTCGCCTCGACGAACAGGTGCCAGTAGTCGGCGGAGCGCGGCCCGAGGCTGCGCAGGTCGAACCCTTCGAGCAGGTTCAGGATCTGCAGCGTGGTGATCCCCTGGCTGGGCGGCGGCATTTCCCAGACGCTCACGCCGCGGTACTCCGAGCCGACCGGGTCGACCCAGGAAGCGGACGTGTCGGCCAGATCGTCGGGCGCGAGCAACCCGCCCGACGCCTGCGAGAACGCCACCAGATCGCGGGCGATGCGACCCCGGTAGAAGGCGTCGCGGCCGCCGCGCGCCAACTCGCGATAGGTCGCGGCCAGGTCGGGATTGCGGAAGACCTCTCCCGTGCGAGGGGCGCGTCCGCCCGGCAGGTATGTGCGCGCGGCATCCGGGTGCGCCGCCAGCGCGGGCCCGCTCGCCTCCCACATCCCCGCGATCACCTCGCTCACCGGGAAACCTTCCTCCGCGATGGCGATGGCGGGCTCGAGCAGCTCGGCGAGCGGGCGCGATCCGAAGCGGGCGCGCAGCTCTTCCCATCCGTCCACCGCGCCGGGAACGGACCACGAAAGAGGACCGTCGATGGGCAGCTCGGTCAGGCCGCGGCCCCGCATCTCGTCCAGGGTGGCGCGGTACGGGGAGCGGCCGCTCGCGTTCAGCCCGAAGAGCTTCCCGCTGCGCGCCTCCCACACCATCGCGAAGAGGTCACCGCCGACGCCGCAAGACATCGGCTCCACCACTCCGAGCACCGCGTTCGCGGTGATGGCGGCGTCCACCGCATTTCCGCCGCTGCGGAGGACGGCGATCGCCGCCTGCACCGCCAGCGGCTGGCTCGTCGCGACCATCCCGTGTCCGGAGTGGACGACGGAGCGCCCCACGCGTCCGGCCCGGCGGACGTGGCGGGGCGTTCCGGGCGGCGAATCGGCCGACATCGAACCTCCTCACCGCAGGCAGGCGCCAGGCCCCTCGACCACAGGGGTCCTTCGCCCGGCGCTGTACCCCGGCTGGTGAAAGGGCGCAACGAGCGAGGGAAGTTGCCGCGCCGTCACACCGTTGCCACACGCCTCGGATAGACGGAGGTCGTGGCGCTCTTCTGGCGCAAGGTCACTCTCGACGAGGTGCTCGGCGCGGTCCGCATGGAGCTGGCGGCGCGGCGGCCCAGCGAGCCGCTTCCGCGCGAAGTGGTCGAGCTGGCGCGCCTGCTCCAGATGGAAGAAGCGGGCTTCGTCGCTGGAGGGCCGCCCCCCGGGACGCAGGAGATGGTGGACGGAATTCCCGACCCGGCGGGAATCCTCGATCCGCGCGGGCGCCTGGCGGTCGTCAACCGCGCGCTGGACGAGCTGGTGGGGACGGGTCGCCCCCTGGGACGCACGCTGCTCGAGATCACCCGCAGCGCGGAGCTGGGCGAGGCCGCCGAGCGAGCCATCGCGGGGAAGCCGACCCGCGGGGAGTTCAACGTCGTCTCGCTCGACAAGCTGCTCTTCGTGACCCTCTCTCCGCTCTCCGACCGCAGGGCGCTGGTCCTCTTCCACGACATGACCGAGGAGAAGCGGCTGGAGAACGTGCGGCGCGATTTCATCGCCAACGCCAGCCACGAGCTGCGCACGCCGGTGGCCGCCATCACCGGGGCCGTCGAGACGCTCCTCTCCAGCGGCAAGCTGCTCGATTCCGCAGCGCGCGGGTTCGTGGAGATGATCGCGCGGCACGCCGATCGGCTCTCGCGCCTGACCCGCGAGCTGCTCGACCTTTCGCGCCTGGAGAGGGGCGAGTTCCAGGTCGAGCTGGGCCCTCTCGAGCTGGCGCCGCTCGTCGCCGCCTCGCTCGAGCTGGTGCGAGGACGGGCCGACGCCAAGCGCATCAAGCTCGGATTCGACGGTCCGCCCGGGCTCCGCGCCATCGCGGATCGCCGCGCGCTGGAGCAGATCCTCACCAACCTCCTCGACAACGCCGTGAAGTTCACCCCGGAGGGCGGGCGCGTGACCGTGCTCGCCGACGGCACCGGCCCCTCGGTGGTGCTCTCGGTGCTCGACACCGGCCCCGGGATCGAGCCGCGCCACCGCGGGCGGCTGTTCGAACGCTTCTACCGGGTCGACACCGGACGGGCCCGAGAGAACGGAGGAACGGGCCTGGGGCTCGCGATCGTCAAGCACCTCGCTCAGGTCCAGCACGGAGAGGTGGGCGTCGAGAGCGGCCAGGGGGGCAGCCGTTTCTGGGTGAAGCTACCGGCACCGCCGTAGAAGCGCAACGCGCTTGTCACACGTACGTCACACAAAACCGCTAGAAGGAGGCGCCATGACCAAAACACGCGTAGCCCTGTTGTCGACCCTAGCCCTTGCCTCGGCAGCGTTTGCCGCCGACAAGATGCTGATCACCGGCGCGGGCGCAACGTTCCCTTACCCGCTCTACTCGAAGTGGTTCAGCGACTACAACAAGCTGCACCCCGAGGTGCAGATCAACTACCAGTCGATCGGCTCCGGCGGCGGAATCAAGCAGATTACCGAGAAGACCGTCGACTTCGGCGCCAGCGATGCGCCGATGACCGACGAGGAGATGGCCAAGGCGCCGGGCATCCAGCACATCCCGACGGTGCTGGGCGCGGTGGTCGTCGTCTACAACGTGCCCGGGCTCGAGGGCCTGAAGCTCACGCCCGAGACCATCTCCGGGATCTTCCTGGGCAAGGTCTCCAAGTGGAACGATCCGGCGATCGCCCGCGACAACCCGGGCCTCAAGTTGCCCACGGCGAACATCACGGTCGTGCACCGCTCTGACGGCTCGGGCACCACCTACGTGTGGACCGACTACCTCTCGAAAGTGTCGCCGGACTGGAAGGCAGGACCGGGGACCGGCAAGAGCGTGAACTGGCCGGTCGGACTGGGCGGCAAGGGCAACGAAGGCGTGACCGGCACCGTCAAGCAGACCGAGGGAGCCATCGGTTACGTCGAGCTTGCGTACGCGAACCAGAACAAGCTCACCCCTGCGATCATCAAGAACCGCGACGGAGCGTGGGTCAAGCCGACCCTCGAGTCGGTGTCCGAGGCGGCCTCCAAGGTCGAGATGCCGGACGACTACCGGGTGTCGATTACCAATGCGGCCGGCAAGGACGCCTACCCCATCTCGTCCTTTACCTATATCCTCGTCTACAAGGACCAGCCGGATCCCGCGAAGGGCCAGGCGCTGCTGAAGTTCCTCTGGTGGGCCGTGCACGACGGCGAGAAGACCGCAGCCACCCTCGACTACGCGCCGCTGCCCAAGTCCGTGGTGCACAAGGTGGAAGGCACTTTGAAGAAGATGACGGTCCAAGGAAAGGCAGTTCTTGCAACCAGCAAGTGAAACGCTCGCTGCGCGCCGGCCCGGACGGCTGACTCGGATCGCCGAGCCGGCGCGCAGGAACTTCGCCGATCGGGCGTGGGCCGCGCTGCTCACGATCCTGGGCGTGACCGTCTTCGTGGTGGCGCTGTTCATCGTTTACGCGCTCTGCAAGTTGTCCGCGGGAGTGCTGAGGCACACCGGGCTCGCCGCGTTCGTGCTCAACAGCCAGTGGGACGTGGTGCGCGACGTGTACGGCGCGCTGCCCTTCATCTATGGGACGCTGGTGACCAGCGTGGTGGCCCTGTTCATCGCACTGCCCGTCTCGGTCGGGCTCGCGCTCTTCCTCACCGAGATGTCCCCGCCCGGAGTCCGGTCCCTGATCTCGTTCCCCATCTCGCTCCTCGCGGGCATTCCGAGCGTGGTCTACGGGCTGTGGGGACTCTTCGTCCTGGTGCCCGTGCTCCGCACCAAGGTGGAGCCGTTCCTGGCCGCGACGCTCGGGTTCCTCCCCCTGTTCCGCGGAACGCCCGTCGGGCTGGGTTACCTGGCCGCGGGCATGATCCTCGCCATCATGATCCTGCCCACCATCACCAGCATTTCCATCGAGGTGCTGCGCACGGTTCCGATGTCTTTGCGGGAGGCCGCCCTGGCGCTCGGGGCGACCCGCTGGGAGGCCATCCGCATGGCGGTGCTTCCCTTCGCGCGCGCGGGAATCCTGGGCGCTACCATCCTGGGGCTCGGGCGCGCGCTGGGCGAGACCATGGCCGTCACCATGGTGATCGGCAACTCTCCGACGATCTCGGCTTCGCTGTTCGCGCCGGGATACTCCCTGCCCGCCGTGATCGCCAATGAGTTCGCCGAAGCGAGCGGAGCGCTGCAGACCGGCGCTCTGGCGGCGCTGGGCCTGATCCTTTTCGCCGTGACGTTGCTCCTCAACATCGCCGCCCGCCTGCTGGTGCGCATCTCGACCCGGGGCCCGGTGCGAGGCGCGGCGTGAGCACGCGGCTGCGCAAGCGGCGCGCGATCAATGCCGCCATGACCTGCCTCTGCGCGCTTGGTCTCGCCGTGGCGCTGGTGCCGCTCGTGTCGGTGCTCTGGCTGGTCCTTTCGCGAGGCATCGCGGCGCTCAACCTCGACTTCTTCACGGCGCTGCCGTCGCCGGTGGGCGAGCCTGGCGGCGGCGTGGGGAACGCGATCGCGGGCACCTTGTACATCGTGGGCATCGCCTGCCTCATCGGCGTGCCGCTGGGCGTGGGCGCGGGTGTCTTCCTGGCGGAGCGGGGGAATGGACGCGTCGGCGACGTGATCCGGTTCACGGCCGAGGTCCTCTCGGGCGTCCCTTCCATCATCGTGGGCATCGTCGCGTACGGCCTGGTGGTGCTGCCGATGAAGCGGTTCTCGGCGATCGCGGGCGGCGTCGCGCTCGCCGTCCTGATGATCCCCACGCTGGCGCGCAGCACCGAGGAACTGGTGCGCCTCGTCCCGGGCTCCCTGCGGGAGGCCTCGCTGGCCCTGGGCGTGCCGGAGTGGCGCACCTCCCTGCGCGTCATCCTGCGTACCGCGCTGGGCGGCATCATGACCGCGGCGCTCCTCGCCGTGGCGCGCGCCGCGGGCGAGACGGCGCCGCTCCTCTTCACCTCGCTCAACAACCAGTACTGGAACTGGCGCGCCGACCAGCCGACCGCCTCGCTGACCGTCCAGATCTTCAACTACGCGGTGAGCCCCTACGAGAACTGGCACGACAAGGCCTGGGCAGCCGCATTGGTCCTCTTGCTGCTGGTGGGCGGCCTCTCCCTCGCCGCGCGCGTCCTCACGCGGCAGCGCTTCGGGGCGCGGCAGTGACCGGCCCCAACGGCGCGCAGGCGAAGATCGAGGTGCAGAACCTCAACGCCTGGTTCCGCAACAACCACGCGCTGCGCGGGGTTTCGCTCGCGGTGCCGGCGAACACCGTGCTTGCGATCATCGGGCCGTCCGGCTGCGGCAAGAGCACCTTCGTGCGCTGCATCAACCGCATGCACGAGCTGGTGCCCGGCGCCCACCAGAGCGGCCACATCCTGGTGGACGGCCAGGACCTGCACGGCCGCGGCGTCGACCCGGTGGACCTGCGCCGCCGCGTCGGCATGGTCTTCCAGCGCGCCAACCCGTTCCCCACCATGTCCATCGTCGACAACGTGGTCGCGGGCCTCAAGCTGAACGGCATCGGCGGCAACCACGCCGAGCTGGCGGAGCGGAGCCTGCAGCAAGCAGCCCTCTGGGACGAGGTGAAGGACCGGTTGCACCATTCCGCGCTCTCGCTGTCGGGAGGCCAGCAGCAGCGGCTCTGCATCGCGCGCGCGATCGCCGTGGGGCCCGAGGTGCTCTTGATGGACGAGCCGGCCAGCGCGCTCGACCCCATCGCGACGGCGAAGATCGAGGAGCTGATCCGCGAGCTGCGCGAGCACCTGACCATCATCATCGTGACCCACAACATGCAGCAGGCCGCGCGCGTCTCCGACGCGACCGCCTTCTTCTACCTGGGCGAGCTGGTGGAGCACGGACCGACCGAGCAGATCTTCACCAACCCCAAGGAATCCCGCACCGAGGATTATGTCACGGGGAAATTTGGTTAGCCGATGGGGCGGGCTATGTTCGATCGCGGCCAGCCTGGTCGCGCGTCAGGAGAGCCGATGGCCGTGAAGAAGCACACCGACCGCACCTACGAAGGCGAGCTGGAGGAGCTGCGCTCGAAGCTCCTCACCCTCGGTGGCAAGGTGGAAGCCGAGATCGCCCAGAGCATGCGCGCGCTTTCCGAGCGCGACTCGAAGCTGGCCGAGCTGGTGGTCGGGTCGGACCGCGAGGTCAATCTCCTGGAGCTGGAGGTGGACGAGAGCTGCCGGCGCCTGCTGGCGCTGCGCCAGCCGGCCGCGAGCGACCTGCGGTTCATCACCACCGCCCTGAAGATCGTCGTCGACCTGGAGCGCATCGGCGACCTGGCGGTCAACATCGCCGAGCGCGCCATCGACCTGAACCAGTCGCCTCCCCTGCGCCCCGTGCACGATCTCACCCGGCTGGCGCAGCTCTGCCAGGCGCAGGTTCGCAAGGCGCTCGACGCCTTCGTCGACGCCGACGTGGACAAGGCGCAGGCGGTGATCAAGGACGACGACCTGCTCGACGCGCTCTACCACAACCTCTTCAACGAGCTCCTGGCGCTGATGATGGAGGATCCGCGCAACATCCGCCGCGCGAACAGCCTGCTGTTCGTCGCGAAGCACCTCGAGCGCCTCGGCGATCACGCCACCAACGTGGCGGAGATGGTCGTGTACATGGTGCGCGGCACGGACGTGCGCCACCCGCACAGCCGGGAGAACACGGGCCAACCGTAGCGGGCGCCGGTAGGCGAATACCTGGACCATCCGAGGGCTCAGTAGCCGGGATCGATCCGCGATCGATCCGGACGGTTCGACGGACACCTTGTCGCGCGAACGTACAGGCCGGGCTCCTCGGCGGGCGCGGCGCGCGGGAATCGGACCAGGCCGGCTGCTGGCACGCTCGCTGCAGTTCGCGCAGCGGATGGCGACCAGCGCAACGCAATCGTACCTGGAAGATCGGCTCCGCATCGCGGATCTCATGACTGGATGGATGCATCGGGATCTTGCCGAGTGGGATCAGCTGCGGAATCTCTTCCACCCGGACGCAACGATCGACATCACCTGGTTCTCGGGAAAAGCCAGCGACTTCGTGGATGGTTCGATGAGGATGGGCGCGTCCGATTTCAGGGCCAAGCACTTCATTGCTTCGCCGGTCGTGACCTTCAACGGTGACAAAGCCATCGCAGAGACGAATGCGATCCTGGTAGGCGAAAATGGGGTGCTAGGGGTGGGCTGCGAGGGACATGCCCGGTTTTACGATCGCGTGGAGAAGCGCGGCGGCGTTTGGAAGATCGTAGATCGGCAGGCCATCTACGACATGTGCACGTTTACCTTCCCAACCGGGTTCGTTGACCTCGACAGACGCGCCGTTCAGAAATATCCGCGCGAGTACGCACCCCTCGCCTACCTCCTGGAGAAGAGCGGTTTTCCCGTGGATCGAGTCTACCCAACCAGAGGCAGCGATCTTGAAAGGACGATCAAGGCCAACGGGCAGAGGTGGCTCAAGGCTTGACGAGCTGATCGGTCCATCCCTCGGCTACTACCAAGGTGGTGACGAACAACGGCGCGAGGATCAGTCATGCTGCATGCGTTCAAGCTGTATACGGGGCCGGACAAAGCGTCGCACGTGGTCGAGGGGACCATCGACGAGAGTGATCGCACGGGCGTCGTCGCGATCCACTTCAAGGAGTCGCCGCCGCACTCGTCCCTCGATTGGCACGCCGCGCCCGAGGCCCAGTACGTGATCACGCTCTCGGGAACGCTCGAGTTCACCACGCGAGATGGTGAGACGTTCGTGCTGCGGCCTGGCGACGTCCTGGTAGCAACAGACGACGTCGGCAGCGGCCACGAATGGCGCTTGATCGACGATCAACCGTGGCGCCGCGCGTACGTCGTCCTGAAACCTGGCGCAGCTGATTCGTTCGTGCCGGGATCAAGATAGACCGGCGCTCTGCTGGGTCGTAGCCTTACGACGGGTCAGAGTTGCGCGGTGGTCATCCAGCGCGGGTTCTGCACCGTCCCGTCGAATTCGTGCGTGGTCTTGAACTTCTCCCACTTGCCGGCCTGGGCGGCGGGCTTGGTGCGCTCGAGCAGCGCGCGGCGCTCGTCCTCGGGCATCGGCTTGAAATTGACCGCCAGGTAGAGCGCCTGCTCCAGCACGCCTTCGCTGTCGCAGCCGGTGATGGTGACGCTCACGCCCGGCACGCTCATCGCGTAGCGCAAGCACTCCTCAGCGGTAGCCGCTTTGCTCTCCAGAATGAGACCGGCGGCCATCGGCTTCATGCCCAGGACGGCCACGCCGTCCTTCAGCGCCACCGGCATCACCTCGCGCTCGAAGCTGCGGTAGTGCACGTCGAGCACGTTGATCGGCATCTGCACCGTGTCGAAGGAGAAGCGGTGCGAGCGCGCCACGTCGAGCATGTGGCGGTGGATGTTGGGGTCCTTGTGCCCGGTGAAGCCGATGAAGCGGAGCTTTCCCGCCTTGCGCGCGGCGACCAGCGCCTCGATGGTCCCTCCGGGCGCGAAGCACTTCTCCGGATCGTCCGGGCGGATCACTTCGTGGATCTGGACCAGATCGACCATGTCGATCTGCAGGCGTTTCAGTGACTGGTCGAGCTGCTCGCTGGTCGACTTGGCGGTGCGCCCGTCGAGCTTCGTCATCACGAACGCCTTGGCGCGATATCCTTCCTTCAGCGCCTTGCCCATCCGGAGCTCGCTCTCGCCGCCGTTGTAGTCCCAGCAGTTGTCGAGGAAGTTCATCCCGTGGTCGAGCGCGCTCCGGATGATGCGGATCGCTTCCTCTTCAGACGGGATCCCCAGGTGGTACCCACCGAGCCCCACGATGGAAGTATCGACCCCCGTCTTGCCCAGCTTGCGGGTGGGCACCCGCGCGCCAGCCGGGACCTTGTACTTGCCCTTGGGAACATTCCCCGAGGGCGCGCCACCCGCCTGCTCTTTCGCCGCCGCTCGTGCCGCCCGAGCCATCAGCACACCTCCCGCCGCTGCTTGCAGAAACTTCCTCCTCGAAGCCATGCAGTACCTCCTGCCTCGGGAGGCTGCGCATGCTGCTCCAACGCGGCACCCCCACGCAATGGCCAGCTTGGCGTACCCTGCTTTCCGGATGGAGAGCGACGACGCCGCCTCGCAACACGGGATCGCAGCCGACTCGGGGCTGCGCCTGCAGGCGGTCGTCTTCTGCCTGGTCGCGGCGTCGTTCACCGCCGTCTACATCACGCAGCCGGTCCTGCCGGTCCTCCAGGTCGAGTTCGGGGTGAGCGAGACTACCGCGTCGCTCACCGTGTCCGCGGTCATCCTGGGCATCGCGCTGGCCAACCTGCCCTTCGGGGTACTGGCCGACCGCCACCCCATCCGTCCCATCCTCATCGGCGGCGCCACGGTGGTGAGCGCGGCCAGCCTGCTCTGCGCGGCGACCAAGGGCATCTGGCTGCTCATCGCCGCCCGGTTCGTGCAGGGGCTCTTCATCCCCTCGCTCACCACCTGCCTCGCGGCCTACCTGGCGCGCAGCCTGCCTTTGGAGCGCCTCAACGTGGTGATGGGCTCGTACGTTTCGGCCACCATCGCCGGGGGACTGGGCGGGCGTCTGTTGGGAGGCTGGATCCATCCGCCGCTGCACTGGCGTTACGCGTTCGTCACCTCGGCTGCGTTGCTCGTCGCCGCGGCGCTTGCGGCGGCGCGCGCGCTGCCGCGCGAACCGGCACGGCAAGCCGCGGAAGAGCCCAGCACCGGATTCGCGACGCTCCTCTCGCGTCCCGAGGTGCTGCGCGTGCTCGCGGTGTCGTTCTCGGCCTTCTTCGTGTTCTCCGCGACCTTCAACTACCTGCCGTTCTACGTGTCGCGTCCGCCAATCAGTGCTCCGTTGAGCGTCGTGACGCTCCTCTACCTCGCCTACGTGGTCGGGATGGTCGCCGGTCCGCTCGCGGGCAAGTTGAGCAACCGGCTGGGGAGCGGCGCGACCATGGTGCTGGGCTCCGGCGTGCTCGCCACCGCGATCGCTTGCACCTTGGTGCCTTCGCTGAAGGTGATTGCGCCGAGTCTCGCGCTCATGTGCGGGGGCTTCTTCGGCCTTCATGCCGCCGCGCTGGGGACACTGAACCGCAGGCTCACCGGGAGCCGCGGCCGAGCGAACTCGCTCTACGTGCTCTTCTACTACCTGGGCGGCGCGGCGGGCATCAGCGCGACGGGTTGGGCGTACGCGCACCGCGGCTGGCCCGGCGTGGTGACGCTGGCGATCACGGTCCTGGCGGTGCCGCTGGGTGTCGGCCTCTACGAGCTGACCGCGCAAAGACGCGGGCGGTCGTGAGACGCTCCCCTATCTACCCGCCCTCTCGCGCCGGTCTGCCGGACAGGAATGTACCAATGCGTCGGGCGACGAGGCGCGCGATACCGGCCGCCAGGAGCAGGCCCGCGACCCAGCGCGCCAGCACCGCGAGGGCGGCCGCGTCGAAGCGGGGCCACTCCGTTTTCCAGAGGACCTCGCCGCGCTCGATCATCCAGTGCCAGCCGGTATGGGCGACCACGGCCGAGAAGATGACGACACCGACCCGCCCGGCGACGAGGTACCGGCGAGAGAGCGCGAGGACGGGCAGCGTTGCCGCCAGCACGGCAATCTGGCCGATCTCGATGCCGATGTTGAACGAGAACAGCGACACCAGAAGGTGATGGCCGGCGAACTGCAGATTCTCCTTCAGGCCATAGGAGAAGCCGAATCCGTGCACGAGGCCGAAGAGCCCCGTGATCAGCCACCGCCGGCCGAGGTTCGCGCCGACGATGTTCTCCAGCGCCATGTAGACGATCGACGCCGCGATCGCCGTCTCGACGAACGGCGGGAACCAATCGCCGCCAGGGCCCAGTCCGTACGCCGAGCCGATCAACGTGAACGAGTGGGCCACCGTGAACGCCGTGACGATCGCCAGCACCTGCCGCAGCCGGAGCGCGGGAATGACCAGGCAGAGCAGGAAGAGCAGGTGGTCGACGCCGCTCAGGATGTGCGCGATCCCGAGCACCACGAATCCCCCGGCCGCCTGGTACCACGCGGGATTGAGCGAGACCCTTCCCGAGCGGCTGGTGATCAGCATCGCCCGGCCTTGTTCGCCGAGCGGGAGGTAGCGGATGGCGAGCTTCAGGTAACCCTTGAGCTCGGGAGCCAGCCTCGTCCGGATGGCGAAGTGCGAGCCCGGTGAGGCGATCGGGTACGTGAAATGCGCGTCGAGATAACCCTGATCCATGTAGATGGCCGTGTCGGAAGCGACCGGGCGGGCGACGTGCGCGACGGCATCTTCGTAGGCGTCGAACGACCGGTCGGACGGGAGCGACAGGCGGCCGACGGCGCTGGTGGGGACCAGCCGCCGCCCGTCCTCCCAGAGGATCAGGTCGCGGCCCAGCGCCTCCAGGACGCGCTGGAGGGCGGGACCGGCGTTCGCAAGATCGATCTCGGCGCCCCTCGCGGGAAGCTTGACGGTGGCGACGACATGGAGCGGAACCCGGACGACGAGGTGCGCCTCGCGCGCGTCGATCTTGACGAACCCGTTGATCAGGCTCTCGAGCGCGAACTCGTGCGCGTCCGCGGGTCGCACGAGCCAAAGCGCCACCGCGGCAGGAAGGAGCAGCGCGAAGGCGATCCCGCGGCGTCTCGTCATCGAGGCTCTCCTGAAGGAACGACGGCCGGGAGCATCGTCGCTCCCGGCCGTCGATCGTGGCTGCTAGTCCCTCTCGTCTTGCTCCCCTCTGTCGCCTCCGCCGGGGAGCCTCGGATCGTAGGTCCGAAGCGTGACGTCGGGATAGCCGGCGGGCCGGAACGCCTTCGCGTCGGCCTCGTCCAGATCGCCCGCGCGCGTGAACCTCTGCACGCGCCGGCCACCGATCGTTTCACCCGTGAAGAGGTTGCCTCGCGAGTCGACCGCGACCGTGTGCAGGAAGGTGAAATCGCCGGCCATGTGGCCGGGCCGGCCGAATCCGGCGAGGATGCCGCTCGGCCAGGTGCCGCACTCGACCGTCGCACAGGGCGCCGCCTGGTCGGCGATCGCGAGAGCGTGGTCAAACGTCCATACGATCTCGTCGCCCCCGTCGGCTTCGAAGAAGAAGCTCTGATCCCTGTCGGGCGAGAAGTCGATGTCCCAGGCCGATCCGGCCGTGCCGAGCGCGACCGTCGGCTTGCCGTCCGCCTTGCCCGAGGTGACGCCCGTGCCCGGAACCACGGTGATGATCTTCTTGGGCTGACACACCGGCGTGACACCCGGGACCCAGACAGATGGCGAGCCCGTGCAGTCGGTCGGGTTCTTGTCGAACACGACCACGCGATGGTTGCCGTACCCGTCCGCGATGTAGATGGAACCCCTCTGCCCGGTCACCGGATCGGGATTGGGATCCACTGCCACGTCCGCCGGTTGGTTGAGCAGCGTGCGGCTGTTGTTCAACGAGCCGGGCGTGCCGCATGTCCCGTCGCAGACGCCATGGCGCCCGATCTGTAGGAGCAGGGTGCTGCCGTCGTGGGTGTATTTCTGGACGATGCCGTCTCCGTTGCCGGCGACCCAGACGTTGTCCTGGTAATCGACGAAGCAGCCGTGGAGGCCCGTCGGCACCCCGCGGGTCGCCCCGTGGCAGGCCGGGCTTCCGTCGCAGCCCACCGGATCGCTGGGCGCGGTCCAGAACGGCGCCGTCGCCGTGGGCACGTTGGGCGGCCAGGCGTTCACCACGTTCCCCGCGGGATCGTAACGACGGTCTCCGGCGCGACCAGGTTGTTCTGCGGCCCGCGGTTCACCGTGAAGAGATGGTCCTTCGAGTCGAGGCAAGTGCCGGCGACCTCCCCCGTCACCCAGGGCTTGCTGGCTCCGGGCCCGGTGGCGCGGAAACCGGTCGCCACCGGGTTCTTCTCGGCGTCGACGGGGAGCGGCTTCGGCCAGAACGGATCGATCTTGTAGAGCGGGGCTTTGTTCTTGCCCTTCGCAACGGCCTCCTTCAGCGGGCTCCAGACGCCGAGCCCGATCGTCAGCGCGGACAGCACGGCACCGAGATACACGAAGCGCCATTTCTTCATGGCAGCCTCCCTTTTGGACGTGATTTGTTCGGCCCCTCGAATTCCGCCGGCGAAGCAACGCCCCGGCGATTCGAGCTTCAAGTCCCAGCGCGTCACGGAATGCCGCGCCGGCAAGTCGCACCTTGCGCAACCGCGACCGGCCTTCAGTCACTATCGGCCCATTCGTTTCCTTCTGGACCAATCGGACCGCGCTGCGGGTTGACCACGCAGAAGCGCTGGCCCGTCGGCGCTTCCATCACCCACCACCGCTTCACGAATTCGATCCGCTTCGCGCCCAGCGCCTCGAGCCTGCGCACCTCGGCTTCCAGATCGTCGCTCTCGATGTCCAGGTGGATCCGGCTGGGATGCGTGACCTGTTGCACGAGCAGCATGGGCTCCTCCGCGCGGGCGCGCAGCTCGCGGTAGGTGGGGTTCTCGGGACCGGCGGAAGCGACGGCCCGGCCGAGCGCCCGGGCCCAGAAGCGCGTCGCCTCGTCGATGTCGCCGTCCTGGCAGTCGATCACGAACGTCGAGAGCTTGCTCTTGTGCATGTGCTTCTCCTCGCGGCGGCGTGGCGCCGCGGACCGGGCTGGCTTGTAGACTTGCACGCCGAGGAGCAGCATGTCTCGCAGAAGAGGTCGGCGCGGATCCCGCGCCCGCGAGGCCGGCCATGGTGCAAATCCCCATCAAGCGAACGATCGATCGGATCCCCGGTGGCATGATGATCGTGCCGCTGTTCTTCGGCGCCATCATCCGGACGTGGGCGCCAGGAGTGCCGACGTTCTTCGGGTCGTTCACGGGCGCGCTCTTCACCGGCGCGCTGACCATCCTGGCCGTGTTCTACGTGTGCATGGGCTCGACGATCGAGTTCAACGCCACGCCGTACATCATCAAGAAGGGCGGGGCGCTGTTCGCCGCCAAGGTCGCCAGCGCGGTCATCGTCGGAATCGCGCTCGGCCGCCTGCTGGGCGAGGCGCCGCTCCCGAACGGCGTGCTGGCGGGCATCTCCACGCTGGCGGTGGTCGCCGCGATGAACGACACGAACGGCGGCCTCTACATGGCGCTGATGGGGCAGTTCGGGAAGCCGCGCGACGTCGCCGCCTACTCGATCATGAGCATCGAGTCGGGCCCCTTCCTCACCATGGTCACGCTCGGCGTCGCCGGCCTCTCGGCGTTCCCCTGGCAGGCGCTGGTGGGCGCCATCCTGCCGCTGGCCGTCGGCATGCTGCTGGGGAACTTCGACCGGCAGATGAAGGCGTTCCTCTCGCCCGCGGTGCCGGTGCTGATCCCGTTCTTCGCGCTCGCGCTGGGCGCCAACATCGACTTGAAGACCGTCTGGAAAGCCGGGCTCCTCGGCGTCGGTCTGGGTATCTTCGTGGTCGTGGTCACCGGAATCGTGCTGTTCTTCACCGACCGCCTGAGCGGTGGAAACGGGACCGCGGGGCTGGCGGCCGCCTCCACCGCCGGGAATGCGGCTGCCGTCCCAGCGATCGTCGCGGCCGCGAATCCGGCCTACAAGCCTGCCGCGGCGAGCGCCACCGTGCTGGTGGCGACCAGCGTGGTGGTGACGGCGATCCTGGTCCCGATCATCACCGCCTGGTGGTACCGGCGGATGCAGGCGCGCGGTCCCGAGCCGGCTGGGGCCGCGGTGGTGCAGCCGTGACCGACGTGACGGTCATCGCCGACGATCTGACCGGCGCGGCAGACTGCGGAATCGCCTTCGCGCTCGCCGGGCTGCCGACCTTCGTGGCCATCGGAAATGCGCCGGCGCCCGACTCGGCGCAGATCGTCTCCGTGGACACCGACACCCGGCGCCTGGAGCGGGAGGAGGCAGCGCGCAAGAGCGGCGAGGTGACACGCGACGCATACCTTCGAGGTTCGCGACACCTCTATAAAAAGATCGACTCCACCCTGCGCGGCCACGTGGCCGCCGAGCTGGCGACCACCTTCCGGGCAGCGGCCGATCTGTCGGGGGGCGAGGCGCCGCTGGTGATTCTCGCCCCGGCCTTCCCCGGCACCGGCCGCACGACCCGGGATGGACGCGTGCTGGTGTCCGGCGTACCACTCGAGGAGAGCGAGGTCTGGCGGAAGTCGGGGATGACGGGTCCCGCGGACCCGGTGGCGATGCTCCGCGAGGCTGGGCTTGCGGCCGAACCCGTCCGGCTATCCATGGTTCGCGCCGGATCGAACGATCTGCGTGTGGCGCTTTCGGACCTCATTGGGCGCGGCGTGCAGGTGGCTGTCTGTGACGCCGAGCAGGAAGATGACCTGCGCCGCGTCGCGGAAGCAGGCGCGAAGCTCCGGTGGCCGATCATCTGGGTCGGCTCGGGCGGGCTCGCGCGTCATCTCCCCGCGGCGCTGGGGCTGCGGCCCAGGGCGGGGACCGATTCGCGGCCCCGCTTGCCGGACGGTCCCATCCTCGCGCTGGTCGGCAGCCGCTCCACGGTCGCTCGCGATCAAGCGCGGTTGCTCGGCGCCGAGGAAGGCGTCGCCACGTTCGAGCTGGACGTCGATCTGCTGCTCGGCGGTGCCGGGAGCGCGCAGTGGACGCGCGCCGCCGCCGATCTACGCCGGGCGCTGGCCGCGGGACAGGATGCGGTGCTGGTCACGCAGCTCGGATCCGACGTCGATCTGGCGATCGGCCACCGCCTCGGCCGACCAGATCGGCGGCCTGATCGCGACCGGCGGCGACATCGCGCGCGCCCTGCTAGGATCGCTCGGTGCGGGCGGCCTGCACCTCCTGGGCGAAGTCGAGCCCGGCGTGCCCATCGGGCTCGCCGACGCTCGGCGCCCGATACCGGTGGTCACCAAGGCGGGAGCCTTCGGGACACCCGAGACCCTGCAGCGCAGCCGCGCTGCCTTGAAGCGCCTGATCCGCGCCGGAGACAGCTGAGCATGGCACGTCCGATCATCGGCATCACCATGGGCGACGCCGCCGGCGTCGGGCCCGAGATCATCATGAAGGCGCTGGCGGTGCCGGAGGTCTACGAGATGTCGCGGCCGCTGGTCATCGGTGACGCGCGCCGGCTGCGCAAGGCGGGCCAGATCGTCGGCTCCAAGCTGTCGGTGCGTCCCGTGCAGCGGCCGGAGGAGGCGGCGTTCCGGATGGGCGAGGTGGATACGGTGGACCTGCCCATCATCCCCGAGGACCTGCCATTCGGGAAGCTCTCGGCGACGGCTGGCGACGCGGCCTTCAAGTTCATCCAGCGCGCGGTCGAGCTGGCCATGGCCGGGCGCATCGACGCGATCTGCACCGCACCGCTGAACAAAGAGGCGCTGCACGCCGGCGGGCACAAGTATCCGGGACACACCGAGCTTCTCGCCAAGCTGGCCGGCATCGAGGAAGTCTCGATGATGCTCTCCACGCCCAAGATGCGGGTCATCCACGTGACGACCCACATCGGGCTGCTCGACGCGATCGAGAAGATCGAGCCGGCGCTGGTCGAGCGCACCATCCGCCGCGGATACGACGCTCTGGTCCGCTCCGGGATGGCGCACCCCCGCATCGGCGTCTGCGCGATCAATCCGCACGCGGGCGAGGGCGGGCTGTTCGGCCGCGGCGAGGAGGAAACCAAGGTCATCCCCGCCATCAAGGCAGCCCGCGCCCGCGGCATCGACGTGGAGGGCCCGCTGCCTGCGGACACGCTGTTCTTCCGGGCGGGGCGG
>WNFL01175758.1_pt1 | contig 16959 bp, 15 predicted proteins | sample 5400361 | NCBI WGS metagenome assembly WNFL01 (sample SAMN13153351, study PRJNA577476) | soil metagenome | isolation source: 40 cm soil on Douglas fir-dominated hillslope | place: USA:California | collected 2013-09-17 | reverse complement strand
GGCGTGATTCCCGGCGGCTCCTCGATGCCGGTCCTGACCGCCGAGGTGATGATGAATCTCGACATGGATTACGACTCGATCCAGAAGGCGGGGTCGTTCCTCGGGTCGGGCGCCGTGATCGTCATGGACGAGGACACGTGCATGGTGAAGGCCGCCGAGCGCCTCGCTTATTTCTACTACGAGGAGTCGTGCGGGCAATGCACGCCGTGCCGCGAGGGCGCGGGTTGGCTCTATCGCGTGATCCATCGCATCGAGACCGGGCAGGGCCGGCGCGAGGATCTCGACCTGCTGCTCGAGCTCGCCGACAACATCCAGGGCCGCACCATCTGCGCGCTGGGTGACGCCGCGGCGATGCCGGTGCGCGCGTTCGTGAAGACCTATCGCGCCGAATTCGAGCATCACATCGACCACAAGCGCTGCCTGGTGAAGGCCGGCGGCTACAGCTCGGTGAATCCCGACCTCGACAAACTGGCGGCGGACTAGAACATGGCCGAGGAACGAGCCGACAGCAAATGACAACCGAACCGGTCAAGACCATCACGCTCGAGATCGACGGCAAGCCCGTCCAGGTCGAGAACGGGCAGACGGTGATGGATGCCGCCTCCAAGCTCGGCATCTTCGTTCCGCATTTCTGCTACCACGAGAAGCTCTCGATCGCGGCCAACTGCCGCATGTGCCTCGTGCAGGTGGAGAAGGCACCCAAGCCGCTGCCCGCGTGCGCCACCCCCGCGACCGAAGGCATGAAGGTCCAGACGCACTCGGCGCAGGCCGTCGGCGCGCAGAAGGGCGTGATGGAGTTCCTGCTCATCAACCATCCGCTCGATTGCCCGATCTGCGACCAGGGCGGCGAATGCCAGCTCCAGGATCTCGCAGTCGGCTACGGCGCGTCGTCCTCGCGCTACCAGGAGGAGAAGCGCGTCGTCGTGAACAAGAACCTGGGGCCGCTCATCTCCACGGACATGACGCGCTGCATCCATTGCACGCGCTGCGTGCGCTTCGGCCAGGAAATCGCCGGCGTGATGGAGCTCGGCATGGCGGGGCGCGGCGAGCATTCCGAGATCCTCGCCTTCGTCGGGCGCACGGTGGATTCCGAGCTTTCCGGCAACATGATCGACCTCTGTCCGGTCGGCGCGCTCACGTCGAAGCCGTTTCGCTATTCCGCTCGCAACTGGGAGCTTTCGCGCCGCCGCTCGGTGAGCCCCCACGATTCGTTCGGCTCGAACCTGATCGTTCAGACCAAGAACGAGCGCGTGATGCGCGTGCTGCCGCTGCGCAACGACGCGATCAACGAATTCTGGCTCTCGGACCGCGATCGCTTCGCCTACGAAGGGCTCAACAGCGACGAGCGCTTGACGCGCCCGATGGTGAAGCGCGCCGGCGTGTGGGCCGAGGTGGATTGGCCCGAGGCGCTCGAGGCCGCGACGCAAGGGCTGAAGGATGTCGTCGCGCGCCATGGCGCGCAAGGGCTCGGAACGCTGGTCGCGCCCAATCTCACGCTGGAAGAGATGCACCTTGCAGCGCAGCTCGCCCGGGGGCTGGGCAGCGACAACATCGACTATCGCATTCGCCAGCGGGATTTCCGCGCGCGCACGCGCGGAGCGCCGTGGCTCGGCATGAAGATCGCCGACGTCGACCGGCTCCAATCCGTTTTGCTGGTCGGCTCGACGATCCGCAAGGAGCAGCCGCTCTTCGCGAGCCGGCTGCGCCAGGGCGCGAAGAAGGGGCTCGCCGTCAACACGCTGCACGCGGTCGCGGACGACCTGCTGATGCCGGTCGCGACAGCCGTGGTCGCGCGTCCCAGCGCTCTCGTGGCCGAGCTTGCGGCCGTGGCCGCCGCGGCGCGCAACGCCGCCGCCTCCGAGGGCGCGAAGGCGATCGCCGCGAGTCTCGCGGGCGTCGAGCGCAAGGCGATTTTCCTCGGCCACTACGCGCAGCAGCATCCTGAATTCGCCGCCCTCCTGTCCATCGCGCACGAGATCGGGCGCATCACCGGGGCGATCGTCGGCATCCTTCCCGACGGCGCCAACGCGGTCGGCGCGCACCTGGCGGGCGCGGTGCGCTCGCAAGGAATGGATGCCCGCGGCATGGTCGACGATCCGCGCGCGGGCTACCTCATCGCCGGCATCGAGGCCGAATACGACATGGGCCGCAAGGCCGCGGAGGCGCTCGGCAGCGCGGAGTTCGTGGTCGCGCTTTCGTCGTATCGCAACGGCACGACCGATCGCGCGCACGTCCTCCTGCCGATCGCCCCCTTCACCGAGACGGCGGGAACTTTCGTGAGCATGGAAGGGCGCGCGCAGTCGTTCAACGCGGTCGTGAAGCCGCTCGGCGACACACGCCCGGGCTGGAAGGTCCTGCGGATGCTCGGTGCGATGCTCGGGCTCGGCGGTTTCGAAGCCGAGACGCTCGAAGCCGTGCGGCGCGCCATCGCGCCGGACATGGCGCGCTGGGCGCAAACCGGGCTCGACAACACGCTGGATGCCGCGATCGATCCGGGTGCCGTGCAGGCCGCGCCCATCGAGCCGATCGTCGAAGTCGGCCTCTATGCGGGCGATCCCGTCGTGCGCCGCGCCGGTTCGCTGCAGAAGACCGCCGACGGCAAGGCCGCCGCGAGCGCGCGTTTCAGCGCGCCGACGCTGGCATCGCTCGGCATCGCGTCCGGCGAGCGCGTGCGCATTCGCCAGGGAGGCGGCGAAGCCTCCTTGATCGCGGCGCTCGACGCGGCGGTGCCCGACGGGTGCGTGCGCTTCGCGCGCGGGATGCGGGAGACCGCGGCGCTCGGCGAGGGCGCCATCGCGGTCGAGAAGGAGCGGGTCGAGGTGGCGGCTTGAACGACTACGTGAACCAGGCGCAGGCGCTCGTCCAGGGGCAGCTCGGCCCCGTGTGGGGACCGCCTGCGTGGAGCGTCACGACGGCGCTCGCCAGCATCCTCCTCGTGCTCGTGCCGCTGCTCCTCACTGTTCTTTACTACCAGCTCGTCGAGCGCTGGGTGATCGGCTGGATCCAGGTCCGCAAGGGCCCGAACCGCGTCGGCTGGAAGGGCGTCCTGCAGCCCATCGCCGATGCGATCAAGCTCCTCATGAAGGAGCAGATCGTTCCCACGGGTGCGAGCAAGGCGCTCTTCTTCCTTGCGCCGATCGTCTCCGTCGCTCCCGCGCTCGCCGCGTGGTCGATCGTTCCGTTCGCTCCGGGGTGGGTGATCGCGAACGTCGACGCGGCGTTGCTGGTCATGCTCGCGATGACCTCGCTCGGCGTCTACGGCGTCATCATCGCCGGCTGGGCCTCCAACTCGAAATACGCGTTCATCGGCGCGATGCGCGCCGCCGCGCAGATGGTTTCCTACGAGCTCGCGATGGGCTTCGCGATCGTTTGCGCGCTCATGGCCGGCCAGAGCATGAACCTCACGGAAATCGTGCGCCGCCAGGACGGACCGTACGGTTTCATCGAGTGGTTCTGGCTGCCGCTGCTGCCGATGTTCGTCGTGCACTTCATCGCCGGGCTCGCGGAGACGAATCGCGCGCCGTTCGACGTCTCGGAGGGCGAGAGCGAGATCGTCGCCGGCTTCCACGTCGAGTACTCCGGCATGACCTTCGCGGTGTTCTTCCTCGCCGAATACGCGAACATGATCCTGGTCTCGTCGATTTCCGCGCTGCTCTTCTGGGGCGGGTGGCTCTCGCCCTTCGGTTTCACGTTCGTTCGCGAGGGCGCGGCCTGGTACTCCTGGCTCGCGGCGCCGAGCATCCTGTGGCTCTTGGCGAAGATCGCCTTTTTCATGTTCCTCTTCCTGTGGGTGCGCGCGACCTTCCCGCGGTTCCGCTACGACCAGATCATGCGGCTCGGCTGGAAGGTCTTCATTCCGCTCACCCTCATCTGGATCGTGGTGGTGGGCGTGCTGATGATGGAGCCGTTCGCGAGCACCTTCCCCTTCTCGATCTGGTTTGCGAGGCCGTGACCATGTGGACGCGCACGAAGGAGCTCGCTTCCAGCCTGATGCTCGCCGAGCTTTTCAAGGGATTGAAGCTCACCGGCCGGCACCTCTTTGCCCGCAAGATCACGGTGATGTACCCCGAGGAGAAGACGCCGCGGAGCCCCCGCATGCGCGGGCTGCATGCGCTGCGCCGCTACCCGAACGGCGAGGAACGCTGCATCGCCTGCAAGCTGTGCGAGGCGGTCTGCCCGGCGCTCGCGATCACGATCGAAAGCGAGCAGCGCGCCGACGGCACGCGCCGGACGACGCGTTACGACATCGACCTCTACAAATGCATCTTCTGCGGCTTCTGTGAGGAAAGCTGCCCGGTCGACTCGATCGTCGAGACGCACCTCACGGACTACCACGGCGAGGTGCGCGGCGACTTGATCTACACCAAGCCGATGCTGCTCGCGATCGGCGACCGCTGGGAAGCCCAGATCGCGGCCGATCGCGCCGAAGACGCGCGCTTCCGCTGATGGATTTCCTGATCCTCCTCTTCTACGGTTTCGCGGCGATCCTCGTGCTTTCGGCGATTCTCGTCATCACGGTGCGCAACCCCGTGCACGCGGCGCTCTTCCTCGTCCTCGCGTTCGTCACCGCCGCGGGGCTGTGGATACTCCTCTACGCCGAGTTCCTCGCCCTCGCCCTGATCATCGTCTACGTCGGCGCGGTGATGGTGCTCTTCCTTTTCGTGGTGATGATGCTCGACATCAACCTCGATTCTCTGCGCGAAGGGTTCTGGCGCCAGCTGCCGCTCGCCGCGGGCGTGGGGATCCTCATGGCGATCGAGATGGCGATGGTGCTCGCCTCGCGCGAGTTCGGCGCGGAGGCGGCGCCCTCGCCCGGTGCGCCGCCTCCCGGTTACTCGAACACCAAGGCGCTCGGCCGGGTGCTCTATACGGACTACGTATTTCCCTTCGAGGTCGCCGCGGTCATCCTGCTGGTGGCGATCGTCGCCGCCATCGCGTTAACGCTCCGGCATCGCAAGGAAACCAAGTTCCAGGATGCGCGCACGCAGCTCGCCGCGAACAAGAGCGGCCGCCTGAAGGTGATCAAGATGCCGTCGGAGTCGCCGCCGCCGAAACCCGAGGGAGCGCAATGATCCCGCTCAACCACTACCTCGTCCTCGGCGCGCTCCTTTTCGCGATCGGCGTGGTCGGCATCTTCCTCAATCGCAAGAACCTGATCGTGCTGCTGATGGCGATCGAGCTGATGCTGCTCGCAGTGAACATGAATTTCATCGCCTTCGCGCATTTCCTCGGCGACCTGTCCGGCCAGGTCTTCGTGTTCTTCATCCTCACGGTCGCCGCGGCGGAATCGGCCATCGGGCTGGCGATCCTGGTGGCGTTGTTCCGGAACCTGCGCTCGATCAACGTGGACGACCTGGGAAGCCTTAAAGGATAGGCAAGAGGCAAGAGGCGAGGGAAAAAGAAAAAACAATGAGCTTGATGACGTTATCGCTGATCGCGGCCTTCTCGCCGCTCGTGGGCGCGATGCTGGCCGGTTTCTTCGGCTGGAAATACGGCCGCGCATTCGCCCACTGGTCTGCCAGCGGCTCGGTCGCGATCTCCCTCTTCGCTTCAGTCGGCGCCTTCTTCATGGTGGCGGGTGGCGCGCAGCTCGACGCCGAGGTCTACACCTGGCTCGCCGGCGACAACTTCCGGATGCAGGTCGGGTTCCTCGTCGACCGGCTCACGGTGACCATGATGGTCGTGGTGACGTTCGTATCGCTGATGGTCCACGTCTACACCATCGGCTACATGGCGGACGACCCCGGCTACCAGCGCTTCTTCTCGTACATCGCCCTCTTCACCTTCTCGATGATGATGCTGGTGATGGCGAACAACTTCCTGCAGCTCTTCTTCGGGTGGGAAGCGGTGGGCCTGGTCTCCTATCTCCTCATCGGGTTCTGGTTCAAGCGCCCGACCGCGATCTACGCGAACCTCAAGGCCTTCCTGGTGAACCGGGTCGGCGACTTCGGCTTCCTGCTTGGCATCGGCGTGGTCTTCGCCGTCTTCGGCACGCTCGATTACGCGCCGGTGTTCCAGCAGGCGGCGCGTTTCGCCCCTGCCATGGTGGAGCTCATTCCCGGCGTGCCATGGAACCTGCTCACGATCATCTGCGTGTGCCTGTTCATCGGCGCGATGGGCAAGAGCGCGCAGTTCCCGCTGCATGTGTGGCTGCCGGATTCGATGGAGGGCCCGACCCCGATCTCGGCGCTGATCCACGCGGCGACCATGGTCACCGCGGGCATCTTCATGGTCGCGCGCATGTCCCCGCTCTTCGAACTCTCCGAGGCGGCCCGTTCCTTCGTGATCGTCATCGGCGCGATCACCTGCTTCTTCATGGCGCTCATCGCGATCGTCCAGTACGACATCAAGCGCGTGGTGGCCTATTCCACCCTGTCGCACCTGGGCTACGTTCTTCAAGGCCGTGCTCTTCCTCGGAGCGGGCTCGGTGATCATCGCGCTGCACCACGAGCAGGACATGCGCAAGATGGGCGGGCTGCGCAAGCACCTGCCGATCACCTACTGGACGGTGTTGCTCGGGGCGATCTCCAACGCGGGCATTCCGCCGTTTTCGGGATTCTTCTCGAAGGACTCGATCCTCGAGGCGCTCGCCGTCTCGCACACGCCGGGCCATGCGTTCGCCTACGCGCTCGGGCTCGCCGCCGTGTTTGTCGGCGGCCTCTATTCGTTCCGCCTCGTGTTCTATGCCTTCCACGGGAAGGAGCGGTTTGAAAGCCATGCAGACCATGCGAACCATGCACCGGAGGAACCGGGGCACGAGGAAATGCACGGTAAGCCGCACGAATCGCCCTGGGTGGTGACGGTGCCCCTGATCCTTCTCGCGATTCCCTCGGTCCTGGTCGGCGCGATCACCATCGGTCCGATGCTCTACGGCGATTGGTTCGGTGCGGCGATCGCGAAGACCGCGACCATGGAGCATCTCGCCGGCGAATACCATGGACCGCTCGCCATGGTGTTGCACGCATTCACGTCGCTGCCTTTCTGGCTGTCGATCGCCGGCGTCGCGACTGCCTGGTACTTGTATATCGCGAGGCCCGATCTGCCTGCGGTGGTGAAGGCACGAGCCGGCGTCGTCGCCACCATCCTCGAGCGCAAGTACGGCTTCGACGACTTCAACGACTGGTTCTTCGCGGGCGGCATGCGCCGCATCGGCACCGCGTTCTGGACGTGGGGCGACAAGACGATCATCGACGGCATCATGGTGAACGGCACCGCGCGGCTCATCGGCTGGTTCGCCGGGTTCGCCCGCCGGGTGCAGACCGGCTACATCTACCACTACGCATTCACGATGATCTTCGGCGTGTTCCTGCTGCTTACGCTGTGGCTCTGGAACTCGCGGATATACCAATAACATGCTCCAGGGCCTTCCCATTCTCTCGCTGGTGATCTGGGTGCCGATCGTGTTCGGCATCGCGGTGCTCGCGATCGCCGACGATCGCAACCCCGGGCGCGCGCGCTGGACGGCGCTCGCCGGCTCGGTGCTCGGGTTCCTCGTGGCGATCCCGCTGTGGACGCGCTTCGAGAACGTCGCCGACATGCAGTTCGTCGAGCTGCAGCCCTGGATCACCCGCTTCAACGTGAGCTACCACCTCGGCGTCGACGGCATCGCCATGCCGCTCATCCTGCTGAACTGCCTCATGACTGTCCTGGTCGTGATCGCGCACTGGGAGATTGTCCGCGACAAGGTCGGTCAGTACCTCGCCGCCTTCCTGATCATGTCGGGCTTCATCAACGGCATGTTCGCGGCGCTCGACGCGATCGTTTTTTACGTGTTCTTCGAGGCGATGCTGATCCCGATGTTCCTCATCATCGGCGTATGGGGGGGGCCCAACCGCGTGTACGCGGCGGTGAAGTTCTTCCTGTACACGCTGCTCGGCTCGCTCCTGATGCTCGCGACCTTCATCTACCTCTACCACGAGACCAACGGCAGCTTCGAGATCCTCGACTGGCACAAGCTGCCGCTCACGATGGGCGCGCAGGTCCTCATCTTCCTCGCGATGTTCATGTCGTTCGCGGTGAAGGTGCCGATGTGGCCGGTGCACACGTGGCTGCCCGATGCGCACGTCGAGGCGCCCACGGGAGGCTCGGTGATCCTCGCTGCGATCACGCTGAAGGTCGGGGGCTACGGCTTCCTGCGCTTCAACCTGCCGATCACGCCGGACGCCTCGCACGAGCTCGCCGGCTTCATGATCGCGCTCTCACTCATCGCCGTGGTCTACATCGGGCTGGTCGCCCTCGTGCAGTCGGACATGAAGAAGCTCATCGCCTATTCGTCGATCTCGCACATGGGGTTCGTCACGCTCGGCATCTTCATCTTCAACGCCGACGGCATGCGCGGCGGGCTGATCCAGATGATTTCCCACGGTTTCATCTCCGCCGCGCTCTTCCTGTGCGTCGGCGTGCTCTACGATCGCGTGCACTCGCGCGAGATCTCGGCGTACGGCGGCGTGGCCAACACCATGCCGGTTTTCGCCGCCTTCTTCGTGCTCTTCGCCATGGCGAACTCCGGCCTTCCCGGCACCAGCGGCTTCATCGGCGAATTCCTGGTGGTGCTGGGCACCGTCAAGGTGAGCTTCTGGTACGCGTTCATGGCGGCGTCGACCCTCGTCTTCGGGGCCGCCTACACCCTCTGGATGGTCAAGCGCGTGGTCTATGGCGAGGTCGCCAACGAGCATGTCGCGACACTCGAGGATGTCGGGCGCCGCGAGCTCACGTTCCTCGCGATCCTCGCCGTTTGCGTGCTCGCGCTCGGCATCTATCCCAAGCCCCTGGGCGACGTGATGAATCCGTCGATCCAGGAGCTGCTGCGCCACGTGGCGCAATCGAAGATCGGCGCATGAATACGGCCACTTTCTCCTGGGCGACCATCGCGCCGGCGATCCCCGAGATCGCGCTCCTCATCCTGGTGTCCACGCTTCTCATCGTCGACCTCTTCCTCGCCGAGGAGGACCGGCACGTCTCGTACTGGCTTACGCTCGCCTCGGTCCTGGGCTGCGCCGTCCTCGCGGCGATGACCATCGGGATGCCGACGCGCGTGACCTTCTCGGGCATGTTCGTCGCCGACCTCCTGTCGCAGATGCTCAAGGTGGCGACCCTCGTGAGCGTGGCCACCACCCTCGTGTACGCGCGTACCTACCTGCAAGTCAGGGGTTTACTGCGCGGCGAATTCTTGAGCCTCGCCCTCTTCGCGACGCTCGGGATGATGGTGATGATCTCGGCGCATCACTTCCTCACCCTCTATCTGGGGCTCGAGCTGATGACGCTCTCGATCTACGCGATGGTCGCGCTGCAGCGCGATTCGGTGCGCGCGACCGAGGCGGCGATGAAGTACTTCGTGCTCGGGGCGCTCGCCTCGGGCCTGCTGCTCTACGGCCTTTCGATGCTCTATGGCGCGACGGGCTCCCTCGAGCTCACGCGCGTGGCCTACGCCATCGAGCACGGGCAGGCGCACACGCGGCTCGCGGTATTCGGGCTGGTCTTCGTGGTCGCGGGAATCGCCTTCAAGCTCGGCGCCGTGCCGTTCCACATGTGGATTCCGGACGTCTACCACGGCGCGTCGACACCGGCCACGCTCTTTATCGGCGCCGCGCCCAAGCTCGCGGCGTTCGCCTTCATCATGCGGCTCCTCGGCAACGGCCTGCAGGGCATGGCCGCCGACTGGCAGATGATGCTCGTGATCCTCGCGGTGGCCTCGATCGGCGTCGGCAACGTCATCGCGATCGCCCAGGCGAACTTGAAGCGCATGCTCGCGTACTCGACGATTTCGCACATGGGGTTCCTCGTGCTCGGCATCCTCGCGGGCAACGACAACGGCTACAGCTCCGCGCTCTTCTACGTCGTCACCTACGTGCTCATGACGCTCGCCTCCTTCGGCATGATCCTGCTGCTCTCGCGCGCGGGCTTCGAGGCCGAGGAGATCGAGGATTTCAAGGGCCTCAACCGCAAATCGAAGTGGTATGCGTTCATGATGCTCATCGTCATGTTCTCGCTCGCGGGGCTGCCGCCCACGGTCGGATTCTTCGCCAAGCTTTCCGTCCTGCAGGCGGTGCTCGACGCCGGCTACACCTGGCTCGTCGTCTACGCCGTGCTGCTGAGCGTCGTCGGGGCCTTCTACTACCTGCGCATCGTGAAGCTCATGTACATGGACGAGCCGACCACCGAGATCACCATCGATCCGCGCGCCGACATGCGGTGGGTATTGTCCGCGAACGGGCTGGCGATCCTGGTGCTCGGCATCCTCCCGGCGCCGCTGATGGACCTCTGCGCCCGCGCGATCACCGCGTCGATGTAGGTGTTTCAACAACCCGGTGGATGGGCAAGGGCCATCGACGAAGCGGTTCCTCTCGAGTCGACCGGTTCTTCTCATAAGCAAGCGGGAGGGATCTCGCTACAGCATTGCCGCTCGAATTCCTTGAGCTTCTCCGATCTTGCGCACATCGGGGCAGGGTCTTTCGAGAGAAACCGCTTCATCGATGTCCCTATCCGTAACTGGGATGTTTATCGCGGTAGAGAACCAGAGTCCGCTACGTTGGATATCACGATGTCGCACACCGCAGCCGTCTCCCGTAGAGCCCTCCATCGAACTCTTGGGCTGAAGGCCGAGAGTGGGGTGCCCCGCTCGCTGCAGGATCGGAGAAGCGCCAGGAATTCGAGCGGCAATGCTGTAGCGAGATCCCTCCCCGTCGACCGATAGCGTGGTCCCCCGGTTCGGCCTTCAGCCCGAGTTCGATGGAGGGCGATTAGAATGAGGTGGCCTTGAAAAAGCAAAAACCTCCAGAGTTCGAAGCCGATTTCACCGAGCGCACGGTCTCTTCGGAGGTCGCCTATGACGGCGGGTTGCTCAAGGTGATGCGCGATGCGATCCGCTTGCCGGACGGGGCGCCGGCCTGGCGCGAATATGTCGTGCATCCGGGCGCGGTGATGATGCTCGCGTTCGTCGACGCCGATACCATCCTCCTCGAGCGCCAGTACCGCTACCCGCAGCGCCGCCACTTCATCGAGCTGCCCGCGGGCAAGCTCGAGCCCGACGAAGCGCCGCTCGCCACGGCGAAGCGCGAGCTCGTCGAGGAATGCGGGTTCGAGGCCGCGCACTGGTGGAAGATCGCGACGCTGCATCCGTCGATCGGCTATTCGACCGAGGCGATCCACCTGTACGGCGCGCGCGATCTGCGCAATGTCGGCGCGAAGCTCGATGTCGGCGAGCACCTCGAGACTTTCCCCGCCCGCCTGGACGACGCACTCGAATGGGTGCGCGACGGTATCATTACCGACACGAAGACAGCCTTGGGCCTGATGTGGTGGGCTCTCTGGAAAAATGACGGCGCATAGCAACATCGCTTTCGACCTGCTCGTCATCGGCGGCGGCATCAACGGCGCCGGTATCGCGCGCGACGCCGCGGGCCGGGGGCTGCGCGTCATGCTGGTCGAGCAGGACGATCTCGCCTCCGCGACGAGCCAGGCGAGCTCGAAGCTCATCCACGGCGGGCTGCGCTACCTCGAGCAGAGCGAATTCCGCCTGGTGCGCGAGGCGCTGCTCGAGCGCGAAGTGCTGCTGCGGCTCGCGCCGCACCTGGTTCGGCCGCTCAACTTCGTGGTGCCCTACGACGCCGGCATGCGGCCCCTGTGGATGATCCGCGCGGGCCTCTGGCTCTACGACCACCTCGGCGGGCGCCAGACCCTTCCCGGTTCCAAGGCGCTCACTTTCCCGCACATGGAATTCAGCGCGGGGCTCAAAGCCGATTTCCGCCGCGGCTTCGTGTACGCCGACTGCCGCGTCGACGACGCGCGCCTGGTCGTGGTCAACGCCATGTCCGCGCGCGAGAAGGGCGCGCAGATCCTCACGCGCACGCGCTGCATCGGCGCGCGGCGCGCCGGTCCCGCATGGGAGGTCGAGCTGGAAGACCTGGCGACGGGCATGCACCGCACGCTTCGCGTCACCGGCCTGGTGAATGCCGCCGGCCCATGGGTCACGCAGATGCTCGGCCGCATTCCCGATAATCGCGTGGCCGGCGCCGTGCGCCTCGTGAAGGGAAGCCACGCCTATCTCTTCCAGAACGACGACAAGCGCGTGATCTTCGTCATTCCCTTCGAGAACCAGTTCAGCCTCATCGGCACGACCGATGTCCCCGTCGCGACCGTCGAGGAGGCCGCGGAAGCCACGCCCAAGGAGATCGAATACCTGCTGCGCGCGGCCAATCGCTTCCTCGTGAAGCCGCTGGCGGCGAGCGACGTGGTCTGGACCTACGCGGGCGTGCGCCCGCTCTACGACGACGGCACCGTCGATCCCTCGCAGGTGAGCCGGGATTACGTGACCAAGGTGGACACCGAGGACGGCGCCGCGCCGCTCCTCACGCTCTTCGGCGGCAAGATCACCACGTACCGCACGCTCGCCGAGAGCGTGCTCGGGGAGCTGGAGCGCTTCTATCCATGGATCGGCGCCGCATGGACCGCGAACGAGCCGCTGCCCGGCGGGGACGTGACCCGCTTCAACGCGTTTCGCGACGAGATGCACAAACGCTATGCCGGGCTCTCGCGCGAGCTGGTCGAGGGCATCGTCCGGCGCCACGGCACCCGCACGACGCGCGTGCTCGGCGACGCGATCGATGCGGGAGACCTCGGCCGGCATTTCGGTGCCGGGCTTACGGAGCGCGAAGTCGACTACCTGGTGGCCGAGGAATGGGCGCAGACCGCGGAGGACGTCCTCTGGCGCCGCACCAAGTGCGGGCTGCACATGCAGCCCGACGAATGCGAAGCGGTCGAGCAGCACCTGCGGCGGCGGCCGGTCGCCGTCCCCGCCTGAAGCCGCTCGCCGAATTCCCGCGCGAGGCGCGCCGCGCCATCCGCGGCGTGCTCACCGACATCGACGACACGTTGACCACCGGGGGGCGGTTGCTCGCCGTCGCCTACGACGCGCTCGAACGCCTGCGCGATGCCGGCCTCATTGTGGTCCCCGTGACCGGGCGCCCCGCGGGATGGTGCGATCACATCGCGCGCATGTGGCCGGTGGATGCCGTGGTCGGCGAGAACGGCGCCTTCTGGTTTCGCTACGACGCCGCGGCGCGCAAGCTCTACAAACGCCATGTCGCCGGCGCGGGGGAAAGGGCCGAGCGCGAAGCGCGGCTCGCCGCGATCGGCGAGCGCATCCTGCGCGAAGTGCCGGGCGCCGCGATCGCGTCGGACCAGGCGTATCGCGAGGCCGACCTGGCGATCGATTTCTGCGAGGACGTGGCCCCGCTCCCACGCTCCTCGGTCGCGCAGATCGTCTCCATCATGGAGTCCGAGGGGCTCACCGCCAAGGTGAGCTCGATCCACGTGAATGGCTGGTTCGGCGGCTACGACAAGCTTTCGACGGCGAAGCGGATGATGCGCGAGGAATTCGCGATAGACCTCGATCTCAGCCGTGACGCGTTCGTCTTCGCTGGCGATTCGCCCAACGACCAGCCGATGTTCTCGTTCTTCCCCAACGCCGTGGGCGTCGCGAACGTGCGCGAGATGTCCGACCTCATGACGCACACGCCGAAGTGGATCACGCCTTCGCCGGGGGCCGCCGGGTTCGCGGAGCTGGCGCAGGCGCTCCTCGATGCCCGCTGATGCCGGCAGGATCAGCGTGCGCCCTGTCGAGCCGGGCGATCTTCCCGCATGGAAGCCGCTATGGGACGGATACAACGCCTTCTACGGCCGCGCGGGCGCCAAGGCTCTTCCCGCGGAAACGACGCAGGCGACCTGGTCGCGTTTCTTCGATCCCGCCGAGCCGGTCCACGCGCTCGTGGCCGAAGGGTCCCGGGGCCTGGTGGGACTGGCGCATTACCTCTTTCACCGGAGCACGAACCAGGTCGCGCCGATCTGCTACCTGCAGGATCTGTTCACGGCCGAGGCCGCCAGGCGACAAGGTGTGGCGCGATTGCTCATCGAGGCGGTGTACGAGGAGGCGCGGCGCGGCGGAGCCGTGCGCGTGTACTGGCAGACGCACGAGACGAACGCCTTGGCGATGCGGCTTTACGACAAGGTAGCCGAGCGTTCGGGATTCGTGGTCTACCGCAAGGATCTCTGAAGTGACCGGCGGCCCTCGCGAACCTCCGGCCTGGATTACGCCGGCCATTCTGTGTCTTGTCGTGGCCGGCCACTATTGGGTCTTGACGCGGTCCTTGTCCGCGCCGATCGAGGAGTTCGATGCGGTCCATCTGTACCTGCCCCTGGCCCGCGAGCTCGTGGGGCAGGGGTGGTCGTTCTTCGCGGATCCCCGCTCGCTGCAAGCGCCTCCCTTGTCCTTCATCTACCCGGCGCTCTACGGCGGCAGCATCGAGCGGATCAAGGTCGGCAACCTGCTGCTGTCCGGCGCGACCCTTCTGCTCGTCTTTCGATCCGCCGCGCTCCTGCATTCGCGCGCGGCGGGATTGATCGCGGCGCTCCTGTTCGCCGCATCCCCGCTGCTTCGTCCGTACCTGATTGCGCCCCATACGGAAGCCCCTTTCCTGTTCTTCTCGGCCCTGTGGTTCTGGGGCCTCGCGGAGTGGTGGATCAACCGGAGGCCCGCGGGATTGGTTCTCAGCGCGGCGGGCCTTTGCGCAGCCGAGCTGACTCGGGCGCCGATCTTCTACTGGAATGTCGTCCTGGTGGCGGCGCTCGCGTGGCTCTCGATTCGGCCCGCGTCATCGGGGCGGGCGCGTCCGCTCCTGGTCGCGTACGCCGCGGCATTGGTCGTGCCTGCGATCCTGATCGCAAAGAACCTGTGGCTATTCGATTTCCCCTTCTATGCCACCGGAGGCGGAAATGCGCTATATCAGGGAAACAATCCGCTCACCGGCGGCTACGATGCGAACACCCTGGGATTGGGGTTCGACGTCGGCGCGATCACGCGCAGCGAGTCGTTCCTGAACCTGGAGGCGGAGCGCCTCCTGCGTGGCGTGGCGAACGTGATCCTCGCCGAAAAGAGCCTTTCATTTCTCGTGCAGATGCATCTGCAGAAGCTTGCGGCATTCGTGTTCGTGACGAGCGCCGAACCCGACGCCCTGCTCCTGCGCTCGTGGCGAATCGCCCTCCTTGCGATGGCCGCGCTCGGGATCTTCGCGATCAGGCACAACGCGCTGCGTTGGGCGTTATCGGGCGTCTTCGTGGTCCTCGTCGCGCTTCACGTCCCGCTGCTCTACACGCACCGCTACAGCGTGGGCGTCATGGACCTTTGGCTGGTGATCGCGGCGGGAATTGGATTGGCGGGCGCGGTGCGTGCGCCCGTCGTTGCGCTTGCGGCAGCCGCCATCGCGGGAATCGGCATCGCCTTCGGCGCGTGGGCGTACGAGCACTTGGGCCGGCCCATGCCCGATGTCTTCGCCGTAGGCCGGCTACTGGTCTGGCGATCGGCGGAAAGCGTTCGTCTGTCGAATGGCGCGCCGGTCGAGCAGCGCGTGCGCGACGCTCAATGGTTCCGTTGGTGGAACAATCACGTGCTTGTCCTGGACGTCGAAACGCATCCGGATGCGCAAGGCAGGGATTGCCGCGCCCTGCTCGTGTCGTACGCGCGCGCGGACGGATCCGGGTTTTCCGCTCCGGTCACGTTGCAACTCGTCGAATCGCGCGCCGTGAAGCGCTATCAGGTCGGCGGTGCCCCGCTCGACCTCTCTGCCGAGGGCACGCTCAGGCTCGCATCGAATTGCCCGGGCGGCGCGTCCATGACAATCGCGAGGCCCGCGATCTACGCCGCTCTCGGTGCGATCGACTATCGCGAGCGCCTTCTCGGCGAGACGCCGTTGTTGCCGGTGGAACGCTAGCAGTCCTCTACGCTTCGACCGGCGGCCGCACCGCGTCGAGCAAGGCGAGGAGCTCGCCCTTGCGCAACGGCTTCGCGAGCGTCGCGTTGAAACCGATCGCCGTCTTGGCGGCGTGGAAGGCCGCCGAGTGGCCTTCCGTGATCGCCACGATCTGCGCGGCGTCGGGATCGCGCGTGATGCGCGATCGCAGCACGTGCGCCGCATCGTCGCCGCGCAGCCCTTCGAGCGAGGTGTCCACCAGCACGATGTCGTAGACGTCCTGGTCGAGCGCGGCGAGCGCCTCCTCGAGGTCCGGCGCGACGACGACGCTGCAGTCCTGCCGGCCGAGGATGTGCGCGGCGAGGATCTGGCTGTCGCGGCTCGGATCGACGAGCAGGATCGTCGCGCCCTTGCGCTGCTCGCGCAGCGAGTGGCGCGTGACGAGGGTCGCGCTCGCGTCGGCGTCGAGGTCCCGGGCGGCGCCGGTGACCGCGAGGATCGCTTCGTTCAGCTGCTGGTCGTTGATCGGGTAGCGCATGTAGGCCGAGATGCCGTTCTCGCGGCAGGCGATCGCGTCCCCGGGCCGGCCTTCGGCGGCGAGCATCATCACCAGCGTCGGGCGAAGCTTGGGATGGTGCTTGATGCGAAACGCGAGGAGGAAACCGTCCTGGGCGGCGAGGCGATTGCTGAGGATCACCAGTGGAATCGAATTGCCCTCGCCATGCAGGCGCTCGAGAAGCGCCATGGCCATGGGCGCGTTGTCGGCCTCCAGCGGAACCATGCGCCAGCCGCGCAGCAGGTTGGTGAGGGTGAGCCGCTGCTCGGCATTGCCCGAAACCACGAGCACTGGCAATGCCACCAGCGAGACGTAGGTCGGGCGCGGCGGTGGCGCGGGCGCCGGACGCACGGGAAACTCGATCGTGAATGCGTAGAGCGCGTCCCCGATCGTGGGATGGGCTGCTGCCACGATCTTACCGCCCATCGCGGCGACCATGAACTTGGCGACCGCCACGCCCATGCTGGTGTTCGCGCCGATCGCGGAAGGGCGTTGCGGACCCTCGTCGGAATACACGACGCTGAACGAAAGCTGGATCCCGGCATCGGTCACGTATTCCGGCGTGATCTGGAGCGTGATCTCGGCGCCGGGCAGCAGCGAGAACGCGCTGTCGAGCAGGTTCTTGAGAATGAGCTCGAGGCGCTCGACGTCGCCTTCGAG
>WNFL01436589.1_pt1 | contig 16961 bp, 22 predicted proteins | sample 5400361 | NCBI WGS metagenome assembly WNFL01 (sample SAMN13153351, study PRJNA577476) | soil metagenome | isolation source: 40 cm soil on Douglas fir-dominated hillslope | place: USA:California | collected 2013-09-17 | reverse complement strand
CCTTATGTCGGCCGTAAATTTGGCTCTTTTGAAACTTCTCGGTCTCGAAGTGCTCTTTCAGGATTCCTGGTGGTGCAGTTTTGGAGTAGTTCGGATACTGGCGTAAACTTTATGGTGTGTCAGAAGTACTGGGAGATACAACGAAGATCTCCACGTACAGAAGGTACGTCTCAAATGCCCAGATGGCGGTCGACGAAGCAATGACATAATTCTTCCAAGGCAGCGGGTCCGTGCTAACAAAAGAAAGCTTCTCTTGGAGTGCTGCAACTGGTGTATGTATGATCTCTTGTATGCCCATGCTTCCCGTTGTCTGCCGGTAGAGTCTCAGCACAGTAGGCTGGCCACGTAGCTCGGTGTTACGCACCGCGGACAAACAGTCCTATCAGCAGTATAACAGAATTGGTGTGTACGATCCGTCCGTCGTCCAAATTCGATGCGAAAGCCCAGCTGGAGACCACAGTGGTTTCCAAGCTTCGGATGCTTTATTGCTGACATTCTCTTGTTCACTCACCATCGAGAAGGGACCAGAAGATCCTCAGAGGATACACATCGCATTTCCCAACTGATTTTTCACGAGATGCGGTTCCCGTCCACGTCACAAAGCCCACCAGACGCTTCTAATATCCGATCCCTTCGAAAGAAGGTACTCTGCGCGAGAGTATGTTAATGACTCGACCGCTTCAAGACATACTGGGCTACAGAACGCTCAGTATATCATCCCCGCTGTTGAAGGCGCTTATTCGCTTCAGTAGTCGTTTCCCCACGCACAACACAATGGCTTCCCAACCTACTGCACAAGCCCCGTTGACGCCTCCAGAGCCGAAGTGGAAGCGAAATACGGCCTATGTAAAGCCTGACGAGCAACTCGGCGAAGGGGATACCACGCTCATCAAAGATTTCCTTCCGGAATCCATCGCAGCCGATGCCTTCGAAAAGGTGAAGGAGGAGGTGCAATGGCAGACCATGCACCACCACGGTGAGCACACTCCAGTGGCTCGATTCCCTGTCTCATCAAGCAATGCAGGTGGAGAGGTCCCGCGGCGAGTCGCCGTGCAAGGAGAGATCGTAGAAGATGGGTGGTGAGTACATTCAGTGGACGGTTTATTCGTAGACCAATCCTTCTATAGGTTCCCTGTATACCGACATCCGGCAGATACATCCCCGCCTCTTCGCACTTGGACGCCGACTCTGGAAGCGATCAGGGATCACGTAGAGAAGGCTCTCGGACATCCAGTCAACCACGCGCTCATACAGCTCTATCGTAATTCTGAGGACTATATTTCAGAGCATTCCGACAAGACCATCGACGTTGTACGCGGATCGAATATTGTATGTTATCTCGCGAATGCACATACTCGATCATTTCTGATAGATTCCCTAGGTGAACGTTAGTCTAGGTGCTCAACGGGTGATGATTCTCAGACAAAAGAAAGCCACTATCCTTGCAGCTCAACGAGGAAGATCACAAGGCGGGCCCATAGAGCGACCCGCTCAGCGTGTTCCCCTCCCCCATAACTCCCTGTTCGTCCTTGGTCCCGAAACTAACAAGCGTTGGCTTCACGGCATTCGCAAGGACGGTCGCCAGGATAGTCTCAAAGCTCCAGAAGAACTCGCCTTCAGTGGAGAACGTATCAGCCTGACTTTCCGCTATATTTCTACTTTCTTGTCTGCTGATGGAACCAAGATCTATGGACAAGGAGCGACTGCGAAATCAAGAGAAAACGCAAAGACTGTCATCAATGGGGATCGCGAAGCTGCACAGAAGATGATAGACGCTTTTGGGTTTGAGAATCAGCAGAGCGATGACTTTGATTGGGATGCGACTTATGGAGCAGTGAGTATATCGGCTCTTGACAATGGTCCGACGCACATTAAGAGGTATCTTTTTAGGGTTTCGATGTTCTCCATTTTGAAGTCGTTCAGCCGCCTCAAGGTATTAAGCCATTTCTGTACTATGTCAATGGTTCCATTCCAAGCTGGAGGGTTCAGATGGCACTTTATGAAAAGGTCTGTCCTGAACGACTTTAATGGTAGATCGTCGCTGAGGCCTTCTCAGCAAGTGACTCTTGACCAAGGGCGGCTCAAAGTAATGTCCAAACCTAAGGAGACGAGGTCTGCAGAATTTCTGGCTTTGAATCACCGAGGCAAGACGCCTGTTCTTGTTGACGGTGACACAATTATCAATGAAAGCCTGGCCATCCTGTTCTACATCGAAGATTATTTTGCACCGAATATTCCTCTCCTGCCACCCATCACAGAGAAGTCCGCCCGAGCGCGAACCCTAGCTCGCATCCAGGAAACAGAGAATCTCCACCGCATCTATGATGTACTTGAGGATAGTCATTTTGATGGCACCAACAACATAACGCCACCGCTCTCTGCCGGGCGACGTGCAGAGCTCATTGCAGACATTGAAGCAGAGCTTCATTTTTGGGAGAGGTATGCAGGAGAGCATGGGGGAGAAACTGGTTTCATTGCAGGAGACAAGTTCACACTGGCAGATTGTGCTTTCTTCCCCATCCTTGGTTATATGCTGCATCGCGGCTTCGTATGGGACGACACAAAATGGCCAAATTTGCACAAATATTATGACCGCGTATGGGGGAAGGAGTGTGCAAAGAAGGCGCAACCAGACGGCTGGCAAAGTCAAGGGCGGGCCAATGTCTTCAAGGCAACTCGCGGGGGAGCACAGCCGATATACGAAGGACACGGTTCTCCTATTCATGAGTGATTCTTGAAGTGCCCCTGTGCTTGCTTGCTTTGTAGCCATCACCTTAAATGATGTGTAAATGACGCTTTTTGTTCTCGACCGCGATAAAGGGTTATTAGAAATTGGGAATTGCGATGGATAAAAGCGAGATCAAGCGAATTGTGAATGAAATTCAGACCCAAAAAGACGTGTTAAAACCAGAGGTACGTGTTGAATAGATCCCGTTTCCACCGCCTGTCTTGGACGCGCTCACTTTTCTCTTTCATTTCGTCCCGTGTCTCTAGGAACTGGTCAAGTTGCTCACTCGTCTAAAAGCTAGCGTCATTGCCACAGAAGACACGCTCCGAGTGAGTCGCGCGACCCATCGTTGTGGCGAGCGCTGACGTCGCGCTGGAATCTAGGAAACCAAAGTTGGTTTAACTGTAGGGCGATTACGCCAGCACACTAGCAAGGAAGTCAACGAACTTGCAAAGGACATAGTCAAAAAATGGAAAAACGATGTGGACGAGGATAAGCAGCGAAAGGGTGAGCCTTCCATCTTTCACCCAGCCTTTACTCGGGGCTTTTTAGCTCTTTACTCGCATCTGTAGTAGGCGGTGGATCTCATACAGTCCTCTAGCGAAGAAGATGGCTAGCCAATCCAAGCCACCTGCGACCCCAACGAGTCCTACTGCCAGGAACGGACCAGGTGTGCAACGTTCTGCGAAGATTGATGGCGTTGTATTCCCAAGCCTCGGTGACAAGACTCGCGACACATGCCGTTCCCTAGTTTACGATGCGCTCGCCGTTGATTCTGGTGCTCGTACGTCCCAGCTTGTCTAGAGCAACCCCTCGTGTGTATGACATCCCTCACAGCAATCGAGCTTCTTATGAAGCGCTCGACTGCAATCGAAATGACGGTGTACGATACCAACGGTGGCACTACGTCTCCGGCTTATCGAACAAAAATGCGATCTCTTTACCTGAATCTCAAGGGCAAGGAAAATCCAAGTCTTCGAGAAGGAGTCGTGTCCGGAGATATTTCAGTGGCCAAATTGTGCTCAATGGCCAGCCAAGTGAGTGTTGATGCTGACAACTATGGGCCATACCGTCTCCAATACTTATCTGGATTGTAGGACATGGCTTCAGAGGAGCGAAAGCAAAAGGATGAGCAGATCCGAGACCAAAATTTATTCGCCGTTCTTGGAGCAGGAGAGCAGCAAGCCGAAACAGATGCATTTCAGTGCGGTCGCTGCAAGCAGGTACCAAAAATTGCGTACAAGGTTTTTTGGCATACTCAAAATTACCGCAGCGCAAAACTGTATATCGACAAGCGCAGACCCGCTCCGCCGATGAGCCTATGACGGTGAGTATCGCTTGACTGGCAATCACACCTTACTCAGGATTTGTAATTTCAGACATTCGTGACGTACGTCATGTTTATGGCCTTAAACCCTTTACTAACCCGCTGCCTGCTGATCTCTCTTCAAGTTGTGTGAATTGTAATAACAGGTGAGCCGTAAATTATTACTCCGCTATTCGGGAAATTGACTTTTTCGAAGATGGAAGTTCTGTTGACGGCTTCAATGTAGCCCATTTCTTGCTATCTTGATCCTCGAATGCCGGTCTTCTAGAGTGTCCCATATGGATGGAATCATTCACTGAGTCCACCTTCTATGCTTTCTTTTCCCCGCGCCTCATCGCGCGAAGGGTTGGGCCTTTTCATCGAATTTCCGCACAGGCGAGAGAGTTTCACACAATGTACACTTCAATAGTACCATATTTTGAATGTCTATTATGGCGTCCCCTTTCCTGATGGAATCCACTCTGCTCCATTACGTTTGGCAGCTGACGTTTGCAGCTTACACGCCCACTTCCTAGGGACCCACAAGGGAACATCGTCGCTCAGCACCCTGGACGTTAGTATACGCGCCAGTCACGCCTGGACCACAGAAAACAACTCAAGAGCCATTGGTGATGGCTGCCGCAAAGCCGCTCCCACAACTGCCTTCCTCTGCGCTCATACCAAGGCTCACGATCGAAGCCAGCGAACACCTCAATAATCTCGTGATTCATGCAGTTCAACAAAGGGGCTTACATGCGTCTTGGGTTCTTCCAATTCAAATGGTGCTCGAGAGTCTAGCGACTTGGATGTCACAGGGAGAGTGGCTCAAAGGAATTTATACAGAGAGGCGTAGGAAGCATGTCAAAGAGAGGGAAGCCATACTCACGGAATCCAAGCCTCTCCCTAAGCGGTCAGAGAGCACACAATCGGTGACCTCAGCCGCCTCTCAATCTACAGTCATGGTGGAGCTTCCTGGAACCGATGATTCAGACGTTCTGATTCGGAGATTGTTCGAGCTCATTTCAAAGACAGAGACAGAAGCGGCCAGCAAGCATTTGTTACTCACCGTCGCCGCCCCGGTCTACCCACCAGAGACAGACAGTCCTCTTCGTGCTGTCCCTACAGATCCAGCTTGCACATTCCACGAAGGTGCTTTCTACCTCCCGTACTTTAAAGACACCGAAGGCGCGGAACACGGATGGGGTGGTACCATTCTCTGTGGCTTGGACAGTATGTTCGACATATTCAGTTCTCTGCTCCATCCACTCACTCCAGCTACGCAGGTGTACCCGATCACACCGATATTGCTGTGGTTGGAGGCTCCTTCGCTGTGCGAGGGGTGCTCTCTCCGGCCATGTTCGATGCACTCGTCTCGGTGCTCAGCATTGGCACATTCACCGTCTTATCTCTCGGCCTAGAACTTGTCCTACTCCGTGACTCCGGCATTAAGCTCCGATATCCGGCTGTGCCTCCCATGGCTTCGCAACCAGCCCCAGTGCCTATCCTCCCAATAGCGGCCCGTACTAAACGTCGATCAAAACCAAGTAAGCCCTCCTCAGGGTTATGGAACTTCTTGACCAAAACCACGGAAAATATCATCCAGCGCAGTCGAACTATTTCGTTGGACGCATCCAGTCGACCACCAAAAGGGGTTGATCGAAACCAGCAATCCGATGGTGATATTACCCCGACTGTATCTTCTCTGAAGAAGGTTGCTTCGGACACTTTCTCCTCGCTTGTGGAAGATGTTGGTCAAAAGAAATGCCTGCTCTCTACTTCCCCAGGCGTCGAATTTCCGATACCCCAATTGTTTCGGGATATCGCAGAGAAAGAGAAACGAGTTGGTACAGTGTCCCTTACAACTGGGGACGAAACTGGCTTAGCGAGCATTCTTGGTTGGACTGGACGAAAAGAAGATTTTCTTGGACCAGAGAGTTTCCTGAGACACCAATCTATTACTACCATCTACTCCGAGCACTCCTACATTCGACAGAAACCAACCAACGATGAAAATGCAGTGGAAACGTTGACTTTCACTGTTTGCTCTCCCGCTCGATGGAAAACATATCGATACTACGCAAAAGATACGGCTGACGACCAAACTCTCGGCGAAATGGTCAAACGGACATGTGGAAACGCGGCTCAACCTTGTGTTCGGCCGGAGTGCAAGGCAAAGTTGCGTGACCACGAGCTCCGATGGGTCCATCATCGTACCAAGATAATTGGAAGGATTAGGATTGGGGATGAGACGGAAGATGCTTGTATGTGGGCGTCCTGTGCTGTCTGCGAGGCTACGACAGACAGGAAGGAGATAGCGGAAGGTACCGAGTGAGTTCTTTAGGTCAGCTCAATATAGGAGAACTTAAATGCGAATGCCACTATTCCAGACTCCTCTCATTCGGCAAATATCTCGAACTACTGATTTATTCACCATATTTGGCCCACCTCTCTCCTCCGCTTTGCGAACATACCTCTGACGCTGAAAATTCACGACTCAGTATCCTACGTCATTTTTCCTATAAAGCCCATGTCCTCACTCTCACTTTGGTCGCTGTTCCTGACGTGTTCGCGGTGCGGCCACCCCGGTTACAAATTCTAAGGCTGGACAATCAAACACTACTCTCCATGGAGAAAGAGTGGCAATCTGAAGAACGCGACCGCTTGCGGCTAGAGATCACTATGTGGTGGAAAGGAGTGAAGGACCATATCGTGCATTTAGAAGATTACCTTGAGAGTGGAAATACCACGGGAACGAGGAAGAAGCTTCCCGCTCCTCCCCCTCCCGAAGCTGAGGCGGAAGGCGAAAGCACAACTGATGTACCAACCCCCAAGGCACGGCCCGCTATACTCCCTCGATCGGACTCATCTGCCTCACAAATGTCGCAGAAGTCTCAACCCTTACAGTCCTCTGCTTCATCAATATTGAACGACAATTTTCCAAGCGTCACCGCTAGTACAAGCTCGGTCGCTTCGGCTGCCAGTGCCCCGGTTGTTTTGCTTGGCAATCTCCGACAAGCCTTCCAGACGACAGAACAAGCTCTATACGCCAGTCTCAACAAGACTCCCACGTCCTCCGTCAACGATGTTCGGAGACTCTTCCTCTCCAGCGCGAAGGCCGCAAGTAAGCGTTTGGCCGCGTGGCAGACAAAACATGCCTCTGGCGCAGAGGAAGTTGTAGGGAAAGTCTACTACCCAGAGCCGGAGTGGTGGGCACCTGGATGTCATTCATTACCTGGAGGGAGCGTAGTGGTGCGAGAAGGAGAGTGGGCTAGTGTCATTGCGTTCACACTGAGGTGAGTCTATGAGTTTCTGAAAGGGTTTTTTTTATCAATATGGCTCTGTAGTTCTAGAGACTATCTCAACGAGCTGCACAATATGTCGGTTAGCAGAGAAGCCAGTTCAACTGGAGCGACAGCAGGAAGTGAAGCATCTGTTACTAGCTCGAACATTCTATCTCATGTGTCGACCTTCTCAAGCGTCTCCATGATATCGGATGACGTGCCCTCAGCTGTTGCTCTCGCCACGCCCGCAACCCCTCCGCCGGGTCCATCGATCACCTCCTTCTTGGCCAATATGCATGCCCTCGCTACTTCACGGCCACATACTCCTGTTCTTGACCCTGATGATGACTCCATTGCGGAGCAATGGCACGAGCAGGAGTCATGGACCGCCCAGATATCCAGGAAGGAGCACCCCAAAGATCCCACAAGCCTCCTCTCATTACGGGATGTCCTTCGGAACAAACCGTCCTTCGACTCAACTGGCCTCTCATCTCGTTTCAATCAAATTGGATCGTCTGCCTCGCGTTTGGTTAAAGGAACAACCGCAAAGCCTACTGTAGAAGTCAGTGAGCCTGTTGTAGACGCAATTGTAGTGCCCCAGCCAGAAAACACGGCATCAGTCGTGGAGAAGTTGTTGCGGGATGCGGAAGAGAACATGATCAAAGAGGATGCGAATTTCGCAGAGTCTGCTTTCATTACCGCACCGACATCCATACCCTCTACGACCGTGGGAATCACTCCGCAACAGGCGAACAACCTAACAGTCGAGGCGTCCGACAGTAATGCGACAATCAAGGCTAGCACCACTACGAACAGTCTTGCTTCGTCACATTCTCCCTCTTCAATCCCTCCCCCAGTTCCACCCAAAATACCTCCCCCAGTCCCTTTTCCGTCAAGCAAATTGAGGCTCGATCAGAAGTCGACCTCTGACAACGGAGAATATGACAGAGATTATGACAAGGACGCCACGCCTCAACAAACTGGACCAGGCACTACCACATCGACTATGGGATCCCTCACCAGCCATCTTGCCAATGCGATGCGCTATGTGCTGAGTGGTGGTCAAACTGAAGCTACTTCCAGTCGACCTGGGACGCCGGCTCACAACCATCACCCGTTACTGGCGGGAGGTTTGCCTGCGATTGACGAACGGCCGCACATCAAGTATGAATGGGTCATCGGCAGGCGGCTCAAGTTCAGCTGCACTGTTTTCTATGCCAAGCAATTCGATTCCCTTCGGAGGCGTTGCGGTGTAGACGAAGTACTGGTCCAGAGCCTCAAGCGAAGTGAAAACTGGGCAGCTGAAGGTAGTTCACCCCCAAGAATTCCCACGTCTAGTTGGTTCTCATTGAAGTCACAGGAGGGAAAAGCAAGTCCAATTTCTGGAAGACTTCTGATAATCGGTTCATCATCAAGACACTGGTCAATGCGTGGAATGTGGCAGATCTGTGCGTTGACGATGCCCTGAGACATTTTGTTGCTAACTTGGAATGTAGCCAAGTGCTGATCGACCTTGGCCCTTCGTACTTCCGATATATGGACACTACTGCTCACAGGCCGTCCGTTCTCGCGAAGCTGATGGGCTTCTATACAGTCGAAATAAAGAATATGGAGACAAATACCGTTCAATCGAAGGCAGACCTTCTTATCATGGAAAACCTGTTCTTCGAACAGAACATCTCACAAACATTTGACTTGAAGGGTATCCAAGGTCGAAAGGTCAAATCCAACACGAGTGGTTCCACAAAAAGGACGCTGTTTGATGGAGAATGGATTGAAGGTGAGCGGTTGCTCAAATGCAAAACTCACTGGCTGATCCCAACACCACGACCCAGGACAGAAGAAGTCTCTGATACTGGTTCACCCACATTCGAAGCGCGTCCTTGACGAGGCCATTCGTGCCGATGCCGGCTTTTTGTCTCGAAGCAATATTATGGATTACTCGTGAGCACTGCCGTATAACGTCTCTGAGTCACGGTCTCACGTATCTGTTGTTTAAAGTCTTCTCCTGGGTGTGGACCTTCAACAGAAACAAATCTGTTGTGGCCTTGTTGATACAATTGGTGGGGTCCTCGCTATTCAAGGGAACCATCGCTGAATGAAGGTGTAGGGAGCTATACGTTCGCCAAAACCCTTGAATACAAGGCGAAGCAGAATATCAAGAAGGACGTCACTGTAGTTCCGCCCGCAGAATATCAAGAGCGATTTGTCAAGGCGATTGACACTTACTTCGTAGCTTGTCCGGGTAAGCTTGTGAGAATGGCCATATGGCGTGTTGACTTATTATTGTTTGTAGACAAGTGGTCCAACCCAGGGCAAGCGTACTCCCCGCCGAGCACACTGCCAAGTGTTTTATGATTTCCTCGCTTACAGCCTACGCACTGGGTCGTGTATCGACTTAGAGTGTCTTCTACGAGTTTAAAGATGACATTTGGTTACTTCATGTATGGAATAGGTGGTGCGTCATTCATATATACGTAGAATATGGGCACCTTTCGGGTTTTCGTTAGTTCATGATCACGCCCTTCGGCTAGAAATAACGCATGCACACTTTAGCCATCATTCTTACCTTTAATTGGGCTGAACGTCGAGTCAGCTTGGTTCCGTCCACCATCCCTCCGCCCCAGTCGCGCATGGCTCGTCGCGCTTTGATCCTAATTGACCTTCAGAATGAGTTTCTGTCCCCAGTAGGCAATTTCCCCATTGATGCGGGGAGCAAAGCGTCTCTCATTCAGACGTTAAATGCGCTGGTTCCTGCCTTCCGCAGCGCAGGAGGTCAAATCATCTGGATTCTTTCAGAATACGCTACCGTTAAACCGGGGACGTCTATTCTCCCCAGTGGCAACGACGAAAATTCAGGCGCGGACGATGATTCCCCTTGGTTGGTCGAAGGAACGTACATGGGCAAGAAACCCTGTTGCAAGAAGGGCCTATTTGGTACCCAGTTGTCCCCCGCTGTCTCCAAGCTCTTCCGAAAAGAGGACACTTCCATTCTCAAACACTGGTACTCATCCTTCAAAGAAACCGCGCTAGAGGAGCACTTGAGCTCGCAAGGCGTCTCTCACATCTATCTGGGCGGGGTTGTCTCTAACATTTGCGTACTGGCCACTGCCCTCTGGGCAACGGCCAAGAATGCCCCAACCTTACTGCCCATTTTGTGAAAGACGCCGTTGGGTGGCGCAAAGAGTCGAGTCATCTACGTGCCATAGAGGCACTCATGAAAGAGAATATTTCAGTGGTGAATTCTTCAGAGGTTTTGGCTCTTGCTCCCATTGCTCTCCTTTCGCCGTCCACCTCACAAGCACCGACCGCCTTGCAATTGATAAAGCCACTTCCCACACCCGAAACCACTAGTTACGGTCAAGGGGATACCTATTTGGTTGAGAATATGTTACCAACCGATATTGCCAAGGAGGCTTTTGATCATTTGCGACAGGAAGTCGACTGGCAGCGCATGTATCACCAAGGCGAGTCACATTAAACATCAATGGAGCAATGATTGACATTGGCTCTAGGCGGACCAGTGCCCCGTTTAGTTGCCGTCCAAGGGGAAGTTGCTAGCGATGGAAGGTACGATCGCATCAGCGTAGCATTGAAAGGACGGTTTACTAAATTCGAATTGTTTAGCTTCCCGATTTACAGACACCCCGCTGATAACTCTCCTCCGCTACGGAGCTGGACACGGACGGTTGCGATCATTCGCGAGCACGTCGAACGGGTTCTAGGACACCCAGTCAACCATGTTCTAATTCAGTGTTACCGAACTGGTTCCGACTACATAAGCGAACACTCTGATAAGACCCTTGATATCGTTCGAGGAGCCAGCATAGTAAATGTGAGCATTGGTGCTCAGCGCCACATGACTCTGAGACGGAAGAGGGACCCGAGTGTTCGCCCTCCCCCCAGACCGAGTCGCACCACTGTAGCCCCTATCACAACGCGGATGCGTGCGGAGTTTGCAGACCAAGAGGATCGCGAAAAGACTGTAGTCCCACTTCCACATAATTCCATGTTCGTATTAGGTAAGCGAATTGGTCGTGACGGGCTCTGACCACGGGCTGACTCTTCTCAGGTTTGGAGACCAATAAGCACTGGGTTCACGGTATCAATCAAGACAAGAGACACTCAGTGAAGAAAAATCCAGCTGAAACGGCGTATGACGGGGCTAGAATATCCCTGACTTTCCGGCACATTGGCACATTTCTCAATGCCGATGAGACCCTAATTTGGGGACAAGGTGCGACATCCAAGACGAAGGAAGGAGCCAAACCCACCATTTCAGGTGATCCTGGTCGGCTTATCCATGCAATGGGTTATGAGAACCAGAGGAGCGACTTCAACTGGGAGCGTGCGTATGGAGCAGGGTTTGACATCTTGCACTTCGCTCCTAGCGATGTTCCCAAGTGACAGGAATGTGCTTGTTATTATGGTGGAGCCCTGCGAGTCTTGCAGTTGTAAGGTTAGACTTTGGTTGGGGATGATCTTTGTTGTATAGTAGAAAACCTGTTTTTAGCATGTTTTTAGCATGTATAAACGCAATGGTATATCTAAGAACTCTTCCAATCGAAATCTTCGCCATCGTTTGGATAATTGAAAGGCGAGCCTTCAGCATGTTCATCGACCTCAGTCACTCTCCACCACCTTCACAACCGCCTAAATTACCGCCCCGAAATATTCGTTCACGCTTCCTAAAGTCGAATAGATTTGTGGTTCTTGGTACATCTATATTCGTTTGGGTGGCTGGTAAGCGCGGTGTCCTTGGTCGCTCGGCGACTTACCTGTTCGCCTTAGGAATATCTGGAGTACCAGTATCCCGAATACGTTTCTCCATACACACTCAGATTTTGTTCGTCGGCCATACTTAGTTCACTCGTGTCTGGGCCCAGTGCACGTTCAAACAAGCCTCAGAATTTGACTTATGGCGCAAACCCCAATCAAACGACGACATTCTCTTCTGCTATGGGTCACTATTTTAGGTGGCATCATAGCAATATGGTTACTCGGCGCTTTATTCGACGTTATTCCCGCGCCGTCCTTCATGACCTCGGAGGCTTCACGGCTCCTGAAGACATTATACCCAACAAATCCGGAGTTCTCAATCCAACGGGCACCCATTAATGGATCGTCCGTGGGTTCACCTGCACCACATCAGGTCGCACGTCCACCGAACACAACAGAGGAAAATGAACCTGCTCTCGAACAACCCAGTTCACCGACTCTAGAGCTTATCCTCGGTGCTGTTGACACGCTCTTTCGAGGTGTTAGCCATCCTGCTTGTGGGAACCTCACCGAGGCGCAGCAGAAACAGTACGCTACGATGGAAGCGAATACCACCGACGTCCGATTGCTAGTCAACATTCTAGTTACACCAGAGCATATTCTTGTCGATACCGGAGAAAGCGACAAGTCGATACTTCGCCGTCAATATGCTTCCCTTTACTCCCTGCTTCACCTGATGCCAGAACTTGCCCGATTCGTGGGCCCCAAAAATATCCACGTAGCCGTCACCCAAGCTGGGTTCGATGACTCCAAAGTGGGTGCAGCGATGGCACTATTAGCAAAGGTCCTCGATCTGTTCGAGATATCATATGACATTGCATCGCATGGACCCTCGGAGACGTTCCAACGTGTCCATTCAAAGCAAAAGAAGTGGTCGAGCGTCGCTTCAACACAGCGGATCCCCGCGCTTGTTGGAATTCGGAACCATCTCATCGAACAACTCGGCGGGTTGCACAGAGCGAACTTTAACACGGTGCTCTTCATGGACACACCGGGTGTCTGGTGTTTGTCCGACGTCCTCGAGCTCATGCTCGAGCACAAGCACCACGAGGCCACTGTCTCCTGTGCGGTCGGTTGGGACAATGGACGCATGCTGGAGGAATGGAACGTACGGAGTCTGAATGGCTATGCCCCTTACACCTCCGAGCAGATGAAGGAGACGTCCAAGGGCAAACTGGTGCCGTTTACCGAGTCCGTGGATGAAGAGACGAAGAGGCGGTTCGAGGCGGACCTCCCGACCCAGGTATTCTCCTGCTGGTCATCACTCGTCGTTGCGACTTCGTCTTATTTCACCTGGCCGTCGAAACCAGAGCATCGCTTCCGATTCGCGTACCCCGTGAGGCGAACGGGAATCAAACACTGGGGGAAACTCGTCACATCTATAGTATCTGAGCGGTTCCTTTTTGCCGTCGACTTTTGGAAGCACGAGCATGGGAAGTTTATGCTGATACCCCGTGCAAAGTGAGTCGTGCCTTGGATAGCTGCCCTGACTGACTCAGCGCTTACGGGTGCATTTGCAGCGTCGCGTATAGTGCAGATGAATATCATAAGATTCCGAAGAGCACCTCGATGGTTTCGGAAGAGGGCGCCCGTATCGAATGGTCAACGACCCCTCCTCCAAACATGGTCTATCACGATGACGGAGACTGGAGGACTGAGGTGCGTACTCACGTTCCGTTCCGTTCCGTTCAGTTCAGAAGTCAAAATCCTCACGTAAAATGATAGCGGTGGTCTACCTGGGACGAATCCTAACGATACTATATATAGTGTCCGATCGGATAGGAAGGGTTTGTGGCGCCATATATGATATATATATCATCTATCTTTTGTCATGTTGGGGAACACCGTCTTACTGCCGAGATCACCCGCACACCACGGCTTCCCAGACAAGCCCCGGGTTTTCACGCGCGCAGCTGATCCGTTGGAATAACACATAATTTCGCATAGCCACAGTAATGATCGACAACAAATACAACCGGTTGGCGGGAAGCGTAAGGCGCTGGAGTAGCAGCCGGCGTGAAGTGGGAGATATTCGAACAAGAACAGAGAGACCGATATCGGAATCAGAGAATATGGTAGGATATATACTTTATGAGAGACCCAATGAGATCCGAGTGGACAACACGAGTGAGTACCGGTCATGTGGGGGTGGCGAAATGATTGATTGACATGAGCTGGTGTCGTGAAGGGGATGTCGAAAGTTGAGAGATAGGAAGGTAGCGTGACATATTGTAAAATTGTTTGTACCGATCCGCCTCAACGACGGAACTGTGCGTGACTAGGGGACTTGTATCGATAGCAGAGTTGTGATCAAAGCAGACCGCATTCGCGCAGGTGCAGTTGTAGAAGGATGTCCTGGATCGCGCTTAACACGACTGGTGTGAAGAGATCGTCAACGTTTGGACATGAGTAAGACGGAGACGTGCGTACATTTGATCTGTTGTGTGTCAGTTGCGCACGTATAATGTGCGTAGATTTGTTTCGACGCCGCGGACTGGTTGAGAGAGACGAAACGGTGCAAGAGATAGTCGCACGCGAGATCGTAACTGTCCCCACCATCGAAGTCGGGGAAATAGTCTCCCAATCTCGAGTAAGAAAGCTTTTCAGCAAATAGATCAATCTTGTTCAAGAACAGGATCTGGCGGAAAGGTGAGAGGGGAAGATACGCAGGAGGAAATGACGGACTATAGAGGTCTTCACGAACCACCGAGAGTTGCAAATCGAATCGAAGAGGGTGAGCGCTTCCTGCATGCGGTTGACGTTTTCGTCCTCATAGAGCATCTGGTCGTACTCGCTCAGAGCAACCAAGAAGACCAACGCAGTGACGTTTTCAAAACAATGGATCCACTTCTTTCGCTCCGACCGCTGACCGCCAACATCAAACAGGCGGTAGGTGAGCTCACCAACGCGGAAGGTAGTCTCGGTAATGCCGGTGGTCTTGACGCGTGAACGGAGGATGTCCTGATCGGTGGGTAGATACCCGGGGTTGGCCATGCGGTCAATGGAGTTGAAGTAGCTGCGACGGCGCCGTTAGTCAGGTTTTTTCCCAACAACTGGAGCGCTCGCGGAATGGCTGGGCAAAAACCCCCCCACCCGCTCGCGTCATACAAAGTGCGGGGTACAAGTACGTACTAGGTCGCTGAGTCGTTGAGTTGGAATTCACGGGCGCGACGGACGGCCTCTCGCACGCCAGGGTCGCGCCAGAGCCCGCGGATCGCGTCTGCGACGTCGCGGGGCATAACGTCACCCTCAATTTGGACTGGAAGAGACAGAACAACGGTGCGACGCGCATCATTTTGAGGGGAAAGGTAGATATCCAATGCTGGCATGGCCTCGAGGATGGCCCGCATGCTTTGGACTGTGTTGGAGAATATGATCTCCTTGTAGGAATCCCGCTCTGCTTCGTTGTAACCACCGTGGTGGATGAGCTTCATTTGCTTCAGGACGGTCGACTGTGATCATGAGAATCAGCGTCAGTTTCATTTTCGCTGATTTTACAGTCAATGGGAGAACCGAGGAAAAGCACGGACTTTGCCCGATTCACCAGCACCAAGCAGAAGCATTTTGATCTCATTCTTTGCTAGCATACGGTCCCGCTTCAGCCCCCTCTCAATCTCGTCATTGCCTGTCAGGATTCCCAGGTGCAATCAGCCCTGGGCCGGTGTTTATTAGGAAGATGACTACTTACGAGCCTTTGCCTCGTCATCGTAGCTGTTGGATTGCGCGCAGCCCATGTTTGTAGGATAAAAAGTAGGATGTGGGGGAGGGCAGAGAAAAGCGGTCGAGACTGACGCGGGGCAATGCGCGATAGGATGGCCAAGGGCTGATAGCTAGAGGCGTAGAAAACAAAGACTGGAATAAGACGAAGGTTAGTTGCTCGTTGCTGCAGAGCGCGGCGATGGATGCTGGTAGGGCTGGAGGTGGTTGAGATGAGGGGTGGGGTTTTAGGTTGACGAGGTTGGCTAGGTTAGGAAAGGAAGAGTAAAGCTGTCCATCAAATACACCAACTACGTATCGACAACTCAGTCCCAGTACTCTTTGAGCTCAAAGCGCTCTCAAATGTCCTGTCATCTGTCCGGCACCTCACTACCACGGCGGGCACCGCTGACCTCCCCACATGGACTCCAACATCTCCTTCTCACCGAGATACGGGAACGCATCCACCGCATCTCCATCCACAGTGTATCCACTCCCACAGGCCGGCGTAAAGGTCTCCCGAACTGCTCGTGCCCAGACCGCTTGGTCCTGGAGAGCCTCGCGCGACGGCCCCTTTTGCTCAACAGAAAGGAAGCTCCCACTCGCAAGCGCCGTCGTCCCTATGTGATCGCATTCTTGGCCGACTGGTACACCGTTTAATACCCGTGCCAGGAGATTTGACGTCGCTGTGAGGGTGCAGTTGGAGGTCCCGGGTGTGTTGAACGTCCAACCGAGGCCGGCACCAGTCGCAACAGTCCTCACAGTTTGTGTGAATCGGTTCGCGCGCTGTGCCGCAGGGCTGTTCGCGTACCAAATCTCAGATACTGCGTTAATTTGGCGCATGAGTAGTGTGGGACTCGCTCGATTGATTAACGGGCTGACGTACTAATTCCAGCTGATATGAAACCTGTGTCGCCCGGGCAGCTCGTTTCCGCCATTCCATGAAATTGTATGTACGCACAACTTGCACTGGGGCAGCCTCCGTGGGCTTGTTGCCATGCGTCAAGCGCAAGGGCGACTTGGTGGAAAACCTCTTGCTATTAACGCGTGATTAAGATAGACAGCGATGAGATGAAAACAGCTTACATCATGATGGGCGGCATCGGTCACCCAACCAGGGACGACAGGTGTGCCGGTTGACAGCTTTCCGCATCCCTGCTTGGCGTACGCT
>WNFL01314244.1_pt2 | contig 16961 bp, 15 predicted proteins | sample 5400361 | NCBI WGS metagenome assembly WNFL01 (sample SAMN13153351, study PRJNA577476) | soil metagenome | isolation source: 40 cm soil on Douglas fir-dominated hillslope | place: USA:California | collected 2013-09-17 | reverse complement strand
CGCCCCGCCGCAAGGAGCTCGAGGCCCGGTTCCGCACCCTCCCCAAGGTCGAGCTGCACCAGCACGTGGACGGCTCGATCCCCTCCGAGGTCACGTGGGAGCTGATGCGCCATTACGGGCTGCACCCCGTCGACTCCCTCGAAGAGATGCGGCGGCACCTGGAGATCCAGGCCGGGGAGGAAGGAACGCTCCTCGCCTACCTCGACAAGATGCACTACCCGCTCTGGGTGACCCAATTCTACGAGAACATCAGCAAGGTGGTGGAGGCGATCGTGGAGGCCGCCGCCAAGGCGGGGGTGGCGACTCTCGAGCTGCGCTACTCGCCGATCATCCATACCTTCGCGGGCCTCACCCCCCGCCAGTCGATCCGCTCGGCCCTGTCGGGGATGAACCACGCAAAGAAGCGCTACCCGAGCATGAGGCTCGGTCTGGTGATCATCGCCATGCGGCAACACGGCCCCCACATCGCGAAGATCCTCGCGCGCCAGGCCCTGGCCGAGGCCCAGCACCTGCACGAGCGCACGGGGGTGGTGGGCTTCGACATCGCGGGGCCGGAGCGCGGCAACGCGCCGCGCCTTTTCCGGAGCGCCTACGAGATCGCCCGCCTGGGCCGCCTGGGCCTGACCGCCCATGCCGGGGAAGACGCCCCGCCCGAGTACGTCTGGCAGGCAGTGGACGAGCTGGGAGTGAACCGGGTGGGCCACGCGTGCACGGCGGCCAAGGACAAGGACCTCTTGCGACGGCTGGCCCGCGACCGGATCCTCGTGGAGTGCTGCCTCTCGAGCAACTACCACACGGGGGCGGTGGCGAAGGGGGCGCGGCATCCCCTACACGCGTTCCTCGAGGCGGGGGTGCCCGTCGCCCTCTGCTGCGACAACAGCACGGTCTCCTTCACGGACCAGGTGAAGGAGGCGGTGCTGGCGGCCGAGCAGGTCGGGGTGGAGGCGGTGGAAGCGGTCCACCGCACGGCCGAGGCCTTCAGCTTCATCCGTCCCGAAACGTCGCTCCCCGCCCGCGGCGACGACTGAAGCGGCCCCGATGCAGCGGACGGCGAGCGGAGCCGAATTCACTTCGGCATAGCGAGCGGGGGGTCTGGGGGGCGCGATCGCAGCGCCCCCCGGCTCAACGAAGGAGAATGATCGATGGCACGTGAAGTCTGGAACCAGGGGCCGTTCGAGCGGGGCGGCTTCCGCCTCCCCCCGATCGGAAGGCCGCCGGCCGCGACCCTGCGCGTGATCGTTTTTGGCCTTCTCGGCGTCCTGTTGTTGATGACCGCCTACTACCAGGTGGAACCCGCCGAGGTGGGCGTCGTGCAGCGATTCGGCAAATTCGTCCGCGCCACCGACCCGGGTCCCCACCTGAAGATCCCCTTCGGGATCGAGACCGTGAAGAAGGTCCCGGTACAGCAGCAGCTCAACATGGAGTTCGGCTTCCGCACCCTGCGCGCGGCGGTGCGCACCGAGTACGCGCCTCCCAACCGGGAGACGATGGGCGAGGCCGTCATGCTGACCGGCGACCTGAACGTCGCGGTGGTGGAGTGGATCGTGCAGTACCGGATCAAGGACCCCAAGGCCTACCTGTTCAATGTGCGCGACGTTCGCGAGACCTTCCGGCTCATGACGGAGGCGGCCATGCGCCAGGTGGTGGGGGACCACAGCGTGGACGAGGTGCTCACGATCGGCCGGGAGGACGTGGCCCGCCAGGCCAAGGATGAGCTGCAGCGGCTCTGCGAGTTCTACGGGGTGGGGATCGAGGTCCAGCAGCTCGTCCTGCAGGACGTGAACCCCCCCGACTCCGTGAAGCCCGCCTTCAACGAGGTCAACCAGGCGATCCAGGAGAAAGAGCGGGCCATCAACGAGGCCTGGGCCGAGTACAACCAGGCGGTGCCCAAGGCCAAGGGCGAGGCGGAGCAGGCCGTGCGGTCGGCCGAGGGCTACGCCCTCGAGCGCGAGAACAACGCCATCGGCGACGCCCAACGCTTCGAGGCGCTCTACGAGGAGTACCGCAAGGCCCCGGCGGTGACGCGGAAGCGCCTCTACCTCGAGACCATGCGGGAGCTGATCCCCAAGATGGGCCGGAAGGTGATCGTGGACGACCGGGCGAAAGGCGTCCTCTCGCTCCTCTCCCTCGAAGGGGAGAGGAAGGAGGTGAAGCCGTGAAGCCCCTCACCCTCGCGGCGGCGGTGGCGGTGGTGGCCCTGATGTTCCTGTCTGCCTACACCATCCAGGAGACCGAGCAGGCCATCGTGGTCCAGTTCGGGCGCCCGGTGGGCGGCCTCGTCACCGAGCCCGGGCTCCACTTCAAGATCCCCCTCGTCCAGGACGTCCACCGCTTCGACAAGCGCTGGCTCGAGTACGACGGCGATCCCAACGAGATCCCCACCAAGGACAAGAAGTTCATCTGGGTCGACACCTACGCCCGCTGGCGGATCAAGGACCCGCTCCGCTTCTTCCAGGCGGTGCGCGACGAGCGGGGGGCCCAGCTCCGCCTGGACGGGATCATCGACGGCGAGACCCGCAACGCGGTGGCCTCCTTCGACCTCATCGAGATCGTGCGCTCCTCGAACCGCGAGTTCCAGATCACCGAGGACCTGGCGGGGATCGGGGCGGGAGAGGCCGCGGTCAAGATCACGACCGGCCGCTCGAAGATCGCCCAGATCATCCTCGACAAGGCGGCCAAGATCACCCCCGAGTTCGGCATCGACCTGGTGGACGTGCGGTTCAAGCGCATCAACTACACGGACTCCGTCCAGCAGACCGTCTTCCAGCGGATGATCTCGGAGCGGAAGCGCATCGCCGAGCGCAGCCGCTCGGAAGGCCAGGGCAAGGCCGCGGAGATCCGCGGCCAGAAGGAGCGCGACATGCTGGCCGCCAGCTCGGTGGGCTACAAGAACGCCCAGGGCCTGAAGGGCGCGGCCGACGCGAAGGCCACCGCCATCTACTCCCGGGCCTACGGGCGTGACCCCGAGTTCTACCAGTTCCTGAAGGCCATGGAGACCCTCAACGGCAGCTTCTCCGAGGGCACGACCGTGATCCTCTCCACCGACTCGGAGCTGCCTAGGGGGCAGCTCAATCGTAGAAATTTCGGGGCCAGGCGTGCTTCGCCAGCCCGGCGAGGAGGGCCGGCGACAACCGGCGGCCGTCGGCCACCGCCACGTTCGCATCGACCGTGGCTATCCGACGCATGCCGGGGATTACCGTCGAGACCGCCTCGTGGCTCAGGCAGAAGCGCAATGCCAGCTCGGGCAGCGTCGCCGCCTCGGCCCCCAGCAGCTTGCTCAGGGCCTCCGTCCGCTCGTAGAGCTGCCGTTTGCGGTCGCCGCCGAAGTAGCGGTTCCGCCAGTCGTCGGCCGGGAAGACGGTCGCGGGGGTGATCGTGCCCGTGAGGCCGCCCTCATCGAGCGGCACCCGGGCCAGCACGCCGACGTCGTGCTTCAGGCAGGCGGGATAGAGCTCCGCGGCCGGCGTGGGATCGAAGATGTTGTAGATCACCTGCACGGTGTCGAAGAGGCCCGAGGCCACGGCGCGGAGGGCGGACCCCGGATCGTGGTCGTTGATCGAGATGCCGAGGAAGCGGGCCTTGCCCTGCGTCTTCAGGCCCATGAAGGCATCCTGCCAGCCGCCCTGGTCGAGCCATTCGTCGCGCCAGACGTGCAGCTGCAGGAGATCCACGCGCGCGAGGCCCAGGTTCTTGAGGCTCTTCTCCGCGCAGCGGGTGATGTGAGCGGCCGGATAGACCTCGGCCACCGGCACGCCCTTCCGGGCGGGCCACTCCAGGTTCTTGGGCGGCACCTTGGTGGCGACCCACACCTGCTCGCTCCGCGCCCGCACCGCTTCGCCCACCAGGCGCTCGCTGCGCCCCTCGCCGTAGACGAGGGCGGTGTCGATGAAATTGACCCCCTGGTCGATGGCGCGGTGGAGCGCCCGCAGGCTTTCGTCGTCCCGGGCGCCGATCCACATCGTGCCGCCGATGCCCCAGGCTCCGAAGCCGATCCCCGAAACGTTCAATCCCGTCCGACCCAGCCGCCGCTTTTCCATGGCCGGATTCTGACATGGGACAGCCCTGCGGCAGCGAATCGGACGCGGTCGTGTCTGACTTTCTGTCAGCACCGGCGCCGAATGGGGGGTTTTCCGCGGAAAGCGCCTACTCCCGCGCAGGCACAGGCCTTGCCCCACCCGGTAATGCGGGGGGATCGCGGGCCGAGTAAGCGCGATCGACACCGTGACGGTCACGACGACTGACGGGGTCTGGAGGGGGCCGCGGCGGCCGAGCGTGACCGGAACGGCCCGATCGGCCGGAGTTCTCGGCGCGATCCCCCCGCTTTGCCTCGATGCCGGGCGGGGCCCCGGTCACGCCAGCAGCAGCAGCTCCCGCTGTATATCGCCGGTGACCTCGGCCTTCCGCTCCCCGACGTACATGTCGATCTCGCTCCGCACCCCGAACTCCGGGAGGTAGACCCCCGGCTCGATCGAGAAGCAGACGCCGGGGATGATCCGCCGCTGGTCGCGGGTCTCCAGGTTGTCGATGTTGACGCCGTTGCCGTGGACCTCGTAGCCGATCGAGTGGCCGGTGCGGTGAAGGAAGGCGGCCCCGTAGCCCCGGGCCTCGATGAACCCGCGCGAGACGTCGTCGACCTCGAAGCCATGGATGGTGCGGCCCGCGGCCACGGAGTCCATGACGAAGGCGATGGCCGCGTCGCGGCCGCCCTTCACGACCTCCCAGACTTCGCGGACCTTCGCCGGCACCTGCTGGCCGCAGAAGGCCATCCAGGTGGCGTCGTAGTAGACGGCCCGCGGGTCGCCCGCCACCTTCGCCCAGAAGTCGATGAGGACCACGTCGCCCTTCTGGATCTGGCGGTCGTTCGGCCCCTCCGAGGTCTCGAAGTGCGGGTCGGAGGCGTGGTCGTTCACGGCTACGATGCAGGGGTGGTTCGTGAAGAGGCCGAAGGCCTCGAACCGCGCGGAGATGAAGGCCTGGACCTCGCTCTCCCTCACGGGAAGGCCCGACGCCAGCCGCTCCTTGATGAGGGCGAACCCCTCGTCCTTGGCCCGCGTGCACCCGACGGCCGCCCGATCGTGAAGCGCCTTCTGCTCGGGGGTCCAGCGGGCTTCGAAGATCTGCACGAGGTCGGCCGAGCTGACCACTTCGGGCCCCGCCGCCCGCACCATCTCGATCGTCCCCGCGTCCACCCGGCTGACCAGAGGGATGGCAGCCCCCGGACTGTATTCCATGGCCACCCGCTTCCGGCCCGCGAGGAGGGTCTTCAAGGTGGCCTCGAGCTCCCGCCAGGACCGGTAGAGCGCCTTGCGGCCGGCGGCTCCCGCGAGCGCATTGGGCTCGATCACGTGCAGGATCGCCACCGGCTCGCCTTCCTTCGGGATGAAGTAGAACCAGCGCCGGGTGCCGATCTGCCGCTCGTCGAAGCCGATCACCGCGCGCGCGATCGGGTTCGAGCCCCGGAGGTCGTAGAGCAGCCACCCGTCGAGCCCTTGATCCTTGAGCTCCTTCTGGATCGCGGTCACGTCCATCATCGACCCCCCACCCTATCCCTCCGATACATCGGAATGCGTCGGAGTTGGTTCTGACTCGACCGGTAGCACTTCATTCCGATGTATCGCCCCACGTTGGGGGAGGGGAACGCTGGGCGCAAGTCGGGCGCCGCGCCTCTTCCCTATTTGCGGCTCTGGAGCTTGGACAGGAGGCGGAGGATCTCGAGGTAGAGCCAGACGAGGGTCACCAGGAGGGCGAAGGCCCCGTACCACTCCATGTACTTCGGGGCGCCGCGCCGGGCGCCGTCCTCGATGAAGTCGAAGTCGAGGACGAGGTTCATCGCGGCCAGGGCCACCACGAACACGCTGAACGCGATGCCGAGGGGCCCGCTGTCGTGGATGAAGGGGATGCTCTTGCCGAAGAACCCGAGGCCCATTGACACCACGTACAGGATCGCCACTCCTCCGGTGGCGGCCACGATCCCGAGCTTGAAGTTCTCGCTGGGCCGGATGAGTCCGGAGCTGTAGGCCGCGAGCAGCGCGGCCAGGCAGCCGAACGTCAGGCCGACCGCGTTCATGACGATGCCCGGGTAGCGAAGCTCGTAGAGGCCCGAGACGCCGCCCAGGAACAATCCCTCGAGGGCGGCGTAGAGCGGAGTGGTGACCGGAGCCCAGGCGGGTTTGAAGCTGGTCACCAGCGCGACCACCAGACCCCCGAACAGACCGACCCAGAGCAGCGGGCTGAGGGGCTCGCTTCGCGCCACCTGCTGCCACGTGAAGGAAGCGGCGGCGAGGAGAATGAGAAGGGAGACTCCGGTCTTGTTGACCGTCCCTTGCAGGGTCATCGTTTCCCCGAGAGCCCGGGGCTGGCCGCGGAACGTGTCGTCACGCAGGGTCGGATTGCCGGATCGGAACATCAGGGCCTCCTGAAGACGATTATAGACTGCGGGGTGCGGCTCGACTTCGCTGGCGCTCGTGCGTCACTTCGGTGGAGCGAGCGGGGGTCCAAAGGGGCGCGACGCAGCACCCCTTTGCTCAAAATGACGCTGCCGCAGGTGGGGGAGGAGCGCCACTCCCCCAAGCGGCGGCTCGGCAGGTCGGGGTCGTAGTCGGCCCGGTTGCCCTTCCGCGCGGCCACCGCGGCCTCGAGCACCTGCGGGTCCACCTGCAGCTCGTCGGGGATGAGCAGCACGAGGAGGCCGATCCCCCGTGCGCTCGCTTCTTTAGTTCGACGTTTCGAAGGACCCGCCTGGAAACCATCGCCGTGCGCGAATGCCCGTTCTGCCGCTCAGAGCTCGGCGGCGGTGCGTCCCCTGCTGCCGAAGTCGACCCGCAGGTGCTCCTCGTCATCCTGGCCAACAATCCCTGGTGGCGGCCGGAGGCCGGCATCTGCGCGGATTGCTGCGGGCGCTTCGTCGAGGCCTACGAGCAGGCCCGCTCGCACTACCCGGCCTTCGCCCGCGGCACCGTCCCCATCCTGCCCACCCCCGTGCGCCTGCTCGCCTCCGACCAGTGGACGGGCAAGGGGGTGACGGTTGCCTTCCTCGACTCGGGGTTCTACGCGCATCCCGACCTGGTGGAGCCGCGCGATCGCATCCTGCGCTACGTGGACGTGAACGACCCCAAGGCGCGGAAGCCAAGCCTTCGCGAGCCCGGCGAGTCGAGCTGGCACGGCATGATGACCTCGGTGGTGGCCGCCGGGAACGGCTGGCTCTCCGACGGGCTCTACCGCGGCCTCGCTTCGGAAGCGCGCCTCGTGCTCGTGAAGGTGGGCACCGCGCGCCGGATCAAGCACGACGACATCCGGCGCGGCCTCGAGTGGGTTCTCGAGAACCAGAGCCGCTACGCGATCCGGATCGTCAACGTGAGCTGCGGGGGAGACTACGAGGCCTCCTACCTCGACGACCCGCTCTCCCAGGCGGCGGACGCCTGTACCCGGGCGGGGATGTTCGTGTGCTGCGCGGCGGGGAACCTCGGAAACCATCCCCGGCATCCCGTCATCCCCCCGGCGTCGGCCCCCTCGGTCCTCACGGTGGGCGGCCTCGACGACAAGAACCGGCTGTCCTTCACCGGCTACGACATCTACCACTCGAGCTACGGGCCCACCATCGACGGCCTGCAGAAGCCCGAGGTCATCGCCCCCGGCATCTGGGTGGCCGCGCCCATCCTGCCCGGTACCCCCACCGCGGACCAGGCCGAGCTCCTGGCCCGCCTCTCCGACGTGCACGACGCCGATCTGCGCCGGCTCATCGAGGCCCACCCCGGCATCGACGCCGCCCTCGACGCCGCGGCCGGCCTCGAGCCGCCGCTCCTGCGTCAGCTCGTGGTGATGAAGCTCCGAGACAACAACGTGATCTCGGGAGCGTACAAGCACGTCGACGGGACGAGCTTCGCGGCGCCGATCGTGTCCAGCATCGCCGCCCAGATGCTCGAAGCCAACCCGAGGCTCGCCCCGCGGCAGGCGAAGGCCATCCTGATCCGCACCGCGCGGCGGCTGCCCCATGTAGAGGTGGATCGCCAGGGCTGGGGCGTCGTGGACGCAGGGAGGGCGGTGGCGGCGGGAGTGTCGGCCTCGGCCCCTTCCTCGCCGAGGGAGGGTTCAAAGAGATGAGCATCGAAAAACGTATGGGCGCCTTGCGGCGCCCATGTGCACGACCGTGCGGGGAATCCCCTCTTTAGGGGGGAAGGATTGATCAGTGGGATGGGTTAGGTTGGCTTAGCCATCAGGAATTCAGTCTTCATGGCCTTCTTGTCTGATTAGACGAAGCAAGACCTGTGCCGGTTGCATGGCTTTCGTTAACGTTTGTGAAACTATTGAAAGGGCTGGACTTGGCGTGACGACCGCGCGGCTCGACGGCACGGATGTGTCTTTCATGTTCCACGGATTGCAAATTCAGTGGAAAAAAGCGCCCTCAATGTCCCCGGTGAAGCGTTGAAGCCCCGATCCCCCGGGCGCACTCGTGACACAGGAAGTCATACCCCGAAAAGATGTCGTAGACGCCCAGGCATTCGGCGCAAGCGAACCGCTCACAGATGTCGCACTGGAGCAGCGCCTGGTTGTGGATGAGGGCGTTGGCGCCCTTGCGGTAGGCGAGACGGGACTCCGTGACCGCCTGCCGGCACGATTGGCAGCTGCCCGGAGGTTCCATGGGAGCCTCAGCGCTCCGGAGGTACGCTCTCCGGGGGCCTCGAGGTAGGCCGACGGAGGGAACCCAATGTCGGGAGCGTGTTTCTAACATATCACAGCCCCCGGCGCGGGAGGTCCTGCCCCCGTCGGCTCCGACGTGATCCGAGGCTATAATGAAAGCCATCCACCCTCTCTCATGGAAACGGTAGACGGAGCGCCCCGATGAAAAACGTCTTGCCTTGCCTTGTCGCCCTGAGCATCCTGGCCTCCCCCGCGCTGGCCCAGTCGAAGATCGACCAGGCGCTCGCGAAAGCAGAGGAGCAGCTCGCGAAGGGCAAGCCCGAAGATGCCATCAAGACGATCTCGAAGATCGTCGAGCAGAACCCGACGAGCGGAGAGGCGCAGGTGGCCCTGGCCCGTCTCCAGGAGCGCCTCGGCAACCTGGACGAGGCGGTGGCTGCCCTCACCAAGGCCAAGAGCATGACCACCGGCGCCGCCAAGGCCGAGGTGCTGGCCGCCCTGGCGAGCATGGACCTCTTGCGCGGGACCGCGAAGGACGCCCTGGCCGACGCCAAGCAGTCGGTGGAGCTGGCGCCGACTCCGTCCACCCTGGCCGCCCTCGCGCGCGCGCAGGCCCGCAGCATGGACGCGCCCAACGCCCTGCTGACGGCCGACAAGGCGGTGGCGGCGGGACCGTCGAGCGCGCTCGCCCACGAGGCGCGCGGAGTGGCCCTGGCGGCTCTCGGGCGGAACGAGGACGCGGCCGCCGCCTTCCGCAAGGCCCTCGAGCTGGATCCCAAGCTCAGCCGGGCGCGGGCGTGGCTCGCCACGACCCTCGTCGCCCTCGACAAGCCGGCCGAAGCGGTGACGGAGGCGCGCAAGGCGACCGAGGCCGATCCCAAGAACGGCGAGGCCTTCGCGGCCCTCGGGCGCGCGCTCCTGGCCGTGAACCCGAAGGACTGGAACGCCGCCATCGCCGAGGCGCAGCAGGGCGCTTTCCTGAACCCGAAGAGCCCCTACGTACAGCTCTCGGTGGGCAAGATCTTCGAAGCCGCCGGCAACTACGACCAGGCGGCGCTCGCCTACGAGCATGCCCTGGAGGCCGACCCGGGCTTCGCCGCCGCGCGGCTGGGCCTCCTCCAGGCCAACATCGTCCGCGGCAAGGCGGGAGGCACCATCGCCGACCTCAAGAAGCTGGCGGCGGAGATGCCGGGCAGCGGCGAGGCGCAGCTTCTGGTCGGCGAGCAGATGCTCCGGAAGAGCGAGTACACGGACGCAGTACCCGTGCTGGAGACCGCGACGAAGCTGATGCCCGGCTCCTCCACCGCCTGGGCGCTCCTCGGCCAGGCCTACAACTTCAACGGGCGCCGCGACGAGGCGGCGAACGCGTTCAAGAAGGCGGTGGCGCAGGCCCCCACCAACACCGGATACCGGACCACCCTGGGGTTGCTGCTCGGCATGGTCGGCCAGTACGACGAAGGGGCGGCGGAGCTGAAGCGCGTCGTGGCGACCCCGGGCTACAAGGAAGCGGCCGCCTGGATCAACCTGGGCTGGGTCTACCGCAACATGAAGCCGCCCAAGACCACGGAATCGATCGCCGCCTACAAGAAGGCCCTCGAGATCGACCCCAAGGAGGAGCAGTCGGCCCTGGGCCTGGGCTGGGCCTACTCCTACACGAAAGCGTGGGACGACGCGATCGCCGCCTTCAACAAGGCCATCCAGATCGAGCCCAAGACCGCGGGCGAGGCCTACAACGGGATCGCCTGGTGCTACTTCTTCAAGAAGGACTTCGCGAACGCCAAGGCCTTCATGGAGAAGGCGCAGGCGGGCGGCCGCAACGACGGACGCCTCAAGGAAAACATCGAGCGCGTTGAGAAGGCGCTGGCCGCGGGCCAGGCGGTCACCGAGGACGAGCTGAAGCAGGCGGAGCTGGAGCGGGAGAAGGAACGGGCCCGCTACGAGAAGTTCGAGCAGGCCAACGCGGCCGTGCGCAGCAAGAACGCGCCGCAGCGCATCGGCGGAATCCGCAACCTGTGCGCGATGGCGGGGGCCGACTGCGTCTCCGTGGCCGTCTTCATGATGCAGAACGACAATGACTACGCGGTCCGGGAGGCGGCGGCCAACGCCCTGGGCTCGCTCGGCGCCGCGGCCAAGGCCGGTCTGCCGAACCTCAAGGCCATGCTGAATCACGCCTGCGACGACAGCCTCAACCAGACGAGGGAGCAGATGGAAGCTGCCCTGAAGTGCCAGGACTTCAAGCGGGCCGTGCGGGACGCCTACCAGAAGGTGTCGAAGTAGCGGGCGCGGGCCGCTATCCCCAGAACCCCGGGATGGCCCGGCGGCACTCGGGACAGCTCCCGCCCGCCAGGCGGTTCTGGATGACGCGGAAGCCCCGCCGCTCGACGAGCAGCGCCCCGCACCCCGGGCACCAGGTGCTCTCCCATCGGTGCACCTGGCCGGGCAGATTCCCGGCATAGACGAAGCGCAGCCCCTCGCGAGCGCCGATCTCGGCCGCCCGCAGCAGGGTCGGCACCGCGGTGTCGTCCGGCGCGGTCATCTTGTAGTCCTGGTGGAACGCGGTCACGTGCCAGGGGATGTCCGGTGACACCGAGACCAGGAACCGCGCGATCTCCCGCAGCTCCTCGTCCGAGTCGTTGAAGCCCGGCACCACCAGGGTCACGATCTCCAGCCAGAAGCCCTGCTCGTGGAGGGCGCGGATCGTCCAGAGCACGCGCTCCAGGGTGCCCCCGAGCTCGCGGTACGAGCGGTCGCGGAAGCTCTTCAGGTCGACCTTGTAGAGCGAGACCCAGGGGCGGAGGTATTCCAGGACCTCCGGGGTGCCGTTGCCGTTCGACACGTACGAGCAGACCAGGCCCTTCGCCGCCGCTTCCCGGAACACCTCCACAGCCCACTCGCTGGTGATGAGCGGCTCGTTGTAGGTGGAGGTCACGATGCGGGCCCCGCGCTCCAGCGCCAGGCTCACGATCTCCGAGGCACTCATCTCCTTTGGAGGCGCTACCGCCCGTGGGTCGCGCAGCACCTGCGAGGTGAGCCAGTTCTGGCAGTAGCCGCAGTGGTAGTCGCAGCCCAGCATGCCGAAGGAGAGGGCCCTGGCCCCGGGCAGGGCGTGGAAGAACGGCTTCTTCTCCACCGGGTCGAGCTGCAATGCGCCCACGTAGCCGTGGGGCACCCGCAGCAGGCCGCCCTCGTTGAAGCGCACGCGGCAGATGCCGTCGTGGCCGGGAGGGATCAGGCAACGGTGCCCGCAGGCGAAGCATCGGACCCGGCCCTCGGGCAGCTTCTCGTACAGGACGCCTTCCTTCGTCTGGCGGGCCAGAAGCTGGCGGAGGGGCGAGGCGGAGACGGCGGCCGGCATGCAGCGGCTCCCTTCCCTGCCATTCTACGCCCCGCCCTGGACCAGTCCCCGGCCTTGACGCCGGCACACCTCGTGGGCGAACATAAGGCGAAAGTCAATGATGCGCCCCGGCGTTCCCGCTCCGAACCTCGCTCCCCTGATGGGCGACGAGCTGCTCCGCGAACGCGGGGGCGTCCGCTATCACGAGCTCCGGGCGCGCTCGCTCTTGAACCGCTGCGACTCGCCCCGCATGCCGTTCGAGTGGACGGTGAACCCCTACCGGGGCTGCGCCATGGGCTGCCGCTACTGCTACGCCACCTACACCCACGAGTTCATGGGCATCGACACACCCGAGGACTTCCACCGGGTCGTCTACGTGAAGACAGGAGCCGAGGCCGAGACCGCGCGCCGTCTGGTCCCCGTCGTGCGCAAGGGTGGTCGGATCGCCCTGGGCACCGCCACCGACCCCTACCAGCCCGCCGAGGCCGAGGCCCGGGTGACCCGCCGCTTCCTCGAGACGGTGGCCGCCTTCAGGAACGTGCGCCTCGGCATCACCACCAAGGGCGCCCTCGTCCTTCGCGACCTCGACCTCCTGCGCCGGATTCACGAGAGGTCGCAGCTCTCCGTCCACGTCTCCCTCATCTCGCTCGACGCGGAGCTGCTGCGCCGGGTCGAGCCCTGGGCGCCGCCGCCCGACGTGCGCCTCGCGGTCATGCAGCAGCTCGCGGAAGCGGGGATAGAGGTGTGCCTCGCCATAGCACCCATCCTTCCCGCGTTGACCGACGAGGAGGCCGGCCTGGACGCTCTCTGCGCCGCCGCGGCCGCGGTCGGGGTCCGGCGATCGTTCTGCAACGTGCTCTTCCTGCGCTCCCCCACCAGGGAGAAGTACCTGCGCTGGATCGCCCTGGAGTTCCCGCGCTACCTCGAGGCCTACCGGGACGCCTACGAGGGCCGGGTCTATCTCGGCGGCCGCTACCGCGAGCGGCTGCTGGGCCTCATGGGCCGCCTGCGCCGGAAGCACGGCCTGACCAGCGAGCACGGGACGAGGCAAATGACGCGCCGGGAGAGAGCGCCCGCGCAGCTCCGGCTCTGGGCCTAGAGCCCGGTGCTAACATCCCGGACGTCGCCCATCGGGCGGGAGGTGGCGGTGGCCGCGATTCGCGTCGAGAAGCAGGGACGGATCGCCGTGCTCCGCATGGACAAGGCGCGGGGCAACGCGATCGACGAGCCATTCGCGGAAGACCTGGTGCGGGCCTGCCACGAAGTGGCGGCCGACGAAAGCGTGGGCGGGGTGATGCTCGCCTCCGCCCATGCCAAGCTCTTCTGCCCCGGGCTCGACCTCGTGACCCTCTTCGAGTACGACCGATCGGCGATGAAGCGCTTCATCGGCCGCTTCGGAGAAGCGGTGATCGCCCTCTACGGCATGCGCAAGCCGGTGGTGGCCGCGATCGCCGGACACGCGGTGGCAGGGGGCTGTGTCCTCGCCTTGACCGCCGACCACCGGGTTCTCCGCCGCGGCTCCCAGATCGGCTTGAACGAGGTGCGGGTCGGCCTCCCGCTGCCCTGGTCGGTGGCGATCCTGCTCAAGGCCTCGGTCCCCCCGGCCTCCCTGTCGCGGGTGGCCCTCCTCGGCCAGAACTTCGCGGACGAGGACGCGCGCGCGGTGGGTCTCGTCCACGAGGTGCTCGATGCAGAGGGCTTCGAGGCGGCCTGCCTCGAGCGGCTCGCCGACTTCGCCGAGAAGGACACGGTCGCGGTGGGGACCACCAAGGCCTACCTGCGCGAGGGGTTCCTCGCGGAGATGCGCTCGCAGGAGGCGATGCGGGTGGGAGAGTTCCTGGACGCCTGGTTCTCGCCGGCGGGACGGGGCAAGATCCGGCAGGCGGTGGAGGCTCTGGCGAAGAAGGGCACGTAGGGTCTCCGGCGGCTGTCCGCGTCGGCAGCGGCCGTCAGTTCTTGCGGCGCGAATGACGCCAGATCCACAGAGCGCCCAGAAGCGTGACCACCACGGCCGCGATGCCCAGCGCGCGGTTCGCGTCGCTCACCAGACCCTTCACCGCCTCCCAGTTGCTCGCCAGCGCGTATCCCGAAGCGCTCAGGAACGCGTACCAGATCGCGGAGGCCAGCGCGGCCGGGACGAGGGCGCGCGCCGCCGGCATCCCCACGACGCCCGCGAACGGAGTGACCGCCGCGCGCACTCCAGGGAGAAAGCGGCTCAGGAAGATCCCGACCACTCCCCAGCGAGTGTAGGCCTCCTCGAGGGCGGCCATCACCGGGGGCGGCATGAGCAGGCGCCCCCAGCCCTTCTTGAAGAAAGCAGCGCCGTGCGAGCGGGCGAAGCGGTACATGGCCACGGAGGAGGCGGTGTTGGCCAGCCAGCACAGGATGCCGAGGGGGACGACCGAGACTTCACCGCGCCGGGCCAGGAACGCGCCGAGGGCGACCGCCACATCCGCGGGCACCGGCGGAAACACGTTCTCCAGCGCCGACAACGCCATCAGGACGAGGTAGGTCGGCGCCGTCGGCAGGCGGGCCAGCCAGTCGAGGAAGTGGTCAAGCACCCGTGATGGCCCGGTGGACGAGATGCAGGACGGAGAGGTACGGCCGGCCCACCGCGCGGGTCATCCCGATCTCGCAGGTGCGGCAGGTGGAGTAGAGGGAAGCGGCGCTCCCCTCCAGAAGCTCACGCACCTCCGCCGCCTCGGCCCGCGTGGCGCTCTCGGTCAGCTCCGGCACCAGGAAGCCGCGGTCTCCCGCGAAACCGCAACACTCGGCGCTCCGCGGCACGACCACGCGCTCGGCATGGGCAGAGGCGACGGACAGGAGGTCCGGCAGACCGCCCGCCTTGACGAGCGAGCAGGTCGGATGGAGGACGGCGGTGCCGCGGCGGCGGGGCGGGGTCGCGAGGCCGGGCAACACCTCCCGCGCCCAGAACGACGCGAAGTCGAAGACGCGCAGCGAGCGCCCGCTCTCGCGCAGGAAGGCCAGGGCGAGGTCATTGAGCGTTCCCGCGCAAGGAGAAGCATCGGTCACCACGGGGTCCCGGCCCTCGTGCGACGCGCGCCAGAGCGCCTCGGCCGTCTTCGCCGCGACCTCGCGCGCCGCCTCCGAGAAGGCCTTGCTCGCGAACGGCATCCCGCAGCAGAGGCCCAGGAGCCCGTCGGGGTAGCGAGCCGTGAAGCCGGCCCAGCGCAGCGACTCGAGCGCCGCCCGGGCCGGAGGGACCATCGTCTGTCCCGGCTCCGGGCCCAGGATGCGGGTGAGGCAGGTCGGGAAATACACGACGGAGCGCGCCCCGGCGGCGGCGTCATCAACCGCGGGGGGCAGGCGCGGCGCGGGGCGAGGCAGCGCGAGCCCGGGCGTAAGGTGGGGAACCAGCGAGGGGGCCAGGCGATGGAGCAGGTCCGTCAGCAGGTCCAAGCCGCGGCTGCCGAGCGGGACCGCCCGCAGGAGCCAGGCTGCGCGCAGGCCACCCCGGGCCCCGAGGGCCGTGAGCCCGAAATGGCGGGCGGCCAGCCGGGCCACCGCCTTGGACCATGGCGGATGGGCCGCGGCCTTCAGCTCCTTCATGAGCGCTCCGGTGTCGATCTTCACGGGGCACGAGGTCTGGCACATCGAGTCGCCCGCGCAGGTCGTGACTCCTTCGTAGGCGAACTCCGCGGCTAGCGCCTTGGCCAGGGCCCGCTCCGCGGGATCGTCCGACGTCCCGAGCCGCGCCTGCTCGCGAGTCACCACGATGCGCTGGCGCGGGGTCAGGGTCAGGTCCCGGGACGGGCAGCGCCCCTCGCAGAAGCCGCATTCGATGCAGCGGTCGGCCAGCGGCGAGATGGTCGGCGAGGGCTTCATGTGCTTTATGTGCGCCTCCGGGTCGTCGAGCCGCTTGATCCGCCACATCACCTCGTAGGCGCGATCCCCCCACTCGGTGCGCACGAACGGCGCCATGTTGCGGCCCGAGCCGTGCTCGGCCTTGAGCGCGCCGTCGTACTTCCCCACCACGACGTCCACGAGGCCCCGGAGGAATCGATCGAACCGGCCGACCGCCTCCGGGCTGCGGATGTCCTCCGCCAGGACGAAGTGCAGGTTGCCGTCCTTGGCGTGGCCGAAGAGGACCGCGTCCGGCAGGCCGTGCTGGACGAACAAGTCCTGGAAGTCGGTGATGGCGGCGGCCAGGCGCTCCACCGGCACCGCCACGTCCTCGCTGATGAGGGCGGTGCCCGTGGGACGCCGGGCCCCGGTGCTGGCGACGAGGCCCTTGCGAAGGTGCCAGAGATGGGCGCGGGCGGCGGCGTCGGTCGTGAAGCCCGGGGCATCCCGGAGGCGGAAGCCCTTCAGGATTCCCTCGGCGCTGGCGACGCCGGCCCGGAGCGCGTCCTCATCCTCGGTGCGGAACTCGGCGAGGATCGCCGCGCTCCGCCGCTCGATCGCGTAGGGCAGCGGGTGCTCGCCCTCGATGGCCCGGAGCGAGGAGGCGTCGAGGATCTCGAGGGCGGCGGCCCCCGCTTCCGCGAGGGGGAAGACCGCGTCTCCCGCCTCCTCGAGCCCGGCGAAATGCAGGAGCGCGGTCGAGCGGAAGGGCGGCTCGGGGACGGTGCGGAGCGTCACCTCGGCCAGGAAGCCGAGCGTCCCCTCGGAGCCGACCATCAGGTGGGCCAGGATGTCGGCCGGCGACTCGTAGTCGAGGAACGCGTTCAGGCTGTACCCGGTGGTGTTCTTGCCCATGAACTTCCGCCGGATCTTCTCGGAGAGGGCCGCGTCGCTCCGCACCTCGTCACGCAGGGCCTGGAGCGCGGCGTGCAGGTCCGGACGGTCGTGGCACAGCCGCTCGTCGGCGTCTTTCCGCGCGGTGTCGACGAGCGTCCCGTCCGCCAGCAGCACCGCCAGCGAATCGAGGGTGTGGTAGCTGTTCTGCACCACCCCGCAGCACATCCCCGAGGAGTTGTTGGCCACGATCCCGCCGATCATGCAGGCGTCGATCGAGGCGGGGACGGGC
>WNFL01414194.1_pt4 | contig 16962 bp, 11 predicted proteins | sample 5400361 | NCBI WGS metagenome assembly WNFL01 (sample SAMN13153351, study PRJNA577476) | soil metagenome | isolation source: 40 cm soil on Douglas fir-dominated hillslope | place: USA:California | collected 2013-09-17 | reverse complement strand
CTGATGCAGCAAATCGGTTCGCAGATTGGCGGCAAACGTGGACAGGGCGGTGAGCGGCTGCACAGTCTCGCGCCCATCGAACATGACCGCGCTCAGGAAACGCAGATTGGTCGTTGGCAGCGGCCGGCGATACACCGATGCCATCAGCAGCCCGGATGTCGGGTCCGCGACCAGTGCGCAACCATAGGGGTCATGCACCACTGTCAATGTGAACTGCGCATTGGCCGGCAGGAGATGCGTAACGCGAATGAGTCCGTATTCGAGCAGAAGGCTGTGCCCCGCCGGGTCGGCCGCGGTTGCGTTCGCGCAGTTCGCACCGTCCACCGCGGCGAACAAGGGATCACGGCCATGGCTCACGTTGAATCGCTCACGTATTTGCGCTGGCGCAATGCTGAAGGCTTGGCCTGCGGCATGACAGGTGGCGCAGCTGCGCCCGTTGGTGCCGAGACTTTGAAAGAACATGCTTCGCGTGTCGATGCGCCCGTTGGCGTTGAACGTCGCGACGGCGCCTGTCGGATCGGCGAAGGGCTCGAGATTCCTGATCGCGGTCGGGGATTCGGTGCTCGCGTCCGCGCCATACGAGACGGCAGCGCCGGCAGACGCACCAAGCATCGCGATGATCGCTGCGGCTGTGGATGAATTCTTCATTGTACGATTCCCTTTTGTTCGGCCGTTACTCAGTAGTGAGGTCAGCGCTGGAAACGTTACACACCCGCCGGTTGGCGTTTTCGGCGCGCGCTCGCCATTTCAGGTCTTTTCGCGTTTATTGATCGGATGAAGACCGATCATCAATGCCGCGAGCGGCCCCACATCGCGGTCCGCGGGGCGGGGTAGCGCGTGGACTCGGGTGAGCTGCAATTGCTACTGCGAGGGCGGCCGCAATGAATCGATCAAATCGCGCCATTCGGTGATGTGGATATCCCGGGGAAGCTCTGCACCGCCGATATTTTTCCCGCATACCCAGTCTGCGACGCGGCGGGGGTCGTTTCCCCAGGGTCGGCTGCAAAAGCGCTGATCAGGTTCGTGTAGCGCCGTCCAGAGTTCGATGAGCTGAGTCTTGTCGATGACTGCGTTTGGCGTTTCGTTTGCGCGCCACTCGGCCGGCAGACGTTGGTACCAACTGAGCGGCGCGGCCAGCCGGGGATTCTCGACGACGATGGAGTCAGGAAACATCCAATGGGTGCCGAATCCGCCGCGCGATCGAAACGCGAGCGGGAGCGCGAGATCGTGAACCTGCACGCGCCGGCCATCGGTGCCCTGCATCGCCAATTCTTGCACTTCGTCCAGGAGTTCCTGCGTGAGTCCGCCCGTCAACCGCTCCTTGGCGCCGCCCGTCGTTGCATTCAATCCGCGATCGGGCGTGTAGTCGTAGGAGGTCGCCGACGCCTCGATGGCGACGATGTGAATCTCGGGAATCCATTGTCCCCGCAATTCCTTCAATGCGGCCCGTAGCGCATAGAGCGCCGAGACCAGCCCGAGATTCTCGGTGGCGCCGCCGTCGGTGACGTAATAAGAGCGCTCCGGGCACACGGCATCCTGCGTGGCGCTCATCACGTCCACTCGCGCGTTGGTGAACACGGGCGGAAAATTCGCGTTCAGTGCCACGGCGCTCGCCACGGGCACATCGCGATCTTGAACGACGACATACGGCAGGCGCACGTCGGGAATGTGCAGCCTGGCATCTGTCGGCGGCGAAGCACCCGAGGGCGGGAAGGCGCCCGAATCCGCCAGATTGGTGAAAATCAGGCGGCCGCCTCCCATCAGGGCGTAGGGGATGTGTCTGGCATTGCATGACATGGCCGCATCGCCGGGAGCCATGAATATACCGCGCAGCAAATCCGAGTCCTCCTGCGGATGCGCGGTAATCGTCGTGTTCAAAATCAGGCCCAGTTGGTCGCTCTCCCCCATGGTGGCTTGCCGGCCCCCCACGGAGAACAACCGCCGCTCGAAACTCTCTACCAGGAGTTCTCCCAAGGGCACGCGGCTCAACAGCCGCCATTCGGCGGCGCCCTCGAGCACATCACCGATGAACGGGTCCGTCATGCGATCCTTGAACAGCGGCCACTCGGTATTGTCAATGCTCACCGCCGCCAATAGAGCGCTGCGATGGGTGTAGAAATACGCCTCCGCCACTCCACCGCCCGACACGCCGCTGAGGAGGACGATGTCTTTGGCGACTCCTAATTTATTGAGGCCCTCGAGCGCAGTGGCGGTGAACAAGGCGGCGCGTGTGCCGCCGCCGGAAGCGGCCACGATGAACACGCGTTGATGTGTCTTCAGCAGCTCCGTCAAATCCGAGCGCTGCGGGTCTTGGGACACCGATTTGGCACTGACGAGGGAAGCCACCGTATTGTGCCTGTCGCCATATCCATAGTAGATGCAGCCTGCGATCAGGACGGCAATCACCAGGGCATTCACGGTCAGAAAATACAATTCGATGCGGCGCTTCAAATCATGTCCGAGGTCGCCCAGGCCCGGGGGCGTCAAGCGTGCGAATAATTCGATGAGATCGAATGTCTGAAACGCGACCAAGGGTTCGTTGGAATCCTTGTCCCTGAACCAACCGAGCGCCGCGAAGCGCCCGGCGCCATGCGCAACGATGAAGCGGTCGTGCAGGTCTACCGTGAGTTGCTCGGGTGGAACCTTATCCGGCAAGTACTTGAGGTACCCCGCTTGCACGTCAGCGTCCGTGCCGACCACCCGGATCAACTCCGCGGCGACGATGCAATTGACCGAGATTTCGAACCACCACAGCAGGGCATAGGCCATGATGATCCAGACGAAAATGACCCCAAATGGCGCGGCGTCCAATACCGTGGTCACGTATTGAACGTCGGCGAACCGCAGGATCGCGAGCACGATCACCGCGAGCGACACGGCAAGGGGTGTGCCGAGCAGAAACCAGCGCCTCACCTGGGACACCATGGCCTGCCAGCGCGCGGTGAAGTTGCCCATCATCAAGAGCCAGGCGGCGAAAACGCTGAAGCCCAGAATGGTCCAGCCCAAGTGACGGCTGGGCACCATCAACGCAAACAGGGAGGGCAGCAATAGAAATTCCAACAGGTGATAGAAGATTCCCGTCGCCAGCGCTGCGACTACTCTGCGAGTGGAAATGTCGGGGTCGATGCGCGGGCCGGGGAAGAGTTCCGTGCCGGCCAGCGCCGCGCGATACAAGGCCCGTTGCTCATTGCTCACGGTCCCAAACTGCCAACGAGCGAATGGTCCCGCAACCCACGCCAACAGGGCCAGAGCGCACGCAAAGGCGCCGTAGGTGTGAACATACGGCGATTGATTCGCTTCGCTGGCCCAGGGGGGCACGATCACCACCCAAAGCAGAATCACCGTGGCGAACAGGAAAGCGACCTGCTGCCGGAGCCGCGACGCGCTCTTCATCGGGCGCGCAGCCAAAGAGGTGACGATGCAGATGACACCGATGAGCAGAATCGCCTGGTAGCGGGCGGGGCTATCCGAGGGGACCACGCGGCACACCGAGGTGTTTCTCGACTCGAATAAGAAAGCGCCGAATCGGCCGAGTGCAAACGCCGCGCAAAGCACGGCGAATTGCACGCCGACGCGCACCCATAGTCTCCGCCAGAATTCCTGCTCGAGTACGGGGGCTTTTAGGAAGCGCTTCTGGATGCGCGCTTCTGCGTAGCGGAAGAGCAATCTCCAGACAACCAATGCCGACAGAACGCAGGCGACGCCGAGGGCGGCTCGCGAATAGTACATCCCGCCCGTCCCCACGACGCTGCACCAGGCGTCGAAGGTCGGTCCATAGGCGGCGAACACCAACGTCGCGAGGAAGAACCAGAACGTCGAGACTCGTGTGTAGGGACGCGGCGAGAGGGTGGCGTGCACCGTATCGGAGGCAGAGGATCCGATTTCATACCGAACGAGGCGATTGATGTTGAACTCGGTCCGCCGCCACACACTGTCCAAGATGTATGGAAGATCGAGGCAGAGCGCTTTCGCGAAAGCGCTGTGGTGCGCTCGCTCATGGTCGGCAATGACGCTCCTCGCCAATTTCATTCGCCCTCGTGCGGCGCTCCCGATGGGCAGACTCTACTCTCGTTCGGGACCAAGCTTTCGCATCGATCCGAAAGAATGCGGATTGGAATAAGTAAATTGACGCGGTAGATTCCACGAAGACCCCCGGGTTCGACGCCGTGTCCGCGTGACAGTCGAAGGCAGCGTCGCCACTTTGCGACGGAGAGTCTTCGATTGCCGTAATTTGTAGGATTTACAAGCTCCCGACGGCCTCAGGAAGGTTGATCGAACGCATCCCCCGACGGAAAGTCTAGACCGGTTGTTTGATATAATCGGAGATGAATCGGGTGGGTGCGGAGGGTCCCCTGAACCTCGCACGACTCACGCTGGCCCGGTTCACGAAGATGAGATCAACAAACAACCTGGAAAGAGCCGTCTCATAAGAGAAAAATGGTTCGGCGAAAGAGGCAGGTCTCGTTGGATCCTTGTTGTGGTGAGGAGAAGTCAGCGTAGTCGACTCATGATCAAAACCGAGTCCCCCAATGACATGCCGCATGGCTTAGGTGCGGCGGCGAACGACGCAGATGGGCACTAAAATCTCTCCTGCGGCTGCGGTTTTCTCGAAGGTGTTGCGCGCATTCGAGACCGGGGGGTTCACGTGCCCCGACGTTTTGTCGGAGGTGGAGTTACTACTCGCGACTGGGGCATCGGCAACGGAGCTGTTGGAGATTCTCCGGCGCCGCGAGTTGGTTGAACCGTTGCCTGAGTCTGCGCATGCGCAGGTGTTCCACCTTCTCAATGAGGCGAAAGAACTCAATGAGGCGAAAGAACGGGCCGCGGCGAGTGCGGCCGTAGCCGACGAGACGCAAAACGCACACCTGGAGACTGCGCCGGAGCGGACCCTGGATTCAGTTCCGGCAACGCCCGGACCCCCAGCGACCGCCGCTCCCGCGCAGGGGGAAGAAGATCCCGTCAGGGCTGCGCCCGTGGCGCTGACTTCGGTGTTCAAAAAGGTCGTGAGTGCATCTGAGAGCGGCGCGTTGACTGATGCCGAGGTTCTAGCGCAGCTGCAGCGGCTACTCATCGCGACGGGCTCATCGCCGAAGGCGCTGTTGGAAATTCTTCGGCGCCGCAAGTTGATCGAACCGTTGCCAGAGCACACGTGCCTGCAGCCGTACCCGATGCGACGCGCATTGCAGAGCCGGATGCCGCAATAAAACGGATCCCGGAGCCAAGTTCCGCGCCAGTCGTTCCGCCAGTCATTCCGCCGGCAGCGCGAACCAAAGCCCCGCCAGCCAGGCCAACGACGGTGGCGCCGACTTCGCTCCGAACGCCGGATTCGATCTGGACGGCAATTTCAAATCGGGCGAGGGCGAGGTACTCGGCTCCGCCTACCATCCCAATTCAAATTGCGACGCCGAAGCAGGCCGAGCGTCCTCCTCCTTCTACTCGAATCCCGACGACCTCTCCGGCTCAACCTCGAGGTCCGGCGCCCACATTGATTCCAGGTCCAATTCCGGCCATTGGGGCGAGTCGACGTCTGCCTGCGGGGGCGCCCGCCGCCGCGGCTCCTGATAGATCGCCGCCGCCGGGTGCAGTTTCGGGCAGGAACGGAGCTGCAGCGCCAGTCATGGCGCAAGCGACAACCTCGAGTTCGTCATCAGCTTCGACGCCGAGACGAAGTCCGGCCGAGACCGCGACCCCCTCTCCGCGTCCCGCCAAGAATGGGACCGCACCGCCGGTTGCGGCGCAGGCGAAAACGTCGAGTTCATCCTCAGGGTCGACGTCGGCTCGAAGTCCGCTCGAGGCCTTGACCTCGTTCCTGGGACTCCAGCGAACCCTGCCACCGCATCCAGTTTCAGTGAAAACCGGAACTACGCCGCTGGCGAAATCGTCGACTGCGTCGCCGGCGGCGCCGCCGGATTCGGGTTCAGCCACCACAGGAATCGCACCGGCGATTTCAACGCGGGCGCCGGTTCCTACGCCATCTCCGACTGCGGCACCGGATGCAGTTTTGGCCAAGACAGCAACTGGATCCACGGCATCGACGCAGGCGACAGCTACACCGCCGGTTGCGGGGCAGGTGATAACACCGCCCTCGTCTCCGGGCGCGGCGCCAGAATCAGTGTCAGCGAAGATAGCAATCACGCCGCCGATAGAGGTGCAGGAGAAGGCGGCGACTCCATCTCCGGCCGCGGCAACAACGCCGACTTCGACCCCGGCGCCGTCGCGGCCTTCGATTCCAGTTGAAGCGTCGACCGTCCCGGTGCCGCCAACACCGGCGGTCACTCCTCCGCCCCAGCCGTCGGCCGTGGAGGCGGCAGTGACGGACGACGAGGTGACCATCGACTTGGACGAACTCGGCCAATTGAGCGAGGAGCCGATTCCGCGAACGGGGGGCGCCGGCCAAGTTTCAGTCGCAGTGGGCGATGTGTTGCTGGATCGCTATCGATTGTTGGCGCTGATCGGCGAGGGCGGCATGAGTCGCGTCTATAAGGCAACGGACTCAGGCACGGCCGTGCGGGCCGGCCCGGATTCCTTCGTCGCGGTCAAAGTGCTGACGCGTCCAGTCAATGAGGGCTTCGGGCCGTTCTCCGCGTTTCGAGACGAGGTTCAAAAGCTTCGAGGATTGACGCATCCGAATATTGTGCGCATATTCGATTGCGATCGAGACGGCTCGACCGTGTTCATCACCATGGAATATCTCGACGGTCCGTCGTTGTATTCCAAACTCCGAAGCGGTGCGACGGCCGAATCGAGGCCCTCCGGAGTGAGCCGCGATGAGGCGCGCCGCATTATTTTTGCCATCGCGGACGCCCTGGATTACGCCCACCGCAACGGCGTGGTGCATGGCGACCTGAAACCCGGGAATGTCATCGTCATCGATCCGTCCGAGATCAAGGTCATCGATTTCGAAATCTCGAGCTGGGTCGGCCGGTCCAAGCCGGCGCTCGAACGCCGGGACGCGGCACAGACTTCGCCGGCGGTGACCCCACGCTACGCCAGTCCGCAATTGATGACACGGCAGATCCCCGAGCCTGCCGACGACGTTTATGCGTTGGCGTGCGTGGCGTACGAGCTCTTGACCGGAACCCATCCATTTGACTCCGCAGCCGACGCGCAACCGGCGAAATTTCCGCCGCCGCGCCGGGCAGAGCTGTCATCGGCGCAATATTCGGCCCTCGTGCACGGCCTGCAGCGTGACCGTCGCAAGCGCACGCCGACGGTCAGGCAGTTCGTGAAGGAATTCTCGGCGCAGGAGCGCGGCGGAGCCTGGAAGTCCGGTGCGATCGCGCGCGCGATCGGATTGAGCGCCGCGGTGTTCATGGTCGCCGCTGTCGTCTGGTTCTTTGCCCGCCACGCACCGGCGCCGGCGCCGGTGGCGGCGATCTCATCCCCAGCCGCCCCAAACCCCGGCACGGTGGTGCGCGACTGTCCGACGTGTCCTGGCATGACGGTACTGCCCACGGGTCGATTCCAACAGGGGTCGGCGCGCGCCGAGAGCGGCGCGGCGCCGTTCGAAAAGCCGCTGCACTGGGTGACCATCGGCCGTCCGTTTGCGATGTCGACGAATGCCGTCACCGTGGATGAATACCAGCAATTCATCGCGGCGACCGGGCGGGACATGCAAGGCTGCGACACGTATGACGGTGAGTGGAAACATCGGCCGATGAACGGTTGGAAGAACCCGGGGTTCGCGCAGTCCGGGACGCATCCCGTCACATGCGTGTCGTGGAATGATGCCGAGGCCTACGCCGGATGGTTATCGGCGAAAACCGGGCATCGATACCGGCTGCCAAGCGCATCGGAATGGGAGTATGCCGCGCGCAGCGGCGGCGGAGCCGTTCAGCCGTGGAATTCGGACGGATCGGGTGCGTGTACCAATGCGAACGTCGCCGACGGAAGCGCGGCGCACCGGTATCCGGGGTGGTCGGTATTCGGCTGTGATGATGGCTACGTCTACACGGCGCCCGTCGGTTCGTTCAAAACCAACTCCTTTGGACTCAACGACATGTTGGGCAACGTCTTTCAATGGACCAAGGATTGCTGGCACGCGGACTATGCCGGCGCGCCAAACGACGGATCGGCGCGCATCGCCGACAAATGCGCCGAGCATGAGCTTCGCGGGGGTTCGTGGTTCAGTACCCCGGCCTATGTGAGGGCCAATTACCGAAACCATTTTGCCGCGGACTACCGGACCAGCAGCGTAGGAATTCGACTGGTCAGAGACGTCGAGCAATGACGTTGTCGGTTCGCATCAGGTCGATGTCGAGGGCGGGCTTCCCGGTTCTGGCGTTCGTGCTCCTATGCGCGGCGGCGCGGCCGCTCGAGGCGGCACCGCCTTCCGCAGACAAGGACACCGCAGCGGCGCTCAAGCGTGACTCCGCGCGCTGCCGTGCGCAGGCGGATGTAGGCGCCTGCTACGATGCAATCCGCTGGAACCCCGGCGATCCCGCGCTTCTCGTGGCTTTGGCGGATGCATTGGTGCGTGCACAGCGCCCGGCCGACGCAATTCGCAACTATCGCCGCGCCGCCGCGCTTGCACCGAATATGCCCGGCGTCGCCGCCAAAATCAGTGCGGTCGAGGCGAAGATGGCCTCCCGGCGCGCGCGGCCGGGTGATGGTGCCGCCGGCGGGGCAGCGGGCAAACGCTATTCGAATGCTGCTCCGGAGACGCAATCGCACTGATCGGCTTCGCCGTGCGGCGGCGATCAAGTATTCTTCGGCGCATGCATTACGGAATCATCCACCGACGGCGCGGCGCGGACCGACAGTGAACCGGAGCACGTGGGAGGACTGGGATCTGCCGGCGCCCCACATCACTCTGCTCGACGTCGCGCGGGCGGACATCGATGCCTATGATCACGTCAATAACGCGGTTTATATGGCTTGGTTCGACCGCGTCGCCTGGGAGCACTCCGCGGCGCTCGGTCTGCCGATCGAAAGATGCCTGGAACTCGATCGGGGCATGGCCGTATTGCGCAGCTTGATCGCGTACCTGCGTCCCGCCGTGCTGGGCGACACGATTCGCGTCGCGACCTGGCTCCTGCCGTCCGGCGGTAAATTACGCGTTCGTCGACGCTTCCAGGTGCGGCGCGAATCGGATCGGGCGACGCTTGCCCGCGCCGAGATCGAATATGCGTGCATCGAGTTGTCGAGCGGGCGCCCGACGCGGTGGCCGCCGGAGTTTCGCGAGCGTTACGTCGCGCTCGACGAAGTGGTGCGCGCCGGCGAGAGCCTCGCGCCGGTGTGACGCGGGACCATCAGCCGGTGTGATTTTCCGGGAAGCTCAAAGTCTCGAAGCGACGTGCTTCGGCTTCGCCCAGTTTCTTCTGCGCGCGGATCTCGTTCACGATCTCGAGCGCGGTCTTGGAACATGGCGGCAGCTCGGCGTCGCAGGGTTGCAGCGGCGTCATGCGCTCACCCCAACGAATCAGATGAGAGGACAGCGTCAGTCCGCCTCCGAACGCAGGCATCAGCACCAGGTTGCCGGGTTGAACACGGCCTTCTTCGACAGCCTCCACCAGCGCGACCGGGGCGGTGGCCGAGCTCATGTTGCCGTACTTCTGCACCGTCAGATACACCTTGTCCGGGCCCGCGCCCGCGCGTTTTGCGACAGCGTCGATGATGCGGAGATTTGCCTGATGCGGCACGACCAGTGCGATGTCGTCCATGGTCACGCCGGCACGGCGCATGACGTCGAGGCTGGCCTCGCTCATGCCTTGCACCGCCTTGCGAAAGATTTCCTGGCCGTCGAAGTCCCAGCTGGTTTGCCCGAACTGCACGCCCAAATTGGCGTACATGGTGCCCATGCCGCGCACCCGCAGGATTTGGCGGGAGTCCGCGTAGCATTGGAGTTTCTCGGCGATGACGCCCGTCTCTTGCTCCGACGCCTGAAGCACCATGGCTGCGGCGCCGTCGCCGAACAGCACCGCCACATTGCGGTTGTCCCAGTCCATGTATTGGGAGATCAGTTCGACACCGATCACCAGCGCGTTCTTGACGATGCCGCTCTTGATCATCGACGAGCCGATCGACAGCCCGTACATGAAGCTGGTGCACGCGGTGTTGACGTCGAATGCCGCCGCGTGAGTCGCTCGGATGCGCTGCTGCACGCCGGAGGCGCTGTTGGGCACCGTCTCATCGTTGCTGCAGCTGCCGTAAATGACGAGATCGATGTCCTCGCCGCGCATACCGGCGCAGGCGATGGCCCGGCGCGACGCGGCGATCGCGAGCTCGATGCCGGGCACGTGAGAGATGCGCCTCTCCTTCATGCCGGTCCGCGTGGTGATCCACTCGTCGTCCGTGGGCAGAAATGTGGCCAGGTCGTGATTGGTGAGGACTGCCGGTGGCAGGCACTTGCCCCAGCCGACGATTGCAGCGTGAGTCACTGAAACTCCCCAGGGCTATGTTGTCGCGTTGTCCATCCGAGACGGCGATTATGGCCCTTTGTTCGAATAACTCCATGATTTAGTATTTGAACGTGCCAACTCAGCCAGGCTGTGGCGGCATCGAGGGATTTGCACCGGGTCCGGCGCAGATCAGGAGATCCCCGCAGTCAAGGGCGCAGTCCCCGCAGGCGCCGCCGCCTGCAGGGACCGCTGACGATCAAGGTCGAATCTTGCTGATGAAGGTGCCCCAATTGGCCAAGGCTGTTCGCGGCGCATTGGGAATGTACTCGGTGGCCAACCAAACGTTTTTGCCGTCGGACACGGCGGCTGAATAGTCGCCCCAACGGCCGACATTGCCGCCGCTGTAAAAAACGTAACCCGAGAATCCGTCATCGGGTCCCGCGCCATCCGCGGCAATGTGCACGGCCGACGTGCCTTCTTCACCGACTTTGACATAGGCGGCACTGGGGAAATAGTCCGGTCCCACCAGCGTGAACCCAAGTACTCCCGAGTCTTCGCCGGCAAAGGCGAGCGACGGGAAAAGCACACTCTCACCCGCCACCGCGACATAGCCCTGGCGAACGACCCGGCCCGACACGGCACCGGCGCTGAAATTCGGCTGCACTGCGAACCAGGCAATACCGGTGCGGCTGCCGTCGCCGATGATGGTATTGACGCCCGAATAGAGCAGGCCATTCGCATACACGACCTGGTTCATTCGATCGTCGTTGGAGTTGATCAGCTCCTCCGATTCACCGAGCGAAGCACCCAATGGTATCGGCCCCGGCTTTTGCGCCGCCGGGTTGGGCTGCCCGTACGTCTCGGATGCAATCACCTGGAAGGACAACGCGAGATTCGGCGACGACGTCGTCAACGAACGCGTGTTGCCCATGGCCCAAACGGCAATGCGGTTATCGAGCAGCTGATAGGGAGGGCTGCCGAATTGCAATGCGCTCAGGAAAAACTCCACCCCGTTGCCCGAGCTGCTCGAGGGATTGGCGCCGCCCTCGCTCACCGCCGGCTGCACCGTGTAGGTCAGACCACCATAGGGAACCAAGGCCTGCGCGGTGTTGAACGCCACTACATACAGATGAGAAACATCGCCGCCGTGCGCGGCGTCGATGAGCTCCTTCTTGGGAATGGCGTAAATCTGCGCACCGTTGAACGTGGTTGCGCCAAATTCGTTGGTCGATTGATAGACCCCGTACGCATCGAATCCCAGCAGGGGTTGATCACCGAAGCACGGGCAGCCGGCGTGATTGGGCGTACCATTCAATCCGTCATCCGTCACATCGTAGCTGAGCACGATGAAGGCGCCGCGGGGATCGGATGTCTTGCTCACCGCAATCAAATTGAAGTTTCGGCCGCCGCCATTGGTGCCGGAGTCTTGCATCAATTCCGTGATGAACCACCGTTGGGTTGCAGGGTCATAAACACATTTTGGGTCGCTGATGAATTGACCGGTGATTCCGGTCTTGCGATCGATCTCCGGCGTCAACCCCCAGAACTGGCTGAAAGCCTCGGGGCCGCTCAGGAGGTTGCCTGACGTGTCATAGACGGAAATCGCATTGTTGATCGCCTCGACGACGAAACCGGCGCCGACGCAGAGCCCTTGATCGGGCGGCTCGAGCGAAAATTGCGTGTTTGTGTAGACGCCCGTGCCGGCGACGCGTTGATCAGCATGCGTCAATCCGCTGAAGCCGAAAGTCGAACTCGATGAATCGATCACCGCGCTCCCTCGTGGATTTGGGATATTGGTCGGAGGCGAAGGCAGGCCGGCGGTCGATGCCGCGCTGTTGACCGCCAATCGATTGACTCCGTCGGCGACGGCACCGCCGCGCTTGCTCGGAATGGCGAGACCGTGCTGACCCTGCGTATAGGGCCTGGGCGCGCTCGCCGCGGCGCGAGCAGCCGCGGCTCCAGCCGTCTGATTCTTGACTCCGACAGTCGAATCGTCCTCAACCTGTATCTCGGGAAGTGCAACGGCGCCCGAACTGACCGGACCTCCGTGAATGGTGGACTGCCCCAGCGTCTTCAGCTGCATGACCGATTGCTGGAAGGCCTGTATCGATTGGGCGCTTGCCGGTTGAAATGACGACGCCGCCAACAGGGCGGCTGCTGCGATAGTTAAGCGACTGCCGCCGACGGCGGTCCGAAATCGAGTGAAACGTTCCCTTCGAGACTTATGCATTCTCATGGCCCTTACCTCGTTCTTAGTTATCCCCACCGCGGGGTACTGATAGTTCTTTGTTTCGCGGTACGAACGACGTACGGGATTTTTAGTTTTGTGTGCTCATCCGCCGGCGATCAATGCTGGCGGCAGCAATCATTGCTAGAAAAACCGAAGGTTCCATCTTCGTTCCGAGAGTGCGCGCGATTGTCCGGCAGCAATTGTTGGTGTGTCAACAGCAGCGATAAGTTAAATTCCGCGGGAACATTCAGTCCACCGGCCGTTTTTCCCGTACAACGCGGATTCGGCGGACCAGTTTGACGGGCAGGGTTCATTATTATACAGTCGTTCAATTAGCGGTCTCGATGATCGAACGACCCGGTCATTTCAAGAGGAGAGATGCATGCTCGAGCCAATTCCTGGAAATCCGGATGCACAAGTCCTGCTGAGCACGGCGACTGACACCGGCGTCGAGCTGGAGGCCTCCTGGCAAGGCAAGGTTGCGCGCGCCCGTTTCTCGTACGCCTGGCTGCGCGATCATTGTCATTCGAAGGAAAGCCTGAATCCCGATACCCTGCAGCGCCAGGTGGACACCTTCTCGATTCCCGCGGACATTGCTCCCGCCAAACTCGAGATCGCCGATGGCGGCCGGACGCTCCGCATCGTCTGGAAGCACGACGGCAGTACCAGCATTCTGCCCGCGGCATTTCTGTGGGACATTGCCCAAAACGACGGCCGGGAGGCGGCGCCGCGGCGGCAGCTGTGGGATCGCGCGTCGATGGGAGAAAAATTCCCGACCATGAGCCATGTGGACATCATGTCGAGCGACGACGGATTGCTGCGTTGGCTGTCGCTGGTGGAAGAATATGGGTTTGCCTTGGCGTCGGAAGTCCCGCCGACCAACGAAGCCACCCAAGAGCTGGTCACGCGGATCGGATACGTGCGCGAATCGATCTTCGGCGGCATGTGGGATTTCACGGCCAATATGGCGTTCCAAGACACGGCCTACACTTCCGCCGCGATCGGACCGCATACGGACGGCACGTACAGCATCGATCCGCCCGGCTACCAGATGTTCCATTGTCTCAAGTTCGACGGCAGCGGCGGCGAGAGCACGTTGGTCGACGGTTTCAAGATTGCCGACGAGATCCGCCGCTCCGATCCAATCGCCTTCGACGTGCTGTCGACGGTCAAGGTTCCGGCGCACTATTTGGGCGACGGCGTTCACCTGCGCGGCGAGCATCCCGTGATCGGTCTCGACCATAACGGCGACCTCGACCGGATCGCCTACAACAACTATGACCGGGCGCCGTTTCGCCTGCCAACGCCGCGGATGAACGCATTTTACCGGGCATTGAAGCTGTTCAACCGAATGATCAATGACCCGGCGAATGAAATCAGCATGCGGCTCGCGCCGGGCACCGCACTGCTGTTCGACAATGGGCGCACGCTGCATGGCCGCCGTGCCTATCAAGGCGTCCGATGGCTGTGCGGCGCCTACCTGAACAAGGAAGATTTCGACAGCAAACTACGGGTGCTGCGAACTGCGATGCGCCGGCCGCCGGCGGGGGGCTAGCGCTTCGACGGGACGCTCGGCATTCAGGTCGAGAATCGATGCAAAGCCCTGGTACGCGCTTTGGCGGATTCCACTTCCCGATACTTCATCGGCGCATTGGTCTGGAGCGCGTTCAAAAGGGTGCGGGATGCGCCCGCAATTTCGTCGACGGCCGACAGAAAGGCCGTCTCGTTGGCTTGCGACGGCTTCGTGAAGCCGGAGATCTTGCGTACAAACTGCAGCGACGCCGCCCGAATCTCATCGTCGGTCACCGGCGGCTCAAAGTTGAACAAGGTCTTGATGTTTCTGCACATGCAATGTCTCGGACTCGTGGAAGGAAGAGAAAGAGATCCAATAATCCGGGAGATGCTCGCTGTCAAGAGGCATCAGTGCAGGGAGAACAGACGCCGGATGTTGGCCGCGACCCGGTCCGCCAGCCCGATTTCTTGCTGTTCCTTGTGGCCGGAGTAACCGAGCACGGTGCGATTCGCGAGCTGCCGGGTCGCCAGGCTTTCACTCAGCTCCTCGGCCATGTCGGGGCGCGCTTTGAGGAGGGGAGTGAGCGCTTCCTTGGACATTTCGTAAATGACCGCCCTGGTGAGCGCGGCGAGCTCGCCATTCACCGGCTCACCGGTGAGCAGCCCAACCTCACCGAAATAGTCACCCGGTGCCAATCGAATGACCTCGATCTTGCGGCCAGCTTCCTCCACCGACCCAACCAGAACGCCGTCACTCACGATGCACAAGGCTTGCAAGACCGTGCCCTTTCGCACGATCACCTCGCCCGCCTTGTAGTCCTTGCGCTGCATCTTCGAGGCGAGCGCCGCCCTTTCCCCCGTAGTCAAGGTCGAGAACAGTGAGATTCCCGCAAGCAGGCGCTCGGGAATTCCGGGTTCGGCCTTGTCGTCCGATATGACTTTTCTCGCCGCGCCGGCGAGTCGCGGCGCGAATTTGGCTCCCGCCGCCGCCGCCGCGCGATAAACCCTGTCGAAGAGCTCATTTTGCGCCTTGTCGACCGCGCCCACGTCTGCAACCGAGTAGGAGAGCTCGAAGTCGATCATCTCTGCGCTCAGGTCCTTGATGGTGACGCTCGGCTCGGGCGTACGCAGGATGTGGGTGCTGCCGAGCAGCACTTCCTTCAGTAAATTGCAGCCCGCGGCGGGCGTCAGCGAGGGCTCGAGTCTGACGCGGATGCTGGCGCCGTGAATGTTGGTTGGCGAGCTGCAATTGACCAGCTTGGATTTCGCGATGACGCTGTTCGGGATGATCGCCACATCCTGATTTCCGGTCAGAATGTGGGTTGCCCGCCAATTGGTTTCGATGACCCTACCCTGGACGGAGTCGTCCAGAATGATCCAGTCGCCCACGCGGTAAGGGCGCTCGATATTGAGGACAATGCCGGAGAAGACATCTCCCAGCGAGCTTTGCAGCGCCAGGCCGATGATGATCGCCAAAGCGCCGGAGGTCGCGAGCAGACCTTTCACCGGCAGATCGAAGACATCGGCGACGATGGCGAAACTTGCCGAAAGGTAGATGAAAGCGGCCAACAGGTCCTGAACCAGTTTCGACTCGCGCGGCTGGCGGCCCAGCACCACGAACGCGCGCAAGAAACCGACGGCGAGCCACGCCGCGCCCAACCACCAGATGATTTCGAGCGCTCCCACGAAGAGACGCCTGGGTTCGGATCCGGCCGCGACTCCGGGGCGATAGGGAACCACGCCGCCCGCCAGCAGCAAGCCGCTGAGGGCGACGAAGACCAAAAGCTGGATGAGGAAGCGCGCCAGGGAACTGCGTCCCTGCCAATAGCGGGCACCGAAGAAACCGGCGACGATCACAACTCCCGCCAAAAAAAGCGGGTTCGTCGCCGCGGCCAGGATGGAAGAGAATGTGATGCTCATACTGCAGGATACGAGGGTTCCGCCTTGGCATCTAACTGCGGTGCACCACAGCTATGATGATGCGGTGCAGTAAAGATTCGTTGTATGCATTGAACAATAATCAGTGCATGATCCAGCCGCAGGGATCGCGAGACGGCAAGGGTTGTGTGCCGTAATGCTCATGCGGGTTACTCGCGATGCTCGAAATCACGCGTCTGCATGGAAATCTCAATGACTTGAGCGGCGTGGTGAATTTGTCCGCCATTTGGGCGGGCAATGGACCGGACCAGATCGTCGATGCGCTGCTCAAGGTATTGATACATCGGCTCGACTTGGAGTTCGCCGCTGCGCGCTTGAGCGGCAACTCGCCGATGTCGGCGACGGAGATACTTCGAACCGCGTCGTTCGGGGACGGCGGCCCGAGTACGTCCACATTTCCCAGTCAAATCAGCACGTGGCTCGATGCGGCTTCGCCGATGGCGCTGTTCGAGGCGCCGAATCCCATGGGTCCGGGCCGCATCTCCGTCGTACCGCTCCGTTTCGACCCGCAGAGCCGCATCGGCTCGGTGATCGTCGCGTCGACGCGTGCCGGCTTTCCCACGAAAATCGAGATCCTGGTGTTGCGGATCGCGGTCAACCAAGCAGCAATGGCGTTGCATGAGGCGCAACGGGCGGTCGAGCAAAAACAAATAGCCTTTGAATTCGAGCAGCGCGTCGCAGTGCGGACGGCGGAACTCGTGGACGCCAACCGGCAATTGATGTTGCTGAAGGACCAACTCGCGGCGGAACTTCTGGGGATGACGCGGCTGCACCAATTCAGCACCCGCTTGTGGGCGATCACCGAGCTTCCGGCGGCCTTGGAAGAGGCATTGACGGCGACGATTGAAATCCAACAAGCGGATTTCGGCAATGTGCAGCTTTACAACCCGGAATCGAACGTGCTGGAAATCGTGGCACAACGCGGATTCAATCCGCAGTTTC
>WNFL01324963.1_pt1 | contig 16962 bp, 16 predicted proteins | sample 5400361 | NCBI WGS metagenome assembly WNFL01 (sample SAMN13153351, study PRJNA577476) | soil metagenome | isolation source: 40 cm soil on Douglas fir-dominated hillslope | place: USA:California | collected 2013-09-17 | reverse complement strand
AAATGAATTGAAGTGCGATCGGCCACTTGTAGGCTCATTCGCTTTGTAAGCTTCGCATTTTTTAAATGTCGGCTATTAAATGCGAGCCGACCAGTAGAACCAAACCCGCCTGGGAATACAACTTTTAATTTTCCGTTTCTGAAGGGCCGCCGACCCAACGATCACAGGAATCAGGATTACCGGATTCATAGCATTGGTTACCAATTGAAAACATATATCGCTCAAAATTATTCTTCGATGTGGCCCTCGTTTGTGCGGAGTGTGGAATATGTTGTGTACAAGAAAAGATGAAAACCCAGAATTTCCGTCTCGCTTGGAAAGGTTAAGGATCGTCCTCCGATTCGTAATTTTGATCATCTGCAAATATATTCATTGATAATTCTTATCAATATTTGGACAGTTTAGTCCGTACCGGGTTCCTTCTGCGCGGGCTAAAAGACAAGAAACGCGCCAGAGAGGACGCAAAGCTCCGAGTTCTTACAACGAAGATTGTACGGTGCCCATTTATATTCCGTATGGATGAGTTCCACACGGCGCAATGACCCTTCGTGGTACCTTGAGGGTGCTGAAGTGTGTCGCCTGCACTCAGGTTTTGTCCTCAGGACGCATTCACCCTCAAAGCTTTCTCAGGATGGACCCTTAGGATGTGCTGAGCCAGTCCAGGTCATGAAATCGTATCAGTCACTACCCGTTCTCATGTTGCCGTCATATAGAGAAAAGTGTTCGAACACAGCTCGTAATTCGTCGTAAGTCGATGTCGTGACAACACACTCCAGGAACATAACACGTAAATGGTAACAACAAACACACCTCCGGGCCCACATATTCAACAGGGAATCCGCCTCGACAACTTCAAACGCGTAACACCAAACACAAAGACATGAAACGAAGAGAATATCGTGATCGTGATGTGCAAATAATTGAAGGAGCCGAGTCGCAAGTCCGCACAGTATGGTCCCAATGGGTTCGGGGACCACCTGGCAAGTCGTAAGTCGTCCATTATCGTCAGTAAGTCAGTCCATAAGGTTCAGCATGTACCACTATTACGTCGTTCTCCAAAACGTCACACCCGCATAACCACCCCCGCCTATAACCGCACCTATCAGCGCGATGATCATCCCAAACGCCGCGCCGTGCATGCCGTCAGGGGCGTCCATCCACTGACGGACGGCAGACGAGTTGGAGACGGTGATGGGCGTCTGGCCGGGCAATTGCGAGTTTTTCGTGGCCACCCCGCCCCAGAGAGTGGAAAGCAGCGCGCAGATTTGGCGCATGCCTGTTATTACGCTGGAGAGGTTTCCTATGGGGAGCGAAGGCGGTGTCAATTACAAGGGATCGAGGAAAGCAGAAGGTAGGACGGATTATTTATTGATATCATTGATATAAGTTCGACCCGATTCATGTAAGGGATCATCCATAGCTGTAACGATCATGGCCGATGGCCTAAATATGGCGAATGAGTATAGTTCGCTGTCCGTTAATGCGTTGGACGAGAATTAGCATACCAGATGCCGCATTGGAATTTGCCGCTGAGGTTGGGCGCATGACACTCTTTCCTGTAACAACTAGACTTCTAGGATCCTTCAACGGCGCGTGTGGGATAGTGATAACCATTGGGAAATGGCCCGGCCTTTTCGCCTAACAAGGACGACAGGAAACGCGAGTCCAGCCACCATTCTTGGGCTACTTGAGAGAGGTGAGACAGCCTCTACCAAAACCAAGACCGATTAGAAGCGTTGCTCCGGCGTGAACCATGGTTGGCTGCTTTGCCACCTAATCACCTCAACAAGGAACATATTTCTGAGAGCTCTTCCATAATCAGACTCATCAGCCATGCTCTGGGTTCCGTTGCAAGGACAAGACCACCAAAACCCGAAGCGGTCACCAAAATTAGGATGAAAAGGTAAGGACTGACCATTGTCTGGAACCAAGAATGCGGTCTGGTTGGTTTGAGTAAAACAGTCGACACATTGCGGGTAGGCGGACTGAAACGTATCGGTGCACGCGCACTGGACCACATCTATGAATCGTGTGGGGTCATAGATCATCTACGAACAGGTATTAGTATATCTCAACTCTTCGGTTGATAACTCCCAACCAGGGAGAACCAGTTGGGAGGACAAGGACGTGGAATAGAAATGAGACGCACAATACTGGGCTGACTGAAGACCACACTAGCATTCGCACAACTCTGGATGTTGATATAGTTCTTCTCACACAGTTTGCAACTAGGGGGGTTATCGGGGAACTGGGTGCGCTTGCTCAACCCCGATTCCAGACCGAGTGCTTCGAGGTGCGCGTCTCGCGCGAGCTTCTCGGGCGCGTTGCGCGGTGGATCCCAGGCGTACTTGAGTGCTGGGGAAGGCGACGCGATAGAGACGGAGGCGAGGATCGAGAGCAGGTAAAGGAGGGCGAAATACATCTTTTACAGCGATTTGAGGATTGAAGAAAGAACGACGACGACGACGATGACGACAATAAGATAGCTTGACTTGAATTACGACCCGAGGCCGAACGAGAGGAGCGAACGACTGGGAAAGTGGCGACGACGGACCAGGTGATCGGAGTCCAACGTACGACGGCCAATCATCTTTCGCCAATTTCACCCTACTCTGAATGAACGCCATAATCGATTGTACAGCGTATTTATTGGTCTCGAAACACTCCAATACATTCTCGAATATTTCCACGTACGCCACACGTGCGCCACTGAGAGACGATCAGAGTTCTATGGGGTTCGTAGTTCAGCGAAGGTTATCGGCAAGGGAAGGTGAATCGACGTACTCTGCATGGCCGCAATATCTGAGCTCTGGACATAGTCGTCAAACTCTGCGACCTTTTCTTGCAGATCGTCAAGTGAGACCTTATCGTCCTCTGCAGTCGAAATAAATCAGCGCCAACTACCACGATCGGCCTTGTAGACGTACCAATGACAATGGTGACCTGCAACTTCTTAATACCGTACCCGACTGCCACAAGCTTACTCGCCCCCCAGACGAGCCCATCGATCTCGATACTGCGCACGGCGTTCTCGAGCGCGACCATGTCCGTCTCGTCATCCCATGGCTTAACCTCGAACGTTACTACGGACTTGGCGGTGGTTTTGGGCTTGGTGGCCTTTTTCGCAGCGTACGCAGCAACGCGTTCGGCCTTGAGTCTCTCCGCTTCTGCATCCTCCTCCTCGTCATCGTCCCCGAAGAGGTCAATATCTTCATCGTCTTCTGCCGCTGTGGCGTCTGCAAAGAGGGAAGAAAGGTCAGATCGGGGAGTGCTCAAATGATTTGCCTGCGGCAGTAGAGACGCACCACCACCGAGGAACGCCGTACCACCAGTCGAAGAGCCTGGGAGGGACTCGAATTCGGCCGCGTACGACTTGATATGGTTATACCACCTCAGGGCATTGGTCGTCGTCGGTGGCGAGGTGATAGCCTTGAAGACAGAGACGTCAGCTTGCGAGGGGGTATACCTGCGTCACGAACAACACCATCACACGGGTGGTGATGGGGAAGGTTCGGTTAGTATAGGGTGAAGGAGCGAGATAGAAAAGCAGGGAGGATCAGAGAGCCATAGCAAGTGGGGTTTCGGCATGCGTTATACAAGCGGGTCTTAATCGCTTTACTTGGAAACACGGACCATAGCGTTGCATTCATCATCTCCTCTGTCGTGCAAGGTGGTTGGTCGATTGGGAGATCGTTGGATGGGTGGATCGTCCGTTCGCTGTCGCAGTCGAACAACACGCCTACGAGATCTCACGCGGTCAAATGACCTACAAGTTGGGGCAAGAAAAGCGATCGCCACCTCCCATCTCTGGACCGACAGGCGCGGTGGGGAAGAACGGATCGACGAATCCTGCAGATCGCCCAGGGTGTGGCAAGCATGCTTACGGTACCAGAAGGCCACGTCCTTCCATGTTCGCTTGCGGGCCACCCACCCATCGATGCACGATCGATAGCAAAAAAATCAACGTGGAAAAAAGAACAACGCACCCTTCGATGTAAGACCTGGTAACGAGGTGCCCTTCAAGCTTGGTTAAGTTGGCCATAGCGAGTTGCTTTTCTGTGTTGAGTCGGATTTGGAGAGGTCAAAGATGGTGGTCGGTATTTGTTCGGTGTTTGCATTTCCTGTTAAAGGAATTATTATAATGATAGCTGCAGTGTCAGGCTGAGAGGAGTGATGATGAAACACTTCAAGCCTTTAATTATGTACCTGATGCAAGCTTGCAAACAAGCCCGGTGACGGAGCCCTCGTTCCTCGGAGATACCAAAGCCTGCGCATTGTGTCGAGGCCCAGGGGTGGGAGTGGAGAAGAACGGTATTATTGTTGGAGGTTATGTTGTGAATATTATTGACTATTGGCCACCAACTAGCTGAGTTAGGATATATTTCGGTGGATTTCAACGACGTGAAGGCATTCGTAATAATGTACCTTTACCCCTCAAGATTTGGAAGCTATTTCAAGTCATCTCAGACTACTGCTGGGTTCCCTGACTCATCTTGTCAATCTAACCGACCAGTCTTTGTAGAGTAAACCCGGCAGAAAGACCACTATCCTCGCAAAACCATCGCTATTACACACCCAAGTCAAATTCTACAATTAAAATCACTCCACGAAGCAGATCTAATTGTCACAGCGCTTCGGCGGGTCAACCACAGTACGTATTTGACCTCAGATTCCATTAGTTCAAGAAAATATCCGCAATCAAGTCTCGTTGCTCTCGGTTCGAGCCCCTACGTCGACGTAGACGGGACACCTTACGAGACATTCCCAGTCAAGCGAGCTACTCCTGGGCACCTCGCGCATGTGTTCATGGGAAGTCTCCTTCACTTGATCTCTCGGTAAATTCCAGCGGGAAAATCGTTCTCTCGAGCAACATGCATCCGCATATTTGCTCAAATGCACGCTCTTGATCGATCCATTCCCTCGAGATTAACCGCCATACGACATATGTTCAACGGCGTCTATTAGACAAACGAATTCAAATATCAAATATCCATGACTTGGTTCTTTCGGTAAGGCAATCTGCGTGCATGCTGACTGGCATCAATCATCGGCTTCGACTAGCCACGTACGTGTCGGGAGACTGAGAATCATGCCATACAACACCCTTTAAACGTCAAAACTCGGCAAAGTGATACGGAGGAAGTCGGAACCGTTGAGCCAGACATTCCGCTATGCCAACGTCCAATGAGTGTAAACCTGCCTGCATATCTACACCGCCAGTGCGTTCATAAGCTTTGTACCCCCCTGTGAACTATCTGAACGCCACCTGTGCGTGTTTACCGCTCCGACCTGTTAAGCTTCATTAAGCTCGACAATTGACAGCACCCGAATAGCCGCTTCCTCCGAGACGGACACGGTACCAGCTGCATTGCGAACAATCTTATCACATCCGTCAAATTCTTTAACACTTATACCATCTCATGCGACCATGAGCCAAACCACTCAACCTTTGGGAGAAGGGCTCTATAGATGCTCGTATGCGGTATTTATACCTGTATCCCGTCAGAACCATTTGGGAGAACGAAAACGACGCGATGAGTGGACTTCATCGCGAACAGAAACAAAGGGCCAGCCGTGCATGAGGCAAAGTGTTCATTATCGCGAGTAAACCCAAGCGCCGTCCAAAGCTCTGTCTTGCAGACGACACGATTAGTCAAGAGCACGCACTTGATGACTGGTGGCGGCTCATGTTTTGTGCCGTGATGCGCTTCCCGCTATCCGTATGAATGAAAGTCAAAAGAAAGGCCAGGCCCAGAGACAATGTACGTACCACTTGGAGCATTGCACGTGGTTCCCGCGGGTTTGGTGTGCATAAAGGTCCTCACTGGAGTAAAACGCAGCATGGCTATCGAACGAAAACAAAAAAATGATCAGGTTGGATGGGACCAATACCGTAACCTGGAAGCAAAGAACTCTGCCAACCAATTGTTAGACCCGCATTGAGAACCATCGCAAATGTATGGTCGTCGTTCTAGATGATTATTGATGTGCGCTTCGGCCCGACTCGTACGTGGTGACCCCTGCCAATCGCACGGCGTGTCGTTCTCGTGCCAGGAACATGTGTACGTTCCAGTGCACTGGTCACGGTCCAGCAGTTGGAGTACCGCATCGGAGATGATGGGATGACCATTCTCAAGTTGTAATCGGACAGCCGACAGTATTTGTTGCATGTGATTCCTATCCGGATATGTTTCCTTGATTGAGTTTTGGAATCTCTCCTCATCTAAATCACCAGCGGTGGCGGACATGCTAGGAAGAGTGTAAACATCCTATGGAGAAAGGAGGTAGGAGCGACTTACGCTTGGTGGCTATTATAGGTCTTGGCTAGTGAGGAGTGCTGAAGATGATTGTACGACTCAACGATATGAGGGATGACGATGACGTCCGCTGCATTACTGGGGCTAAATAGGAGGGAGCTGGAGCGTCATAAAGACCGATAGATTGAGATAGATGCCGGGTTTACTCTCCAGTGAGCGGAGCAAATGCACAGCGTCAGAGAATGCCAGCGGATCGGAGTCTCACATGATAGGGATGGTCAACCCCAGTGTACGATGACCATCCTGATCTGTGTACGTCCATCAAAGTGGCTGCTGCCTCGCGCCAGTGTCCAGCTTGGGAGAAGACGCCGAAAAGAAAATACTGATGACAGGCGATCCAAAAAAGCTACACTCCTACGATGGTTAAGCGGTTGAGGGGTGTGGAAGCTGACTCGCGGACCGTGAATTCGCAATTCGCACATCGAAAGCTGAACAGAACCGTAGCCGCATGGCGACTGCATGGCACAGCCTGAAGCGAAGAATTCTCAGGATTAGGCTGAAGGTACCCGCGCAATGTTCATAGATAAGCTTATTTCTCTTTCCCCAGGGTTGGTGGCGCTTGGAAACTGCCGAGGAAATATACTGCAAAGATTAGGAAATAGGTAGATCGCGGATCACACTTTTTGATTATTGATTGGGTCATGCGGTGTACTGGTGATTCCAATCGCATCAGGATGTTCGGACCGACTGAATGCGCTGGACTACGTTGTCTGGGGAACACCGGACAGTGACGGGCACCTTGAGGAGTGTGTGGCATCCCATGATTTATAGTTATAGCCATTGTTCTATCTCTGGGCCAGGGGTTTAGCCATTTACAGGTCCCTAGTTCTGCGTGAACCAGCCTCAGCAGAGGCGTGGTGACCGCATCGAGGACGTTGGATTACCGCGCGCAGGCAAGGAGGGCACCGTCGAGCCTGAGATTATTGATTCTGGAAAAGGAGCCGCGGGCTCACTGAATGTCGGAATGGCGTGAGTACATTAACCAGGCCATACAGAGAAGTGCTATGACGCACGGGCATGAAACGTAAGATGTATCCAGCTGCTTTTGAAATATAGGGGTAAGAGGGTTGCAGACAGTCACGGGAGGGAATACACCGCAAAAATGTTCTCAAAATTCCGGGGTCGGAAGTCCTAGATCCATAACGGTTCTCTTTGGTGTTGTTACTCCATACCTAAGAATGCCGTACAGGTGCAAAAGGAAAGAATCCAGGAGAGGAGCTACACCACAATCATCGGTAGCATTGCCATCAACGGAACGCTCAACCGATTGACACCACACTTCTGCCTCGCGGGCAGCGAAACTGAGGCATTAGAGGAGCCCAAATGAGGTGCATCAATGATAACCGATGACTGTGTCGCATGTCACTGATAAGAGTGCCTACAGCGTTATTGTAGGCGGGAGACCATAGCTCCGGTGAAGGACAGCACCTCGAGGACGAGGCCACGTCAATAACCGCGTAAAGGAGCTCTGTTTCGAAGGTAGATGAAGGCGACCTTCCAGAGAGCAGTCAGGCGACATCGTGTTCTGGTGAGCCCGATCCCCAGTCCTGGAAGCCAAGTTATCGATGGATTACAAGTCATGCATCTGATGATTTTCAATGACTTCTCGAGGCTTCCTCAGGCAGTGAACATGCGATTCTCCTCAAATCATGAAACGTACACTTTCCAAGGTGCCTTGGTAGCATGAGTCGATAATATTCGTAAGCAAAAGGTTCGGAACGAGCGTAGCGTAGCAATAGGGACTAATGCTAGTGTTTCTCGCCCTGCTGGATATTGTTCGCCGTGGTCTGTGTCGAACCCCAGCTCAGCGCCTTCAAACTTGCACCCACCTATGTCCGACGTCGCTAGCCTCGTCCCCCAGAAAGGCGCTTCTTCCACATCGACAGTGGCCATAGGCGATGTCGCAGGCGTCCTCAGCAACCAACAGGCGACTGCCACCGTGTCCGAGACCGAGCAGGTTTGTCATTCTCTTTGGCCGTTCCTTCCATCCTCGCTGATTTGGAACTCTTGGTAGAACATCTTTGTAGCTGCTCAGAGAGGGGACCTCAACTACATACGCGAAGAAATCGAATCTGGACGCGCCAAGGCTACCGACCGAGACGCCCAGAATATTACTGCGCTACATTGGGCCGCTATCAACGCTAATCTTCCTGCATGTCAGTATTTACTGGAGCAAGGCGCGGAGGTCGATGCTACTGGTGGGGACCTCATGGCCACCCCTCTGCAATGGGCTGCCCGGTACGTCTAATTTAGCCCATGTTCACTGCCTCCTATGCGTACTTTCGCATCACTACGAGTATGAGAGTCCTTAAAGCGTAGTGATTGTGCCTTGAGGGCCTCCATTGACGTCGGAACATTTGCGGGCCCGCAGCTTTATGACGGACTTATCCTTGAACCAGTATTCTGACCGCTCATTCAGAAATGGACACTTGTACATCTTGCAGATTCTTATCTCCTATAATGCCGATCCGACAATATGCGACCAGCAGGGCTTCAACACTTTCCACCTCGTCACACACTCCTCTGTCATCATGGCCCTCTTGTATATATTACATCAACCAATCGCTGTGGACTCACCTGATGCACAAGGTCATACTTCCCTGATGTGGGCCGCGTATCAAGGAGACGCGATGTCCGTCGAACTGCTGCTCAAGCATGGCGCAAGTATAGCCTCCAAAGACCACACCGGCTTGACAGCCTTGCATTGGTCTGTTGTTCGCGGGAACAAAGTTTGCATACGCAAGTTGATCGAGGCAGGTGCCGACTTGAACGCACGAGACGAGAACGGGAAGACCCCGCGAGAGATGGCCATCGAACTCAAGTCGATCAGTGCCTATAAGCGCGCTCTGGAAGAGGGTGGGATGTCAGAAGATGGTCACAGAAAATCGAAGCCTTTGAACGACCGCAATACGAAGGCCGCGATCTTGGTCCTCCCTGCATTTTTCTTCTTCCTCATCTTCTACACATTCTCTATACTTCCTTGGTTCACTGCAATCCCCCTCGCACTTGCCGAATTCTTCGGCATGCACCATATCGTCACTCGTGTGCTCCTCAATCACAAGAACTATACCGAGAACCTCACTCATAGCCCATACTTCTCTGGTATCATCCTCGGTACCATGTGGTGGGTAGGGTACTGCTGGTTCACACGCTTGGTTAAAGGTGGGCTTGGCTTCCACTACGTTCCACTTGGGGCTGACCTTCGAGTTAGGGACCTCTGGCTACGCATTCACCCACCTCGCATTTGCACTGCTCTTCTTACTTTGCGCATACAATTTCTTCCGGGCCATCACCCTCGACGCTGGATCATGTCCGAAACCGGCTTCCGATGCAGAGCTCAAGATGGTTATCGAGGAGCTTGCATCACAAGGGCGTCTCAATGGCCAGACTTTTTGCATATCATGCATGGCGAGAAAGCCTCTCCGATCTAAACACTGCAGAGTCTGCGACCGCTGCATTGCACGATTTGACCACCACTGCCCTTGGGTATGGAATTGCGTAGGTGTGAACAACCACCGCCAGTTCGTCATCTTCGTTTCCACCCTCGTCCTCGGAATTGCCCTCTTCGACTACCTCATATTCGCCTACTTCACAGAACAACTTCCCACATCAGTGGCGGACCAACCTATTCCCTGTCTCTTCCCGGAAGCAATTTGTGCAGCAACACAGTTCGACACGTTCCTGTTTACTGTGGCGGTGTGGCTGTCCCTTCAACTCGTATGGACTGTCGTTCTTCTTGCGCTCGAGGTCACCAACCTGGGGAGATACGGCTGGATGGGCGGACGTGGCGGACAGAGCCTCGCAACGCAGCAAGGCGCGCACCGCCACTCGGGTCCCGACTCGCTTGCGGCTGCGGCAGGTGGGGGCGACCAGGACGATGCAGTGATCACTGGCCTCGTACCACCAACCCAACATGGGCACCGACACACGGGTCTCCTCGGCTTGCTCATGAACCTTATGGGTTTCGACCGGTTCACGAGGGGAAAGGCTGGGGAAGGTCTCGCGCGAGCCGCGACGGCACAAAATCCATTTGATCTGGGGTGCATGGGTAATTGCCATGACTTTTGGACTAGTGGACGTGAGCTCGGCGTCGAGTATGGTGCGCTGTATGAGGTTCCGCCTGAGGGATTCCGAGAAGCAAAAAGACGCGCGATGAGGGAAGACGAAGAAGACGGGGTGGGCAGACGGAGGACTGGGAAAGGCTTTATTGGCTTGGGCATACTCGGGCGCGGTCGCAGCTCGAGAGACGGTTACACCCCATTACGAATGGATGATCAGGTTTGACCTTGTTGAATTTCCCGGGTATGTTCCTTTACTTCCTGGCTTTATTGTGGAGAGATATTTGAGCGGAGTACTTTATTCGCATTTTATGTAATCAAGTGTTGAATTTTACAACTCCAGATCCAAGACAAGAAGCTAGAACGTGAATGCCTGCTTGATCTCATTCGCGAGGTCACTGTCGACTGTCCTATCCAGCGCAGAACTTTGGCCGAGTTCCTCCTCTTCTTGTATGCATCGGTCGCATTTACAGTCTGGAAGACCCCAGCTCTTCAACTCCAGTCTGCGTTCGCGTACTCCCAGTGATGGCTGTACATAGCTAACACACAGCTCTTCGCCTTCTTCAATGTCCCGAAGTGCCTTGATGCTTATCCTTGCCACAGCTTTGCTGTCGAGGTGCCGAGTTTGGACATTTGGCTTGCAGGTGTGGTTGAGATGCGCGTGTAAGAGATAGATTCCACCGTGTGTTTCACGGTCTAAGAATAGGTTACGAAGTGAACACACAAGGGGGACGAGGACGGAACCTACTCAAATTCACAGCACCGATGTTTTTCTCAAAGCACTGGTAATCGAAAAGGCCACGGAGGATAGACTGCGGTATCGGCACCTTGACTAGATTCTTCACAGTAGGTGAAGTTTGGAAGGTTCCGCAGTAGAGATTGTATGCGTCTTGCCACAAGCGGGTGTCTTTTGGAGTCGGTGCGCGCCTACATTGTCCAAAAACGGGATTTAATTAACGACTCGAGTGATTTCTATGGGACACACCCTTCACTTGCGGCCTTATCCTTCAGAGACCAGCTTGCCAATGACATGAAATGGTTCCACTCCTCCTCTCGCGCCTCCTTGGAATTCACCAGCAACAGTCGTGCGGTAAACCTTGCAAATACATGCGGTGATGCCCAATTATACCCCTTGAGGAAGTCAAGGAAGGGCTTCGATGGGGGATTTGAGCCACTGCAAAGCAAGGGATGATAGGCCTCCGCACGAGTAAGACAAAGTCGATTGCAGAACCCTGTACCACATTTTGAGCAGCGTACGACTAACGATCGCTGCGATCGAACCAGTGGTTGGGAACAGTGAGTGCAGACCTCGCCACCCGTTTCGGTCCCGCTGTAGATCACCCTGCGAGATGTCTGTCAGAGGATATGGAATGGGTTCTCAGTATGTTACTGGTGCTTAAATAGACGCGAAGGAATGTACAGTTGAGATATATGTGTGGCGTGCACTCACCAATCTGAAGCAAAGATCCAAGGATCCTCTTTCCACAAGATCTCTCCTGATACGAGTTTCTGTTTTGCCACAAGGCCTTTTCCTTTCACCTTATCGAACTGCTTGATCGCAACTTGGGAGGTCCATATCGAGGCATCGACATGGTCGTCGATCTTCGAAACGGGATACATAGTGACCAGTGCAGCGGTGGCGACCAAGTTTTCTTGCTGGAGAATCTTCCGGAGGCGTTTTTCGGAGAGGGACCATTCTGGATTTTTCTGGCGCAAGATAACGAGAAGCTTCGGGGCTCCAAGAGAAGGATGTTCTAATCTGAGCTCCTTGGCTACTTTGACTAGCTCATCTTCAGGCGGAGCGGTGGTCATCAGAGTGTCAACGAAAGGAGTGGCAGCTTCCAGAATCAACTGCATGTTTGTTCAAAAGTGGGCAAAGTGCAACTTGAACCCGACCACCTCGATCGATCAAACCTAACATGGATCCTCACTTGACGAGTGTACTGGGATTCAGCACTGCGATCACAGCTCCAAGCAACCAATCAAATGAGCCACCACCGCGAAGAGACCCAAAGGATATCGAATGGCTTCAGCAAGCATTGGAGGCAAATAGACCAAAGGACGAGCCTACACAGATGAAGGTAATTGCTTGTTCGTCCTTTCGCGACCCCTGTACTTACACGCTGTTCGTAGGAACTGCTTGCTGTTGCAGTGGACCAGAAGCGAGACGAGGAACATCGCCTAATAGCACTAGAGGACTTTCAACTAGTACGGACGCCGCATTGGCCACTCCGAGCTCTTCACTGACTACTATGTCTCTCAGCTCATAGAACACCCCTATAATGCTAGCAGTATGTCGACCAGGCTCCTCGAGGCAGCAGGAACTAACCATGCCATCTGCAAAGATATCAAAAAGATGAACATGTGGGAACCGATAATCAATCTCTTACAAGATCCATCCCCTTCCATCCAACGGGCGATATTGGCTATCCTCAGTTCTGCCATTCAAAACGACGAAAGTACAAGAAATGATGTATGTCAAACCACACCTCCTCCTAATTCAGGCGCTCATAGCCTCCTCTAGTTCGACCAATACAACCTCTTGCCTCAGATTCTGGACTATTTAAGGCCAGCAGAAACCGGGGGGTCACCGAAGATCAAGCCACAGGCTGTGTCATGCCTAACGCAGGCACTCAAGCATAATCGGGCGAGCGTCGAAAAGTTGGAAAGGTTGGATTTGTGGTCGGTCCTGGCAACAGCGCTTGGAGGTACGTCTCGTGTGGACACTTCCACGAGATACCTGATAACTAATTACCTATATTTTTTGTAGACCCCGAACTCAAGGTACGAACGGCTGTCGCCTGGCTTTTCTACGTTCTTCTATTGGGCGACGGATTCGAAGACACATCACACAGAACGACGACCGATCTCGCGTGTGTTGGGATGGCCTCGGGGGGGTCTCTTCCTCTCGTAATCGCGGAGTTGAGGCGGCAGGATGCCGATGCAGGATTCAAGGAGGAAGCAGCAGCCGCCCTACTGGGGTACCTGAGGGCTGGTGGTGTAGCATCGAAGGAGGATTTGCAGGAGCTGAGAAGCGCCATTACCAGTCACAGCGAACACAAGGAATGGCGAATGACGACGGGCGAATGGGATCGCCTGCTCCAACAATGCTCGTAGCGAGACACTGTATCTCTATCGCGTCTTGTAAAACATCACTGTATCGGTAAGAGTGCGGCCAATCTCCTTTATCGTCTCCGTGTGATCGGCATTGGTGTGCCACTTCTACCCAACCATAACTAAGGGTTTCCACGATCTCGTGTTATGGCCAGTACACTTATATATTCTACGCACCACTATCAAAATGCGGTGCCGTTTATGCCAACCGTGCGTGCCCGACTCATGTGGAACGGATGGATGAAAAACTGACGAGGTGGACTCGCAGCTGCCCAACGAAATACTCAGCGAGATCGTTGCAATCGCTCTCTTATCATCTAAACTCAATGAGGAAACGGACCAGCTCTTTATCCAGCCCAAGTCACGCATTCTCTTTAGCTCACTCACAGGCTTTGGGATGAGCTGCTCGCGCTTCCGTGGTATCCTCCTTCGCGAATGGTTTGGAACGTTCAAAGTCAGCTTTATCGACGACATTCACGACCTGACATGGCGTGTCCAATCCTTCAATGTCGCTCGCTTTGTCCGGTACGTCGATATCTGGCCGACATTCCCTTGGGTTGGGGTGTGAGAGGCGGGGGGACTTGTCACAACTCACCCATCTCTCTCAAGCCAAATCTATTTCGGTGACTCGCTCAAACTGCGATCTGATGACCTCAGGCCATTCGCGACCCTGCAAACTGTCTCGTACCCGGTCAGTCTGCTCTCTCCGATCGAAGACGGTTTCTGTGGTTGGCCAAAACAACTGGACTCCATAGAACTCTTGGATGTGCAACATGATGCAATAGTCAAAACATGTGCACTCCTCGCCGCTTTCTTCCCCAGTGTTCGTCGGCTGCGCCTGAACAGTGGGACAAACGGTGCACACGGGCCCATCCCAGATGAATACCGGTCCGCAGCTGAGCTATCAGTGAGTTCCTTTCTACTCCCACCCAGCAGGCAAGTCAATGAAATTATTTTATTTTATTTTATTTCTTTGTTGGGAACGGTAACCTCCCTGGAAAAATAAATACAATAATTTCCACCAGAGAGCGTATTCAGACGCGCTTCGGCCACTGCAGAAGCTACTGCACCTCTCGTTTGATGTGCACCTGACGAATACGTCCGTATTCGCAGAGGAGCACGATCTCGCGGCGATCGTGGCCCTTCTCGCGCTTGCTGGTGGCGGGCAGACCCCTCCGCGGATCGACTGCCCCCCGAATCGGTGCGCCGAATGTTGGGCGGTGCGAAAAGACCCAACTCTCGCGCGAGAGGTGCAGGTCACCAAGGCACTTGCCAAGGCGTTTCCAAAATTACAGACCGTGGAGTGGTCGATCTGGTTCATTGAAGGTAAGGAGCGTAAGCGGAGATGTACGATTAAGAGAGGATTGGTTGAGGAGGACCTATCCGTTGAGACTTGTATGCTGCCATTTAAGATGTACCCCGGTGTGGCATGATCTTCGTTATCGTTTTGTTTTTCAATCTCGCTTACTTCGTTAGGCCTTGTGAGGATCTGCAGTATCTGTCGTTGTTGACCTGTGATCTTTACAATTATCGATATCCCCCTTCAGATATGTCTGTATATCCCGGATGAATCAATAGCACTGTCTTGAAATCACCCGTGCATAAGTTAGAATAATATACAATCTCAAGGGAAAGTATGATAGCACAGGGCAGCTCCTCATTCGTCCGGGTATACCACCTCCCAATCATCCGAGTCCAGGGGTACTTGACGCGGGACGGGAAGAGCTAATGGGCGAGTTGATGGAGTTTGGGGGGGTATTATGTGTACAGATGTAATGACTATGGCCGAATCATGGAAGTGTTTCGACCCAGGTTTGGCCTGGACGCTAAGGTCCAGCCACTCCTGATCGGCGGGTGGTGCTTCGGATCCCTTCGTTGGCATCGCAAGTAACGAACGTGTATGATGCTTTGATAGAAGAGATGGTAAAGGGGCGACGGGTTGGAGTGTGTTGGGGCAGAGCATGGTGTCTACCGAGAAGTCAGGAGGACACTGAGGAACCAAAGGTACTACATACTCAGAAAGACGATTCAGAGACTGGAGAATGAGTGCAAGCAAGGGAGGGGGTTATATCATTTCTACGCCCGAGACTGGTCAGTAACCTGGGAACCCGCCAAGTGATGAGCAACTCACATGGGAGAACCCAAAATGGGAGTCGGGGTTGTCGGGGCAGACGCATATTGTTTTGGAGTCACGGGAAGGTTGGTGCGCCAGCGTGAATCTTCTATAAAATGGCGTCAGTCTCAGCGGTGCCCCAAGGCGCGGGGGGTCGAGACGGTCTCAGTCACGCACGGAGGCAATCAGAGTTGCAAATCAGGTATAGATAGTATTTGAGCTTGGGCGCGAGGGCACTGTTCTTGCGACGGAGCCATATGTAGTGGGCAGAGATGGCGACTGCTGTCAACGAACATTGTGAGTGTGTGAGTGCGAGTGTTGGATGAGAGTAAGAGAGCGTAGACATACGATTTAGGTTGATTTATGCGGACATTTTGAGAGGACGGATGAGGTGGAGTTCAAGTAAGGAGGTTGTGTGGCTCGGCCGAATGTCGCATGTTCGCAGTCCGCAATGGTCGCATGTCGCATGTCGCATGTCGCGCTGGGGACTGCCTTTCCGGCCTTGTGCCTTGTTCTATTGACAGCGCTCATAGGTCATCTGGGATGGAATGAATACTGTCCTGGTCCTTACATATCCTCAAAAGAGGCTGGTTTATTCAAGCTCAGACCTTGAAAGTATTCATTAGACCAGTGACGCTAGTGTCATTATCTAATTAGATTGTCATTCCCCTTGTGGGCCGAACACAAACTATTTCTGGATAGGGGCTCTTACCTTTCTCCGACTTGGGGGCAGCCATAGCCCTCCAGAATACACACCTTAGTGATGCAAAGTTGCTACATTCAGCACTAAAATGGACACGGTATAGTCCAATATTGTAGAGATGCACTACCCGCATACAAGGCCCCAAATAAGTGAGACTAGCTGAGAGTGAATGATCACCTGACCTACGCATCTGCACCTCGAGGCATTTCCTAACCAAATTTGGGCGCAACGCAACGCGGCGTCCGCCGAACTCTCTTGGACAGACCCATCGCCAGCTGCTCCCCGGAACGCTCTCCAGAAGCCGACTATACATTCCGCCTCATCTTTTGATCCTAGGGTCTCCCAGGATGCCAGTTCTCAACAGCGGATCGTCCTTGTTTCGACGTACCGATGGTGACGGTGCGTCTCCCATTACCCCTTCTTGAACGCTGCTCCTAATGCAGTAGGTCAATCGCCCATTCTAATTCGCAGGTTTTCCAGATGATGGTTCTCTTCCCAGAGGTCGGTTATCCTACGACAAGTTGACCTCGTCCTTACCTTTACTTCCGAATATCCTCATAGAACCCGTGCTCAAGCCGAAGCCCACACCACAAGGGTTTCCCCCTCTCCTCTGGGCCGTCACCTTTGGAGGAATCTTCATCATCTTTCTCATCCTCC
>WNFL01273383.1_pt1 | contig 16967 bp, 16 predicted proteins | sample 5400361 | NCBI WGS metagenome assembly WNFL01 (sample SAMN13153351, study PRJNA577476) | soil metagenome | isolation source: 40 cm soil on Douglas fir-dominated hillslope | place: USA:California | collected 2013-09-17 | reverse complement strand
CCCGTTGTCGGTCATGAACGGTCGCAGGAATCCGGGCGGGCCGTTGGTTTGCAGCTGGAAGATCATCGTTCGCACCGAGCCCGGCGCGTCCGGGATGTACTGCCATTTCGGATCGCCGTAGTGGAGCTGCTGCCAGGTGCCGCGCAGGAACGGCACGAGGGAGATGGTCGCGCCCGGCTTCGGCTCGTGCAGCGACATGTGGCGCCCGAAGTCCTCCATCTTGCGGATCGGCTCCGAGTCCGTGCTCGCGTTGTCGCGGTCACCGCTGAGATAGATGACGAACGAGTCGACGCCGCCGAAGCGGCGCGCGATCTCGGCGGTGGCGATGTTGAACGGGTGATTCGGCCAGAGCAGCGACGTGCCCGGGCTGGCCTCGCCGATCTTCGAGTGGAACAGCGGGATGTAGACAGACGTCGAAAAGATCAACAACGTCCCGGCGGCAATGACCCACTTCCAGGTCGGGTGAGTCGTCGCGTACCCGACGAAGCGCGTGAAGGCGATCATCGACTTGGGCAGGAAGTGCTCGCTCTCGTGCGGCGCCGGCAGGTAGCAGATCATGATCGGGTGCAGCAGCTCGACGGTCGCCAGGATCGAGGTGACCCAGAAGGCGCCGAAGATGGCCAGGTCGCGCATCTGCGGGATCGAGGTGACCAGGATGACGAGCAGCCCGCCGACGTCGACGAGAATGCCCAGCGTGCCGGGCACGAGCACTTCCGCCATCGCGACGGTGGCCGCCTCGACCTTGGCGACGTTCGGGTCCTTGTAGACCGGCAGGAGGAGCTCGTAGTCCTCGAAGAAGCGCTCGGCCATCTGCACGGTGTGCGAGACGGCGCGCGCGGTGATGATCATGGGGATGACGAGCACCAGCGGATCGAAGGCGATGTGCGTCCAGCCGGTGAAGCCGAGCCCCCAGATGACGGTGATGATGGCCGCCACGAACGGGATCAGGACTCCGTGCAGCCGGCGGAAGTACGCGAGCAGCAGGGCGAACACCATGACGACGGTGCCCACCGTGTACCAGAGGATCTCCGCCGCGTGGCGCTGGATCCAGCCGACGCCGATCGGCAGACCCGAGACGTAGAGCGTGACGTTCGCGTCGTCTTCCTTCGCCTTGATTCCCTGGACGTAGTCGAAGACCGCCGCGAAGATCTCGCGTTGGTTCATGCGGTCGGTCACGAAGCCGGCGGTGATGAGCGCGGCCTTCTCGTCGAGTGACACGAGCCGGCCGTAGATCAGCGGCGGGTTCTGGCGCACGACCTCGCGGATCTTGTCCGCGCCCTTCTGGTCTTCCGGGACGTCCTCCATCAGCACCGTCGACTCGATCGAGCCGTCGGGCTGGATCTGCGTCACCCGCGTGTTGCCGTGCGCGACCGAAGCAACCTGGTCGTGATTGACGGGATACGGCGGGAACTTCCGATCGAGCTCGGTGACGATAGCGTCATGCGTGAGCGCACCGGCTTCCTCGAGCTGCTTGCGCAGCGCGTCGCGCTGCTCCGTATGGGGGTCATAGTCCTGGCCATCGAGCGCGTTGGTGACGCGGTTGATCTTGTCGAGGACTTCCGGCGTGAAGATGTTCCCGTCCTTCACCACCACCGCGATCGCGACCAGCGACGACGTGCCGAAGATGTTCGCGAACTTGTCCTGCGCGTTGATGAACGGGTGATCCGGATACTGCGCTCGCGCCGAGGTGTTCACGCGCACGATCGGTCCAGGCAGCCTGTGACCCGTCGCGTAGAAGACCGCGTTCACGATCGGATACATGAAGAAGAGCGTCGTGGCTGCCAGCATCGTCGCGATCGGCAGCCGGTTGCGGGTGACGAAACGAGCGAAGCGCAAGGTCGACGTCTCGCGGATGTGATGCTGCGGGGTCTCGGCCATGGGGGCGCACCTTTCTTCTGGCTCGTGTCGTCGCTCGGCGACGCAACGCAGAACTGTGTCGGCATCCCGGGGCGCATCCTCCCTCGCACCCGAAACGGTCCGAACGGCGGCCGCATGCTACCACCCGCGACGCGCGGCCGTCTCTAGCCGAGGGGTCGGTTCAGCCGAGCCGAAAGGCTCCGCGAGCCGCAGCTAGCGCCGGACCAGCTCGGTGGCGCTGAAGAAGTACGCGATCTCGGTGGCCGCGTTCTCCACGGAGTCTGAACCGTGGACGGCGTTCTGCTCGATGTTGGTCGCGAACTTCTTCCGGATCGTGCCCGGGTCGGCTTTCGCGGGATCGGTCGCGCCCATCAGCTTCCGGTAGCGCGCGACCGCGTCGTCGGCTTCGAGAACGGACACCACGGCGGGGCCGGAGGTCATGAACTTCACCAGGTCCTTGAAGAAGGGCCGCTCGCGGTGAACCGCGTAGAAGCCCTCGGCCTTGGCCTGATCGAGCTGGAGCATCTTGGTCGCCACGATCGTGAGACCCGAGGCTTCGATCAGATCGAGGACTGCGCCCAGCTTGCGCGCGCGCACGGCATCCGGCTTCACGATCGACAACGTCCGTTCCATATGGGGGGCCCAGGGTAACGGGACGAATCACGCCGGCCAGTCCTCGGGGGTGTCGAGATCGCGGCCGCGCTCCATGGGAAGGGAGATGCTGCGCACGAGCTCAGCGTGGCGGGCGATCAAGGCGCGACCGCCGTCGCGACCGCGCAGCTCGAGCAGCTCGGGGAAGTGAGCGCGCGCGAAGAGCGCCGGCGACCCGGGCTGGTCGCCGTATTGCGCGCGCACGACGCCGCGCGGCTCGGCGCGGAACGCGGCGGCCGCTTCCAGAAAAGGCTGGTCGGCGAGCGCGAACAGGATCGCGGCCGAGTCGGGCGCGGCGGCGCGCACCGCGGCGCGGACGGAGGCGGCGCGGCCTTCATCGGAGCTCTCCGCGGTGAGCGCCCGGATCCCGAGGCGCTCGGCGAGCGCGCGCCCCTCGCCGTCGCCGGGCGCCAGCACGATCGAGACGCGCGCGGCGCTCGTCGCCGCGAGCGCGCGCACGACGCGCTCCGCGAGGGGCACGCCGTCGAGCGGCCGCAGGTGCTTCGCGCCTCCGAGACGTCGGCCGCGGCCCGCGGCCAGGACGCAGGCTTCCAGCGCGAGTGACTCAGTCGCGGCGCAGCCCCAGGAAGCGCAGCAAGCTGCGCCAGAGGAGCTGCAGGAACGAGCGGCCCGGGGCGGGCGCGACCGACTGCTCCGGCGCTTCCGGCCGCCAGCGCTCGAACGCGTCGAAGAACTGACCCGCCATCTCGCGAGTCACTCCGGAGAGCATGCGCTGGCCCAGTCGCGAGATCTGTCCGCCGATCTGCACGTCGGCGAGGTAGGCCACGTTCGTGCCCTCGGCGACGCCGGTGAGCTCCATCGTGACCTCGCCGTCGACGAAGCCGATGGCGCCCTTCCCCTGCAGGCGCAGGCGCAGGCGGCCGGGCGGCGTGCGCTCGAGATACTCGAGCGTGCCCTCGAAGCGCCCCGTGATCGCGGGCAGCTTCACCTCGAGCACGGCCTCGTAGTGGTCCGCGTCGCGCGCTTCGAGCTTCTCGAGGCCCGGCGTGCAAGCGCGCAGCGCGCGCGGATCGTTCAGCCGCTCCCAGACCGTGGCGATCGGAAGCGCGACGATCTGCCGGCCCTCGAGCCTCACGCCGCCGCCCGCTGCGCCGCCGCCAGCAGCGCGCGCGCCGCGTACACGCCGACCAGGTGCGCGCGGAACTCCGCCGTGGCGTTCAGGTCCTCGGTCGGGTCGGCCTCCTCGATGCGCGCGCACAGGCGCTTCAAGCTCGCGAGCTCCGGCGACTCGCCGGCGAGTCGCTTCTCGAGCGCCGCGGCGCGGAACGGGACCGGGTTCACGCCGGTGACTCCGACCTGCGCGCGCTCGATGCGGCCTCTGCGATCGAGCGTGACTTGCGCCGCCACGCCGACCACCGCGAAGCCCGACGCCGACTGGCGCAGCTTCGCGTAGGCGGTGCCGGCGCGCTTGCGTTCGACGGACAGCCGCACTTCGCCCAGCACCTCGTCGCGCTTCACCGCGGACTGCAGCATGGCGGTGAAGAACTGACTCGCCGGGATCGTGCGCTCGCCGCGCGCGCCCGTGACCAGCGCTTCGCCGTCGAGCGCAAGAAACACGGCCGGCCAGTCGGCCGCCGGATCCGCGTGCACCAGGCTTCCGCCGATCGTGCCGCGATTGCGCACCTGCGCGTCGCCGATCGCCGCCGCGGCCTCGTGGATCACGTGCACGTCGGCGAGCTCGCCGGGCACGGCCAGGCTGGCATGCGTGGCCCGGCCGCCGATCGAGATCTTCCCGCGCTTCTCGGAGATGCCCTCGAGCTCCGGCACGCGGCCGAGATCGACGAGCGCGGCGGGCGTCTGCAGTCGGTGCTTCAGCGCGGGGATCAGACTCATTCCGCCGCCGAGCAGCTTCGCGCCCGGGTGCTTCGCCAACAGCTCCACCGCCTCGCGCAGCGAGCGCGGCGCGAAGTACTCGAACTCCTGCGGGATCATTTCGCCGCCCCCTGGAGCGCGTTCCAGACGCGCAGTGGCGTGAGTGGCATGTCGATGTGAGTCACCCCGCGCGGGCGGAGCGCGTCGAGCACCGCGGAGACGAGACACGGCGTGGAGCCGATCGTGCCGAGCTCGCCGATGCCCTTCGCGCCCAGCGGGTTCAAGTGAGTCGGAGTGCAGGTCGAGTCGAGCTCGATGCGCGGGAACATGTGCGCCTTGGGCATCGCGTAGTCCATCAAGGTCGCGGTGAGGAGCTGGCCGTTCTCGTCGTAGCGGATCTCCTCGCAGAGCGCCTGGCCGAGGCCCTGGATGATCCCGCCGAGCCGCTGGCCCTCGGCGAGCAGCGGATTCACGATCTTTCCGGCGTCGTCGACGGCGACGTAGCGCAGGATGTGGACTTCGCCGCTGTCGCCGTCGACCTCGACCTCGCACAGGTGCGAGCCGAACGGGAACGTGGTGCCGGTAGGCTCGAAGCGCGCGACCGCCTCGAGGCCCGGCTCCTCGCCGGGCACCGGCACGTTCCAGAGATGCGCGGCCTCCGCGACCTTCCGGAACGTCATGTTGCGTTCGCCGCCCGCGACGCGGAACGTGTCGCCGTCGAAGGTGACTTGCTCCGGCTTGGCGTCGAGCAAGTGCGCGGCGATGCGCGCGGCCTTGGCCTTCACCTTCTCCAGCGCCATGTGCAGCGCCGTCCCGCCGACGACGAGCCCGCGGCTGCCGAACGTGCCGACGCCGTGAGTCACGACGTCGGTGTCTCCGTGCAGCACCTCGACGTCTCCGACGTCGATGCCGAACGCGTCTGCCGCCATCTGCGCGAAGGCGGTCTCCTGGCCCTGGCCGTGCGGCGAGGCGCCGGTGGTGACGATCACGTTGCCCGTCGGCTCGACGCGCACCGCGCCCGACTCCCAGCTCCCGGTGCGCTGGATCGGCGATGCGCCGGTGCTCGGGCCCAGCCCGCAGATCTCCGTGAACGTCGCGACGCCGATGCCGACGAGCTTCCCCTGGGCGCGCGCCTGCTCGCGCCGCGCCTTGGCGCCGGCGTAGTCGAAGCGCGCGAGCGCCTTGTCGAGCGTCGGGCCGTAGTCGCCCGAGTCGTACACCGCCCCCGACGCGGTCGTGAACGGAAACGCGCTCTTCGGGATGAAGTTCCGGCGCCGCACGTCGACCGGGTCGAGCCCCGTCGCCGCGGCGATCGCGTCCATGACTCGCTCGACGGTGTAGGCCGCCTCGGGGCGGCCCGCGCCGCGGTACGCGTCGGTCGCCATCGTGTTCGTGTAGAGACACACCACCTCGACCGAGAGACCCGAAAGCCGGTAGCAGCCGGGCATCATCAGCGGCGTGAAGGTCGCGATCGCGGGGCCGAAGAAGCTCGGATACGCGCCGACATCGGACAGCACGCGGCCGCGCAGCGCCAGCAGCTCTCCATCCTTGCGGTACGCGGCCTCGATCTCGTGCACGTGCGCGCGGCCGTGCGTCGTGTTGAGCAGATTCTCGGTGCGCGTCTCCGCCCACTTGACGGGGCGGCGCAGCCGCCGCGAGATCCACGGCAGGAGACACTCCTCCGGATACACCGGGATCTTGCAGCCGAAGCCGCCGCCGACCTCGGGTGCGACCACCCGGATGCGCACCTCGGAGATGCCGAGACACTGCGCGAGCTGCTGCTTCACCAGGTGCGGCACCTGGGTCGAGGTCCAGACCGTGAGTTTCTGCGGGCCCTCGTCCCAGTGCGCGAGCACCGCGCGCGGCTCCATCGAGACGGGCGCGACCTTCTGGTTCACGAGCTCGAGCTTCACGACGCCGTCGGCCTCATTGAACAGCTTCTCGACCTCGGCCGCATTCGCAGCCGGCACCGCGAGGGCGACGTTGTCGGCGTGATCGGCGTAGACCTTGCCCTTCGTCGGGTCGAGCGCGCCGCGCAGGTCGATCACCGGGCGACCTGGCGTGATGTCGACCGCGACGTCGAGCGCCGCGTCGCGCGCGATGTAGCGGTCTTCCGCGATCACGACGGCGACCGGTTGGCCGACGTAGCGCACGAAGGCGTCGGCCAGCAGCGGGTGCTCCGCGTCGCGACCCGGCTCGGGGCGCGCGACGTTCGGCGTGCGGCCGACCTTCCCGCGCAGGTCGTCGAAGGTGTAGGCCGCAATCACGCCCTTGCGCGCGTGCGCCTGAGCCAGGTCGATGCGCTCGATCTTTCCCGTCGCGTAGTCACTGCGCACGAACGCCGCGTGCAGCATGCCGTGGAGCTTGATGTCGTCCGTGTAGGTCGCGAGCCCGCGGATCAGGCGCGGGTCTTCGCGGCGCTTGATGCGCTCGCCGACGGAGATCGGTCGGACCGGCACTAGCGCCCTCCCTTCGAGATCCGCGCCGCGTGCTGCACCGCGTTCACGATCTGCTGGTAGCCCGTACAGCGACAGATGTTGCCCTCGATCGCGTAGCGGATCTCGGCTTCGGTCGGGTTCGGGTTGTCCTTCAACAGCGCCGACGTGGTCATGATCATCCCGGGCGTGCAGTAGCCGCACTGGAGCCCGTGCTCCTCCCAGAAGCCGGTCTGCACGGGATGCAGGTGCTCGGCGTCCTTCGCGAGTCCCTCGACCGTCATGACTCTGCGGCCGTCGGCCTGCACCGCGAACAGGGTGCAGCTCTTCACCGCGCGTCCGTCGAGGTGCACGGTGCACGCGCCGCAGATCGTCGTCTCGCAGCCGATGTGAGTGCCGGTGAGTCCCAGGTTCTCGCGCAGGAAGTGCACCAACAGAAGCCGCGGGGCGACCTCGCGCTCGTGGACCTGCCCGTTCACTTCGACGGAAACCTTCACGCCGTGATCTCCCCGATGAGCTCGGGCACCTTCGCCTGGACCTCTTCCGGCACGCGGAAGGTCGTCATCTGCGAAAGCACCGCGAGGTCCCCGCGTTCCACCCGCGCGCGACCGGCCAGGAGTGCGCGCCCGCGCAACAGCTTGACCGCCTTCACCAGAAAGCTCCGGTCGGTGAGCAGCGAGTTCGTCTCGTCGCAATCATAGTCGACCACGAGTCGGCGCAGGAACTCGATCAGCCGGTCCTTCTCCGCCGACGGGACGTCGATGCGCGCGAGCTCGGCGTGCGCGCGGTCGAGCTCGGCGCGGGAGAGCACCGCCTCGGGCTCGGGCTGCTCGAGCACGCTGCCGTCCGCGAAGCGGTCGACGAGCTCGCGCGCCTGCGCGCGGTCGCCCGTTTGGATCAGACCCGACACACGAAGCTGTAGGGCGAAGCGGTCGAGGTTCGCGGGGTCGAGCGGCTCGTTGTAGTACTCGTCGCGCAGCGGGTTGCTCGTGGCGATCGCGGTGAGTAGGGGGATCGGCCGCTCGCCGAACTTCCGCTCGTTCAGCACGCGCAAGAGCACGTTCAGCGCCTCGCCCGGCGCGCGCGAGATGTCGTCGAGCACACAGATGTCGGCTGTGAGAATGCCGCCGGGCTCGATTGCCTGGTGGATGCGTTCGCCGGCAGCGTCGGGAAGCGGGCGGCGCTCGAGCACGACGTCGCCGACCAGCTCCGCGAGCCGCGTGTCGCGGTGCATCTGGTAGAAGAAGAAGCCGAGGCTCGCGCCCCGTGCGGCGATCTCCGCCATGCGCGTCTTCGCGGAGCCGGGGGGCCCTTCCAGGTAGATGTGCTCGCGGCACACCAGCGCGAGCAAGAGCGCCTGCTTCGCGTCGTCGTGACCGACCACGTGGCGGTCGAGGAGCTCGCGCAGGCGCAGGAGGCCGTTCATCGCTCCCACTCACCCCCGTCCGATGGTCGCATGGGCACCCTAACCGATGGTCGCATGGGCACCCTAGCCGATGGTCGCGTGGGCACCCTAGCCGACGGTCGCGTGGGCACCCCAGCCGATGGTCGCGTGAGCACCCTAGTCACGCTCCGCACGCTCCATGCGCTGCGCGCGCTCCCGCAGTGTCAGGCGTCCACCGGGCCCGGGCCGCGCCTCGAAGCGCAGCCCGTCGGTCTCGCCCGAGATCTCGTCGAGCACGGCCGGGCACTCGCCCGAGCCGAGGAAGACGGTGTGTACTTTGACTCGCAGGCGCCGAGCCAGCGCGCGCTCGCTGCGCACGTTCGGGTCGCCGAGCACGGGCACGCCGTCGGAGAGCAACACGATGTGTCGCTCGCGGCCCGGGCTCGCGCGCAGCTCGCCGAGCGCGGCGCGCAGGGGCGCTTCGTAGTTGGTGCGGCCCTCGGCGCGCCGCCGCTGCGCGAGCGCGAGCACACGCCGGTAGCGGCGATGGAAGAACGCGCCGCCGGACGCAAAGCGCTCCGCTTCGTGGTTGAACTCGATGTAGCCGAGGCGCATGCGGCGGCGCGCGCCCACGCGCACCAGACCCGCGACGACCTGGCCCGCCCAGCGCGCGAGTCGGCCCTCCATCGACGCCGAGACGTCGCGCAGCACGGCGATCGAGCCGCCCGTGTTGCGCCGCTCGCGCCGGAAGACGCGTGCGCCGCTCGGCTGGCGACCCTCGATGAGCAACAGCGCGTCGACCGGATCCGCGTCGAGGATTTCGTCGAGGCGGCGCATGCGCCGGAGACTGCGCGGCGAGCCGCCGGCGTCCTCGCCGCGGTCCACCGCGCCGCGCTCGAGGCGGCCGGCGAGCGCGCGCAGGATCGGATCGACGCCGGCCGTGTCGTCGTCGCCGCGCGCGCCGGCGGCGGGCTCGATCGAAGCGAGCGAGGTGTCGCGCGCCTCGAGTGACTCGACGGGCAGGGCCGCGGACGGCGCGCCCCCGCTCGGCCCTGGCGCCGCGCCCGTGCGGTCGGCGGCGGCGGGCCGGGTGCCCGCGCTGCTCGAGTCATTCTGTGAGTCGGCCTGGATCGCCTCCTCGAGAATCGCGCCGACGTCGGGTTCGAGCGCCTCGGGCACGCGCCGCGCCAGCATGTAGCGCAGCGCGCGCACGTCCTCGGGGAGAACGCGCTCCGCGCCGCGCAGCAGCGCGTGCGCGCGCATCACGGCGGGGGCAGCGCGCGCGAAGGCGCGATCGGAGAACAGCGCGGGCTCGCCGCCGGCCGCTGCGGCGAGGCGCTCGACCGCGCGCAGCAGCGCGGCACGCGCCGACGACTCGATCGGCAGCGCCGCTGCGCGGCGCTGCAGCGCGTGACGCACTTCTGTGTCGAGCGGCGGCGGCTCGTCACGCGCGAGGGGGCGGTCGAGCAGCGCGCGCGCAAGCGCGAAGCGCCGCGCGCCGAGCAAGCCGCGCATGCGCACTTGGATCGCGAAGCGGTCGAGCTGCGTCGGCTCGAGCGGATCCCCGTAGCTCTCGAGCTCTGGCGGGCCCGAGGTCGCGATCGCGGTCTCGAGCGGCAGCGCGCGATCCGCGAGCCGGCGCTGCCCGAGCACCCGCAACAGCACGCCGAGCGCCTCGCCCGGCGCGCGCGACAGGTCGTCGAGCAGCAGGACCTCGGCCGAGGCGCTCGGCCCGACCGAGAGCTCGATCGCGATCCGCTCCAGGCTCGCGCGCGCCTCGCGCCGCAGGTGCACCTCGCCCAGCAGCTCGGCCGCGCTCGCGTCGCGGTGGAACGCGAGCTCGGCGATGCGGGCGCCCGAAGCGCGCGCGAGCGCGCGCGCCAGCGCCGACTTCCCGCAACCGGGCGGGCCCTCCAGATAGGCGTGCTCGCGCGCCACGAGCGCCAGCAAGAGGCCCGCCTTCGCGTCGTCCTGGCCCTGGAGCGCGCGCTCGAGGGTCTCGCGCAGCCGTTGAATCTCGGGGCTCGCCATCGGCGCGCGGAGTGTGCGCCGGCTCGGCTTGCATCCGTCAAGTCGGCCGGGTACGATTCGAGCCGTCCGACCGGTCGGTCGGGCGCGTCCCAGACCCTACAGCTTCGGACACAGCCGTGAGCGAACCCGAGTCAGAGTCGTCGCCCTCGACGCGCGGCAAGATCCTGGAGACGGCGGAGTCACTCTTCGCGCGCTTCGGCTTCGCCGGCGTCGGCATGCGCGCGGTCGCCGAGAGCGTCGGTGTCTCGAAGTCCGCCCTCTTCCACCACTTCCCGACCAAGCGCGCGCTCTGGGCCGCCGTGCTCGAGCGCAGCATGCTCGAGTTCGACGCCCGCCTCTCCGCGGCCGCGGGCCGCGCGGGCGGAGCGCTCGAGCGCATGCGCCTCTGGATCGAGGCCGTGATCGACTCACTCGCCGAGAACCCGTCGCGCGCGCCGCTCCTGCTGCGCTCGCTGTTCGAGGTCGAGGACGAGGAGCCGGTCGACGCGGCGGCGCGCGAGGTGCTGCAGCGCGTGCTCGGCAAGGTCGCCGCGGGCCTCGAAGCGGGCATCGCCGCGGGCGAGATCCGGCGCGTGTCCGTGCCGCACACGCTGCAGAGCCTGATCGGGCTGACCGTCTTTCACTTCGCGACCGGCGACTTCGGCGAGGATCTCCTCGGCGCGCCGCTCTACTCCGCGGCCGAGATCCGGCGGCGGAAGGAACACGTGATCGGCTTCATGGAGCGCGCGCTGCGCGCGCAATCGGACTAGAAGGAGACCTCGGTGGAAAAGTTCATGAACGAGTTCCGGCGGAATCTGGGCAGCTTCGAGCTGGTCGACTTCCCCGACGAGTCACAGGTCGCCAAGATCCGCGAGAAGCTCGACGTGCCGACGCCGATGGCGGTGCGCTGGAACGACTGGGAGTACGGCAGCGAAGTCAGCGAGCTGCGCGCGCTGTACGAGAAGGGCAAGGACAATCAGTGGAACGCGTCGCACGACGTCGACTGGTCGATCCCGCTGACGAACGACGAGTTCATCGCCGGGCCGGAGCTCTCGCTGCTCGGCAACGTGACCAAGCTCATGGGCAAGGACGAGGCCACGCAGAAGGCGGCGATGTTCGACGAGATCGCCTGGGTGCTCTCGCAGCTGCTGCACGGCGAGCAGGCCGCGCTGCAGATCTGCGGCCAGCTCACCAACCTGTGCCCGACCACCGACGAGAAATTCTACGCCGCGAATCAGGTGTACGACGAGGCGCGACACACGGAGGTGTTCGCCCGCCTGCTCGGCGAGAAGTTCGGGACCATCTATCCGATCAGCCCGAACTTGAAGATCCTGCTCGACGAACTGCTCTCCGTGGAGGGCTACACGATGAAGTGTCTCGGCATGCAGACGCTGTTCGAGGGCACCGCCGTCGGGATCATGGATCAGTTCCGCGCCAACTCGAGGAACGCGCTGATCAGCGACGTGATCCGCCGCGTCGAGCAGGACGAGTCACGGCACGCGGCTTTCGGCGTGCTGACCATGCGCCGCGTGGTGAAGCGCTCGAGCGAGGCCGAGATGCAGCGCATGGAGGACTGGGCCTTCGCGGTGCTCGAGGCCCTGAACGCGAATCAGCAGCTCGACATGCTGCGCGTGCTCGGTCCGAAGTACGGGATCGAGCCCGACGCGGTCGTGGGCATGGCCATGTCGCTTCCCGAGTGGAAGGACTTCAACAGCCAGCCGTTCATGCACACGGTGGTGCCGAACCTGCAGCGCCTGGGACTCATCACCGAGCGCACCGAGTCCCAGTGGCTCGAGCGCGGCATGATGGTCGAGTCGCGCAGCGCGAACGGCCAGCTGGCTGTGCGCGCGTAGCGAGGCGAGCCGAGCCTCTGAATTGCCGCCCGCTCGGCGCCCGTCGCCGCTCCCGCTGAGCGGGTGTGGTGACTGAGCTTGGCACTCCGAATCTTGTCGACCCCGACGAAGCTCAGTTGGCGCGAAAGCGCGAGGTGTCGGGCCCGAGTGCGAGCGAGGCGGCCTGGTCCGGATGGATCGCCTTCGCGCGCGCGAAGAGCTCGTCCTCGCTCTCCGTGTTGTTCGGGTCTGGCACGCAGCAGTCGACCGGGCACACCTCCGCGCACTGCTCCTTGGCGTGGAAGCCCACGCACTCGGTGCACAGGCGCGGATTGATCACGAACGTCTCTTCACCCTCGCTGATTGCCTCGTTCGGGCACTCGGGCTCGCAGACGCCGCAGTTGATGCATTCCTCGGTGATCATGGTCGACATGGGGGACTCCTGTATCAAACGCCGAAAACGGCTTGCTGGAACGCTCAGTGAGTCAGAGTGACGTCGCGGTTGCCGCGTGGGATGCGGCCCGTGAGCAAGAGCTCGTCCTCGCGCGCCAGCCGGAACTCGAGCTCGCCGTCGTCGCTCGAGGACTCGAGATCGAGGTTGGTCGCGAGCAGCTGGCGGCCGAGGCGCACCAGGGCCTTCAGCTGCGCGGCGCGCACGCGGTCGAGGCGGCCGACGGCGTGCCTCTTCAGATTCGAGACGGCCAGGTGAACGTCGCGCACCTCGCCGGTGCCGGCGCACAGGGGGCAGATCCGGGCCAAGGCCTCGCGCAACACCTGCTCGACGAACGCGGTCTGGTTCGGGAGCTGGCGCAGCAGGTTGCCGATCTCCGGGTCGATCCGGAACGTCACGCGCTGCTTGGCTCGGGTGCGGTGGCTCATGGCTCGTNNNNGCCCAGGGTCCTGCCGGCAAAGAAACGCCTCGAGCACGAGCGGCGCGCGGATTCGGGCATATACTGTGCGCCGCGATTCCTTCCTGCCGGAGGCCTATCCTGGAATCGGACAACGAGCAGCCCGGCGAGCCGACGGGGCAACCCCGGCGACCCAGGCGCCGCCGACGACGTCGCCGCGGAGGCAGACATTTCTCCGCGGGCAGCGAGTCGGCGCCGAACGGACCGCCGCCGAACGGCCCGACAGGTGAGTCTTCCCTTCCGTCCGACGCTGCGGGGTTCGAGGGCTCGGCGCCTGCCGACTCCGGCGCCGGCTCCGACCAGCTTCCCGCCATCGCCTCCGATCCCGCTATCGGGGATCGTCCGCGCCGCCGCCGACGGCGCCGGCGCGGCCACTGGAACCCGAACGGCGGTGGAGACTTCGCGCCGCGCGATGCGAACCTGAGTGGCGAGCCGAGCGCGTCCGGCGAGGTCGAGCCCCAGGGAACGCACGAGCGCGAGCCCGCGGCTGATTCCTGGGGCGACGAAGCCGGAGAAGCGGATTTCAATGCGCAGGCCGACGAGGCCTCCGACGAGGCGGGTGCTTCCGAGATGACCTCCTTCGAATCACAGCCCGCGGCGCAGGGCGGCGAGCCGCTGCGCGATCGACCGCGTCGGCGCCGCAGGCGGCGCCGCGGCGGCGGCGGGGGCCCGGTTCCCGACGAGCGTCTGCGCCAGATGCTCGACCTCCTGCGGCGCGAGTTCGGCTTGCGCCATTTCCGCCCGGGCCAGGAAGACGTCATCCGCGCGGTGCTCGACGGCCGCGACACACTGGCGGTCATGCCGACCGGCGGCGGGAAGTCACTGACCTACCAGTTGCCCAGCTTGGTTTTACCCGGCCTCACGGTCGTCGTGTCGCCGCTGATCGCGCTGATCCGCGACCAGTTCGAGAAGCTGCGCGCGCAGGGCATCGAGACGGTGCGCGTCGACAGCTCACTCACCGGCACCGAGAAGGAAGAAGCGCTCACGCTGCTCGAGGAGGGTGGCCAGAAGATCGCGCTGATCACGCCCGAGGGAGCCACCGGAGCCGTCTTCAAGAAGCGCATCGCGGATCAGCAGATCTCGCTGCTCGTGATCGACGAGGCGCACTGCGTCTCGGAGTGGGGCCACGACTTCCGGCCCGCGTATCTCGCGCTCGGCGCGCTGGCCGAAGACCTCGGGCGGCCGCCGGTGCTCGCGCTGACCGCGACCGCACCGCCGCTCGTCCGCGAGGAGATCGTGAAGCGGCTCGGGCTGCGCGATCCCGCGATCGTCGTGCGCCCGGTCGCGCGCCCCAACCTGCGCTTCGAAGTGAAGCCGTGCATGACCGAGGACGTGAAGCGGCGCGAGCTCGTGCAGTATCTGAGGCGCCTGCGACGCCCCGGGATCGTGTACTGCTCGACGGTGAAGGACGTCGAGGAGCTGGGCGCGCTCTGCAAGATCGCGCGCATCCCGGCCGAGATCTACCACGGCCGGCTCACCAAGGCCGAGCGCGACCACGCGCACAAGCGCTTCATGTCTTCCGGCAAGCGCATCGTGATGATCGCGACCAGCGCCTTCGGCCTCGGCGTCGACAAGCCCGACATCCGCTACGTGGTGCACTACCAGGTGCCGGGCTCGCTCGAGTCGTACGTGCAGGAAGCCGGTCGCGCGGGTCGCGACGGCCTGCCCTCGCGCTGCATCCTGCTCTGGGACCCGCGCGACATCGACGTGCAGCGGCACTTCCTGTCCGAGGGCCCGGCGACGCGCTCGCAGATCAAGAAGGTCGTCGAGGGTCTGTCGGCGTGGACCCAGGACGGCCGCGGCGTCGAGGCCTCGACCCTGGCGATGGCGACGGAAGTCGGAGTGACTCGCACGAAGGCGATCCTCGAGGGGCTGCGCGACGCGAACCTCGTCGCGGAGACCGACGCGCAGTTCTCGCTCTCGCGCGAGATCGACGTGAACGAGGCGGTCAAGCTGCTTTCGCGGCGCAACGAGGAGCGCAAGACCACGGATCGCCGCCGGCTCGAGAGCATCATCCACTACGCGAACAACACCGAAGAGTGTCGGATGATGCACATCCGGCGCTACTTCGAGGACGGTGAGCCTACGCCCTGCGGACACTGCGACGTGTGCGAGCCCAAGCTGCGCCGGCGCCGCCGCCGCTCGAAAGGCCGGCGCGGCGGCAACGGCAACGGCAACGGCTCCGACCGAGACGACGACGAGTGAGCTTCGAGCGCGAGGCGCGGGTAGCGTGCGAGGCCGCCCAGGCCGGCGCTGAGGTGGTGGCCCGGCACGCGTCCAGCCAGAACCGCACGGCGCGCGAGAAGTCGCACGACAACCCCGTCACGGCCGCGGACCTCGAGGCCAACGCCGCGATCTGCGCGCGGCTGCGCGCCGCGTTCCCGGGCGACGCCCTGCTCTCCGAAGAGACCGCCGACCGCGCCGAGCGACTCACCGCCGAGCGCGTCTGGATCGTCGATCCGCTCGACGGCACCAAGGAGTTCGTCGAAGGCGTGCCGCAGTTCGCGGTGTCGGTCGCGCTGGTGCTGCGCGGGCGGCCGGTCGCGGGCTGCATCTTCGATCCCTCGACGGGCGAGAGCTTCTGGGCCGCCGCCGGCGCGGGCGCATTCCTGGGCGAGACGCGGATCGCCGTCTCGCGCGAGGCATCGCTCGCCAAGGCCGTCCTGCTCTCGAGTCGCACCGAGGTGAAGCGTGGACAGGTCGAGCCGTTCCGCGCGCTGGTCGCGCGCATCGAGCCCGTGGGCTCGGTCGCGCTGAAGCTCGCGTGGATCGCGGCGGGCCGCGCGGATCTCTGGCTCTCCGCAGCGCCGAAGAGCGAGTGGGACGTGTGCGCCGGCGATCTCCTGGTGCGCGAAGCCGGAGGCGTGTTCCGCGAGCTGGGCCGCGGCGAGCGCACCTACAACCAGGGCGACGTGCTGCTGCAGCCGCCGCTCGCGGCCGGCCCGGTCGGGCTGGTGCGCGAGCTCGAGAGGCGCGCATGCCCGGCGTGAGACACCCGATGCTGCGCATCGCGCCGGTCTCGGAGGAGGTCTACGCAGTCTCGGATCTGTCGATTTCCGCGCTCTCGGGTCAGCGCATCTGGCTCTTCGACCTCGAGGCCACCGGACTCGACACCGCGAAGGAACGAGTCACTCAGATCGCCGGCTGCATGTTCGAGAACGGTCAGATCCGCGAGGAAACCGCGTTCACGACGTTCGTCTGGCCGGGCGAGGGCGTGGAGATCCCCAAGGTGGTGCGCGAGCTGACCGGCATCACGCCTGAGAAGCTCCAGGGAGCACCCGCGTTCCCCGAGGCGTGGCGCAGCCATCTCTCCGCGGCGCGCGGCGCCGACTTCTGGCTCGGTCAGAGCGTGTTCGAGTTCGACGTGCCGCTGCTCGAAGCCGAGTTCGCGCGACACCGAATGGTGTCGGAGCTGCCGCCGACGCTCGACTCCGTCGTGCTCGCGACCTGGCTGCTCGGGCCGCCCGACGAGCGCTGGAGCACCTCGAAGCTCCTGCAGCGCTTCTCGGTCGACACCGTCGGCCTGCGGCGCCACGACGCGCTCGACGACGTGAAGATCCTGGGCCGGCTGCTGCAGCCGATGCTGCGCCTCATCTCGGAGGAGCGCGGCGATCGGCTCGAGATCCCCGCCGACCCGCCCCTGCACGTCAAGCGCCATCCTCCGATCCGCGATTAACTTCGCTCGCCTGCGGCTCGCTGCGCGCGCCTTCCGGCGCTTGCACGGCCGGCTCAGGGCGGCCTTCGCCGGCCGGTCGCGTTGTTCGGCAGCGGGGTCGAGAAGACCGGAGCCAACACTGAGCTCCGTCACTCACTAACTCACTTCGTTCAGCGGGAGCCCGGCGGGGGCCGGAGCCGGCTGAGGGGGGTCCCGTACTCGGGGGGACCCCCGAAGCGGCGACGGACACCGCCCGGGCGGCGCCTCGAGATCCGAAAAATGCAGCCCGAGCGCTCGCCGGATGCCGACGAACCTCAGGCGTACCCGCCGGGTGAGGAGGCGCCGGCGACGCGCGGGCGGCGAGTCAGATTGTTCTACGCTTCGCGCGAGGGCGGCCTCGCT
>WNFL01049691.1_pt1 | contig 16967 bp, 27 predicted proteins | sample 5400361 | NCBI WGS metagenome assembly WNFL01 (sample SAMN13153351, study PRJNA577476) | soil metagenome | isolation source: 40 cm soil on Douglas fir-dominated hillslope | place: USA:California | collected 2013-09-17 | reverse complement strand
CTCAGGCGCTGCGCTACTCGTAGAAGAAAGGGAAATCGTCGAGAAAAATCGTAGCTAAAAAGTCTGCAGCGGCAGCGGCAGAAAAGGAAAAAGAGAGTGAACGTGTTTGACTTGCTGTACATGCTCCTCGGTGTTTCGATGGATCACTCGTACTCGCTCTGGCAGACAGATCCACAAGTCGTAGATCACCACGGCCGAACCCAGCAGCAGGCCGAACAGGACCAATGGGTCGCAGATCTTGCGAATATCCCAGTACAGGCAAATCAGTTTCATAGTCCTCAGCCCCCCTCGGTCCCGGGTTCCGTCGCTGCTAATCATGTCGCATCTGCGTATCGTAAGTCGCTTTGCGACAAGCAAATTTGCGAATATCGATCATGAATAAACAGCTAATCGTTACCTGTATCGTCTGTGTTAAATAGGAATGCAATCCTCGAGTATCGGCCCCAATTATTACCAATTTGCTGCTGCTCCGACCCCAAACTGGTATACACAACAACACCAATTCCAACCCTATAATCATCAGATCGTATCTAGTGCGAACAGCCCAATGCTTCCGCTTCCCCCCGAAAATACCTCACAGCCTGCCACGATCGAGTGTGTCATCTTTTCATTTTCACACTCCCACGGACACGCCTTCTCACAGAGTTCCTGACAGCCCTTCCCTTGTCATGCGCCCGCCCTCGCACTCACAGACGTACAGCCAGTACGGCACTGGCCAGAGTGCCGTAACCCCGACACACCTCCAGGTATTCAGCCAACCACCGCACTTCGACGCCCAGCGAGCCCAACATGCCGCCCAGCAGACCAAATATTACTCCATGCAGGCCTTCAACTACCCATCATCAACACCCACACCTTCATCCGCCACCGCCACTCCAACAACACTGACAACCCAGTCCGGCTCGGCCGCAACCGAAGGCTCTGCATCCTCATCGCAATCTAATGGCATCAAGTCGCCAACAGCAACAACAACAGTACCTGTGCCAATCGGGCCCCCCCTCCTCGAGCAAGTCCGCACATTACTCACCGCGCGCAAGTTGGACAGCGCGCCGACGAAGACGGCACAGGACTTAATGGAAATGCTACTGGGCGAGAACGTGGTGGCGGACAAGGAGACGCGGATGGAAGTGCTCACCCGGGTGAGGGACCACGCCCCCGCTGGCTTCTTCGAGGTTATCGGAGAGAATACGCCCATGGTTGGCTTGATGCAGTCGTGGGCTCGAGGAGCATACAAAAAGGAGGAGCTGGAGGATACGCTTATGCCTTTGCTTCAGGTTAGTTTGTCCATTTGGAAGGAAAATACAGTAAAGAAAAAAAATTGACCTGCTTGATGTTGATGGTGAAATAGGTGCTCGACCGTACGCCGCTTGGAGTTGAGCAGCTAGCTTCAGTCTCATTTGGAAAGGTGATTGCGGCCATTAGGAAAAAGCCGCCGACCTCTGGTGAGTCCGACTCCCTTCTTTGGAGAGCGCACGAACGAGAACGAGCGACGACACGGCTGTGCGATGGTCCTCCCCGTACTACAATCGAAATAAATAGTAGCACACAAAAACACACACAAACCCCCTCCCAACTGTCCCGGAGATTACGAATATTGAGTGGTGCACAAAGCGAATCACAGAGCACAAAGCACCCGATTACCCACCCGTGGGAAATCCGTTTTTGGACAAAGGATAAATCACGGGCGCCGGGGAGCCATACTCTAAAAGTGGCATGGCGAGTGGCGAGTATCGGGAGGGAAAAAAACGAATGGCAGAGGAGGGTATACGTCTCCCTCGTACCTTGCTTCCTGCCCATACGCTGTTTTCCGAGTGTCGTCGCGCCGTTCTCGTGCGCTCTAAAAGTCTATACGGACCAGATATAAAACTGACACCGGTTGACAGCGATTGGCGATATGGCCTCTAAGATTGAGGGAACATGGAGGAAGCTACTTAACACGGCCGAACAAAACCTTGGTACGTGTCTCATTTGTGGTCTGACTCGAGCCTGACCAACTGATGCGCGCTACAGCCGCTGAGGCGAATGCATCGAGAAAACGCAAGTCGGCTGAACCGGCTAGCAAACCTGGACCGACGAAGAAGGTCGCCCTCAGCACCGGCGCGGGATCAAGTCCTATCCCCACCACTGCGAAGCCCCCCAACGGGGTGAAACCGATCCCGGGGGCAAAAATGCCTTCTGCCACCAGCACTAGCACTGCGACTTCTGCTGCTGTGGTAAAGGACGTCAAATCCGACGCGTCTTTTTTCTCTGCGAAACCGAAACCAAAGTTACCCTCATTTCGACGGATCCCGAAACCCGTAGAACCTGCTCCAACGCAAGCGAACACTGCGCCTGTATCCGATGTTGCGCAACCGATGGATTGGGATCCGTTTGCAGACGCGCTCAAGTCGGTCCGGAAAGGCTCGCCAAACGTCAAGTCCCAGAGCCAGCCAAGTACGAATTCAATGGACATTGATCCGAGGGCGGACGGGAAAGAGCCAAGTAACAGTGGTTCGGGACCTGTCGCGGTTTCAGCGAAGACGGGCAAGCCGAAGAAGGTCGTCCGATTTGCGGGCGAAGGCGAACTCGAGAAGGTAAAATGGATCGAGCGGGCAGTGTATGAGGATGACGGGTCTGGATCCGGTCCATATGGCGTGCACCGTCGTTCACTCGCCGACTTACAAAGGGAGGAGGGCCATCCCCAATAGTCAACAATTGGGCGAAAGAGCGTGGGTTCGAGAGTACGGAGAAGGACGTACAAGCCCAGCGGGAGGCGAGCACCCTGGCCGCGCTGTACCAAGGCGCGCCGCCTGATACACCTGTCGAACCGCCCTCCCTGGCTAGCTTAGCCATGGACATCACCGACCCAAATATGGTTGTTATGATGCCAGGCGATGAGGTCGCCGCGATCATGCAGAGCACGTCGATGACTACAGTGCAGCCGTCGCTGCAGGACCTGATGGCCCAGCTCACAGGAGGGTCACTAAGCGCCATTCCGACTGCGACTGCGACTGCACCCACGCCTGCACCTGCACCTGCACCTGCGCCTGCACCTGAGGCGGGTGTAGGTGGAAATTTGGCTGAGCTATTGGAGCGGCTCAAGGGGACTTTGCCGTCCACTGCTCCTGCTACCGACGTGTATGGAGCAGGTTCATCGTACAGTACGGCTCCCACCGGCCCTGCAGTGTATGAAAGCACGAATGGGTACAGTGGTGGTGGATTTGGAACACAGCCGCCTACTGGACCAGCGCATGATTCATACAGTGCAGGGAGCTCGTTTGGGGCGTATGGTGGAGGACATGGGTCTAGTTACGGGGACTCTGGTCGTGCTCGAGGCGGACAGCCTGCTCGTGGACGGGGCAACAGAGGCGTTCCGGCTTCGCAGAATACTCGCAGGCCGTTATGTTCGTTCTTTGCGAAGGGAAGGTTTGTACTACGTTCACTCTTTCACTTGCCCCCACGTGCTGATACCGTCGTCCCAGATGCCGTTATGGTGAGGATTGTGACTTTTCGCACGATCCTTCAAAGTTGGCCGGCCGATAATGGATAGGCTGGGTACGGGTCCGTCTCGTCGTTTTTGTCCTCGCTGGCTCTTGCACTCTCTCTTTTTTCTTCGCGAGTCTATTTTCCCCATTTTGCAGTTGTTTGTCGTGTCTTGTTCATTCACTCGCTCATTGGCAACGTGTCCATTCGCTTGGTGCGAAAAACGCCCCGTGTCGCCGAGGTCGCCCATGCTTCTCATAGATCGGTCAAGCGCGAGGTTTGCTCCCCTTTCCGGAACGTCTCAGCACACTACGAATAAAGAAGGACTTCATGTACCACAATAGATTGAACTATACCATAATGAGGTTCCAATCTCCATTTGTGCGCTGTGATTTGCTTCCGACCACAACCATGACTTGCTCTTTGATATTGTCCTTCGACATGCCTTCGAACAGGGCTCACGCACAAAGTTCCAAAAGTACTTGAACATCTCCCAAAGGCTAGATGAAGTGACCCAGAACCCCGTCATGCCGTCGGAGAGCGCCTCCAAATCGCCCGCAGCCGTACAAGGGCTCCCTGTCGACCTGGTTGGGATGGCATTCGCGTTTCACACTTTCCCCGAATGGTGGAGGACCTGACTATTGTTGACTAAGTCCACAAAAATATATGAGGAAAATGTTACGTTCCTCGTGGCCCCTCGATATTTATTTATAGGCGATAGGCGAACATCAACATCAATATCAAATCTAAAACGTTAGCTCCGTTGTTCCATTGCGAAAGGATTGGAAATCTAATCTAGATCGATCGTGCTCGAGGCATTGGCCGCCTGGATTGTCGAGGGTTTACTGCCAAAGTTCTCAAGAAGAATCACATTATATACATCCATCGTGTTCTAGGTGGGATAAGCAATTCGTTGGAGCCTCTGCAGGTGATTCGAACTGGGGGTCAGAAAGTGAGGGAGCTTCTATTGTGTCCACCCGACATCTCCCAACTGATATAATTATCATGACCCTACGGCGGCATACTTGTTTGGATTGGCCGGGACCTGGCATTGGCAACGCCGCTGCAAGCAATGGAGGCATATAACGCTCGCATATCCTGCAGTACGCGCATATGTAAAAAGTCCGAAACGACCTACTCACATCCAAACCCCTATTATAGTGGGCCCCTTCCTCATACGATCCTGGTACATCCTCCTAATTGGTCTATCATCGTAACAAACCGTAAAGGGAGCTGGGCCACGTTCCGGTTGTGTGCCATCGTGGTAAGTGCGTCACGGATAGCAGTTGGTTCGTCGTCTCGGGCTCCTGATGTATACGTGAAGCCATCTAGGGATCGACATGGAAGCCTCCCATTGAGGTCCATACCAAGTTGATCAATGAGCTTCTTGAACCCCCCGATGCGGGAAGTGTCGGGGGCCTCCAGTCGGAACTCTTCCAGTGTTTTGAGGTGGTCTACGGCTTCGAGGAGAGCAGACCACTTTCCGCGCATCCTGTTGGTCCCACGTACCACCAGGACACGCGTTGTGAGTAGAGATCCGTCCTTGCACTCAACAACGAACTCCTGAATACCAGCGTGTATGAGCGGGGGGTGCAGCTCGTACATCGGCTCGAGAACTAAGACCTCCAATAATGACATTTGGAAGCGCTTCACGAATCTGAAGTCGTTCGTGACAAGCTCCAGGCGATGAAGTTGAGGGAGCTTAGGGGAGGGGAACATAGTATTTTTCTGTGGAACATGGCACTTCAGGTAAAGTTCTTCTAACAGCGGGAATTCCGAAGTATCAAGGAAGCTACTAAGGCTGCAGTCTTCTAGACGAAGGGTTCGGAGTAGAAGAGTGCTGATCACTGGTGTCTCGATAAGGTGAAGTGGAATGGCTTCCAATGTAAGATGCCATAGTGAGTCACATGAATGAAGGAAATTAAGTACCGCAGTGTCTGGGAGGGTGAAATGCTTCCTTTGAATGACAAGACGTCGGAGGATAGGACCGGAGAAGTAGGGTGCGACGACTTCAGCATCATGCCCATCAAGGCAGAGATAACGGAGACCGATAGATGTAGAAGCTATTATCTTCAATAGATCCATGAATGCCCACACAGTAGGATCGCCCTGAGGTGTCACCCCAAACTCCAGTTTGATATCATGCAATGTTAGGTTAGGAGCGTCGGAGATGCTGCGCAAGGGGATGCGAGGAAGAGTTCTTTCGGTGCTGCTGATATGCAGATATTGGGTCTGGTGTAGACGCTGGAGCGCCTTTTCAAAGAGCTGTATCGTATTTACTTCATTCAGCTTGTTAGATGCGATATTGGAGCGTATAGAAATATCCAGAGGCGTATTTTGTGCTCTCCTTAGGGCGGCCTCTAGGCGTGCAACGGAGTTGCATACCTCTCGTCCATCCACATAGCGACCAAGCTCGTCCTGGATACTATCTGAAACAGTGATGCGACTCCATAGACGAGGAGAAGCCAGGGCTGCGCTTCGGAATCGCCTCGATATGCAGGTTATACTCCAGGGCGAGTTACCGCTGGCGACGTACGCCTCGAAAATGGTTCTTAACAGCTCAGACGGCAACAACCCAATGGGTGCTAAAAGCGCCCTCTGCTCTCGCAGGGCTTTTCTGATAATGGCTCGCCGCTGGTTCCACTCCTCCGCCTTGATCCGGAACTCACGCCAAATTTCTAGCTGCTCTGTCTTCTCAAATTCCTCCAGTTCTTTCAGATCATCGATGGCCTTTTGGTCTGGGAGCCGTGCTTGGGCATCTTCGATGAGAGGAATCCATTTGGCATGAGCGGCTCTCAGCGCGACCTGCGTCTGGTCATGTTGGCGGTCATTTTCGAGATCAACCTGCAATAGGTCGTCCTCTAGTTGCCTGATTGTCGTGTTAATCTCCGAGATTTTAACAGTAGTGTGGTCCCACTCTGCACCAACAGCGGTCCTTGGCATGGAGGACATATATTTCTGTGTGTAGTATGAGTATCGTGTTTGGTGCAACGAGAGAATATGCGATATGGAGGACCTTATGTGATTCGAACCCTGCCCACTCGGATGAAATCGGCGTCAAGGTCAGTCGCACAAAGCGTACATCCTGTCCATGTGCTTCCATCGTGTTCAAGTCCAACCACCCACAAAACGTACCTTGCGTGACTTAAAGTGTCGAAAATGGAACCACGCGTCGTGGGTTTGCTCGGTATGCCTTCCGAACACTCTGCTCGAAAAACATCCTACGAAACTGAAATCGATTTCGAGTCCAGGCGGTGGACAACTCGGTCGGATGCTAGCCAACTCAGCAGCACTGCTCAATGTAGACCTTGTAGTACTCGATATCGGTGATCGCGCACCTGCAAAGCAGGTGTTCCAGAGCAAAGCCGGGCACATCGACGGAGCCTTCTCCAATCCTCTCAAAATTCAAGAGCTCGCATCTAAATCTGACGTGCTCACCGTTGAGATTGAACATATAAACGTCGATGCGCTTGAAGCGGCCGGAGTGAACGGAAAGATCCAGATCCATCCTAGTCCATCCACCTTACGAACTATCCAGGACAAGTTCCTGCAGAAAGAGCACCTGGACAGACATAGAATTCCAGTTTCGGAATACTGCTCTGTCGGTTCAACAGAAGAGAGCCTACTCGCTGCAGGGCAACGCCTCGGCTTCCCGCTGATGCTCAAGAGTCGAACGATGGCTTACGACGGGAGGGGAAATCTAGTTGTAAAAGACCAATCTGAGGCTGGTACTGCTATCAATGCGTTTGGTGGTCGGCCACTGTACGCTGAAAAGTGGGTCCCTTTCGTCAAAGAGGTCGCAGTGATGGTCGTGCGCTCGGCGAGGGGAGAGGTCCGATCATACCCCGTGGTAGAAACAGTACACAAGGACAACATATGCCATCTTGTCTTCGCGCCTCTTCGACACCCAGACCCTAATGTCATTCGGCTCGCGAAAGAGGTCGCGGAGAAGGCAACCCAGACATTCGAAGGCGCCGGTGTGTTTGGAGTGGAGATGTTCTTACTATCGGATGGTATGCGCCTCGCCCTCCCCGACGCGTCTTCTCACCCAACATGCCTCAGGTTCTCTTCTGGTGAACGAAATCGCCCCTCGCCCGCACAACTCTGGGCACTATACAATCGAAGCCTGCCTAACCTCACAATATGAGAACCACTTACGTGCAGTACTTGGCCTCCCACTCGGTTCGACTGACCTCAAAGTACCCAGCGCAATCATGCTGAACATTCTAGGGCGCTCCTCCTCGATGGATGACCTCTCCCCGCTCCTCACTTCAGCATTTAGTGTACCAGGGGCGTCGATCCACCTCTACGGGAAACAGGAGTCTCGTGCAAGGAGAAAGATGGGCCACATAACCATCGTCGGGTCGTCCGACTTCGAAGCCCGCTCACGGCTGCGGCCCCTTCTTGCAGCACTAGATGACCCAAGCATTGACACGTACGCGCCGCTGCCGCGCCCTTCGCATTCTGCCGCACAACCGCTCGTCGGAATTATCATGGGCTCCGACTCCGACCTTCCAGTAATGATAACTGGTGCACGGGTCCTCGATAATTTCAAGATTCCGTACGAGCTCACGATCATCTCTGCGCACCGCACTCCTGAGCGGTTACATACGTACGCGCAGAGTGCTGAGAGCCGGGGGTTGAGAGTCATCATCGCTGGTGCGGGCGGTGCCGCGCACTTACCTGGTATGGTGGCGAGTATGACACCGCTCCCTGTGATCGGAGTACCCGTTAAGGGGAGCTCATTGGATGGGGTTGATTCACTGTATAGTATTGTGCAGATGCCGGTGCGTTGTTCTCACTACCAAATTTAGTTGACTGATACCGGGTATAATCGCAGCGAGGCATACCTGTGGCCACGGTGGCGATTAACAATAGCACAAACGCTGCTCTTCTCGCTGCACGAATCATCGGGACAAACATAAGACCCACCTTGGAGGATATGCAGGCGTATGCGAAAAGACTCGAAGAAGAGGTTATTGCCAAAGTCGATAGGCTAGAAGGTATTGGATGGGAGGTGTACGTAGGACAAATGAGGAAGTAGTCGCGAACCAGTTTCGGTTTTTAGCGGGACTTGAAAAGCCCCCGCCCAAAAAAATACATTCACAAAACATGACCAAAATAATCCCCTTGGGCTGAGCTGGGCTATGTTCCCAAATATTTAACTACATGCAAGAGATGCTCCTCTGACCTTTTGGACACATTATGACATTATGGTATGCTTTTGAACAGCGAGGGTTAATATCCGGCTTTCGTGCTGCTCACAGTCTCTCCGCCATTTCTGACGTCACATAACCATTCGGTCCATCAGCAAGTCGCGGGTCCACGGTGCCAGCGGGAGCGACAACCTTGGAACGCGGCGTCGAGAACGCCTGCTTGTCGAACGTTACCTGTAGATGAGATTAGTAGTAGAAAGGAGGTAGTGGCTTGTAGGCGGACAATATATCCACTGCTCGTTGAGAGGCCTCCAATGTACCGGGAGTGGCAGTCCACTTCTATGGAAAGCACGGGTCTTATATTAACTGACTCACCCCCCACCTGCGCAACCATTTGTACCAACTAATTCCACCAATTCCACTCATCACCTCATCATTCTACTCATCAGAGCGGCTCAATCTCTGGAAAATCAAACCGTTGTACCATCACAATGACTTGATTCATTAACAATGTTATTTTTCATAGAGGAGATCGCCTACATGTGGCAAAATGAGACTCCTATGGAAGAACGAACTAGAGGTCCAACAATAAAAGCGGCAGTCATACGCCTAAATACAAGCACAGAGACTGGAAAGAAAGTCTAAGGGTTTGTACAGTTGAAAATTTGGGTCCAAGAGGTCCCAAACACAAAGTCATCAAAATCAAGAGCAACTGATCGAGTGTGCGATGTCGGAGGGATCGTCAGGATAGCAGGTGAATGCAGGCCTGTGCAACAGTCCGGAGGTACCCAATATAGTAAGCGATTCTGTGAGTCTCTGACCCAACCATTTGTATCTGGCACTGCACAAAAATCGGCATGGATCTGGTTACGAGATAAAGATGATTGGATAGGAGGTTGTGAAAATAAGTCCCACACGTGGATTGTCGTGTCCCAAGACCCAGAGACAATGTGGCGCCCATCAGCAGAGCGAGCGATGGACGTCACTCTGTCGGCATGCCCCTGTAGAGTCTTTCCAATTGCAGAACCAGACTTCGCATCCCAGATTCGAATGCTGCTGTCAGCAGATGCAGAAATAATGCGCTGCCCATTGGGAGAGTAAACAACAGACCGGATATCATCAGTGTGCCCCCCCAGAGGCTTACTAACTGAAGCAGATGATGTGCTGCCCATTAGGAGAATATGCAATGGACCGCACGATGGAGGGATGGCCTTTTAGAGGCTCGCCAATCGAAATACCAGTCTCAGTATCCCAGGTTCGAATGGTCATATCAACGGATCCAGAAATGATGCGCTGCCCATTGGGAGAGCAAGCAACACATTCCACACCGTCGGATGCCCCTCTAGAGGTCTCATCACTACAGCACCACTCTCGGCATCCCAGATTCTTATGGTCTTATCATCAGATCCAGAGATGATGTGTCGTCCATTGGGAGAGTAAGCAACGGACTGCACAACATCAGTGTGCCCCTCTAGAGACTTTCCAACTATGACACTGGTCTCAGCATCCCAGATTCGAATGGTCATATCAACGGATCCAGAGATGATGTGGCGCCCATCGGGAGAGTACGCCACGGACATCACCCGGACAGTGTGACCCACCACTGGTTTGCCAAATGCAGTACCAGAAATGGCATCCCAGATTCGAACGGAAGCGTCACCGGATCCAGAGATGGTGTGCTGCCCATTGGTCGAATAGGTAACAGAGTACACATGCCAGACATGTCCCTCGAGAGGTGTGCCAATTGCAGTCCCGGTTTCAGCATCCCAGATTCGAATGGTCTTGTCACAAGATCCGGAGACGATGTGTTGCCCATTGGGAGAGTAGGCAACAGTCCACACACTATCTATATGCCCCTCTAGAGGCCTGCCAACTGCAGCACCAAGGGGCTTGGACCTGACACCACCTGTCGAAAATAAAATAGCACAGCCACCACCAAAGAAAACGAAAAAACGAGGAAAAAACCAATGCCAAAAGAAATACCAGCACAACCCAAAGGAGAAAAAGGTAAACTAACCAAACGGCTGCCCTTGAGGACCAACACAACTGCATTTCCCTCACTCCAACAGCTCAAGAGCAATGTCGAAAACCTACCAGGAATCATCAAGAACGCTGAAGATGGACTTCAACACCTGTTGAAAAAGCAATGGATCCTCCCTGAACAAACTGTCACATGCGGACAACTGGCAGTGATACTCCTCTCACTCACTCATCACCACCCAAGGACCATGGGCCACAGCAGACAGGATATCTGACAATGCAGCCAATGTCATCAAAGCTGTTGCATTCCTCCTCAAGGAGGTCACCATCACTCAATATGCCGAAAAAATTGCAAACCACATGGCCAACCTCCCAACATCTCACAACCCCCACCCCAATAACCAAACATCAAACCAGATCAAGGAAATACTCAAAAATCTCAGCAAGACAGTGCAAAGCCAGGCCGAAAATGTTCAAAAGGCTAACGAGAAACTACAAGAGCTACAAGACTCATTTACTCACACTACCACGCAAATAGCCACTAATGCCAATCTCTCATACAGGGACGTCCTCATGAGCAGAACAATCAGCTGCCCCCCAACCCAACTTCCACTGACAAGCATGTACAAAGCAAAACTCCAGAACAGACTCAACATCAAGGCATGTCAAATCCTCATGGAGATTCAAGCACAAATGGAAAACCCTCCAACTGACCCCACCTCACCGGACGCCTTCTCAATGGGAAAAACCAAAACTGCCATCAACAACTGGTTGGCCAACAGAGACATCGAGGACCTGCTGCCACCGAATAGCACCATATGAGCAATAACAGAATACAGAAAAAACAAAATCCTCATTGAAACCAACAACCACACAACTGCCCAATGGCTCAAGGCCAACGCAACACGCGTCATACAACCCCTCATAGGTCATCCAATCAAGGTCTTGGGTAGGTTACACCAGGTAATAGCACAATTCATGCCAGTTCAATTCCAGACAAATGAGGAAAGTATACATGAACTCGAAATCAGTGCTAACCTCCCAGCAGGATCCATCTCCCATGTCATGTGGCTAAAGAACCCCAAATGCAGAACCCCTGGACAGACCTGTGCAAACGCCAAGATCCACTGCAAGAGTTCCAAGGACGCAAACACTCTCATCCTTGGATCCGGGAGAATCATGCACATGGGCTCTCAACTTCAACTCCATAAAGACATCAGGACCCCCGGCACATGCAACTGGTGCCATAAATACAGTCACATAGCCCTGGACTGCAAAGAAACATCACCGACATGTGCCAAGTGTGGTGAAGCTCACAGAACCAGGGAATGTGCATCCAAAGGCACCAAGTGCACCCCCTGCGGATCGCCTGACCACCAGACCAATGACGAAAGATGCCCCAAATGAATTGGTCACGAAAACACCTCAATGGACAAAAAACCTGAGGCATTCACCCCATACTTCATCACAGACGAATGATGGACCTGGGGACTCCACGAGAATGAATCACCAACTTGAACATTGGATACAGAATGCCTACAACATGAACACAGGCCAGGCACAATCAACACATGCCAAGGACACACCACCTACAGGCCAAAGGCTGACCAACACAACAACACACACTCACTAACAGCAGCTTCCACCGAAATCCTGTCCAATCAGGTGCTAACACCACCCCTCTAGGTAGCAGCTCCACACATGGCAGAAACCCCCCCAACCTGCCACCCTGACACCCTTCACCCCTGGTTGACCAACAGGCCACAACAAGCCAAAGTGTTCAACCAACCCAACTCACATCTGACCACCAATGAATGAAACAAATCCCAATAAACACCTTCGTATATGGCAACAAAATGTCGCAAAATCCGGCACCGCACAGCATGACATGCTAGCCAGTGCCAACCCCCAAAGATGGGATATAATAGCTCTACAGGAGCCTTACCTTGATTTTCTCAGACTCACACATGCAAACATGCACTGGAATGTAATATACCTGTCCAATAAAAACCTTGAAAACCAAAACCGCATCTGATCAATTATATTAGTAAATACTAACATTCAATCCTCACAGGTCCAACAAATAAAAATTCAATCTAGCAACATCACGGCCATCAAAATTACAACAAACACTCGTGCTCTCATCCTATTCAATATCTACAACCACAACAACCACAACCATAGTGTCAACACACTCACGGATGAATGAGATGCCAATGAAGAACTGTGGACACATGGCCCCACCACCGAAATCATTGTACTGGGCAACTTTAATCAACACCACAGCACCTGGGAGGCCATGCACAACAACCACCTCACAAGCCCAGACAGGCTTCTGAACCTGCTATTGGACCTCATGGTAAACATGAGACTGGAAATGGCCCTACCGTGAGACACACCTACACTGGAATCATGCAACACAGGAAACTGGACTCAGCCAGACAACGTCTGGAGAAACGCTGACACACCTTCCCCATTCATATCATGCAATGTGGACCCTACCCTCCAGCCTGCCTACACTGACCACCTCCTGATCATATCCATCATCAATCTCACTTACATCCCAAGCAGGCACATTGAACGATTCAACTACAAGAACATCGATTGGAAATCTTACAAGGAAGCACTCAAGGACAACCTAACAGAAGTGGCGACGATACTCTCAAACCCAATTGAAACAATGTGCACAATTGAAAATGCTACTGACCTCCTATTTGATGCCATTAATAAGACAACCAGAGAAGTGGTTCCATTGATCAAAATCACACCTCACATGAAATGCTGGTGGACAAAAGAGCTGACTCTACTTTGTAAATCTAGGAACAAGGCTAGTGCAGAACACTACAGATGGTGCAGACTCCCCAAGCACCCATGCCACCTAAACTACAAGAAAGAAAGTGTTATATTTGCAAGGGCAATCAAGAAGGCAAAGGCTGATCACTGGCAAGAATGGATCAACCACACCACTGGCAAGGACATCTGGACCATACACAGATACATGCAAGCAAATCCAACAGACTATGGACATCAAAGGGTACCTGCACTCAAAAAACTGGATGGAACCACAGCAACCACTAATGACCAAAAAGCTGAACAACTGGCCAACACTTTCTTTCCTCTGGAGAGACCCCTCAGACAACATGAACATCAGTTCATCAAGATCAACCCACCTACAGCAATCTTCTCTAGATTCCCTTCCTTCACAACTGAGAGAGTGGCTAACACACTAACCAAGGTCAACCCCCATAAAGTGCCAGGCCCCTCAGGAATCTCCAATGCCATCCTGAAACACTGCGCTCACATACTCACACCTCACCTGGCTACAATCTACACTGCCATTTGCAGGTTCAAGCACTACCCCAACAAATTTCAAAAGATCCACCAGGTCGTACTACCCAAACTGGGATGGGCATCATATGAAATATCGAGCTCATACAGGCCGATCGCCCTCATAGAGACCATGGCAAAAATCCAGTCCACAATAGTCGCTGAAGAACTCTTGTACAAATGCAAGGCATATGACCTCCTACCAAACTACCAATTTGGAGGCTGCCCAGGCCGATCAACCACTGACACACTGCACTACATGGAGCAATTCACAAAAAACGCCTGGCGAAGGGGACAGGTGGTCTCAGCATTACTCCTCAATATCCAAGCAGCATTCCCAAACATGCGAAAAGATAGGCTCATCGAAAATATGAGGGCATGAAACCTGGCGAATGGGTACTGCAACTTCATTGACATGATACTTATGCAATGACAGATCCAACTCAAATTCGATGACCACACCTCCACCCCATTCTCACCCATGAACGGATGTTGTCAGGGCTGCCCCCTATCTATGCTACTCTACACAATATACAATGCTCCCCTCATCTGTGTCACCACAAATGACAATCCAAAAGAATGAATTGTGGCTTCATGGACAACACAACCCTACTGGCAAGCGGCAAAAACTTCAAGGAGGCACACAGCACACTAAAGGACATGATGGAGCACAGAAACAGCATATTCGAATGGTCACAGATGTTCAATTCCCCCCCTTGAAATGAACAAATTGGCATTGGTCAATTTCACCCTCTTGCATGAAAAAACAAACAAGGCCAACACTCTTGTCCTCACCCAACCCACCACTGACAGCCAACTCACACACTGAATACAGGCCAGCCTGCATGCAAAACTACTGGGCATACTACTCGACTCAAAACTCACCTGGAAGGCCCAACACGAAAAGGTCTGAGAAAAGGCAATCAAATGGACAACAGTGTTCAAACACTTCACAAAAGCAGCATCTGGCATACAAATGAACAAGGCCCACAAATTATACAACACAGTAGCAGTACCCAAAATCACATACACTGCTGACCTCTGGTTTCATCCCAAAATATTATGCAAAACTGACCAAAGTTTGACAGAAGCAGGACCCTGTCTACTCACGAAATGCCTGGAATCAATCCAATGCAACATGGCTATATTGATTACAGGAGCAATGCAAACCTTGCCAGGAGACACAGCCATCATACATGCCAACCTCATACCATTGAGCATACTCTTAAAGGAAGCAAGTCTAAAGAGCTACACCCAAATAGCAACAAGACCCACCACCCACCCCATCTCACCACTCATCTGACAGACAACAAAACACCAGATCAAAAAGCACCAGTTGTTGCTCCACCACCTTGCAAACATGGCCAAGTTCAAACCCGAGGAAATGGAAAAAATGAATGCTACAAGACAGTGGCCTGGAACTATGCCCAACTTCTCAACCTTTATCATGGAGACAAAAGAGAAATCTGTGGAAAACAATAACAAGCTATTTCCCATCAGCAGAATGATCTATACTGACAGCTCTGGTTACAAAGGTGCAATAGGAGCAGCAGCAGTGGCCTTTGTGAATGGCACAAAAACAGTGGAACTTCGATACCAGTTAGGACTGGACACAAGACATATGGTCTTCAAGGGGGAGCTTGTCGCCATCATCTTGGGACTGCACCTATCATGCAACGTTATAGGCATCCGAGAACACATAAATCTCAACATCGACAACCAGGTGACAATCAAAACTATGAGCAACAATTGCCTGCAATCAGCACAATACCTGATTGATGAGATCAAATGAGACATCAGCAAGATACACAATGAAGAAAAGCGAAAAGAATCAGGCAGAATGCAGTGAACTGACCAGAAATGGAGGTAACCCTCACCTGGATCACAGGCCACATGGGATCGACTGGAAACGAAGCAGCAGACAAACAAGCAAAACTGGCAGCTGAGTTCAGTTCAAGCAGTAACGACCTACTACCCTCTTTTCTTTGCAGGAAACTACCAGACAGCCTGTCAGCCGTCAAACAACAAATCGACAATGACACAAAACATGAAACCAAGACCTGGTGGAAGAAGAGCAAATGCTACAAATGGATTAAGTTCATCAACTCATCATTCCCCTCTTCGAAATATATACAGGCCACCTCCGGCCTTAACTGCAGGCAAACCAGTGTTCTGACACAGCTCCGAACAGGTCACATACCGCTCAACAGTCATCTATTCCACATAAACAAATCCGAATCACCACACTGCAACCACTGCCCAAACATGGTGGAGGATGTGGCCCACCTCCTGTTCCATTGCAACAAATACATGATACAAAGACACAGGCTGGTCATGGCAACCAAAAGGAAGGCTTTCAACAGCAACCACATCCTAACCAACCTGGCAGCCATACGACACATGATCAACTTTGTCAACAGCACTCACTGCAAACAGAGGGTACATAAACCGCATGTTTTAGTGGCCTAAAGGGGGTTCAGTTGTTAAAAACCTGGGCTCGGGCAAGGTGGCCACATGATGTGGGCTGTGTGTGCAAGGCGCAGGGGTTGGTTCTTAAAAACCACACATGAATGGAGTAGACAGGGGTGGATTGGGGTTAGGGATCACTTGCACCACACCTTGTAGATTGGTACCTGAGTGATCTAAAATCCCAGCCATGTGCACTTAAATACTGCGCTGGCTACGTCTAGACAGGGGTGGATTAATGGGGTTGGGGACCAATTGTGCCACACCTTGTAGATCGACACCCGTGTGATCTAAAATCCTGGTTGTGTGCACATAAATACCACACTGGCTACATCTGGGCTACAGCTGTTTTTGAACTTAGTCAATTTTTGGTGATTGCTTGGTGGCCTAACAAGTCCTATCTTCTCGATTGATGTAACATAGCAATACTTAAGGAAACAACATTTATAACTAATATACATGCAGCAATGATTGTGTGGCTCAGAATAATTTAGGGTTAAAGGGGCCAAACTTAAACTTTTTGGTTAGGGGCCAAACCTAAACCTTAAACCTTGGTCCCACCCACATTTTCCCCTT
>WNFL01292287.1_pt1 | contig 16979 bp, 14 predicted proteins | sample 5400361 | NCBI WGS metagenome assembly WNFL01 (sample SAMN13153351, study PRJNA577476) | soil metagenome | isolation source: 40 cm soil on Douglas fir-dominated hillslope | place: USA:California | collected 2013-09-17 | reverse complement strand
AGCGTCCATGCCATGAATGCTTCGGGCGTTGCCGTCGGCTGGTCTCTCACCCTGTCGGGAGAGAAACACGCCGTCGCCTGGAAGAACGGGAGCCTCGTCGATCTCGGCTCTCGGACCGGCAAGGCCGAGAGCGACGCCGTGGCGATAAACGACGACGGCAACGTGGCCGTCCTGGCCTGTGACCAGGTGGACGCGCGATCGGGTTGCCACGTCATCGTGCTCAGCGGCACGGAAGCGCGCGACCTCGGGCTGCTTCCCGACGCGCTCTATCCTTGGGCGGTGAGCGCGCAGGGCCAGGTAGTCGGGTTCGTCAACGCCTCGACTGCGCACGCCGCGATCTGGACGGCTGGGGAGATGGTCGATCTGGAGGACGAGATCGCCGCGCGTCCATGGCCAAGCTTGGGACTCCCGGCAGGCCATGGGCTCGCCAGCGCGCTCCAGGCAGTCGCCGCCTCGGGCGATGCGGTCGGTGGCGTAGACATCCCAATCTCCGAGGGAGGAGCCATGGCCGCGATCCTGTGGAAGGATGGGGAGGTGGTCGACCTCCAGGCCGTGGTCAGTCCTCCGACCTATCTGCACTCGGCATTTGCGATCAATGCGAGAGGGCAGATCCTGGCGCGAACGGCCGAGTACGGGTACGCAAACGTGCTGCTGACGCCGCGCTAGAACGGCGAGTCACCAGCGCATCTTCCAGGCGATGCCGCGGTCGATCACGTCGACCCGCTCGAGCACGGCATCGAGCCGCGCCTGCGCCCGTGGGGACAGGAACCGGCGCGCGTCTGGCGCCAGGTCCGTCCGGACGGGCGGCGCGCGGACCGCGCCGGGCGGGACCGGGGCGGCGTGCGCGACGGCGAGATGAGCGGCAGCGGCGAGCCAGAGCATCGGCGTCTCCTGCGACCCGCCATTCCACGCGGCGTGCCAGGCGGAGGGACCGATGGACACTCGGGTTTCCGGTCGAGGGCGAGCCGTCGCGGCATCCCGACTCTATCTTTCGTAGCCGCGCTCCATACAATGCGGCGCCCATGACCGACCGCCTGTACCTGCGCGACCCGTACCTGACCCGCTTCACCGCCCGCATCGTCTCCCTGGCCGATCTGGGCGGCCGTCCGGCCGCGGTGCTGGACCGCAGCGCGTTCTATCCCGAGGGCGGCGGCCAGCCCGCCGACCGCGGCACGCTCGCGGGCGCGGCCGTAGTCGACGTGCAGGAGAGGGACGGAGCCGTGCTGCACGTGGTGGACAAGCCGCTGCCGACCGGCGAGGTGGAAGGTGTGGTCGACTGGCAGCGCAGATTCGATCACATGCAGCAGCACCACGGCCAGCACCTGCTCAGCGCCGCCTTCGAGCGCGTCCTGGAAGCGCCGACCACCTCGTTCCACCTGGGGGAGCGCACCTGCACGATCGATCTCGACTGCTCGATCTCGCGCCTCGACGAGCCCGCGCTGCGATCTGCCGAAGCGGCGGCCAACGAGACCGTCTGGCGGGACCTGCCTGTGGTGGCGCGCGACTTCGGTGCGGAAGAGCGCGCCCGGCTGCCGCTGCGCAAGGAGCCGGTCAAAGGAGACCGCGTGGTGCTGGTCGAAGGCGTGGATGCCTCCCCGTGCGGAGGGACGCACCCGGCGCGGACCGGCGAGGTGGGCGTCATCGCGGTGCTCGGCGCGCAGAAGTGGGGCTCCGGCAAGGCGCGCGTGGAGTTCGCCTGCGGCGGCCGCGTCGTGAAGGTGCTCGTGGAGCAGGCGCGGTGGCTGGCAGGCGCGGCCGAGGCGCTCAAATGCGCCCCGCGCGATTTGCCCGAGGCGGCGAAGCGGACCGCCGAGGAGGCGATCGCGCGCCGCAAAGCGAACGAGGCGCTGGAGAAGGAGCTTGCGCGGTTGCAGGCGGCCGAGCTCGCGGCGAAGGGTTCGCCCGTGGTCGCCCGGGTCGAGCGCGCTTCCCTCGCTCGCGCCATCGCCGCCGCCGTGGCCGAACGCGGCGCGGTGGCGCTGATCGCCGCGGTGGAGGACGGGCGCGCGCACCTCTGCTTCGCGCGGCCGCGCGGCGCGCCGGGGCCAGGGATGAACGAGGTGCTGAAGGCCGCGCTCGAGGCACTGGGTGGAAAGGGCGGCGGCAGTCCGGATTTCGCCCAGGGCAGCGGCGACCCGGCGCGCCTGGACGAGGCGCTGGCGGCGGCGCGCGCACGAGCAGGTACTCAGTAGAGGGTCGAGGGTGGATTCGGTTTGTGGTACTCGAAGCGCCCCATGCACATCCGCCACGACTGGACGCTGCCCGAGGTGCGAGCGCTGCACGATCTGCCGCTGCTCGAGCTGGCCCACCGCGCCCAGACCGTCCACCGCGAGGCGTTCCGCGACAACAAGGTGCAGCTCTGCTCCTTGCTGTCGATCAAGACGGGCGGCTGTCCCGAGGACTGCGCCTACTGCCCTCAGGCGGCGCGCTACCACACAGGGGTCGACGCCGAGCCTCTGATGGAGACCTCCGAGGTCCTCGCCGCGGCGCGCAGCGCCCGGGAGGCGGGAGCCACGCGCTTCTGCATGGGCGCCGCCTGGCGCGAAGTGAAGGAGGGCGCGCAGTTCGAGAGGGTGCTGGAGATGGTGCGCGGCGTGCGCGCGCAGGGGCTCGAGGCGTGCTGCACGTTGGGGATGCTCACTTCCGACCAGGCGCGCCGGTTGAAGGCGGCCGGCTGCACCGCCTACAACCACAACCTGGACACCAGCCGCGCGGCCTACTCGAGCATCGTCACCACCCGCGAGTACGACGACCGGCTGCGGACGCTCCGGCACGTGCGGGAGGCCGGCATCACCGTCTGCTCGGGCGGGATCATCGGGATGGGCGAGTCGATCGACGACCGTTGCGAGATGCTGCGCACGCTCGCCGCGCAGGATCCCCATCCCGAGTCGGTGCCGATCAACATGCTGGTTCGCGTCGCCGGAACCCCGCTCGCCGACCGGCCGCCGGTCTCCACCCTGGAGATGGTGCGCATGATCGCGGTCGCCCGGCTGCTCATGCCGCGGGCCATGGTCCGTCTCTCCGCCGGGCGGATGCAGATGAATGCCGAGGCCCAGCTCTTGTGCATGATCGCCGGAGCGAACTCGATCTTCTTCGGCGAGAAGCTGCTCACCACCGGCAACCCCGAGCTGGCCCAGGACATGGCGCTCCTGGCCGCGGCCGGGATCGAGCCGCTCACGCCGGAAGCGTGAGCGGCCCGTCCTGTGCTCAGAAGTGCCCGCCGAAGGCGAGGGCGGGCCCGCCCGGTGAGCGCGCGCCGTCGTGCCGGATCTGGTCGGCCACCGCCCGGGTGCGCGGCGTATCGTTCGACTCGATCACGGCCTGGACGATACCGACGCCGACGCCGGCGAGGATCCCCGCGCCCGCGCCGATCATCAGATCGCGCTGCCAGTGATCGCCGTTGTCGAGCAGCGCGATGCCTCCGCCCACCAGCACTCCGGCGATACCGCCGTAGAGCGCGTCGGTCGCCACGATCGCCATCGGCGCGCGGTGGTGCTCCTCGACGACGACGGCTGGTTCGTACGCGCTGACGCGCGTCGTGGTGGCCGGTGCCCGAGGCGGCTCTCCCGGCGGCGGGTTCACCACCACTTGGGTCCCGGGCGCGGGCGGCGGTGGTGGCGGCGGCGGCTGCGTCTGCACGGTGGTCGAGCCGGGCGACGACTGCACGGTCGTGGTGGTGCCGGGCTGCGGCTGGACGGTGGTGGTTTGCGCCAGCGCGGGCAGCGACAGCAGCGCGGCGAGAACGGGGATGCAGGTCCTTGCGGTCACTGGTGCCTCCTCGCGATGAGAACTGCGTACTCCGGCGTAGACAGATCGGCGATGCGCGATGGCCACCACGATTCGTGCAGAGCGGCCGGGCAGCGCGGCGCGTCCCCGCCCGGCCGCTAGAACTTCATGCCGTAGCCGAGCCCTGCCGAGCGGCTCGCCTGTGACTTGACGTCGCGGATCCTCGGCGCCGAATCGGCGACCGCCATGTAGCGATCGGCGCTCGCGGCATCGACCGCCCCGAACACGGCGCCCACCAGGAGGCCTGCGCCCGCGCCGATGGCCAGGTCGCGTTGCCAGTTGTCGCCGTTATTGAGAAGGGCGATGCCGCCGCCGATGGCCAGGCCCGCGAGGCCGCCGTACAGCGCGTCGCGCGCGATCACCGCGGCGGGATTGCGGGTCGTCTGCACCTCGACGAGCTCCCGGAACGCGTCCGGCGAGGATTCGGTCATCCGCGTCGCGCTTCCAGCCCAGGCCGGCGCCGCGATCAGCGCGGCGAGCAGCGGGGTGAACAGCAGCTTCTTCATCGATGCCTCCGAGTGGTTTGCTCTCACGCCAGCAAGTTGGGGGCTGGAAAGTCTCACTGGCAACGGAGCGAGGGACCGCGCAGTGGCACGGCCGGACGCACGCCCGGCGGAACCGGGCGCCGCCGGTCCACGGCTCCGCGACGCACATCCCACCCGTGACTAACTTGGCGCAGATGGGCCCGGTGGACGTCGCGATCGTGGGGGGCGGCGCGAGCGGCACGCTGGTGGCCGTGCAGCTCTTGCGGCGAGCGCGCGGACCCTTTCGCATCGCGCTGATCGAGCGCAGCGGCGCGCTTGCTCGCGGGCTCGCCTATGGACCGGCGGAACCTTGCCACGTGCTCAACGTGCCCGCCGGGGGCATGAGCGCGTTCCCGGACGACCCGGGCCACTTCGTCGGCTGGAGCGGGGCCGCCCCGGACGCCTTCGTCCCGCGCGCGCTCTACGGCGAGTACCTGGAGGCCGCTCTGACCGCCGCGCACGCGCGCGCCGCTCCGGGCGTCACGCTCCACCTGGTGCGCGGCGAAGTCGTCTCGGCCGGCGCCGGGCGCGGCGCGGTGCACCTCGCCCTGCGCGCAGGCGGGGCGATCGAGGCGCGGGCGGCGGTGCTCGCGCTGGGGAACCTGGCCAGCGCGGACCTCCCGGTGCCGGACGGCGGGCTCTACTCGACCTTGCTCTACCGCCGCTCACCCTGGGACCCAGGCGCGCTGGACGGAGTCGCCCCGGACGGGACCGTCCTGTTGGTCGGCAGCGGACTCACCATGGTCGATGCCGCTCTCGCGCTCCGGCAGCGCGGGCACCGCGGGACGATTCATGCGCTCTCGCGGCACGGCCTGCTGCCGCAGGTGCACGAAGAAGCGACCGGGTCGGCTCAGCCGCGCATCGGGGCGAGCGGCGTGCGGGGCCTCTTGCGGGCCTTGCGGACGGCGGCCCGGCGCGCCGGCGACTGGCGCGCCGCCTTCGATGCGCTGCGGCCGGTCACACAGCGCATCTGGTCGCGGCTCTCGCACGAGGAGCGCCGCCGGTTCCTTCGCCACCTGCGCCCTCACTGGGACGTGCACCGGCACCGGATGGCACCGGACGTGGGGGCTGCGATCGCCGGGTTGCTCGAGCGCGGCCAGCTGCGCGTGCATGCCGGACGGGTGCAGTCGTTCGCGGCGGACGGCGCGTCCGCGGCGGCGCTGTACCGGCCCCGTGGCGAGCGGCAGACGCGCGAGCTGCGCGTCGCGCGGGTGATCAACTGCACCGGTCCCGCCGCGCAGCTGCGGGACGCGCGGCATCCCCTCCTGAAGTCGATCCTCGCGCAAGGGCTCGCGCGGCCCGACGCGCTGGGCATGGGCCTTTCGACCGACCAGCACGGCGCGCTGCTGGGCGGCGCCGGCGGACTCCTCTTCACGCTGGGGACGCTGAGGCGCGGCGAGCTCTGGGAGACGACCGCCATCCCCGAGCTTCGCTCCCAGGCCGTCGCGGTGGCGCAGCGCCTGCTCGACGACCTTGCCCTCCCGCTCGCCGCGGAAGCGATCCTCTAGCCGCACAAAGGCCCCGCGCAGTTCCGCGGAGGGCGGGGGCCGGTTATGGTCCGGGGCGATGAGCCTCAACCGGAGCCCGGCGGCCGACTCGCCCCAGGTCGCCCCGAGCGGAGCCGTGCTGGGACTCTTGCGCGCGGGACCCAAGTGCCTCGTCGCGCAGGGAGCCGTGATCCGGACGCCCGGCGGCGCGGTGGAGCTGGGCGCGCATTCGGTCCTGCTGGAGAACGGAGTGGCGATCGGCACCGCCGAGCAGCCCGTCTCCATCGGGCAGAAGGTCGTCTTCGGCCACCGCTGCGTGGTGATCGGCGCGGCGGTGGGCGACCTCTGCGAGATCGGCAACGGCTCGATCCTGCTCGCGGGCGCGCGCCTCGGCCGCGGTTGCATCCTGGGAGAGGGCACGCTGCTGCCCCCCGGGACCATAGTCCCCGACGAGGCGGTGGTGGTGGGCCAGCCCGGCCGCACCGTCCGGCGCGTGAGCCAGTCCGATCGCGAGCGCCTCCTGCGACTGCGCGGCGGCGACCTCTCGCTCCCGCCGTACCTCTTGCAACCCCTCTCGGGCAGCATGCCCGCCGGAGCCGCCATGGGCCGCGTCTACGCCTACCTGGACAAGGAGCCGCGCATCGATCAGAGCGCGGTGCTGTTCGACAGCGCCGAGATCACCGGCGACGTGACCATCGGCCCGGGCGCGATCATCGGCGCGGGCGTGAAGATCATCGGCGACTCCCACGGCCCGGTGCGCATCGGCGCGCGGGTGCAGATCCTGGAGAACGCCGTGCTGCACCTCCTTCCCGACAACGAGCTGGTGCTCGAGGACGAGGTGGTGATCGGCCCTGCGGCGATGATCCATGGGTGCCGCATCGGGCGAGGAGCCGTGGTGGAGCCGGCGGCGATCGTCTGCGACTACAGCGTGGTCGGCGAGGAGAGCGTCGTGCGCGCCGGCGCGCTGGTGAAGCAGCGGGCCCGGTTCCCGGCGCGCGCCGTGCTGGAGGGCCATCCTGCGGCACAGGTCGCGACGCTCGATGCTCCGCCCGCCTGTCCGTCCTGGGCGCTGCGGCGGGCGGATCTCGCCACCCTTTCGCGCCGCAGGTAATCCCTTTCATGTAGGGAACTTACGCACCACCGGGCGAGCGCTGCCGGAGAAAAGAAGCGCCACAGTCCCTTGATTTCACTTGGGGTCTGTTCAGATGGCCTGTAACTGTGCGATCTTTGGGGTGTTCAAAAAAACTCCACCTGGAATTTGCTTGTGCAACGTCGAAACAAGGACACTGTAGGGCATGCTGGATGAAGGACTGCGAGCGCTCGTCGCCCAGTACGGGGTCGACGGCCCGCGCAAGAGCGGCGTCCTGCTGGTGGACGACGAGCGTCCCAATCTCTTGGTCCTGCGCGGGTTCCTCGAGAGCGGCTACACGGTCTACGAGGCGGACTCCGGCAAGCAGGCGCTGGAGATCGCCGACAAGACGGACATCGACGTAGTCATCGCCGACCAGCGCATGCCGGAGATGACCGGCGTCGAGATGCTCGAGGAGCTGCGCTCCCGCAAGCCCGACGTGGCCGGGATCGTGCTCACCGGCTTCACCGATCCACCCGCGCTGATCAGCGCGATCAACCGCGCCCGCGTCTTCCGCTTCCTCAAGAAGCCGTGGCAGCCGGAGGACATCCTCGAGGCGGTCCGCCAGGCGTGCGAGCACGTCTACCAGTCGCGGACCATCCAGCGGCTGGTGGCCCTGCTGGCCCGGCGCACCGAAGAGCTGACCGCCTCGCTGGAGGTGATCGAGTCCACCCACCGGCACGTGCTCCACCTCGAGCGGCTGGGCACCATGGGCCGCCTCGCCGCCGGCATCACGCACGACCTGCGCAACGTGATGATCAGCGTCAACTTCATCGAGCGCGAGCTTCAGCAGCAGAACGCCTCGCCCGATCTGCTGGAGAGCGTCCACGTCGGCACCCAGGGAATCCACAACCTGCTCGAGACGCTCGAGGCGATGCACCAGTTCGCCTCCGCGGGGACCATCCACCTGGCGATGGACAAGGTGGCGCCGGCGCAGGTGGTCCAGGGCGCGATCGCCATCTCGCGGATGGACCTGAACTACCGTGCGCGCAAGGTCGACGTACAGGTCCAGGACGATCTGCCGTGCGTGAACGGCGACCGGCAGAAGCTGATCCAGGTGCTGGTGAACCTGGTCCGCAACGCGCTCCAGGCCACCGAGCGCTCGCGGCGGATTTCGATTCAAGCTTCCCGCGACGCGGACGATGTAGTCCTCGCAGTGGAAGATGAAGGCCCGGGCGTACCCCGGGAAATGCAGGAGAAGATTTTCGAGCCGTTCGTATCAACCAAGGGCGACCGCGGCATGGGCATGGGCCTGTACATGGCCAAGCTCATCGTCGAGTCGCATCGCGGGCGTATCCGCGTCTCGAATCGACCGTCCGGGGGGGCGAGATTCGAGGTGCGGCTCGCTCCAGCATCCGCCTGAGAGGAAAGCGCGTCCCATGGCCTCCCCGAAGCTGATCGCCCCGATTCGAACGTACGAGGAGCTCGACGGAGCGCAAGGCCGCGAAGTCTTCTTCCGGCCGCAACGGTACCGGGCGATCGATTTACTCCCCGTCTACGGAGAGGTGCTGATCTCCCCGAGGGGCGTGCCCACCGTGTGCATGGTGCACGACGTCTCGCAGAACGGCGTCGCCTTCGAATGGCCTGCCGGGCGTGTGGCGCTGGTGGTCGGCGACCACCTCACCGACCTGACGGTGCGATTCGACGGACACGAGGTCTATCGGGGCGAAGGCCGCGTCGGATCGGTGCGCGACGTGGGCGGCGCGATGCTGGTCGGCGTCTCCTTCGAGGGGCTGTTGCTGCAAGTCGACGAGATCCTGCACCTGCGCTCGATCAAGCAGTTCGCCGACAACCGCGCCGCGTCGCAAGCGACCTGGTACTCCCCGGGCCATGAGCGCTTCAAGGTGCTCGTCTCCGAGCTGCAGCTCTTCATGCTGGACGCCGAAGAGCACTTCGGCCGGCTAGAGGAGACCCTGCCCTGGCACGTCCTGCACGGCGACGCGAGCCCTGCGTCGCCGGCCCGCATGGCCCTGATCGAGAGGCTCCGCGCCGGCTTCGCCACTGACGTGGTGCGCATGACCGAGGAGATCGACGCCGCGGTCCGCTCCGCCCCGCCCGCCCACGGCGCTTCGCTGATCGACTGGTCGCGGCGCCACCTGCATCGATTCTTCATGCAGGCCCCGTCGATGTGCCGCGCGTACCAGAAGCCCTTCGGCTACCCCGGCGACTACGAGGTGATGCGCTTCATCTACGAGCGACCGTTCGAAGGCCAGACGCTGTTCGCCAAGGCCATCAGCCTGGCATTCGATGAGACGCGCGCCGCGCGCGCAGTGCGGCATCGCAAAGACTTGGTCAAGCGCAGGATGCGCGAGATGATCGAGTCGCGCCGGCGCCCGCTGCGGATCCTCTCCATCGCCGCCGGACCCGCGCAGGAGCTGTACGAGCTGCTGCAGGAAGCCCAGGACCTGCCCGAGGGGCTGGAGATCGTCCTCTTCGAGCAGGACAAGGGCGCCCTGGCGTACGCTTACAGGCGTCTCAAGCCCATCGTCGACGCGCGCTGGTCGCGGCAGGTGAAGCTCGTGTACCTGCACGAGTCGATCAAGCGCCTGCTGCGCGACTCGCAGCTGTTCACGCCCCTCGGTCCCTTCGACCTCATCTATTCGGTCGGACTCTTCGATTACCTGCGCCCCGCCACGGCGGTGCAGCTCTCCCGCACCTTCGAAGCGCAGCTGGCCCCGGGCGGCGAGGCGCTGATCGCCAACATGGTGCCGGAGAACCCGAGCCGCTGGTACATGGAGCACCACCTGGAATGGAAGCGCGGCACCTCACGCAAGGCTGCAGATCCGGGAAGAGGAGAGCGGCATCAATCCCTTCCTCGAGATCGCCCGGGAATGATGCGCAGGCGGCCGGCTGCGTTCGAGGACCGCTGGGGACAGTGGCTCCTCGAACGCAACCGCCACCGCTTCCGTACCGCGCTGTGGATCGCACTGGCGCTGATCCCCTGCTTCGGCATTCTCGACGCCCTGGTCGGCGCCAGCGCGCTGCGCTTCCTCTGGACCACGCGGGGGATCGTCATCGCCTGCAACCTGGCGATGTTCCGCGTCCGGCGGACGCGGTTCTTCGACTGGCACCCAGAGCTGGTGACCGCGACCTACTGCATCATCGTCGCGGGCGGCATCAGCGCCATGACCATCGTGATGGGCGGCCTGGCTTCCGAATATTACGCGGGGCTGAGCCTGGTGATCGTCGGCGCCGGCCTTCTCTTCGTCTGGCGTCCTTTGACGGCGGCTTCGACCCACTCGCTCATCATCGCCTCTTTCGTCGTTCCGAACCTGATCGTGCACGGTTGGCCGACCGAAGGCCCCGCCTTCTCGAACCTGGCCTTTCTCGTCTCGATTGCCGTGATCGGGGCAATCGGACAGATGGTGCTGTATCGCTCGCAGCGCGAGCAGGTCTTCAACCAGGTGGCGCTCGAGGAGACCAAGGCGAATCTAGAAACCGCGCACGAGCAGCTCAAGCAGCTCGATCGATTCAAGTCGCAGTTCTTCGCCAACATCACCCACGAGTTCAAGACGCCGCTGGCGATGATCCTCTCCCCGCTCGAGCTCTTGCTGCACGGCGAGGTGGGCGAGATCGGCCCCACCCAGCGCGCGACCTTCGAGATGATGTTCCGCAGCGGGATGAAGCTGCTCAAGATGATCGGCGACCTCCTCGACCTCTCCAAGCTGGAGGAGTCGCGCCTGCGCCTCAAGGTCGCCGAGCAGGACCTCTCCGAGCACCTGCACGGCCTCTGCGAGCAGGTCCAGCCGCTCGCGCTGCGCAAGCGGATCGACCTGAAGCTGCTCGCCTCGCCCACCTGCATGGTGAACTGCGACCTCGAACGGATGGAGCGCGTCTTCGTCAACCTGCTCTCCAACGCGCTCAAGTTCACTCCCGAGGGCGGGCACGTGACCGTGTCCTTTGCTCACGCAGCGGATGGATTCGCTGGAGTCGATCGCAGGCGGGCTGGCGCACGAGATCAACAACCCGCTGAACTACGTGAAGAACGCGCTGGCCCGCGAGATCGTCGAGCTGCACGGCGGGCGCATCCGCGCCGAGAACGACCACGGCGCCCGCTTCACCGTCGAGCTGATCAAGGACAAGGAGCATTTCCGCCCCGAGGTGCTCGACCGCCGCAGCCTGCGCCGCGACGTGCTCAGCGGCGCCCGCGCGGGCGACCGCGGCCTGATGGACTTCGCCGCGCAGATGCAGGCGCGCGAGGAGTTCCGCCTGCTCGACATCCACGAGGCGACCGAGCGCCGCGCGCTCGCCCGCGACCCCGACGAGGACTCGCGCCGCCACACCTGCCTGGTGGTGGAGGACACGCCCGACGTCATCCGCCTGGTCGGCATGGCCCTGCAGCAGCACTTCAAGATGCTCTCCGCGCCGGACGGCACGCAGGGCCTCGCCCTCGCGCGCACCGAGCTGCCCAGCCTGATCGTCACGGACCTCATGATGCCCGGCATGGACGGACTCGAGCTGACGCGCAGGCTGCGCGACGACCCGACCACCCGGCACATCCCCATCGTGATGCTCACCGCGCGCGGCGAGCTGGAGGACCGCGTGGCCGGGATGGAGACCGGCGTGAACACGTACCTCGCCAAGCCGTTCTCCCCCCGCGAGCTGCTCTCCGCTGCGCGCAGCCTGGTCAAGACGCAGGCCGCGCAAGCCGACATCCTGCTCACGCAGCGGATGGATTCGCTGGAGTCGATCGCAGGCGGGCTGGCGCACGAGATCAACAACCCGCTGAACTACGTGAAGAACGCGCTGGCCCGCGTGCGGATGGACACCAACGCGGTCCTGGAGCTGTCGCGCAGGCCACAGGACGCCGCCTCGGTCGAGCAGGTGCAGCGGCTGCAAGACCGCATGCGCGAGCTGTTCGAGGTGGCCGAGTCGGGCATCCGCCGCATCACCCGCACCGTCGAGCTGATGGGCAACTACAGCCGGGCCGGCTACGCGCGCCAGCTGCGCTCCCACGACGCGTTCGAGGCCGTCCGCGACGTGGTCGGCATCGTGCTGCCCGCCACGGGCCGCAAGGTCAAGGTCGAGCTGCGCTTCGAAGGCGACGGCCGGGTGGAATGCGTTCCGGAGGAGTTCAACCAGGTGCTCACCAACCTGGTGCAGAACGCGATCGAGGCCTCGCCGGACGACGGCACCGGTCGTGTGGAGGTGCACGGGCGCGCGGTGGAGGGCCGGCTGCTCCTCAGCGTGAAGGACAACGGCCACGGCATCAAGCCGGAAGACCGCGCGCGGCTGTTCACCCCGTTCTTCACCACCAAGGGCCCGGGCCGCGGGATGGGGATGGGGCTGACCATCGCCTGGCGCGTGGTGCAGAGCCTGGGAGGGACGCTGGACATCGACAGCGTGCCGGGCCAAGGGGCCTGCTTCACCGTGCGCGTGCCGCGCGCGCAGCCCGCGCGCGGGGTGGCGTAGAGGCCGCGGGGACCACCGTGTAGGGAGAGGTGGCGCGACGCCACTCAAGTCCGCGCGCAAACTGTCGATCCCTGACCCGATGGGTTCTCCTAGCCGTCGGGGCCGCTCGGGTTCGCCCGTCCCGGTCGCTTCCGCCCCGGGCCCTGGCTCCATGCAAAGCGAGTTGGAAACCCGCGTGCGGCAGCAGGCGGCCGTAGCGCGGATCGGCCTAAGGGCGCTGTCCGGCATCGATCCCGGCGCGCTAGCCGAGGAGGTGCTGGCGGAAGCGTGCGGCGGCTTGCTCACGCCGATGGCCGCGGCGCTGGAGATCCGCGACCAGGAGACGCTCCCCCTGGCACAGCGAGGCATCGAGCTGCCGGCGCGGATGCACGCGAGCCCGGGCAGCCCGTCGGAGCTGCTCCTGAGCACGCGCGCGCCGTTGGTCATCGAGGACATTGCCTCCGACCGCCGGTTCTCGCGCTCGCCGGTGCTCGAGGCCGCGGGAGCGCGGAGCTGCATCACGGTGCTGGTCCACTGGAGCTCGACCAGCCTGGCGGCGCTCAGCGTACTGGATCCCGAGCCGCGCCGGTTCAGCGGCGAGGACGTCGACTTCCTCCAATCGCTCGCGAACGTGCTCGCGGCGGCGATGCAGCGCGCCCGCCAGGAGGAATCCGTGCGGGCAAACGCGCGGGCAATGGTCGCCGACGTCGCCGAAAAGACCCGGCTGCAAGAAGCGCTCGCAAAGAGCGAGCGGTTCTACCGCACGCTCCTCAGCAACGCGTCCGACCTGGTCGCCATCACCGACCCCGACGGCAAGGTCCGGTACCTCAGCCCTTCCATCAGCCACGTCCTCGGGTGGGAACCGTCGGACCTGGTTGGCCAGACCCCGTTCCATCTCGTCCATCACGACGACGTGCCGGTCGCGCGCGACGCGCTGCGGGCGATCATGGACACGCCCGGGAGCTCGGGCTGCTGGACGGTCCGCTTCAGGCGCAAGGACGGCGCGTACCGCTGGGTCGAGGCGACTCCCCGCAACCTGCTTCAGGACGAGGCGGTGCGCGGCATCCTGCTCAACTGCCGGGACGTCACCGAGCGGCACGAGGCGGAGCAGGCGCTGCGCAAGAGCGAGGAGAAGCTGCGCCAGTCGCACAAGATCGAGGCGGTGGGCCGGCTGGCAGGCGGCATCGCGCACGACTTCAACAACCTGCTGACCGCGATCCTCACCACCGTGCAGCTCTCGCTCTCCGCGCTGCCGGAGGACCACCCGCTGCGCGGCGACCTTGCCGACATCCGCGAGGCGGGCGAGAAGGCCGCGAACCTCACCCGCCAGCTCCTCGCCTTCAGCCGCCGGCAGGTGCTGCGCCCCCGGTCGCTCGACCTGTCTTCCGCAGTCGCCGAGATGCAGAAGATGCTGGGTCGCCTCATCGGCGAGGACATCCGGCTGGTCGCCGAGCTGGGCGAAGGATGCACCGTCTGCGCCGACCCCGGGCAGATCGAGCAGGTGATCCTGAACCTGGCGCTGAACGCCCGCGACGCCATGCCTGCCGGCGGCACGCTGTCCTTGCACACCCGCACCGTGGAGCTGACCCAGGACGACGGGTTGCGCATGTTCGGCTGCCCCATCCAGCGAGGGCCGTTCGTGCAGATGCGCGTTACGGACACGGGCGCGGGGATGGATGCGCACACGATGGAACGCATCTTCGAGCCGTTCTTCACCACCAAGGAGCTGGGAAAGGGCACCGGGCTCGGGCTGGCGACCGTCTACGGCATCGTGAAGCAGAGCGGCGGGTACATCCGCGCCCCCTCCACCGTCGGCCAGGGCTCGACGTTCGAGGTGTACCTTCCGTTCGCGGAAGGCGCGCCCTCGTACGCCGAGAAGACGCCCGTCCAGGAGAAGGTCCCCGGCCGCGGCGAGACGGTGCTGCTGGTGGAGGACGAGGACGCGGTCCGGATCGCGGCGCGCAAGGCGCTTTCGCGGGGCGGCTTCAAGGTCGTCGAGGCGCGCAACGGCGAGGAGGCTTTGCAGCGCTGGCGCGAGCGCAGCGGCGTCGACCTGGTGGTGTCCGATCTGGTGATGCCCGAGATGGGCGGGCGCGAGCTGGCCACGCGGCTGCGCGCCGAAGCGCCGCGGCTCAAGGTGCTGTTCACCTCGGGCTACACGGACGACGCCGGCATCCGGCAGGGCGCGCTGGAGAACGGGATGGGGTTCCTCGGCAAGCCGTTCACCCCCGAGGAGCTCTTGCGCAAGGCGCGCGAGATGCTCGATCAGCCCTCGTAGCGGCGGAGCTGCGGGACCAGCACGGCGGCGGCCGCCGCGGCGAGGATGCAGAGAAGGCCGCCCGAGGCCACCGAGACGCGCGCTCCGAACAGACGCGCCACTGCGCCGGCCTCTACTTCGCCGAGCTGCGGGCCGCCCATGAAGAAGATCATCACCACCGAGCTCATCCGGCCGCGCAGCTCGTCCGGGGTCAGCGTCTGCCGCACGATGTTGCGGATCACCGCGCTGACCATGTCGGCTGCTCCCGAGACGGCCAGCATGAGGAAGCTGAGCCAGAACCACGGCGACAGGCCGAACAGCGCGATGGAGGCCCCGTACAGGGCCACCGACCAGAGCACCGCGGGGCCTTGCCGCCGCAGCGGGCGCATGGTGGAGAGCGCCGCGCCGGTGAGCGCCGCGCCGAAGGGCTGCGCGGCGTAGAGCAGGCCCAGCCCGCGCGGTCCGACGTGAAGGAGCTGGTCGGCGAAGATGGGCAGCAAGAGCAGCGAGCCGGCGAAGAAGGTCGCCACGAAGTCGAGCAGCATCGTCGACCAGATGATGGGAGCGCGGCGCAGGAAGCGCAGCGCCTCCGCCACCGCCCGTGCGCTGATGGGCGCGCCGCCGCGCCCGGTGTGCCTGTGCTCCATGGCCAGCAGCGCGCCGATCACCACGCCGTAGGAGAGCACGTCGGCCAGGTAGATGAAGGTGGGACCGGCGGTGGCCAGGAGGAGGCCGCCCAGCGCGGGTCCGGCGACGGTCGCGACCTGGAAGACCGTCACGTACAGGCTGAGCGCATTGGGCAGCTGCCGTGCGTCGACCAGCCGCGGGACCAGCGCCTGGCGGGCGGGGTTGTCGAAGGCCGTGGCGGCGCCGGCCACGAAGGCCAGGCCGTAGATGGCCGCGGGGGAGGTCCTGTGGGCGTGGGACAGCGCGGCCAGCGCCAGCGAGACCAGCGCGAGCGCCGACTGCGTGAAGAGCATCAGCTTGCGGCGGTCGAACGCGTCCGCCAGGACGCCGCCGCCCAGCGCGAAGACGACGATGGGAGCCACGCGGAAGAACCCGAGCATGCCCAGGGCGAGCGGCGACTGGGTCAACAGATAGAGCTGCCAGACGACCGCCACCTGCTGCATCTGGGTGCCGGTGAGCGAGACCACCTGCCCGGCGAGCAGCAGGCGGAAGTCGCGCGAGCGCAGCGCGATCAGCCTGCCGCTCGCCGCGGACGGGGCCGTGCGCTCGTCCGGCGGCGTCTCCGGCGGCGACCCGGCGTGTTCGGTCACTCGGCGGTTACGTCCGCGAGCAGGTGCACTTCACCGCGCCGCGCTCCACGCGGCCCTCGTGCGTGGGCAGCTTCGCCTCCACCCATTCGGCCCAGCCGATATTCAACTCCTTGCAGAAGAACCCGAGCTCTGCCAACTGCAGAGCGGCTTTCGCCCCGACGTGTCAGTACTGGTTCCAGCAGTACACGACCAGCGTCTTGTCGCGCGGGAGCTGCGAGGCGACCTGCTTCAGCTCGTCGAGCGGAACGCTGAGCGCCCCCTCGATGTGCGCCTTGGCGAATGCGTCGCGGGCGCGGCTGTCGACCAGCACGATCTCCTTTGCTCCAGGTTCCTTCTTGACCCAGTTGACTACGGCCTGCTTCTCGGCTTCGGCGCGCAGCTTGGCCGCGAAGAACTCCCGGTTGGCCCGGATGTCGTCAGGTGTGAATGCCATGCATGGCCTCCTTTCGGTTCAGGATGCCACGGCCGCTCGTTCGTTGCTCGGCTGGGCATCGCCCCGACCGGCACGCACCCGCCGGAAGTACCTCGACAGGCGGACGCGGCGCAGTTAAAGCACCGCCCACACCGGAGGTCCGTGTCATGCGGAAGCTCGCCCTCGCTGCGCTGCTCATCGCCCTTCCCGCGGCCGCGCAGCAGAAGTCCGGCAAGACGGCGGCCATCTGGTGGGGACACTCGGCCTTCTTCGTGAAATCACCGGCGGGGGCGACCATCGCCATCGACCCCTGGCTGAAGAACCCGCGCGCCCCGCAGGACACGCAGCCGCCCGAGCAGATCGACGCCATCCTCGTCACCCACGGCCACTTCGACCACGTCGGCGAGACCGCCGAGCTTGCGAAGCGGACGGGCGCCCAGGTCATCGGCGCCTACGAATTGGTGGGCTTGATCGGCGCCGAAAACGGGAAAGGCGCGAACGCAGGCGGGACCTTGCAGGTGAAGGACGTCAAGATCCACCTCGTCGAGGCCGTGCATTCCAGCGGATTCGGCACCGATCCCAAGCAGCCGCCGAAGTACGGCGGCTCTCCGCTGGGGTTCGTGCTGGAGATCCAGGGCGGGCCGACGATCTACCACGCGGGCGATACCGACGTGTTCCACGACATGGCGTTGATCGCGGAGCGCTATCACCCGACG
>WNFL01262818.1_pt6 | contig 16979 bp, 18 predicted proteins | sample 5400361 | NCBI WGS metagenome assembly WNFL01 (sample SAMN13153351, study PRJNA577476) | soil metagenome | isolation source: 40 cm soil on Douglas fir-dominated hillslope | place: USA:California | collected 2013-09-17 | reverse complement strand
TTGCTCGTGTCCCAGGCCAGCGCCGTCTCCGGCCCGTGCCAGGTGCCGTTCTCGAAGAACAGCCCGCCCAGGTTCAGGATCGGGATCGTGTCGCCGGGACCGAACTGGTAGAAGCGCGGGACGTAGTCGGCGCCCTTGTGGCTGGGGTTGGGAACCTGCGAGCCCGTGTGGTCCGGCAGCGTCGGCTGCGTGTAGGCCCACTCGGTGCGGTTGAAGATCGAGATCTCCGCCAGCGTGAAGTTCCAGGCGCTGGAGGGGGTGCCGTCGACGATGGCGTTGTCGGGGTGGCTCTGGAACACGCTCGGATCGAGGTAGTCGCCGATCAGCATGTTGCCGCCGGCCGCCAGGCCGAGCGCGTTGGTGGTGCCGTCCTGCGCCACGCCGAACGTGCGCGGACCGGTCGGCGAGCCGGGCGTGTCGCCCGGGTTGTAGGCCTTGCCATCGTCGTAGGTCAGGTTTCCGGGCACGTACAGGTTGCCCTTGGCCAGGATCACGCCCTGGCCCTTGATCACGCCCTGGAGCACGACGTCGCCATCGATCGCGACCGTGCCCGAGATCAGGATCGGGTTGGCTTCCGTGCCCGTGATGACCACGTTGCCGTGCGTGATGAGCGGCAGCCCGTCGGAGTCCACGCCGCCGAGCGAGCCCGTGTTGCCGGCCGTCGTCGCGTTCGACCAGGCCGCATCGCTGGCGATCGACTGGCCGGGCGCGACCACCTGGATCACGCCGCCGCTGACCGTCCCGGTCGCCGTCTGGGTCGCGGCGTAGAACTCGTTCGGGTCGACGTGCTTGTTGTTCGCCCCGCCGGAAGTGTGCTGGCCCGTGACCGGGTCGAGGCCGCCGTCATCGGGGAAGGGCGGCGGGAAGTCGGCCGGCAGCCCGCCGTCGACCATCTGCGAATACTCGGAGGGATACTGCAGGTACAGGTTCTGCTCCGGTAGGAACGGATCGGTGGGCGAGGGCACGAAGGATTGCGGCGTGACGTGCCCGCTGGAGTCCTCGATCAGGTGACCCTGGTTGTCGAACTGGCAGGACCGGGCCGACTGGGCGTTCCAGTTCGTGATCGGCGCGCCGGACTGGCTGAAGGCCTGCCCGCGCGTGTAGAGCGTGCCGGCGATCAGCGAGTCCGCGTCGGAGTCGCTGATGCTGCTGGTGCGGTCGCTGCGCAGCTCGAGGCTCGAGAGCGCGCCGACCTTGATCTTGGCGAAGCTGCCCAGGAGCGTGTTGTCGTGGTTGTAGACACGCTTGGCGTTGTCGACCTTCGTGTGGCAGAAGATGCAGTTGACGTTCTTCGTCAGGATCGCGTAGTCGAAGCCGTCGAAGGTGTCCGGCGCGACGTTGTAGACGACCTCGACCGTGCGTGCGATGCCGCCCTTGGCGACGCCCTCGCCGCGCCGCGAGCTGGTCGTGATCGAGAAGTAGAGCTGCGTCGTGAGGGAGTGGTCGTGGCGCGCGACGGTCAGGGCGTCGACGCGCTCGTGGTCCAGTCCGCCGGTCTGCGGCAGCTGCATCTGGGTCAGATCGTCGATCGGCTGCGCGCCGTCCAGGATCCCGCGCGCGCTGATGAAGGCGCGGAAGCTCGAGATGCTGCCGGCGGCCCCGCCCTGCTCGCGCAGGTAGGCCGACCAGAGCTGCTCGGCCGCGAGGTTGCCCGCGCTCTCGGCCGCGCTGCGCAGGCGATAGTCGTCGTCCTGCTGCATCGCGACGCGGCTGCCCGAGACGCCGCTGGTGAGGAACGACAGGACCAGGACGCTCAGGGCGGAGAGCATGAGCAGCGCCGGAATCAGCGCCGAACCGCGGCGCCCGTGCCCCTCGAGTTTTCGTCCCCACGGAGTCAGTCTGTTCGCTTCCATCCGAGAACCTCTTCTCTCTCTTCGCTGCCCCTCTCGAAACCTGCCTGCCCGCGCCACCCGCAGGGGGGCCACTAGCCCCCGTCCGAATTGCGCAGGAACACCATCGATTCGACACGCCGCACGGTCGGCCAACCCTGCTTGTTGCGGCCCATCACGAACAGGCGCAAGTGCAGGCGGCGCCGTCGAGATCCGAGCCGCAGTGGCAGTGCTCCTGGAGCACCACGCTGGGCCCGATCGCCACCTCGCGGCTGTCGAGGTTGCCCGGATCGCTCGTGTTCCAGCTGCGGCGGTGGATCTGCCCGATGTCGAAGACGTCGGTCCGGTCGCCGTCGTGGTTGATGTCGATGCCGGACTGCGCCTCGGCGTAGGTCCCGACCGGGACGTAGTACAGCGCGGACCAGCCCGTCAGGAGCGGCGACTGGCCCACGATCGCGCCCCACTGCAGCTGGCCGTCGGCGAAGTACTCGCGACCGCCCGCCGGGTCGGTCGGCATGCGGTAGGAGATCCCCGTCCCGTCGCCGCGGAAGTACACCGGGCCGGCCGATTCGAGCGCCTGGCCGTCGTAGAGGTCGGCCGCCGGCGTGCCGGTCAGCGCCAGCACCTCGGCCAGCCCGCTCCAGAGCACCTCGGCGTTCTGGGCGTGGCCCGTGGCCGTGCTGCAGTCCGCGCCGCGCGTCAGGCCCGCGATCGTGACGCCGTCGGCCGCGAGGCTCGCGTACTCGAGGTGCTCCGACCGCGCTCGATCGTCAGCGTGCCGGCGGGCGGGAAGCCCGCGCTGGAGTCGAGCAGGATGCTGCCGAGGGTGCCCGAGCCGATCGCGCTCGTCAGCGTCGCGACCGGGCGCTCGCCGCGGGCGTTCGAGAGCTCCTTCTCGAGCGCGTAGATCAGCGTCTGCGCCTGGTTCTGCGCGACCTGCACGCTGATCGAGCTCTTCGAGACCTCCATGTCGCGCGAAAGCAGCGCGATGCTGCCCAGGATCACGACGCTGACCAGGGTCGCGGCGAAGACCGATTCGACCAGCGTGAACGCGGAGCGGGAGCTCTGGACGGCGCTCATGTTCAGTAGCCCAGGATCCACAGGCCTTGGGTGATGCGCTGCTCGCCCCAGGGCGAGTTCCAGTGCGCCTCGAGCAGCACGGGCAGCAGCCGGGCCGAGCCCGCGACCGCGGGGTTCGTCGCCAGCCCGTCGCCGTCCAGGTCGCGCGGCATGCCGAGCTCGACCCCGAGCGACGCGTCGTCCAGCGTCTCGTTGGTGATCAGCTGGACCGAGCCCACCGTGGTATGGCCCGCGATCGGGGTCAGGCCCTCGACCGGGAACGTCGCGAGCGCGGCGAGGCCGGTCGTGACGTGCAGGCCCCAGCCCAGCGGATCGACGAGGCCGGCGCGCGAGATCGAGCGGATCTCCTCGGCCTTCGCGCGCAGCGCGTTCTGGGCGGCCATGCGCTCGCGCGCGGCGCGCGCCAGGCCCTGGACGCGCACGGCCGAGGCCGAGAGCGCCATCAGCCCGACCAGCAGGACGATCACCGCGATGGCGACCTCGACCAGCGTGAAGCCGGCCCGGCTGGGCCTCTGCTGGCCCGACGACCCGCCCCGGACCCGAACCCTGCAATTCTTGCCATGGAGCTTCACGGATGCCGCCCTGCCTCCTGCGGTGTTTCCCCATCGACGGCGCCGGGGCGCCTCTTGATAGGAATTCCCAATTTCAGCGTTCGGCGCGATCCGAGGCCCTCGCCCGGCCCTTCGAGGCGCGGCACAATGCGCGCATGCCGCAGCCTGCGCGCCGTTTCGAGAGCCTGCACATCGTGGTCACGGGCGGCGGCAGCGGGATCGGCCGGGCCACCGCCCTGCGCCTCTGCTCCGAGGGTGCGCGGGTCTCGCTGCTCGCGCGCGACCGGGTGCGCCTGGAAAAAGTTGCCGTCGAGGCGCGCGGTCGGGGCGCGGGGGAAGCGCGCGCGATCGCCTGCGACACGCGCGACGAGGGCGCGGTCGAGCGCGCGTTCAGCGAGGCTTGCGAACACGCCGGACCGCTCTACGCGCTGGTCGCGAACAGCGGCATCGGCGGCGCGAACACGCCCGGCAGCGCGGACCGCTTCGGCGATCTCGTGGCCACCAACCTGAACGGGACCTACCACTGCCTGCGCGCGGCCGAGCGCAGGCTGCTGCCCGGGCCGCGCACGCGCCACCTGGTGGCGATCGCCTCGGTGCTCGCGCGCCTGGGCGTCGGCGGCTACACGGGCTACTGCGCCTCGAAGGCGGGCGTCTGCGGACTGGTGCGCGCGCTGGCGGTCGAGCTCGCGCCGCGCAACGTGCAGGTCAACGCCGTGCTGCCCGGCTGGGTCGAGACGGACATGGCCCGCGCGGGACTGGAAGACATGGCCCACTCGCTGCGCACGAGCGTCGAGGAGGCGCGCAAGGTTGCGCTCTCGTCCGTCCCGCTCGGGCGCATGGCCCAGCCCGAGGACATCGCCGGCCTGGTCGCCTGGCTGATCTCGGACGACGCGCGCGGCGTCACCGGCGCCGCGCTGGACGCCAACAACGGCGCGCTGATGAGCTGAGGATCCCGCGCATGAACTTCACACCCGCAGCGGCGCACACGCCGCAGGACCTGGCCCTGCGCGCGGAGCGCCTGGAGGCGCTCGAGACGCGCGCGCTGGCCGCGCGCTGCCTGGCCGGCCTCGGCCAGCTCTCCGAGCTGATCCTCGGGCCGCGCGCGCGCCACGAGGAGCTGCTGCTCGCGACGCTGCTCGCGCGCGCGCGCCCGGAGGTCGTCGAGGCGTTGCAGGCCGAACTGCTGGAGACTCGGCGCGAGCTGGCGGAGCGCTGCGCTGCGCTCGCGGCGCAGGAGCGGGCGCAGTCCGAGTCGGCCGAACGCGAGCGCGCGCTCGAGCGCGAGCTCGAGGCGCTGCGCCTGGCGCAGGCGGCGATCGAGCAGCGCGCCGAGGAGCTTTCCGGGGAGCGCGACGCGCTCGAGCTGGGGCGCGGCGCGCTGGAGCAGATCGAGCGCGAGCTCGCCGCGCTGCGCGCCGAGCGCGACTGGCGCGGAGCCGAGATGCAGGCGGCAGCGGCCGAAATCGAGGGCCTGCGCTTCACGCTGCTGGCGCCGGGCCTGCAGGCGCGCGCGCGGCGCTGGAAGGGAGGCGCTCCGTGAGCGTTCCGGTGACGATCGTGATCCGCGCCGGCCGCGCGCGCGCGGAGCTCGAGTCCGCGCTGGTCGCGCTGCTCGGCGAGCTCGAGTGGCGCGCGGCCGGGGACGAGGTGCTGCTGCTCGACGCGAGCGGGACCGGCGAGCTCGGGGCCTGGGCCGCCGCGCGCTTCCCGCCGCCCGCGACCTTCGAGCGCGCCAGCTGCGAGCTGCGCACGCTGGAGCTCGCGTGCGGGAGCGGCGCGGCCGAGGCGTTGCGCGCAGGCGTCTCCGAGGCCACGCACGCGCTGGTCTTCCTGATGGCGCCCGGGCTGCACGTGCGCGCGGGCTTCCTCGAGCCGCTCTGCGCGGCGCTCGAGGATGCGCGCGTCTTCGCGGCCGTGCCCTTCCTGCGCGGCGGCGAGTCCGCGGTCGAGCCGCACTGGCGCGCCGGCGACCTAGGCTGCGCGCCGGCCGCCGCCGCCGCGGGCGAACTCGACTTCCTCTCCTGCGCGGCGGCCCTGCTGCGGCGCGACGAACTGCTCGCGCGCGGCTTCGACCCGCTCTTCGAAGCCGGCGCCTGGCTGGCCCGCGACCTGGGCTGGCGCGCGCGCCGCGACGGGCGCACGCTCGTGCGCGTCGCGGGCTCGAGCGTCGAGCTGCGCCCTGCCGGCCCGAACGAGACGCCGCTCGAGGATGCTCGCGCGCGGCTGCTCTTCACCTGGAAGCACCTCGACGAGGAGGAGCTCTGGCGCGAGCACCTCGCCGCGCTGCTCGAGCGCACGCTGCGTGCGGCCGAGCAGGAGGGGCGCGCGGAGCTCGTCGGGCTGGCGCTGGCGCTGGAGGAGCTGCCTGCGCTGGCGCGCTCACGGTCCGCGGGCGCGGGGCGGCTGCCCTTCCGCGCGCTGCTCGCGCGCCGCGCCGAAGGGCACGAGCGCGATGCCTGAGCAGCTCTCGCAGCTGCCGGCCTCGATCACGAACTGCGTCTGGCAGCGCGGGCAGTAGCACAGGCAGTCCTCGCCCAGGCGTTCGGGCGGCGCGTCGAGCGCGTCGGGCTCGAGGCGCTGTGCGCGCAGGAAGCGCTCGAGCTCGTGCAGCTCGCGCGAGTCGCCCGGCGCAGGGTGGCGCGCCGCGCGCAGCGCGCGACCGGCCAGGCGCTCGAACGGGGCGCGCTCGAGCAGCACGCACGCGACCGCCAGCCCTGCGCGCCCGGCGAACAGGTCGCGCGTGAGCAGATCGGCCGCGCGCATCAGGCCCGGGGGCGAGAGCGCCAGTGCCGCCAGCTGGCCGCGCCGCGGGCCGCGCTCGCCGGGCCACAGGCGCGCGTGCGCGCGCGCGAACGCGACCAGGCCGCCGGCCTGCACGGCGAGCAGCGCCGCGAGCAGCCAGGGCAGGAGCGGCACCAGGCCGATCGCCTCGATGGCGACCGGCACGAGCACGAAGCACAGCAGGAGTTGCGCGTGCGCCCAGGGCAGGACGAGCGCTCGCGCCGCGTCGGCCGCCGCGCGCCGCTCGGCGATCCAGCGCGTGTCGTAGCGTCCCTCGGCGCGCCGCGCTTCACAGACGTAGATCGTCCCCAGCGGTGGCAGCGGCCAGGCGAGGTTCAGCCCGGCCTGCGCGTTCCCGAACAGCGCGCCGCCCTCCTGCAGCTCGAAGCGCTTCCAGCGCGCGACGAAGACCTGGGCATCGCGGCGCACCCAGTGCAGGCAGTCGACCAGGTAGATCGCCGTCAGGACGAGGTACAGCTCCTCGAGCGGGCTCAAGCGCTCGGGCCCGGGGCGTCCTCGTTGGGCTTCTTGCGGCCGGTGAAGATGCGCTTCAGCCAGGCGCCGACGGCTGCGATCGGGATGATCAGCAGCTTCCAGAGCTTGGCAAAGAGCCCGGTCTTGAGCGCCAAAGCGCCGGCGCCCACGCCGATCAGGCCGGCGAGACCATACTCGGCGATCTTGTCGCCGGCCTTGAACTCGGCGTACTTGCGGCCCGACTTGAACGTGTAGCCGGCCATCAGCGCGTCGAAGCCGGGCAGCGAGGCGTCGAGGTCCTCGGGGTTGATCACCAGGTCGACTTCCATCACGCCCTCGCGTCCGAGCATGCGCGTCGACCAGTTGACGGACTCGCCCTTCTCTGCGCGCAGCAGCGTGGCCCAGGTCAGGTTGTTCGTCCGGCTGTCGTAGAAGGGCGGCTTCTGCCAGCCCACCAGCTCGAGGGTCGGCCAGCCGCGCTTCTTGCGCTCCACGTTGCCCTCCGCATTGCCCTCCTTCATGTTCGACATCAGGGCCTCGGCGTCGATCTTGCGTTCGTCGTCCTTCACGTAGCCGTCGCCGCGGAAGGTGAAGAACACGTGCCAGGAGCGCTGCTCCGCGAGCGAGAGCGACCAGACGGCGCCGAGTTCCTTGCCGCTGGTCGGGTTCTGCCAGGATTCGAGCAGGAGCTGCGCGCCCTTGCCGTTGGTGAAGAAGCAGCCTTCGGGAACCTCGATCTGCGCCTGCGCGCCGAGGTCCCCCGTGCAGGGGCCCTTCTGCCACTGGATGCCCTTCTTGGCATACATGGCGAGGATCTCGTCGATCGTCGGCGGCGCCTGGGCTGCGGGCGGGGGATCCTGGAGCAGGACGGAAAGGGACAGGAACAGTGCGGGCAGTGCGAGCATGGACTCCTCCTCCGTCTCAGCCGATCGACATCAGGAACTCCGCGTTGACGCGCGTCTTCTTCATCTTCGAGACCAGGATCTCCATCGCCTCGACGGGGTCCATCTCGTTCAAGAGCTTGCGCAGCATCCAGATGCGCTTGATCTCCTCGGCCGTGAAGAGCAGCTCTTCCTTGCGCGTGCCCGAGCGGTTGATGTCGATCGCGGGGAAGATGCGCCGGTCGGAGAGCCGCCGGTCGAGCACCAGCTCCATGTTCGAGCCGGTCTCGATCAGGGCCGTGCCCAGGATCGTCAGCGAGCCGCCGCCTTCGATCTTGCGCGCGGCGCCGAAGAAGCGCTTGGGGAACTGCAGCGCGGTCGCGTCCATGCCGCCCGAGAGCAGCTTGCCGTTCGAGGGCGCCTCGATGTTCGAGGCCCGGGCGAGCCGGGTGATCGAGTCGAGCAGGATCACCACGTCCTCGCCGGCCTCGACCAGCGACTTGGCCCGCAGCATGACCATCTCGGCCACCTGCAGGTGGCGCGCGGCGGGCTCGTCGAAGGTCGAGCTGACGATCTCGCGCTTGCCCTCGGGCAGCATGCGCTCGAAGTCGGTCACTTCCTCGGGCCGCTCGTCGACGAGCAGGATGATCAGGTGCGCGTCGGGCGCGTTCTGGACGATCGACTTGGCCAGCATCTGGAGCAGGATCGTCTTGCCCGTGCGCGGCGGCGCGACGATCAGCCCGCGCTGGCCGCGGCCGAGCGGCGTGATCAAGTCGACGATGCGCATCTCGAGCGGGTTGTCGCCGACACCCTCGAGGATGATGCGCTGCTCGGGGTAGAGCGGCGTCAGCTCCTTGAAGGGCGCCCGGGTCTTGGCCTCCTCGGGCTCGTGGCAGTCGATCTGCTCGACCTCGACCACGGCGAAGTGCTTCTCGCCCTCGCGCGCGGGGCGCAGCCGCCCGCGCACGGTCATCCCGGGCACGAGCGCGAAGCGCTGCACCACCGAGGGCGGGATCACGACGTCGTCCTGGGCGGGCATGTAGTCGTAGCAGGAGGAGCGCAGCATCTGGTGCGGGCCCTGCAGGGCCACGACGCCCTCGACCAGCACGGGCACGTGGTTCTTCAGGCGCTGGGTCGTGATCTCGAAGATCACGTCGCGCCGGTTGCGCGCGCTCTGGATCTCGACACCCTCCTGCTCGGCCACCTCGAACAGGTCGGCCAGGTTCTTCTGCTGCAGCTCGGCGTGCTCGGCGGGCTTCTGCTTCTTCTTCGCCGCGGGCGCGAGCGTCTCGTCGAGCGCCGCGAGCGCCGCCGCGTCGAGGTCGGCCGGGAAGCTGTTGAAGTCAAAGGTCACGACCTCGTTCTGCGCGGCCTGCATGTTGGCCGGGCGCCGGAAGCCGCGCTGCTGGCCGCCCTGCTGCGCGTGCTGACCGCCATCGCCGCCGCCGTGCTCGCGGTCGCGGAAGTGCTTCCACTTCTTGAAGCGCTTCTTGTGCTGGTGCTGGTGCTGCTGCTGCGGCGGATGCTGCTGCTTGTCGGGAGGACCCATCGTCTCAGCCATGGGGGAGTCGGTTGGCGCGCGGTTCGAGGTGCGCGAGGTAGCGGAGGACTTCGGTTTCCAGTTCCTCGAGGGTGCCGCGATTGCGGATCACGAAGTGCGCGCGCGCGCGTTTGTCTTCGAGCGGCAACTGCTGGGCTTCGCGGCGTGCCACCTCCTCGGGCTCCCAGCCCCGGCTCGCGGCGGCTCGCCGCGCACGCGCCTGGGCATCGGAATCCACGAAGAGGAGCTCGTGGCACTCCTCGGGCAGGCCGTTCGCGGCCTGGTTCTCGAGGAGCAGGGGAACGTCGAGCACGACGCGCGGAACGCGCCGCGCACGTGCCCCTTCCAAGAGCCCGCGTATCCTGGCACGGATCCGCGGATGGGTAAAGGACTCCAGGCGGGCGCGCTCGGCCGGGAGCGCGAAGACGCGCCGGGCGAGCGCTTCCCGGTCGGGCAGCCCGTCGGGCCGCAGGATGGAGGGGCCGAAGGCCCGCTGGAGCTCCGCGCGCACCTCCTCGGACTCCAGGACCTCGCGGGCGATGGCGTCGGCGTCGATCAGGACCCCATCGGCGCCCGCCAGGCGGGCTGCGACCCAGGACTTGCCGGACGCGATCCCGCCCAGGACGCCGATCACGAACGGAGGGGGCGCGGGTGCGGGGGGCATCGGTGGGGGAAAGCGGAAACCGCTCGCCGGGGCGCGGGTAGGTTCTGCTCCTGGATCCCGGTCCGGGGCGAGGTCCCTCTCGTAGCGGTCCGAGCCAGCCGCCGCAAGCACCGCTGCGGACTTGCTGCCGGAGGGCCACTTCGGGTATCACGGTGCGCCCTCGCGCCCGGGACGAGGGTCCCCCCGCCCCCCCGCGGCTCCCCCCTGCCGCCCACCGACTCCCCCCGAGATCTCGACATGAAGCGATCCCAGCGTGGTACTGCGAAGGTAGGCGTCATCTGGCTTGTCGGCCTGATCGTCGCCTTCCTGATCGCCCTCGTGATGTTCTTCCTGACCAACGAGCAGAACACCCAGGCCCAGGCGGACGTCGTCGCGAAGGACGCGAAGATCGCCCAGCTGGAGAAGGACAACAAGGATCGCACCAAGCAGATCCTGGACATCTCCACTCTGCTCGGCTTCACCGACCCGGCCAACCCCTCGGCCAGCGACCTCGACGCCGGCGGCAAGGGCCTGGCCGAGGCGCAGAAGGCGATCCCGGACGCCGACCAGGGCGCGAAGAATTACCAGGCGCTGACGAGGAGCCTGATCCCGATCTACGCCGCCAAGGACGCCCGGATCAAGGACCTGCAAGGCCAGCTCGACACGGCCGTGGCCGAGGGCAAGGCCGTCGGCGGCCGCATGAACGACGCCCTGGCCCAGGCCGAGAAGGACAAGAACGACCTGCGCCAGCAGCTGCAGGACACCGAGAACCGGCTCAACGACACCAAGACGGACCTCGAGCGCCAGGTCAGCGAAGCGCGCGAGAACTTCAAGACCTCCGACAACGGCATCAACAAGCTCAAGCAGGAGCTGGCCGACACGAAGGCCACGTTCGAGACCGAGAAGCTCTCGCTCCAGACGCGCATGGACGAGCAGGGCCGCAAGCTCAACTCGTTCGTCAAGGAACCCGAGCGCGCGGACGCCAAGCTGCTGCAGGTCTCCAAGGACCTGGGCCTGGGCTGGATCGACATCGGCAGCAAGGAGCGCCTGGCCGCGGGCATGCGGTTCCGCCTGGTCTCCGGTTCGCACGGCTCCAAGCAGGTCAAGGCCTGGTGCGAGGTCACCGACGTCAAGAGCAACATGGCCGAGGTGCGCATCTTCGACCAGGCCGACCCGATGGACCCGCCGGTCGCCGGCGACGTGGTCTTCAACCCGATCTTCGACCCGCGCGGCGAGCGCGCGGCGCTGCTGATCGGGCGCCTGGACCGCAACCAGATCGAGCCGCTGCTCAAGGGCATGGGCATGACGGTCCAGACCAAGCTCGACAAGTCGACCGACTTCCTGATCGTCGGCGGCGAGATGTACACCGACGAGAACGGCCAGCCGGTCGAGACCCCGATCCAGCCCTCCGACCTGAGCGTCTACAAGGACGCGGTCGCGCAGGGCGTGCAGATCGTGCTGGTCAAGGACCTGCGCCAGTACTTCAAGTTCTGAGCGCGTCTCCGATCCGCATCCAGCGGGCGGGTTCGCCGAGGCGGACCCGCCCGCGCTGTTCGTGGCGGGCCCCGCAGAGGCCATAATCGGCGCCTCGCCAACCCATGGCCGACCAGCAGAAGCCGCCGGGCGTCGAGGAGACGCGCATGTCGCTCGGGGAGCACCTCGAGGAGCTGCGCAAGCGCATCTTCCGCTCGGTGCTCGTGCTGAGCATCGCCTTCGGTGCCGCCTGGTGGTTCAAGGAGGACATCGCGCACTGGATGCTCTGGCCGTACCGCACCGCGGCGCAGCAGATCAACGCCGACATCCTGGCCCAGCACGAGGCCGAGCTGGCGCTGCCCAACACCAGGCACAAGCGCTCGGACTTCTTCCTGACCGACAACCCGGGTGACAAGCGCATGCGCGACGCGATCGACGAGCGCCCGGTGATGTTCGGCATCGGGGAGAGCTTCTTCTTCGTGCTCAACAACTCGCTCTACTTCGCGATCTTCATCGGCTCGCCCTTCGTGCTCTGGCAGATTTGGCAGTTCGTCGGCGCCGGGCTCTACAAGCACGAGAAGCGGGTGTTCCTGTCGGGGATCGTCTTCTGCTTCTTCCTGATCATCCCGACGGGCATGTACTACCTGGCGATCACGCTGCCGCCCGAGATGGTCCGGCAGATGACGCAGCTCGAGAAGTACACCAGCTTCCTGACCACGATGTGCCTGGCGATGGGGGCCGTGTTCCAGCTGCCGATCGCGATGATCTTCGCCTCGCGCCTGGGCCTGATCGAGCCCGCGACCTACTCGAAGTACCGCCCGCACTTCATCATCGTCGCGCTCTTCGTCGCCGCGGTGCTGACACCCGGCCCGGACTGGATCTCGCAGGTCTTGATGACGGCACCGATGCTCGTGCTCTACGAGATCGGGATCATCGTGGCCAGGATCGGCGCGCGTCCGCGCCGGAAGCCGGACGGGAGCCCGGCGTGAGCGCGGCGCCGCGCGCCTGGATCGTCGCCAGCGGCGACGAGCTGGTGCAGGGCCGCGGCCTCGACACGAACTCGGCCTGGCTGGCGGGCGAGCTCGCGGCCCTGGGTGTCGCGGTCGAACGCTTCGTCGTGCTCGGCGACGACGAGGCCGCACTGTGCGAGCTGGCCCGCGCGGCCGCGCGCGAAGTCGAGCTCTTGGTCGTCACCGGCGGCCTCGGCCCGACGCTCGACGACCTGACGCGCCACGCGCTGGCGCGCGCCGCGGGCGTCGCACTCGAGGAGGACGCGCGCGCGCTCGAGGCGCTGCGCGCCTGGTTCACCGCGCGCGGGCGGCCGTTCGCCGACTCGAACCGGCGCCAGGCGCTCTTCCCGCGCGGCGCGGAGATCCTGCCCAACGCCGCCGGTAGCGCGCCGGGCTTCCTCTTGCGCTGTGGGCGGGCGCTCTTCGCCGCGCTGCCCGGACCGCCACGCGAGATGGAGCGCGTGTTCGCGGACGAGTTGCGCAGTCGGCTCGAGCGCCTCTTGCCGCCGCGGCCCATCCGCGCGCAGGCGCGCTTCCAGCTCTTCGGTCTGCCCGAGGCGGTCTTCGCCGACCGCTGCGGCGAGTGGATGGCGCGCGACGCGGACCCGCTGCTGGGCGTGACGGCGCACTCGGGCGTGCTCAGCGCACAGCTCGCCTCGCACAGCGCCGAGCGCCTCGCGGCGCGCGCCGCCGAGTTCCGCGCACGCTTCGGCGAGTGGATCTTCAGCGAGGACTCGAACGACCTCGCGCACGTGCTGGGCAGACTCCTGCTCGAGCGCGGGATCAGCATCGCGACGGCCGAGTCGTGCACCGGCGGCCTCTTGGCCCAGCGCCTGACGCAGCTCCCGGGCATCAGCGCGGTCTTCGGCTGGGGCTTCGTCAGCTACGCCAACGCGGCCAAGCAGGACCTGCTCGGCGTCGAGCCAGCGCTGCTCGAGTCGCACGGCGCGGTCAGCCTGGCCGTCGCCGAGGCGATGGCGCGCGGCGCGGCGCAGCGCTCGGGCGCGCGGCTCTCGATCTCGATCACGGGCGTCGCCGGGCCGGACGGGGGAACCGAGGAGAAGCCGGTCGGGCTGGTGTGCTTCGCCACCAGCTTCGATGGCCTGATCCAGAGCACCGAGCGGCGTTTCGCCGTGCGCGGACGGGACCTGATCCGCGAGTTCGCGGCCCAGACGGCGCTCGACCTCGCGCGCCGGCGCGTGCTGGATTGACCCCCCCGGTGGGCTTGGATATCCTTCCGCGCCTTCCGCGCCGCGCTACCCCGTGGTGTAACGGTAGCACAAGAGGTTCTGGTCCTCTTAGTCAAGGTTCGAATCCTTGCGGGGTAACCAAGCTCGGCGCGCAGGTCTCCGCCACTCCTACCCCGTGGTGTAATCGGTAGCACAGCAGGTTTTGGTCCTGCTAGTTCTGGTTCGAGTCCAGGCGGGGTAACCAGCCGCGGAGCGGAAGATCGGACGCGCTGGTGCGTCGATCGCGAGCGTCTCCATCGACAGCCGAGGATCCCCCGCATGCTCTCCTGGACCCCGCGCCTCGCCGCGCTCGTCCTCTTCGCCCTCCCCGCGTCCGCGCAGAGCACGCTGCAGCTGATGCTGGCAGGGCACGTGCAGCCCGCGACGGGCACCGCCGTCGACTTCGAGTTCGGCGTGCGCGGTTCGGATGGGGCGGAGGCCCAGACAACCGCACTGCACATGGTGCTCCTGCAGAGCACGAGCGCGCTCGACCTCGCGATCCTGCTCTCCGCCCGGCTCGACGCCGCGAAGGTTCGCCACGTTGCGCCAGCGGCCGGGAGCGATCGAGAGCAGGCGACGATCTTCGTCGAGGGCATCACGCGCCTGCAGGTGCGCGTCAGCGACGGCTTGCGAGCCGTGATCGGACTGCCCGAGGGCGCGCCCACGAGCGTGCTCTTGATGCCGCCGCTGGCACACAGCGGCAAGTCGCACCTCAGTTTCCACGGGGTCACGAACGACGCGCGGCTGCGCAAGCGCGGCGCCGTCACATTCGCCGTGGATCTCCAGGCCGACACGACTCCGACGCTGGCCGTCGAGAGCCTCGCGAACGCCTGCGCGCGCGCGAATTGGCTTTCGGAACGGCCTAGCCACGAGACCTGGAAGCCCTCGCCCTCTTTCGAGGGCCAGGATCTCGTCGGCACCAGCTTCGCGCTCGACACGAGCGAGTCGGACTGGGGCCTCGAGCTGCGCCTGCCCTAACGGCGCCGCACGAAGTCCGGGTCGAGGTAGCGCAGGCCCAGGCGCCGCGCGCGCGAGCGCTCGTGCGGCTCGGGCACACCTGTCACGAGCTTGATCTCGAGCACACGTTCGAAGGCCGCGCGCAGCAGCGGCGCGAACTCGCTCGCTGGCACGCGCCGCGCGCTCTCGCGCACGGTGGCGATCGAGCCCTCGAAGACCGAGCTCTCGAGCTTGATCGAGCCGTGGTGCAGGACGCGCCCGCGCGTGCGGCGCTGGGCCGAACCGACGCCCTTCTTCGCGCCCCAGACGAGATCCAGCTCGCTCGATTTGTGGAAGCACATGCCCGTCGCAGGGATGTCCGAGTCGAGCGCGCGCGCGCCGCGCAGCTCGGCCGCGATGCCCAGCTCGGCGAGCGCCGCGGCGATCGCGGCGTGCACGCGCTTGTACGACTCGACGATCGGGCCCTGGTAGAGCCGCTGCGTCGCGGGCGCGACGAACGAGAACGTCAGCTCGTGCACGTGGTGGATCGCGCCGCCGCCGGTGATGCGCCGCACCAGCGCGCCCGGCGTGCGCCCGTCGATGCCCGAGGCCGCGGGCACGTCGGCGAACTTCTGGAAGTAGCCCAGCGAGAGCGTGTCGGGCTCCCAGGTGTACAAGCGCAGCGTCGGCGGCGCGAGCTCGTCCTCGAGCAGCGCCTCGTCGAGGCCCATGTTGAAGCCCGGATCGGCGCCGAAGGTCGTGATCAGCCTCCAGGTGTCCATGCGCGAGTCTTCACCGTAGCATCCGCGCAGCCATGAAGACTGCCATCGCTCTGCTGGCCCTCCTCCCGCTCGCCGTCCAGGACAAGCCTGCCGCCACGATGAAGGCCGTGCGCATGCACGACTACGGCAAGGCCGACGTGCTCGTCTACGAGGACGCTCCGCGGCCGGAGCCCAAGCCCAACGAGGTGCTGGTCAAGATCCACGCCGCGGGCGTCAACCCGATCGACTGGAAGGTGCGCGCGGGCATGTTCGCCAAGCCCAAGTCGCGCCTGCCGCTGATCCTCGGCGGCGAGATCTCGGGCGTCGTCGAGACCTGCGGCGCGGACGTCAAGGGCTTCAAGCCCGGCGACGAGGTCTGGTCGCTGCTCTCGCTCATGCGCACGGGCGGCTACGCCGAGTACACGACCGTGCCCGAGAGCGAGCTGGCGCGGAAGCCCAAGTCGCTCGACCACGTGCACGCGGCCGGCGTGCCGCTCGCGGGGCTGACCGCCTGGCAGGCGCTGGTCGACAAAGCCGGATTGAAGGAGGGCCAGAGCGTCCTGATCCACGCCGGCGCCGGCGGCGTCGGCCACTTCGCGATCCAGATCGCGAAGGCCAAGGGCGCGAAGGTCTACGCGACGGCGTCCGAGAACCATCTCGCGTTCCTCAAGGAGCTCGGCGCGGACGTCGCGATCGACTACAAGGCGCAGAAGTTCGAGGAGCTCGCCAAAGACGTCGACGTCGTGCTCGACTCGATCGGCGGCGACACGCAGTCACGCTCGCTCGGCTGCCTGAAGAAGGGCGGCTACCTCGTCTCGATCGTGCAGCCCCCGGACCAAAAGAAGCTCGAGGAGCTCGGCCTGACGGGCTCGATCATGCTCGTCACCCCCAACGTGAAGGAGCTCGACGAACTCGCCGCGCTGATCGAGGCGAAGAAGCTGAAGTGCGTCGTCAGCGCGACCATCCCGCTCGCGGAAGCCAAGCGCGCGCACGAGCTCTCCGAAGGCGGCCACACGCAGGGCAAGATCGTCGTCGAGGTGGTCAAGGACAAGCAGTAGGGATGCCGTTCCGCTACCGGGTCATCGTTGTCATGGATCCAAGCTACGGCGAGCGGTTGGTGGAGCTCGCGCAGCACGCTCATGTGTGGGCGATTCAATCGCCGGAGAACGAGGAAGCGCAACGGAGCTTCCTGGCGAGCAAACCGCCGGGCTGGAATTGGTCCGAGCGGGTCGACTCGGGCCTGACGATCATCCGTTCGAAGTCGCTCGACCTGGACGTGCTCGAATCCATCATCTTGCATCACGGCGAGTACTCCCACGATCCACCCGTGGATGCGCTCGAGGTGATCGGCTGCGCCCTCGACGAGCACGTGGGTGCCGCATTCGTCGAGCAGGGATTCCCAATTCTCGTCGCTCGGCCTGAGGGATTCCTCGCCCTCCGCTCCCCGCTGTAGAATCGAGGCGGGGCACAGGCAGGGCCCATGACCTTGAGTCGTATCGAAATGTCCGCGGATTCAAGGCGACGGAGAGTCCTCGCGGCCTCCCTCCCTGCCCTCCTGGTTCTCGCCCTGGGGTTTGGGTTCGTGTTGATCGACCAAGTCGGGCACGGGGCGAGCGTCGGCGTACTCGCACAGCCGATCCTGCTGCTGGCCGGCCTCTCACTCGGTCCGTTCGCCGGCCTCGAGACCCTTCCGGCGTCCGGAGTTCTCGTACTCACGGGACTCGGATGGAGTGCCTGGCTGATTCTCGTGCGGCGCACGCGCATCGGGGACGCACCGACGATCGCGCACCT
>WNFL01427269.1_pt2 | contig 16982 bp, 19 predicted proteins | sample 5400361 | NCBI WGS metagenome assembly WNFL01 (sample SAMN13153351, study PRJNA577476) | soil metagenome | isolation source: 40 cm soil on Douglas fir-dominated hillslope | place: USA:California | collected 2013-09-17 | reverse complement strand
TTGCTGAGGATTTTGAAATTCGGCCAAATCGTCGCTCGTCGTTTCGTCGTCGGTCGTTAGTCGCTAGTTGTTGTGCTGGCAGCCATCATGGCGAAAGTTCCCCGCCACTGGATCGAATCCACCTTTTACAAACGGATGGCACCGCAACAGACGCCACATTGCGATGAATCCGCCCCGCAGCACTCCGAATCGCTCGACTGCTTCCAGCGCGTACTCGGAGCAGGTCGGCAGATAGCGGCACGATGGTGGAAACAACGGGGATACCCAGCGCTTGTAAGTCCGCAGAGTCCACAATGCCAGCCATTTCATTTATTTCTCCGCTATCTTTCTCGCGATCGTTTCGAAGGCCCGGTTTATTTCCTCGAGCAAGATCGGAAACTCAACTTTCAAGACCGACTTCTTCGGATTGATCACCACGTCCACTGCGCCTTTCAAAATCGACCGATGTTGCCTGACCGCTTCGCGAAGGCGCCGCTTGATGCGATTGCGTTCGACTGCGCCTCCCAGAACACGTCCGACGGTGAATCCAGTACGTGCATTCCCCTCAGGCTGCCGCAGATAAAACACGGTCATGTGAGAGGAAAAGTGACGGCGTCCTTGTTTGTAGACGCGCTCGAAATCGGCGTGTTTTAGCAGCCGGGCCGCTCGCGGGAATGTTACCTCCGGGCGTGCTGGCGGTTGCTCTACGGGCCGGACTGCACCCCGATTCGGAGCGTCTGCGTTCACTAACTCACAATCCTGAACAAATGACGGGCTTGCAGCCCGCTTTACGGGGAAGATTACTCGCGGAAACCCGGCTTCACCGAGACGCGCTTGCGTCCCTTGGCCCGGCGACGCGACAACACCTTGGCTCCGCTCTTAGTCTTCATGCGGGTGCGGAACCCGTGTTTTTTCGAGCGCTTCCGCCGGTTGGGTTGAAATGTACGTTTCGGCATGAAAAATCCCTGCTCCCTGATTGAATCAACTGCCTAAAGGCAAACGAAAAGTATAAATGACAGCGAGGGCAGCGGGCAAACGGGGTCGAGCACTACAATTGCGATGCTGGCCGATCAGCACCACATCCGATGAACCTTGACGACACCATTGTCGCGATCGCAACCCCGGCGGGACGCGGGGGAATTGGAGTAGTCCGGTTGGCAGGGCCGGAAGCACGCTCAATTGCTGAACCGATGTTGAGGCTGAAACATACGCTGGAGCCGGGGCGGGCGGTTTTTGGAGAGTTGATTGAACCGTCGGAATGCGGGGCGGGCGTCCTCGCCCACGCAAACGCCGAGGTGCCACAACGCTCCTTCGAGGAAGGCACCACGAATCTCGAGCATCTTTCTGACTTCCACCAGCGGACGCGGGCGGGGGCGCCCGCCAGAAGCCGCATTCCTATACAACGGACGACATTGTGGAAATCTCGGCCCATGGCTCTCCAGTCGTGTTGCGCCATATCGTGGAACTCTGCCTTGCTCGCGGAGCGCGAGTGGCGGAGCCAGGTGAATTCACTATGCGCGCCTTCCTCAACGGCCGATTGGATCTGACCCAGGCTGAAGCAGTCCGTGACCTGATTGATTCTCAAACGATTTTCCAGGCCAAGGTTGCTGCTCAACAGCTGGAAGGGTCTCTATCGAAACGCTTGAAACCGATCAAGCAGAAGTTAGTCGAATTGATCGCGTTGCTGGAAGCCGGCATTGACTTTGCGGAAGATGACATTTCAATCGCTCCCGATGCCACGATCCTCGAACATCTTGCTGCGGTTCATCATCCGCTTGAGGAACTATCCGTGAGTTTTGCCTACGGAAAACTTGTGCACGAAGGATTGACGCTCGCCATTGTAGGTCGTCCCAATGTTGGCAAGTCGAGCCTGTTTAATCGTCTGGTGGAGCGCGAGCGCGCGATTGTCACCGCGCAGCCTGGGACGACGCGCGATCTGGTGAGCGAAACGGTCGCGATCGGTGGAATTCCTGTGAAATTGGTGGATACCGCGGGGATCCGGCGAGCGCTCGATGAAGCGGAGAGCATCGGCATTCGCAAGTCCATGGAAGCCCTGGCCGATGCTGATCTGGTGTTGGTAGTTCTTGACGCGACCCAGCCAATCTCTGACGAAGACCGCGAGCTGTTGAGCCAGGTTGAAGGGCGGTCGGCGATTGTAGTTGAGAATAAGTCGGATATTGGAAGCTCGCAGCTTTCAACTGGGAGTTCCCACTTAGCGAGCGTTCGGACCTCTGCATTAACTGGGGAAGGCATCCCCGAATTGCGTGCTGCGATTCTGCGGCATGTGGGTGGCGAAGCGGGCGCACAAATCGAGAGCGGATTTCTTACTAACGTGCGCCATCAGAAGCTTGTCAGCAACTCAATAGCCGCGCTTGACGCTGCCAAGATTGCGGTTGCCGCCCGCGTGCCACACGAGATGATGCTGCTCGACCTCTATACTGCGCTGAGGCCGCTGGACGAAATCACCGGGGCGACTACGAACGACGATATCCTTCACCTTATTTTTGGGTCATTCTGTATCGGGAAATAAAGTAAAAGTGCGGCGCGAGGCGACTTCACTTCCACGCGGTCACCTTCGCCTCAGCACAGGCCTCAAGGTAATCCATCACCAGACTCACAGGCAATGGGCCGTACTCCGCCGAAACGGCGTCGCGGATTTCACCGATGGTTCGTTTTCCATCCACAAAATTCACGATCTCGTAAGCGTAGAGTTCGGATTGGTCCTGCACATTGAGCAGCGGAGTTGCTTCGCTGTTGAGGAGTTTAATTTTTGCATAGCGCTCTTTTCCCAGACGGGCCAGCAATACATTGTCATTCTGATAAGTGAGCGGGCCGAACTCTCCGATGCGAAGTGGAATGCGCTGGGCATCGGGATCATCGCGCGAGGCAGCGACGGGTGTTGTTCCTTTGGCTCCGCGCTGGCGGGCGCGGGCGTCGATCCAATCATTGAAAATTGTAGCCTGCGCGGCGAGTGCTTTCAGGCTTTCTGCTTCTGATCCAGCAGATCCGCCGGCTAGTTCAACTAACGAGTGCAACGCGGCATTCTCGCGGCGTTGCGCTTGGTTCATTAGGTTACGCGCCTCATACCACGCTGGACCAACTTCCCATGAGGGATCGTCGACCAACTTTTGTGCGTCCTGGAAAGTGTGGGCGAGGCGCGTCTCGCCTGCAGCGGCAATGAATGGCAACAGCTTTGGGAGTTGCGACGCCTCGACGCTTGCGTACAAGTATCCCGCGGCAGCGCCCAGCAGGGCTACGCGGCGCAGTTTCGTGGGGTCGATCTGAGCAAGGCTGTCGTGGTCGGTGTGAATGTAGATGTCCGGCCAATCGCGCAGGTAAAGCGATGGAACGGCGATGGTGGAGGAATCGTAGTCATCGTGGTCACTGCCGGCGGAGTAGGGTGTTACATCGGCTATGAGTTCATTGCGCGTGCCTAGTTCTCGGGCGCGCGTTTCGACAATGGCTGCTTCAGGAAACTCTCCGCTTGCTGCGTATTCGGCGGCGCCTGCGCGGATCGTGTCGAGAAACACCGCGCCCACGTCCGTTACAAAACTTGGCAACGACCACGGAGTGGAGGTGACATGGAACACAGACTTGTTTCGGAACGGGTCGCCGCCGACCATGTCCATGTGGATGTTGGCGCGCAAATGTTGCTTAATTTCAGGATGCGTCGCGAGAAACGCCATCGTGCCTTCGACCTCTGGCCCCCAGACAAAGCGCAACGTGCGCCGGGGGCGGGGCAGAGTGCCCGACGCGATCAGCCGAGCCAGCACGCGCCCGGATTCCAAGATGGTCACGCATCCGCTCGCGTTGTCATTCGCGCCCGGACGCTCGTGATCCAGATGACAGCTGTAGACGATTTCTCCAGACGCGGGCTCTGAGCCGGGAATTGTTGCGGTGACGATTGTCCAGTGTCCCGGACCGACGGTGGCTTTCGCTTCGACCTTGAGCATGATCGGCTCGCCCGCCTGCAAGCGCGCTCGCAGTGCCTGCGCGGTCTGACGCGAGATCATGAACGCGAAACCGGAAGGCTGGCGGGCGTCCAGGTGGCCCCAGCGAACAACAGTCGGATCCAGGCCGGACCAGGCAGTTGGTTGATTGGGCATGTCGCTGACGATGCCGGCGGCGCCGTGCTTTATGACCGCGAGCGCCTGGACTCGGGCGAGCACGCCGTCGGCAAGGACGATCTTTCCGCGTACATCTTTGTCACGATAGTCGTCCTCGCGAGCACCGTTGCCGACATCGACCAGCGCGGCGGTTACATCGGCGGAACGGCTGTAATCGGCCAGGCGGATTGGATCGGTCTTCCAGTCACCGAGCAGCAAATGTTGCGGGCTGATTTCCCAGAGCGTTCCGGACTCAACATTCCAGCCTAGGTAGGAGCGCATTAGACCGTATGCCTTGCTGCCGTCGATCGGGAATTGTTCGATGTGAGCGTCGGCGAGTCCGTACTCGCGGGCTTTTTGGAGCATGAACTGTGCAGCCTGATCGAATTCCGTCGTGGCTGGAACGCGGTGCAATGTGGTGAGGTAGCGAAGGTTTTCGTACGGAGCGGCGCCACTGGATTCGTCTCGGATGGCACCCCACTGGCGGGTAGAGAGGAAAGGTTCCTGGGCGAAGGCAGAGATGCTGGTGAGGGAGAGTAAAAAGAGGAGGCGAAGATTCTGCATGGCGGAACGAGAATAGCATCGCAACGGCGAGGGCGGGGTCCACATAAGCGTTAACTTAAGAGTTGGTTCCGAGTTGCCCGTGACTCGGGATCAATCGGGGCGATAAAACGGAACCAGTCCGTGGTTCCATAACCGGACTTCTAAGGAATTAGTGACTCCGATGGGCGGGTTGATCGGGAGTTGAGCGAAAAACAGCACGCTACCCGTCACCTAAGAAGTCCGCGCCGAAAAATCAGGATTCAAGACTGAATCGTTGATTCTTAGGATGGTGTATCAGCCGGAGGCCGCAATATTGCGAGCATGCGCAGATCCATCACGCTATGGAAGATAATCGGAAGCAGAAGATTTCCGGTCAGCAGAAACAATAGGCCAAAAAGAAAACCGACGATCGCTGTCCCCGCGACTCCGCCAGCACCCTGATAGAGATGGTTAGATCCGAAGATCACTGAGGAAATCAGCAGCGCCAGCGTAAGATTCAGCGTCCAGGGAAAAACGTGTAGGTAGTGCAGCATGAAGCCGCGGAAGAGAGTTTCTTCGCAAACTCCCGCTGTGATACAGACGAAAACCCACCAGCGGCGCTCGGTCCAGGTTGCGGGGAAGAAGTAGCTGAACGATTTTAGGGCGGCAGAGGAATACTTGAGTGGCCGCTTCGTCAGCTTCTTCCAGATCACGGTGCCGACCGGCAGCACCACAGAAATAATAACAACGATCGCAATCAGCGCTTCTACCAGGTAGCGAGCCCAAGGGTGCAGTAATAGCCAGGAGATTTCACCGGGCGTAGGGCTGATGGTGAACAGCGGGCGGAAGCCAATGGCAATAACTGCGAGCGCACTGGCAATCCAGAGCAAGGTGCAAATCGTCTTATAGTAGCGAATTTTCCGTTCGGAACTGGGATTACGCTTCAACTTCCGGACGTCGTACAAATCCCAAATAGGAGCAATGACCAGGAGAAACAAGAAGAGCAGGTGCTGCATCAGCGTCGCGACCGAAACGTTGAACATACGATTCCACTAAACCCCAATTTCTCTTTTTTGCTGGCGCTACAGTGAACGCCGCTTGCCCCCGTGTACCTCTATGTCCCGCGTGGTCAGGCGTTTCGCGTCCGCTGCAGAGGCCTCTGCTTCATCTGACACCCGGGTTCTACGCAATTTCTCGACTTCTTCCGCAATCGCGAACTTCAGCTTCTCGATGCCTTCGCCGGTGACTGCTGAGATTGGATAAAGCTTCAGCTTCTTGCGCGTGGACCACTGCTTGAGCTTCTTGAGCTTGTCGGGATTCGCGACATCGATTTTCGAAGCGACCATGATCATCGGTTTCTTCTCAAGGTCTGCGCCGAAACTTGAAAGCTCACCGAGGATGATTTCAACATCTTTGAGAATATCCGAGCGGCCGCTTGCATCGGACACATCCACCAAATGGACCAGCAGGCGAGTACGCTCGATATGCCGCAGAAACTGCGTGCCTAGTCCAGCGCCGGCGTGCGCGCCTTCGATCAATCCGGGAATGTCGGCGACGACGAAACCGACTTCGTTCCTCGCATCGCCGACGGCGACTACTCCGAGGTTCGGCTCGAGGGTTGTGAAGGGATAGTCGGCTATCTTCGGCCGAGCGGCGGAAATGCGCGAAATCAGGGTGGACTTGCCGACATTGGGATAGCCTACGAGGCCAACGTCGGCGAGCAACTTGAGCTCCAGCCGGAAATGGCGATCTTCGCCCGGACGTCCTTCTTCATGCTCACGCGGAGCCTGGTGCGTAGAGGTCGCGAATTGGGCGTTGCCGCGTCCACCGCGTCCACCACGGGCGATGATGATGCGGTGGTCGGAGTGCGAGAAATCGTGAACTATTTCTCCCGTATCTTCGTCATAGACGATCGTCCCCACCGGAACTTTCAGGACGATGCCTTCGCCGTCGCGGCCGGTCTTCTTGGAGCCTTCGCCGTGGCGTCCCCGTTGAGCGGTGTATTCGGGGTTGAAGCGGAAATGGACGAGTGTGTTGTGGCGCTCGCTGGATTCCATCCAGACGTCGCCGCCCTTGCCGCCGTCGCCGCCGGACGGTCCGCCGCGCGGGATAAACTTTTCCCGACGGAAGGCCATGCAGCCGTTGCCGCCGTCGCCGGCTTTGACTCGGATTTTAGCTTCATCGATGAACATCGGACACAGTTAAAAGTGGGTAGTGTTTTGTGAACCCATCAGTCTGAAAAAGAGAATAGCCCCTTGGCGAAAGGGGCTATGGTTGAGCCGCGCGTTCGCGGCGAATGCTATACCTTGGCTACTTCGACTGGTTCGACTATCACAAATTTGCCCATCGAGCCCTTGTCGAGGAACTTGATGCGGCCGGTGATCTTCGCGAACAAAGTGTCGTCCTTGCCGCGACCGACGTTTAGTCCTGGCTTGACGCGCGTGCCGCGCTGACGAACAATAATCGTGCCGCCCGGCACGAGTTGTCCACCGAAGGCTTTAAAACCTAGTCGCTGGGCATTTGAGTCGCGCCCGTTTCGTGATGTTCCTTGTCCTTTTTTATGCGCCATAAATCAGTTCTCAGTGGCCGGTTGCCAGTTTCCAGTAATTCAACTCAAATCGTGTGTTAGGCAGCGCGCAGCGAAGGACCCAATGTCTGCTACTTCTTCTTGGTCGTTTTCTTCGCAACGGCCTTTTTGGTCGACTTCTTCTTTGCCGGTTTCGCGGACGTTTTCACGTCCGTATCTTCCGCCGCGGCCTTCTTCACTTTCGGCTCTTTCTTCGGAACGTCGGGTGCCTTGAACGACTGTCCGTCGAAGGCGATCTCAGTGATGCGCACGGCGGTGTAGTCCTGACGATGTCCGCGCAGCTTCTTGTATTGTTTCTTGCGTTTGTAATGGAAGACGAGAATCTTGTTGCCGCGTCCCTGGTCGACAATCTCGCCGGTGACGCGCGCTTCCGCTCCCGGACGCACGACGCTGCCGGGCTCGGAGGAAACTGCGAGCACGTCGGCAAATTCTACCCGGCCATTGGTGCCGTTCACCGTCTCGACCCGGACGACGTCGCCCGGAGACACCTTGTACTGCTTACCACCTGCGCGGATCACCGCGTACATAACTATCCTCCACGACTCGCGTCGGGGGCTGACGTCCTGACTTGAATGCCCAGGAGCCGCCCGGCGGAGCGAAGCTCCGCAAATCTCAAGCTTATGCTTGCTGTTTCCCGCTGCGGCTTGTGACCGGAAACGCGGCGCGGTCCCAGAACGGGTCCGCATCTACAGGCAAACCCAACTAGTTTATCGTGCGCTGTGGAAATCGGTCAAACGGAAGCACGACAATTAAGGCCACGCCGGATGGGCGTGGCCTTGTTTACGGGAGCAACGATCAAAAGGCGGTGCTATTTGGGGGCGTCTTGGGTAGTCGTGGCGGGCGTTTTTGCTACTACTTGCTCCCGCTCGACCGACTCAAATTTGACGCTCGCCAGAATCTTCTCCAGATTGCCGAAGACCTCATCGTGGTTAACCGCTTCGACGTCCTTGTCGGTGCCGTATCCGGCAGTGCCCAGGCCGAGTACGAATTCGTAGCAGGCGCCATTTTCATAGCGATGGTAGTACTGGGTTTCGCCCTGCTTCACTGCGTCGCCAGCAAAGTTCGAGGTCTTTTCCATGCCGAAGGTGCCGACCTTGACTTTCTCGGCGTCCATCGGTTCGCCGTCAGGATTGCGCGTGTCCGCAACGGCGAACAGTGAGCATTCCTGCTCGGACAGGCTGCGATTGACGTTCACATGGAAGAACGCGGTCGTAAAGTCCGTGCCGGGATAAGTGGTCGATGGTGCTGCGACCATGGCAACTGCCGATCCACCCGGTTGAACGAAGTTCATCGGGACGGGGCCAAGGCCCTCAATTTCCGGCTGGACCTTATCGCCCGAAGCAAGTTCATATTTCCTCGGATAACGGAACGAGACGCCGGTCTTGGGATCGTTGTAGGTCACGAACGCGGCGGGCCGTTTCTTGTGCGTTTTCTTCTTTGTTTCGTTCGCAACAGGCGTGGGCGTTGTGGGAGTGGTTGGCGGCGCAAGAGTTGGCGCAGCCGTTGAGGATTGCGCTCCCTGGGCTGAAATGCCGACCAGCGCGGGCTTCGGCGACTGCTTCGAGCACGCGCTGAGAGCGATCAGAATCCCGAGGATAGTGAATCCGGAGATCATCGCGATCTTCTGCTGGCGCGACCAAGATGAAAGAGTCGTGCCGGAATAGTTCCTGTTGGTCTTGTTTGGGGATTGCTGAAAGTTTGTCATGTGCCACCTCCGCTGCTGATGCAGACGGAAGTGATATGGCAGTGCAGCAGCCAAATGTGCACATGTTGCAGCCGAGGGACTTAGTCGCAGACGCGGCGCCAGCAGCCGCGTTTCGGGGAACACGCTGTGTCGCGGCGAACACGTCTGCACGCTGTTAGATCCCTCGTTAGAATGCCGATGTGGGCCTAGCCCCAAACTCGTATCGCGGACGCCTCGCGCCCTCGCCGACAGGCCTTCTCCATCTTGGCCATGCGCGCACGTTTTGGATCGCTGCGGAGCGCGCGATCGAAAACGCAGGCACGCTCATCCTTCGCAACGAAGACCTCGATCCGCAGCGCTCGCGTACGGAGTTTGTCAGTGCCATGATCGCGGATTTGCAGTGGCTCGGCATCCGGTGGAGTGAAGGGCCGGATTGTGGCGGCCCGCAGGGGCCTTATTCGCAGAGCGAACGGCGGCTCCTTTACCTCGAGGGTTGGCGGCGATTGCGGGATGCCGGTTTCATCTATCCCTGCACGTGTTCGCGCAAGGATCTGGCGCAGGCTGCCATCGCGCCCAATGACAGCGACGACGAACCTGTCTATCCCGGACGGTGTCGTGGGCGTACTGATGGTCCCCAATTCTCCGAACCGGCGGGATTGAACTGGCGGTTTCGTGTTCTGGATGAAGAAGAGATCACATTCGCCGATCTGAATCTTGGCCCGCAGAAATACCTTGCTGGACGCGACTTCGGCGACTTCCTGGTATGGCGTCGAGATGATGTGCCGGCGTATCAGCTTGCGGTAGTGGTCGATGACGCGGCAATGCAGATCACCGACGTGGTGCGTGGAGCGGATCTGCTCAAATCCACCGCGCGACAATTGCTGTTGATCCGTGCGCTCGAATATCGCACTCCGGAATATTTTCACTGCGAACTGGTGCGAGATCAATCGGGAGCGCGGTTGGCCAAGCGGCACGATGCGCTCAGTATCCGGCAATTGCGGGAGAGCGGGCTGTCGGCTCAAAAGGTCATCGAGATGGCCCTGTCAGGGAGAGGTATGCGGTAACGAACCGCAGTTACAGGAGTAATTACAGAAGCCAAAAGCTTCCGGCTAACATGTTCGAAGCTGCTGAAGAAGCGGCAGGGAGTTCTTTATGCGCGCGGTTGTCGCACTATGCGTGTTGCTAACGTTCGCCGGAAGCGCCTATAGCCAGTCGCTGGGCGAGGTCGCGCGGCGGACACGCCAAAAAGAAAAGACGCGGACAAAGACTGCGAAGAAAGTCATCACCAACGAGGAAATTCCGGAGAGCCCGAATCCTACTCAGGCTCCTGTAGAAGCCGAGGCGAAAGCCGAATCGGGGACCTCATCGGGTGCTCCGGCCCCACAAACCGCGCGGGAGTGGAGGAGCGCGATCCTGATGCAAAAAGATCGCGTGGAAACCATGCAGGCGCATATCAATAAGGTGAACGCGTCGATTCATTTCGTCGATGCCAATGCCTATGTCAACGCGGCGGAGTACAACCTGTACCAGATCAAGAAGCAGCAGGAAGTCAAACACATGCAGACAGAACTTGACGAGGAACAGAAGAAACTGGTTCAACTACAGGAAGCAGCGCGAAAAGAAGGGATGGGCACTTCCGTCTACGAACCAGTTGAATAAACTGAGAGCGTGGACTCCGAGCGAGTTTTTCTCACTGCCGAATGGCGTTATCTCGCCATGCTGAATTATGAAGTGGACGCAAGTCTGCTTCTTCAATACGTACCCGCCGGAACGGAACTTGATCGCTGGAATGGGAAGGTGTTCGTCAGCTTGGTTGGCTTTCGCTTTCTGAAGACGCGTGTCCTCGGTTTGACGATTCCTTTTCACGCGAATTTCGACGAGGTGAACTTGCGGTTCTATGTGCGTCGGCAGGCGGACGACGAAATCCGGCGGGGTGTTGTTTTCATTCGTGAAATTGTTCCGCGTCGGGCGATTGCATTTGTGGCCCGCACTATCTACCACGAAAACTACATTGCTCTGCCGATGTCGCACGAGATCCGAACGTCTGGCGACAACACGCTGACGGTGGCTTACCGCTGGAGAGCCAGCGGCTCGTGGTCCTGGATCAATATCGACAAACAAGGCGGACCTGAATTGGCACAGGACGGGTCTCACGAACAATTCATCACCGAACATTACTGGGGTTACGCGACGCAATCGGATGGCGGCTGCGTGGAGTATCGAGTGACGCATCCGGCGTGGCGAGTCTGGAGAGCTCATCGCGCGGAACTTGAGGGCAACGTCGAAGAGCTCTATGGAAGGAACATCGCAGCGGCGTTAAGAGGCGTCCCCGCGTCGGCGCTGTTGGCCGACGGATCAGAAGTCACGGTGATGCGAGGCAGGAGAATCTAAGTGCCCCGAAGCCCATGCCATCCAAATTGAGCACCATGCGCCGATACGGGGATGTCGGCAGAGCGATCGAAAGCTGCTAGCGTTTCTTTGTAAAAGCCGCGTGGTTTCGAACCAATTCCTCTACTGCCAGGCCGAACGCGCTCCGCACTGTGGCTTCGTGCTCAGGGATGACGTCGTTGATCAGCAGCATGGCGGATCCATGTACGAGCGACCAGAGCGCGATGACAAGCGGACGATGTTGCTTGGCTTCGCCGCCCAGCCACTCCGCGGCTTTTTGAACTGCGTATTCAAAATTTGGGCGCGGCGCATGACTCGTGATCACGATCCTCGACGTGATCAGCTCATATTCGCGGGGATGCTTGAGGGCATATTCGAAAACGCAATGGCAGACTTCCTGAACGGAATTGCAACCTCGAATCAGGACTGCCAGCGCGGCTTGATGCTTCTGCAGCAGCGCGCGGAGCAACGCACGCCGGTCTTTGAAGCGGCGGTAAACCGATGGCGTGTTCGTGCCAGCAGCCCTGGCCACTGCACGCATGGTCAGGCTTTTTTGCCCTCCAGCTGCCCACAGCTTCTGGGCAGCTTTTAGGACGCGGATTTCCAACTCAGGGTCTGCTTGCCGGGGCACGAATTTTTTCTCCTACGATTTTCGTTGACGGCGTTAGCGTAACACTGTATACATTAAGCCGTCGTCGGGCCCTCCCCCGGTTTCATCGTCCGCTGACCGTTTCGTCACGGTACGGCGGCTTCCACGGAACAGAGCGAACCGCTTCGTTGATGCTCAACCGAGTTTAGCTGACCAGCGCGACAAAATCAGATATCAAGAAGGTGAACATTTGAAAAGACCAGTATTAATTCTCACTGCCATCTGTCTGTTTACGGCTCTCTCTGCACTCTCCTTCGCCCAACGGGCTCAATCGCCAATATTCCAGATGATTGATGTTCCGGTAAACACATGGGTCAACTACGCTCTTTCGTCCGATGGCAAGGTTCTCGCGGCGAATGTCGGCGGCGAAATCTATCGCTGGACAGCCGAGCAAGGCTTCGTGGATCTTGGCGCCGGCTATTTTCTTGATTCGAGCATCGGCATCTCTGCCGATGGATCGACCATCACCGGCACCATCGTTGGTCCGGACGGTTACACAAACCCAGGCAGGTGGCGAGAGACAACGGGCTGGATGAATCTTGGCCATCCGAACAAAGATTGCATAATGGACGGAAATTGGGGCAGCGGATACGGCGTGAACCACGATGGGTCGGTGGTGGTCGGACTGGCGTGGTACTGTCCCGGTGCACAGGGATTCCGCTGGACCGAAGGTCGCGGCATGGTTGGGCTGAGTCACCCGAAGGGGGCAAGCAGCCGGGCCAGTGCGGTCTCGGCGGACGGCTCGACCATCGTGGGATTCTACGAGCATCCCAAGCAGAGGATCCGGCGTGCTGTGCGCTGGACGCCTAAATCCGATCTCTTCACTGGGGTCAACACTCCGGGCGAAGCGACTGCCGTTAGCTCCAACGGATCGCAGATCGTTGGACAGGCTGCGACTTTGAACGGAATTTATGCTTTCTACTACACCGACGCAGCGGGACTGATTTCTCTGGGTACAGTTTCGGGAATACCGACCGACCAGAGCATCGCCAATGGCATTTCTGACAAGGGGAAGGTCGTGGGTTGGAGTGGCGATCCGTTCAACGGCGGCGTGGCAGCCTTTGTCTGGAACGCCGCGAGACCCACAGCGCCTATGCGTTCCCTTCAAAAGGTGCTTACTCAAGCAGGGGCGCAAATTCCGGATGGCATCTACCTCACTAATGCCCTCGCAATCTCGGCCGACGGATCAACCATCGTGGGCACCTGGCTAGACGCGAACTATAACCAGGGAACCTGGATGGCGCGACTGAAGTAGTGCTTGGCTTTCTCGCCGAAGAAAGGCCGGCCCGGTTGGGTCGGCCTTTTACATTTAGATTCTGAACCTCTAGAACAGCGCCGTCGATCTCCGCTTCCAGGTCTTGCCTTTTTCCTTCGCGATATTCTCCACGTCGTTTACATACGCTCCGGCTTGCGTCAGGACGTGGTGGAGGTCATTGCCGACGCTGATGAAGGTAAAACCCTTCTCCAGAAACTCGCCGACGCGCGATGTGCCGAACAGGAAGATTCCAAGGATGACATTGTTCTTGCGTGCCTGGTCTACGAGTTTCTGCGTGGCTGCGCCCAGTTCGGGCGAGGTGTACATGTGCGGAAATTCGTATTTGTTGTAGAGGCCCATCGACATGCAGAGATCGTTCTGGCCGAGGAAAAGAATGTCTACGCCGGGGACGGATGCAATCTCGACGATGTTTTCGATGCAGGAAGCGGTTTCGACTTGCAGTGCGACGATGCCTTCGTTATTCCAACTGCCTGCGTAGCCGAGGAGTCCGGCTCGGTTCATGCTCCGCTGCGGGAAGTAAACGGATCGCGTTCCGACAGTCGGATACTTCGCGCAACTGATCGCCTGTCGCGCCTCTTCGGCGGTGTTGATGTACGGAACGAGGACACCGTCGGCACCAAGGTCGAGGGCCTGCTGGATGCCGGGACGGTCGTCGTATCCGCCTACGCGCACCATGGATTTCGCGCCGCCGTTCGAGATGCCGCTCAACATCGCCGAAAGTTTTTCGTAATTCATGGGACCGTGCTGGGTATCGACCAGCAGCCAGTCGTATCCGCTGTGCGCGAGTTGCTCCGCGACCGTGGGGCTGTGCGCATTGAGGAACAGGCCGAGTTTGGGCGCTCCGGCGCGCAACTGCTTCTTGAATTCTCCGCCACTAAGCGCGGCATCGGGCATAAGAAAACCTCCTGGAAACGTTGCAAAGAGTGCGTTGAAAATGGGATTCAGTGTAACGAAGCGAGAGCGCTTGCGGCTAGCATGCAAGAGACTTTTTTCGAGACGATGTGACTGTCAGACAAAGGGAGATCGCAGGTGGCAGTTCGCAGGTGGCGGGTGGCAGGAAAAAACCGCGTCGGTAGTGGGGAGAACAAAAAGTTGACATCGCGTTTCAACGCATCTTCGAACCTTCGGTACTTGCGGCCTGTGACCTCGTTTCACGCCATTTTGGCACTCGAGATCCGTAAAACCTTCGTTTTTGGCTGGTTTTCAGGGGGTACCTCATTAAAAACCGCATTAAATCTGCATAAAACGCTATTTTTCCACAGCCTGAGTGCGATAAGATGCCCTCGTTCCACAGAAAATCTCAATTGTCCCCCAAGGAGGACTCATGGCTTCTGGTATGACCAAGACTCAACTCACGCGTCACCTGGCCGAGAAGCTCGGCTCGAACAACAAGACCGCTGCCACTTTCCTGGAGCACCTCGCTGACACCGCAATTAAAGAGACCAAGAAGAACGGCGTGTTCGTCGTGCCGGGTCTGGGCCGCCTAGTGAAAGCGCATCGCAAAGCTCGTATGGGACGCAATCCGCAGACCGGCGAACCAATTCAAATCAAAGCCAAGACCGTCGTGAAATTCCGCGTGGCCAAGGCCGCGAAGGATTCCATCGCCCCGAAAGGCAAGTAGTCGTCGTGTCGGGCGGGCGATTGTCCGACAAAATTTGTAGAGAAGAGGCTGGCCTAGCGCCGGCCTTTTCATTTGTGCAAGCGCGGAGGAAGGGACGCCATCCGGATGGCCCGCGAGACGCCGGGGCTACGTTTGGATCTTCAGGTTGATGACTTGCTCGCGGATTTTTCCGGTCTTAATTTCCAACATGCCGACGCTCACCGGTAGGTGAAAGCGTTGCGGGCCGGCGCTGCCGGGATTGAAATAGAGCACTCCGTTCTTTTCTTCAATCTTCGGTTGATGGCTATGGCCGTAGATCACGATGTCGAATCCGGCGGCTTCAGGTTTCAGGTCGACTCGCGCCAAGTCATGGATCATGTAGATCGAGACTCCCTCGACTTCAATGGCCTCGGTTACGGGCAAGGTGTTGGCCCACGGTTCGCGATCCACGTTGCCGCGGATGGCGGTGACAGGTGCAAGTTCGCGAAGGCGGTCGAGAATTTCGGGATTGCCAACGTCTCCAGCATGCAGGATGCGGTCGGAGTTGCGTAGTGCGGCGACCGCTTCGGGACGCAGGAGGCCATGAGTGTCGGAGATAACGCCGATTCGCATCTGTTTCGCAACGGCGATCGTCATTGATCGCGATTCATCACAAGTTCAGCACGACCCGGTCACAGACTGATCGCAGCGATGCTCTTCTATAATGCGACAGACGGACCTCATGACGGAATCCTCGCCAGATTTGATGGAGACACTTCGCCGCTACTGGGGCTATCACGAATTTCGCCCCAAGCAGGAAAGTATCATTCGCAGTTTGCTGGCGGGGCGGGACACTTGCGTGGTCATGCCGACGGGTGGTGGCAAGTCGCTGTGCTATCAGTTGCCAGCGGTGATTTCGGGTAAGACGACGGTCGTGGTTTCTCCGCTGATCGCGCTCATGCAGGATCAGGCGGCGCAGCTGGCGCAGATGGGAATTCCGGCGGCAGCGGTCAATAGTTTTCAGACGTCGTCCGAACATAGCAAAGTGATGATCAATGCGAAGCGGGGCGACTATCGGCTGCTTTATCTTTCGCCGGAGCGGCTGGCGCGGAGGGATACGTTTGATTGGTTGAGCCAGGTGCCAGTGGGATTTTTCGCGGTCGACGAAGCGCACTGTATCTCGGAATGGGGACATGAGTTCCGCCCGGACTACCGCCAGTTGAGCCGTCTGCGCACGCGATTTCCGGATCTGCCGATTGCGGGTTTTACGGCCAGTGCCACCAAGCAGGTTCGTCACGACATTCTGAAACAGCTGCAGTTGCGCAAACCCGATTTGTACATCGCCAGTTTCCACCGCGAGAATCTGCGCTACATCACGCGCGAGTGCGATTCGTACACACAGATGGAGTTGCTGCTGCGCGCGTTGCGGCATTACACCGAGGGTAGCGTGATCGTGTATGCGCCAACCATTGCTCGCGTCGAGGAAACAGTTGAGCGCTTGCAGGAAGAAGGTTTCGGGGCGATTCCGTATCACGCGAAGATGGAAGCGTCGATGCGCCGGCAGAATCAGGAGCGCTGGATGTCGGACGAGGTGCGAGTGCTGGTCGGCACAATCGCGTTTGGACTGGGCATCAACAAGCCGGCCGTGCGCGCGGTGATTCATCTCTCGCTGCCAAAGTCGATTGAGCAGTACTACCAGGAAGCTGGGCGCGCAGGGCGCGACGGTCAGCCGGCGGATTGTGTGATGCTTTGGCAGAAGCGGGATCACGTTCTGCTGGAATATTTCATCGGGAAAGTCTCCGACGAAGCAGAACGCGAGCGATCGTGGGACCGAAAACGGGTGCTCTCGCGATTTGTCGATTCGCGGAGTTGCCGCCACCGCCAGATTTGTGTGCACTTTGGAGAGACTCCTAAGTGGGAGCGGTGCGGAAGTTGTGACAATTGTGGGAACGCTCCGGAATGGCTGACGGAATCGAAGGAAATTGCGGTTGGCACACCTGTGCCGAAGCGTAGGATTTCTTTGCCGCGGCCGGTGCCCGATTTGTTTCCTCCAGCTACGGCGTCGCGTACTGTGTATGATCCGGGACTCGCTGAAAATCTGCGCGAATGGCGGCGGACCATGGCTCGCGAGCAGAAAGTTCCCGCTTATGTCGTCCTGCACGACAGTACGCTGGAAGAATTGTGCCGCCGTCGGCCAACGACATTAGCGGGG
>WNFL01369280.1_pt3 | contig 16984 bp, 28 predicted proteins | sample 5400361 | NCBI WGS metagenome assembly WNFL01 (sample SAMN13153351, study PRJNA577476) | soil metagenome | isolation source: 40 cm soil on Douglas fir-dominated hillslope | place: USA:California | collected 2013-09-17 | reverse complement strand
GAGCGGAGAAAGGGAAGCGGTCTGGACAGCCAACCGAGCTCCAGACCCATCACCCTCTCGTCTTAGCCTGGCTTGTGGCCAGTATCCGCTCATGGGCACTCGTGACGTGCCATCACCGTCGTTCCTATGCAGCGGCCCGCTGACGTGTCCTCGCCATTCGCCATCCATTATTCACCTAAGCACGCCAATGGGCGTGTTGTAACCGCCGCATATTGCTGGCACCTTTCTCCAGCGGAGAAAGAGTGGCGGCCTGGGCGGTTAATATTGGCGTTGTCCCCATGCTGTTGCATTGTTGACACTTTCATGTTAGAGTCATTGCTGGTCGTGACGTCGCTGAGATTGTATTATCGCTGACGACTCCCTGCATTGTGACGTGCCCCACCTTAGGCGAACCTGGTGAAAGTGACGCCAAAAATGAAATCCTCGACAATGGAGCGCTCATGGAGGAACTGGAGCGTGCCGGATGCACCTTCCCACCTGAAGTCGATGGCTTCAAGTCGCTTCTCCCAGTGCGTTCTTCTTTCCGTGAAAATGAAAAGGGCAAGGTTGACCTTAGCCTTAAGCTGTCCACCAAGATGCTCTGTGCTACGTGGGCGGATGGCAAGCCTGTCATCCTCAAGCTCACTGACCAACACGAAGTGGAGGTACTGCGGTGTCTGCATGGCAGCCAATACACGAAGAAAACTCGCATTATTCCACTCGTGGACGTTGTAGACGGCAGGTTAATCGTGCTACCTGAGCTATCGCCTTTGTCGCAGTTTTTTTCCTTTGACGCTTCCACTTCAGATGACGCTGTTGGGGTGCTTGCTGTGCAGTTTATGGAAGGTGTGGCGTACCTGCAACATTCTTCTGTCGCACATCTCGATCTGAAACCGGGCAACATTGTGGTTCATCGGAATCGCAAGTCGAAGGAATTGGACCTCTACATCATTGATTTCGACATTGCCGTTTTTGCCGACGTTGAGCCGACAATCTCTAGATCGGACGGCACACCTGGGTGGTGTGCCCCTGAAGTTTCAATGGGAAAGTCGTACAACCCACTCTTGGCGGACCGGTGGTCATGCGGCCGCGTCCTCGCGCTGTTTACGGAGCGTATGAAGCAAAGCCCGCTGCGGGAGACGATGCACGTTTGGTCTCAGCTGTTGATGAACCCAGACCCCTCTCTGCGGCCCAGCATATCGGACCTACGCGACTTGTGTCCGTGTCCGCAGGTGATGAAACCGAACTCCTCGATTCGACTCATCCCCGGTGGCGCTCCAAGACCCGGACGTGGGAAGCCAAAGAGCAGGAGTGTTAAGGGACTCAACGCCAAGGAACCGCGGGCTCAGCGCCTTCGCAACTTGCCAGGACATAGAAGACAAATGGGAAATTTAAACTAGACATAATTGTATAATGTTCATCATGCCAAATTTTTTTTTTGTGGAAAAGAGGGGAAATATGTCATGCACCATAACGCCTATGGTGTCGTGTGTGGGACTCCAATGCCCCCACGACAATTTAACACCAGGCCACCCACCCGTAACATTGTAACTGGTGGTGACTGTGTACGAAAAGTGGGGGCCGGACGTTGCCTCCTGCCTCCTGCCTCCTGCCTCCTGACGCCCCGCGCGGCCCGACAAGGCCTGACACCCGCCGAACTGACGTCACTTACACCACCGATTCGATACCACTCACACAAGCCCTGCGTGCAGTCCGTCCCCAGACGTCGTACCTGTAAAGGGCCCACTCGTGGCTATTCTCGCTTACTATTACGCAATATGGTTCATGCCTTTATGAACCTGTCGCTTGCGAGTTACTGTATCCAATTCAATTTTACTTCTCCACCACAAGACTCTTACCAGCACGTTTAATTAGTACACCCCAGTCTCTTTCAATATATAGAGGGTTTCGATTGTACTTGGACATCCCCATAAGAAATAATGTCGAAGAGGATTGAAACATTGCAGTGCCTAGCAGGGCACCCCGTCGCCGAAGCAGATTGGGCGCGCGGTGGGACAGCCGCTTGGTTGGTAGCGCCAACAAAGTCGTAAAATGCCTGTTACCCCGTTTCCTCCCCAGGAGAACGCCTTCCGACGGTGATCGGAACGAGCCCCTAGGATAACCATTTCTGACGGCGCTCGGAACGAGGATAGACCGTTTCCATCGCAGGAATGTTCCAGTGGAAGAGTGGAGTACCTGATCATCAAATTCAAGGGGTGCTTCGAAAGGGGGTTGTACTTTCTAAAGGGCTTAGCCCTTACATCTAGTATTGGAAAGCTCAGTTCTATAGAGGGAGCCCAATTTTTTTGAATGGTGTGTGCATTATATTTCCCAAGGTTCATGGTTCGTGACGTGAAACTGCTGGCCGAAGGTGATATGGGTGGAGACAAAGAATGAGTGTTCTTAGCTCTCTTTCGTCAGCATCTCGATTGCTATCGCTATGCCAGACCCTACGGATAAAAACCGTATCCACTTCCTTGAACTTCCCGTTGAAATTCAGCTAGAAATTTTGAGGCAGCTGATCGGGTTTCAAGGCGATCATGCGCCTATAGCATGCACCCAGCTCTTGAAAGGCATCCGTTTGTAAGTTCCTTTCATTCATTTTGATACCAACTGAACCGAATCCATTCAGGGTATGCAAGGCGCTGCGCTGGCCAATCTTGCTGCGGTATACCTCTTCCACGATGTCTACGTTAGACCGTATATGCAATCTGCACTCGATACCAATCGACTTGAATTTCTCTCTTGGTCGTTGGGCTACCATGTACTCACCCTTGCCTTTGATTTACCTGAACAGGTGGATCTCGAGCAAGCGCGTCTCGCCAATTGCGTCGCTCTGATACTCCCGAATCTTCCGAATATCCGATATTTAACCATTGTGTGTCACGCATGGAAGACGGGGACGCATTCCGCCATCATCCATGCGATAGCCAAGCTCCAGCATTTGGAACGGGTAGCTCTCAGTGGACTAGGATATAGACTTTTCGAGGAGATTTATGCTGCACCATCACCTACTTTCTTCAATACACTGTTCAACCAAATTCTCTCGTCACATGCAGGACAACTCAAATCGCTATCTCTTGATTTATCTCCATTTCAATGTGCTCCAGGAACATTCGAACTACTTCGTGAAAACTTGAAAAATCTGCAAGTTCTCACCTTCAGAGCGTCCCTGCCTAGGTCCCTCTGGCAGGTATTCACTCAGCCGGTGGGCGTGTGCTGACCGACTAGTGACGTTGGATGTAGCCGATATTCATGGCGCTTATGTGCCAATTCTTGTCGAACACATCGCAAGTGGTAGATTCGGCAACCTGAAGAGGCTTCAAATCGACTTGCATTGGGTCGATCGCGACCGAAATATCGTGATCCCAGCAATCGAGTGGAATATAGCACCACTTGATGTCCTTGTCTTGAATTTTGTGTCAAGTCTCGAGCTGGAAATTTTTGGTTGCCTTCACGCCAAGGAGGTGCACGTAAAGGCAATGTCTCAGCGAGCGATGATTAAGCTGATCCATGGAGGGAGTTTCAAGGAGATGACAGTATTGAAGATTTGGCAACGGGATTGGAAACCCAAACGGTTGGAGAAGCTCGCAAGCGCTTGTGCAAATCGCAACGCCAAACTCCTTTTTAAATGACAGAAGATGTGGTGGATATGTGGGTGTATTAGCCACGCAGAATATGATGCTCTGTATCGTCATTTGTGCGAAGACTAGTTGAGCTACTACGGCTAGGCGGGGATTTTCGGGCACGTTATGCTCCGGCAATGAGAAGGATGTGAGAAGGAAAGGCCCAGATAGATTTGCTTGAGAGGGATCTCGTTTATGGAATGTCCAGGATTGAATACATGAGATATCGTTATGGGTGTGCAGCATGCAACATCAGACAAAGTAGTATATTAATTGACTTCGTCGCTACCCGAATGGGGAGACTGAAATTGACCTAGTTTTCCTGTTGCCTCAGCGTTTCCATTTATATTTCCGCCTCCAATGTCCCCCACGACAACACCAGGTTATCCACTTATAAGTTTGTAACCAGAGACGACAGTTCGAGTATGGTGACAATGGACGAAAAGTCTGGACGTGACTGGAGTCCGCACGAGATCGGACTTTGGGCGTGTTCCAGTAGAAGCGTTAAGTACCTGATGACCAAATTTCAAGAGATGCTTCGAAAGGAAGCTGTGTGCTCTCTAAGGGGTACAGCTCTTGCATTATAGAATGAATTGTTTCCACTAGCTAGCAGGTGCAAAGGATTGGCAAGCTCAGTTCCGTAGAGTCTCAACAAAAAATTGAGGATGTGTGCTATACATTTTACTAAATCTCCCAAAGTTCATGGATCATGACGTGAAACTGCTACCCGAAAGAGGACGATATGGGTGGAGACAAAGGATTGGTGTTCTTATCTCTTTTCGTCAGCATCTCGATTGCAATCGATATGTCAGACCCTACAGATGAAAATCGAACCCACTTCCTTGAGTTTCCTGTTGAAATCCAGTTAGAAATTTTGAGGCAGCTGATCGGGTTTCAAGGCGATCATGCACCTATAACATGCACCCGGGTCTTGAAAGGCATCCGTTTGTAGGGACCTCTCATTCATTTTCATAGCAACTGAACCAAAGCGATTCAGGGTATCCAAGGCGCTGGCCAATCTTGCGGCGGTATACCTCTTCCACGATATCAACGTTGGCGCGTATATGCAACCTGCGCTCGACGCCAATAGATTTGACCTTCTCTCCCAGTCTTTGGGCCACCATGTTCGGACCTTCGTCTTTGATTTACCTGCTCCACCGGGGGATTTCGAGCAAGCGCGTCTTGTCAATTGCGTCGCACTGATACTCCCGAATCTTCCGAATATCCGATATTTAATCATTTGGTGTCACGCATGGAAGACAGTGACGGATTCCGCTATCATCAATGCGATAGCCAAGCTCCAGCATTTGGAGTGGGTAGCCTTCAGTGGACTAGGGTATCAACATATCGATGAGATCCATTCTCCACCATCGCCCACTTTCTTCGATACACTTTTCAACGAGATTCTCTCATCTCATGCAGCACAACTCACATCGCTATCTCTTGATTCATGTCCATTTCACTGTGCTCCAGGAACATTCGAACTACTTCGTGAAAACGTGAAAAATCTGCAAGTTCTCATCCTCAACGCGTCCCTGCCAAGGTCCCTTTGGCAGGTATTCGCTCAACCGGTGACCTGGGCGTGACTAGTAATGTTGGATTTAACCGATATTCATGGCGCTTATGTCCCAATTCTTGTCGAACACATTGCAAGTGGTAGATTCGGCAACCTGCAGAGGCTTCTAATCGACATGCGCTGGGCCGATCGCGACCGACATATCGTGGCCCCTGTTATTGAGTGGAGTATACGACCACTTGATTTCGTTATATTGGCTCAAGTGCCAAGGCTGGAGCTGGAAATTTTTGGTTGCCTCCACGCCAAGGAAGTGCACGTAGAGGCATTGTCTGAGCAGGCGATGATTAAGCTGGTCCATGGAGGGAGCTTCAAGGAGATGACGGTATTGAGGGTTCGACAACAGGATTGGAAACCCATACGGTTGGAGGAGCTCGCGAGTGCTTGTGCAAATCGCAACGCCGAACTCCTTTTTCAATCAGCGGAGATGTAGTGGATATGTGGATGTATTGGCCCAGCAGAATAAAATGCTCTGTATCATCAGTTATGCGAAGACTAATTGAGCTACTCCGACAGGCGGGGCACTCCGGGCATGTTATGCTATCCTCCGAAACAGGAAGGAAGTGAGAAGAAGGAAAGGTTCAGATAAGCAAGAATGTCACATTGTTTGGGACGGATCTCATAATGGAATGCCCAAGATTGAATGAATGAGATATCATTACGGGCGTGCGGAATGCTGCACCAGACAAAATACGGCATTTAATTTGCTGCTACCTGAATGGTGAGACTGAATTTGACCTAGTTCAATTGTTGCCTGAGCGTTGCCATCTATATTTCCTCCTCCAATGGCCCCCACGACAACACCGGGCCATCCATTCATAAGTTTGTAACCAGAGACTACAGTTCGAGCATGGTGGCAGTGTACAAAAAGTCGGGACGAGACTGGAGTTTGCAAGAGATCGGACTTTGGGCACGTTCCAGTGGAAAAGTGAAGTACTCGATGACCAAATTTGAAGAGGTGCCTCGAAAGGAGGTTGTGTGCTTTCTAAAGGGCCCAGCCCCTATATCAGATGTAGAATGTATTTTTTCCCCTAGCTAGCTGGTGCAAAGTATTGGCAAGCTCAGTTCTATAGAGGGAGCCCCAGCAAAAATCTAAGGATGTGTGCAATGCATCATATTACATCTTCCAAGATTCATGGATCTTGACGGGAAACTGCTAGGCGAAGAAGGTGATATGGTGGAGACAAAGAATGCGTATTCTTAGCTCTCTTTCGTCAGCATCTCGATTGCTATCGTTATGCCAGACCCTACGGACGAAAATCGTATCCACTTCCTTGGCCTTCCCGTTGAAATCCAGTTAGAAATTTTGAGGCAGCTGGTCAGGTTCCAAGACGATCAAGCAGTTATAGCAGGCACCAGGCTCTTGAAAGGCATCCGTTTGTAAGGACCTCTCATTAAATTTATACCAACTGAACCAAATCGATTCAGGGTATGCAAGGCGCTGGCAAATCTTGCTGCGATATACCTCTTCCACGATATCCACGTTCGCGAGTATACGCAACCTGCATTCGATGCCGATCGATATGAACTTCTCTCCCGATCGTTGGGCCACCATGTACGGACCTTTGCCTTTGATTTACCTCAACAGGTGGATTTCGAGCAAGCGCGTCTCGCCAATTGCATCGCTCTGATGCTCCCGAATCTTCCGAATATCCGATATTTAATCATTGGGTGTCACGCATGGAAGACGGTGGCGGATTCCGCTATCATCAATGCGATAGCCAATCTCCAGCATTTGGAGTGTGTAGCCTTTGATGGACTAGAATGTCCATATATCGACGAGATCCACTCTCCACCGTTACCCACTTTCTTCGATACACTTTTCAACCAAATTCTCTCGTCACATGCAGGACAACTCAAATCGCTATCTCTTGATTTATGTCCACTTCAATGTGCTCCAGGCACATTTGAGCTACTTCGTGAAAATTTGAAAAATTTGCAAGTTCTCATCCTCAGCGCGTCCCTGCCTATGTCCCTTTGGCAGGTATTCGCTCAACCGGTGACCTGGGCGTGTGCTGACCGACTAGTGACGTTGGATGTAGCCGATATTCATGGCGACTATGTGCCAATGCTTGTTGAACACATCGCAAGTGGTAGATTCGGCAACCTGAAGAGGCTGCAAATCAACTTGCGTTGGTCCGATCGCGACCAATACATCGTGACGCCAGCCATCGAGTGGGATATAAGACCACTCGATGTCCTTGTGTTGGATTATGTACCAAGGCTCGAATTGGAATTTTTTGGTCGCCTTCACGCCAAGGAGGTGCACGTAAAGGGAGTGCCTAAGCGGCCGATGATCGAGCTGCTTCACGGAGGGTGTTTCAAGGAGATGATAGTATTGAGGGTTTGGAAATGGGATTGGAACCCCGTACGGTTGAAGGAGCTCGCGAGCACTTGTGCGAATCGCAACGCCGAACTCCTTTTTCAATCACCGGAGATGTAGTGGATATGTGGATGTATTGGCAAAGTAGAATACAATTCTCTGTATAATCAGCTATGCGAAAGCTAATTGGGCTACTACGGCTAGGCGGGGCTCTAAACTCATGCTCAGATACTTAAGTTTATTCTTTGACAATGTTAAAAATGTGAAGCGCTCGTATATTGCATTCTATAGTGAAGTTACGTATATAGTAAACGATGCACGAGCCACATATGAAATCAGCAGGGGAGGACTATAATACGGAGTCCTGGTCTACAATACTCCATATGACCGAAGCTCGGTTACCAGGCCCACGGCGAGAGTCCAGACACATAGCGACCAAAACTTATAGAAACAATCAAGCCGTAACAATGAGGGCGAGAACACCTATGATACTTTTAATAGAAAACGGGAAAGAGGTGAGAAGGAAAGGTCAGATAAACGAGAGTGTTATATTGTTTGCGATAGATATCATTACGGAATGTCCAATATTGAATGAATGAGATTAATACACTGACTTCGTTGCTACCCGAAATCATCGCGGCAGGGACTTTGGGCATGTCTGACATGGTGTGGACTCTTAGTGAAGTACCTGTACTCCTTGCATTCCAACTCATTATCCCGCTGTGAAACCTGAGTTCCAGTGGCCGCCGATCGTATGCAGCGCATACCGCTACTCACTTGGCTGCTCCATGTACTCGTGAGTTCCGAGACTGGAGGCAAGAACCATTCTATTGCGTTATAGAGGCTCAGAGCACCAGGAAAAGCACCCACTTGGCCACCTTACTGCCACTCCCTGGTCTTTCTCATCACGCTTCGACCTGTCCTACTTGCCTTCCTATGCAGTAAGTACATCCACTCCTTTCTCTGTCACGAGACATGTGTGCTCAAACATTGCCCCTCGATTCCCATTATCCGTTGAGATTGCCCACCCATCCGGCCAAGTCCAGACACCCGTCTTGGTACCTTGCAGCACGACCGGTTCGATGGTAAAGACGTGACCCGGGGTGATGACGCCTGGTTCGTCGTTTTCTACCCAGATTACACGTGTCAGATCTGGCTCGGAATCACGGCAGAAGGGATAGGGGAATATAGGAATTTGGAAATGGAAGACGAACTCTGGAATATAACCCACGGTGGGCAGTGGAAATCCTTCCCAATCCCATGCCCCATAAGCGCATTACACGTCGAATACCCAATTTCCCTCGTGCCGTATGTCGGCCGCGTGGGGCCACTGAGGTATTGATCGATTGCGGCGCCGATGGAGCGAAAGGATGCGCCTGGGACGATATGCGATATGCCTATTTGGGTGCATTGCTGGGCTACGCTGAGTAGGTGTTTACCCGGCGCGTCCTAGAAACAGGGGTTCAGGACAAGAAGATGGGGAGGGTAGGATGAGAGAGGGGCGTACGACGGTGCCCACCGGGAAAGTTACGGCGTTGTCGCCGTGCCAGCCATTTAGGTAGACCGTGATGTCGATGTTAATCATATCACCGTTTTGGAGGGCGCGTCTATGTGCCTCGAAGAGCGTTGCGTCAGAAAAGGAACTCGATATATTGAGAAATATATCAGAAGCACTTGTCTGGTATGCCATGTGCGATAATGTTGTTCACCTGCTTCGGGGTTAGAGACCAAAGGGCGGTGAGAGAAGGAGCAGACATACACTTGTACATATTGATTTAGGGAATCCTCGGTAACCTAAAGGTGATGGATATGCCTTGCAAAAGAGGATGAAGTCATGAACTTGGTTATCTATTGATTCCGTCGTCACACCGGGCTAGGAACAAGTAAGGACCGTTGGTTCTAAAGTAAAGCATCAATCGTGGGCGTACCTTCACCAAGCTTCCAGCGAACCTCAATACCTCTCTTGCAAGTTTACATGCGGCTCGAATGCCCGCCTCATCCTCGCCGCCAAGGGGAATGATACTGGTTTGGCTAGGTGGACGCATACATTGACTGCCAGTGACATAGTAAGGTCGTGGGATATCCTTTGGGGTGCGTTTTGGCTTCATATGGTGTGCTCCAATGGGCGCGTTGTTTTCTGGCACGATGATGGTTGGATTACGGCCTGGGTCCAGCTCGTCGTCAAGCGGCGACGCGCTGAAGCGCCTTACAGCGTTGCATTTGGCACTCTGAAGATGAGCTCGCGTTAAAAGTCTAAACATGGGAGGAGGTTAGGGGCGTTGTGTAAGCAAAGGAACAAACACAAACAACAAACAATCCTGGTTTCCTTCTTTCCCGAGTCACCCTGATCCCAACCACATCTGCCACTGCCGGTCCTCCACGATGAGTAAGACGACGACGCGCAATGCAGCAGCCAAGCGGAAGCATGATGAGATGAGTGGGTCGCCCGCCCCGCCAAGTCAGCAGGTTCCCCGCAGCTGGCAGAACCCTGCCAACGCTCATAGTACGTCGCTGCCGCCGGTGACGACGCTCTCTCATCATTTTTCTTGACAATTTATGCTCTCTCTGTCATAGATACCGACCCTATGCTCTACCAGGGGTATGTGTCCGTCTGGCTGGGCGGTTGATAACAAAGGCTCATTTATGTTGCCCACTAGATTTGCTCCCACGGGCATTCCAAGTAATCCCCCGTCTGCTCAGCAATACTAAACCTCCGTCCGCCCCCCCAAGGGCCGCCACAACCTGCTCAAGCCCCGACTCCGCCAACACGCACCAACACACGCACCACCGCCCAAAAGCCTACTGGAAAGGACAAAGAGGGCGGGTTAGATAGACAGAATGTCAATCAGCTGAACGATGCCCTCGCCGCCGGCGGAGTCTCTCTAAGAGTAAGTTGTCGCCTGCGTTTTGTCTCTGTATCACGTGCTTAACATCCGCATAAAGGAAGAAGAAGAGTACGCAAACGCTTCAAGAAGAAATATTGCCCAGTCGAAGTACCAGGGCGAGGACCGTACAAAAAAGCAAGAGTTCCTTGATATTAGCACCCTCATGCCCGCCATGGAAGCCATCGCAAAAGGTCACGGAGTGCAAACCATCCCACCCGAAGTGGCAGATTACCTTGCCCTAGCCCTGCGCGCCCGTCTCTCCGGTCTCATTGAAGAGATGTCTAAAGCATCGAAACACCGCTGGGCCTCTGTCGGAGGCGTGACCTCCACACCCACACTATACGAAGACGGCAAGACACCTATATTTGACCGCGTCGTCCGACGAGACGTAGGCAAGCAACTCCAACTCCTTGAAAAGATCGAAAAGGACGAAGAACTGCGCCTACGACGTGAGCGCAAAGAGCGAGAAAGCAAGGTGCGAGCTGCGATGGGGACTGTGGGCGCCAACGTGGACGGTGATGAGGACGATGATGGCCCGCCGAAGAAGAAGAAGAAAAAGGCCGATGGACCTGGAGTCACCGCGAAGAACATGTCTGAGGAGACGAAAAAGAAACTCTCCAACTCGATTGCAAACCAGGCCGCCGGGTTTATGGGCAAGTACGCGTGGATGCACTCTGGAAGCTCGTCGTTGCCCACACGTCCACGGCCTACGAAGAACAGCAACGGTGGAAGCAACGCTGCGACGAATGCGCCTAGTCCGACTGCGAGTGGGAGCGGATGGGCACGGCCGTATGTACCGAGCAAACTTAGCAAGCAAATCAAAGCTGCCGAGGCGAAACGTGAAATTACGGTTCGGGATGCGTTGTTCGTTGTTGAGAGGGAGAGAGGGCATGGTGGAGGACGTGGCACCGCAAGAGGTTGGGCTGTCTGATGCCGGTTCTTTCGATTTCCGGTTACGATTTTCTTGCCATCCCCTCTACCTGCTACTCGCCATCCCCTCTACTTGGCATTCACGAACGCTGGTTTCATTACTTGGTGCCCTCCCTCCACGAATGACTGTATAATAGCATTGTTGATATTCTCCGCTTGCAGCCAACGGTTTGATGGTTATCTCTATATGTTTAGCCTGATACGTTAGTGTACTTCATCAGTCATTGGAATGAAGGCTGCTCGATGGTTCTCGGTAGGTGTCTCCACAATTCTGCCTATAAGCCAGCAAAGGATAAATATCAAGCCCTCACAAGGAGACCTACCTATAATCACCCTTCGCAAAGGCTCACTGACAAAGTTCGAGGTTCGTCATCTTGAATTCATGGATAGAGACGGCCATTACAGATCGTAAAATGGTTTCGGAACTTTGAGAATTCTGACTAAGTAAAGTCCGTAGCGGAGCTACATGCACATGCACTCTAACCGAATGTCCACGGTCCAACTGCCCCTCAGCAGGCCGCGTATAATGATCGGAGAACTGACGACTCGCATAGTCCAATCAGAACGTTCCAAATTGCTGGAACCTCAAGTACTCTTCAGGAATGGGTGGTAAATGGTCAGCACCCTCCAACAGTACCACTGCCATCCCACCGAACAGGTGCTCGTTGATGTGACAGTGCATAAATGTGACGGTGTTCGCTGGTGCTTCGTAGCGGATCACGGTCCAACTGAAATCCGTAGAGGTGGCTGATGTGAGGAAGCCATCGCGCAGAGGTGGATCGACGAGATTGAACGAGGTAGGTGAGGCGGCGATGGCATCGGCGACAGAGGACCAGTTGAACGCGCCTGACCCTCGACCAATGATATAAGCCGGTACCCCGTGCTTGTGCACTGGGTGTGGCGGGTTCCTTGGGTTAGATTGAAGTATGACATCTACGACCGACTGCAAGAGAGGTAACATTAGCATTGGCTCCATTGGTACGAAGAGGGATGACGCACGTGTGCTGGATACGCAGGTCGAAGATTGGCCGATAGCGTAGACATGGCCTGCATGGGGGCGAAGAGCACAGGGGTGTCCAGCTCATGAAATTGCTACATCCTCACAGTGGTCAATGAAGAAATATAATATATAGGGTCGAAGTCCTTACCGAATAAGGGGCAGTGTTCAGTGCCCACGCGGTCGCATTCACCCCACCAACGATGAACTTGAAAGTGTGGTCGCTCGTTTGTGGTGGTGGGGACGGTGGCCAGGGTTTCAAGCTCAACGCATTGAGGAGTGTTTTGTTATTCGCAACAACGCCCCCGTAATCTATCACGGGATCGACAGCGGCGGGCGGGGAGGTGAACTGAGTGGGCTGCCCATCGCGCTCATAGCTGAGGACAGCATACCCGCTGAGGAACTGAACCGCTACATCGGATGCAACGCGGATGGTGTAGTCTGCTGGGGGGCGGTCCAGGCGAACCAGTACTTCAAAGCGCTCGCCGATGGGAATAGACACCACATCTACTTCCTGCGGGAAATGGAAATTCCCATCGGCAGCAAAAACGTACATCTTGTGGTTGTCGATGCTAAACTTGAGCTGGTCTAACCCGCCGAGATTCACAAGTGCGAGATAGGCCCATCCATCCGACTGCTTGACCGAAATGACGTGGAGGGGTGTGTTGGTATCGATGCACTCGTTCCAAAGGCGGTCGTCCGTTAGTTCGGGGTGTGTGTCCTGTAGTAAGTCAGACAGCGATTCGAGTGCAGAGTGTATCAGTGTGACGACTTGCTGGCCAAAAAAACAGGTTCGTATTATTCGGGAGAATACAACCCTTGCCTCCAACTTGAGGTACGAAAGAGGTTAACCAGGAGGTGTAGAAGCTCTGTGGGTGACATTTGACCTGACCCATTCCGTTGATGAGGATAGAATCTTGGCACAAAGGTTCGACGTGGCTATAGCACGATAAATATTATGAACCCTGAACTGATTGGTTACGCACGCCTTCTCCCACTCCTCAATGAGGTGCTCGCTGGGATAATGGTTCCAGTCGTGCAATTGAAGGATTTTGGGTCCGTCTTCGATCATGATTTGAATCTGGGTTTTCTGTCCCCCTCCTGAAATCAAATGATATGGCCCAGGAACAGTCGGTGCGACGTATAGAGCGCCCCTGCAATTATTTGTCAAGATCCTCGCCACTAGTGGCACTGTATCAACGACAGACGAACCGAACACCGTCCTGGTACAGCAGCCGCGAATGTGCATGGTACCAATATATGCCGTGCTATGGGCACTTTAGTCAGGACCGTGAATCCAAATTGGTCCGACACACCTGGTTCACGTTAAATTTGTATATAAACGTCTTGCCATGTTCAATAAGCCTCTGAGTAACACCGGGAACTCCATCGCTCCATGGAGTATCCAATTGGAGGATACCGTGCCACTAAGGACCTGCTGAGCATCTGCTCGGAATCTGTAAAAAATAGAACGTACATGGATCGTCAGGGGAAAGCCACTGTAGTTTGTGACTGTGATCTATACATGATGGTGAGAGTTTTAAGGCCATAAACCATCAGTCTGCTTACCTCGACTGCATCTCCTTGAACGAGGCGGAGGGCAGGTCCTGGAGTCTGTCCGTTAATCACCAGCGCGCCTCTTTCAAAGCCTAGTGGATTAATCAAAGAGTGGACCTGGGCTTGTGGAAATGTTCCTGACCGTCAGGCGAAATATTCTTCTTTTCAATATTGAAGTCGTACTTTCGAGTCGTTGCGGAAACCCCAAGGATAAGAGTGGAGAGGAAGAGTAGGGCTAAGTGGACAGAAAGGGCCTTCATTGTGATTAATTTGGAATGAACCGAGGTCCGTGGGTTTTTCCCCCAGCAGCAAAGTTGTGGGGGCTGAAAAGGGAATGGAGGGGGTTCGCATCAAATCTGTTGCACTGAAGCACTGGTTTAATAAGCGACGGATCCCGCGCGATGTCCGGAGGCGGTCGAGATCGAGATGCAAAGGTGCAGAACGGACGACCGACAGCTGCTTGAAAAGGTGTGTCATTTGCCTTTGATTTACCGGGAATTCCCTAACCTAATGTGTGAAAAAGCATTGCGGTCGCCCCTCCGTTGTAACGAGACCGAGAGAGCCAAAAAAACCTGCGGATTTCGTGCGAAGGGCACATAGGACAGTGGGCTAGTTGTACAAATTCCAATGATTTCTTGCTCGCTCGTGTATTCAACCACCATAAACGGGAACGGCGCCAAGGATGCCAGGGATGCCATGGGGGAGACAGCGACAGAGACAGGGACAGAGACAGGGACAGAGACAGGGACAGAAACAGGGACAGAGAATTTCTATCCCCGATGAGCGGATATATGAGTGGAGAATCTAAGCTTGTGATTCAGTTCCATGGGACCGGCCGAGTCCAAGTCTTAAAGGTGATCTGGTCGGGTCGAATGTGATTTGAAAACCAGGAACACAGGTGAATCGGGATCGAATGGAGATATGCGGTGATGAGTGCGTAGTGCGTAGTGGGGACGGACGGAGCGGGTGGGGAGAAGAGGGAGGACGGGCCAGGACGGAGCGGGGAAAGGGGGTCGGCGAGGTCGGCGATGTTCGGCAGGCACATGATTTGCCAGTACCACGCATCACGCGCATCCGCTACATCCAAGTTTATGTGCGAATACCGACTTATCTCCCAGGGTCGTACCAAGGTGCTTAATTTGTTTTGCATACAACATAACATTGTATGGATCACCAGCTGTGATGAATGGTGTATGAGAAATACCACTCCACTCTGCAGTCGGTATCTGCTAGAGCTCTTCTACACTCCATCTGACGCGTTCAACAAGTCCGAATCGTCGCACCAGAATATCGCATGCGCCTCAGGGATAGGTCTGCTTCGTAGCGGATCGCAGTCCAACTGGAATCCGTACGGGCGACTGATGTGAGGGAGCCATCACGCAGAGGTCGACGAGATTGATCGAGGTAGGGAAGACAGCGATGGCCTCGGCGACAGAGGACCAGTTGAACGCGCCTGACCCTTTACAAATGACACACTGCCCCGTGCTTGTGCACTGGGTGGTGCGAGGGGTATTAAGGATAAAATCAACGACAACCTGCAGCATGGTCATTGGCACTGGCGCTATTCGAAAGAGAGGGGGGACGCATATATGCTGGATATGCAGCCCGCACCCGTATACGCGTGAGAGGGGTCGAGGAGTAAAGGGGGCTTGCAATTCATGGAATGGCTACGTACGAGGAAGCGAAGGATACATTGCGCGGTCAAGCTCCTTACCGCACAAGGATCAACGTTTGTCGCAAGCGTGGTCGAATTTGTTACCAAGCGTTAATGTAAATGTCCCATGGCTCGTTTGGGGTGGTAAACTCGGTGACCAGGTCTTCAAGATCAGCGGGTTAAGAATGATTTTCCCGCTTGCAAGGCTGCCTCCATAATTCGTCTCGGATCGAGAGCGGAAGGCTGGGAGGTGGACTGAGTGGGCTATTCCTCGCGCCCGTAGCTGAGGGTGAGATAACCGCTAAGGGTTTGGGTCGATACATATTATGCAATGCGGATGGTATAATCCGCAGACGGACGAACCAGACGAACCAGTACAGCGGACGGTTTCGGCTTCCACCTCCTGCGGTATATGGAAGTTGCCGTGGGCAACGAAGGTATATATCTTATGGCTATCAGTGTCGAATTTGAGCTGGAGTGACCCGCCGAGAATCACACGCGCAAGATAAGCCCCTGTGTGCGACTGATTGACAAAAATGACGTTGAGGGGTGTGTTGGTATCGACGTATTCGTTTCAGGAACGGTCACCCGTGAGTTCGGAGCGGGCAACCTATCACAAGTCAGGTGGTGAGTAGAGTGTCCTTCACTAACGACGTACCAGCCATGGGTACACGATCGTACTATTGCGTAACTACAGCCTTTGACTCCAGATTGAGTTGCAACAGGATTTGACCACGAGTGTACAAACACTGAGGGTGACATTTGAACTGGAATATTCCAATCACGAGAATTGCGTCTTGGCAGAACGATTCCACATGACTACCGCACAATGAATATGTATACCGATGGAGAGTCTAATGACGTACGCCTCCTTCCAGTCTGCATTGATGAACTCGCTGGAATAATGGTTCCAGTCCTGAATTCGAATGAATTCCGGACTAGCATTGACCACGTTTTGAACCTGGGTTCTACCCACCTCCACGCCTGCAACCAGGTCATATGGACCAAGTGCGACGTGGAGGCCGCTGCAATTTTTGGTCAAAATCACAGAGCGACAGACGAACCACGCTCCATCTTGGTCTAGCTATCGCGAAGGTGCATGGTACCAATAAGCTCCATGCTGCGAATACACCAATCAAGGGTACTAATCCAAATTAACCCAACACACCTGGTTCACGCTGGATTTGTTAAACGATCGTCTCGTCTGTTTCAATAGCCTCTATGTGACACCAGGGACACCGCCGGACCATGGAGTAGTGTCGTATTGCTGGATACCATGCGACTATCGAGAGAGGTGCTGAGTTTCGGTTTGGGACCTCGATATGGGCAACAGACCGGGAGGGTTATGAGAGAGCCACTCCCTGTTGAGTAGTGAAGTCTACACGTGACGGTAAGCAGCGATGGGACTACAGATGATCGATCCGCCCACCCGGACTGCAAAGGCAGAGTTCAGGTCCGGG